>ERZ1674039.76-NODE-76-length-20849-cov-18.333413_pt1 | contig 20849 bp, 19 predicted proteins | sample MGYA00581135_ERZ1674039 | MGnify/ENA primary metagenome ERZ1674039 (study PRJEB41354, sample SAMEA4873313) | human saliva metagenome | biome: human-associated habitat [ENVO:00009003]; feature: mouth environment [ENVO:08000002]; material: saliva material... | reverse complement strand
TAGCTTCTGTTTTGGAAGCAAAAAACACTTTGAAAATGAAATGTCGGCAGCCCCTGAAATAGTGATAAAGAGGTCGTCTGAAAACGAGTTGGACGGTTTCAGACGACCTGTTTGTTTAATCCGGTTAACTTGTTCCGTATTTTGATAAAATAAGAAACTATACCGCTCAGGCGCAATCTAATGACGCTAAACATAAATCCTAACAGTTTTGCATAAAATCCCCTATACTGCCCGTTATGACATTTACGGGTAACCCCATTCTAAAAAACATCCTCACGGAGCAAACTCATGGCAAAAAAATATTTCGGCACGGACGGCGTGCGCGGCGAAGTCGGTCAATTTCCGATTACTCCCGATTTCGTATTGAAACTCGGTTATGCGGCGGGGCAGGTATTGGTGCAGCATGACGGCGGGCAGAAGCCGACCGTCCTGATCGGCAAAGACACGCGTATTTCCGGCTATATGCTCGAAGCCGCGCTGGTGGCGGGTTTTACCGCCGCAGGTGTCAACGTCATCCAAACCGGCCCGCTGCCTACGCCGGGTGTGGCTTATCTGACCCGTGCGCTGCGTTTGTCCGCCGGTGTGATGATTTCCGCGTCGCACAATGTGTATTCCGACAACGGCATCAAATTCTTTGCTGAAGGCGGCGTGAAACTGAGTGATGAAATCGAGTTGGAAATCGAAGCCAAAATCGACGAGGAAATGAAAACCCAGCCGTCCGCCCGCCTCGGACGCGCCCGCCGTATCAACGGCGCGGACGACCGCTATATCGAATTCTGCAAATCCACCTTCCCCAGCCATTTGGATTTGCGCGGCCTGAAATTGGTGGTCGATACCGCGCATGGTGCAGGCTATGACGTTGCGCCCAAAGTGTTCCACGAACTCGGCGCGCAAGTCGTCAGCATCGGCGACGAACCCAACGGCTACAACATCAACGAAAAATGCGGCGCAACCCATCCCAAAGCCTTGCAGGCTGCCGTATTGCAAAACGAAGCCGACTACGGCATCGCGTTGGACGGCGACGGCGACCGCCTGATGATGGTCGACCGCAACGGCAAAGTGTACGACGGCGACAGCCTGATTTACGTCATTGCCAAAGCCCGCGCCCGCGAAGGCATCAACATCGGCGGCGTGGTCGGTACGGTCATGACCAATATGGCGATGGAAATTGCCCTGAAAGAGCAGGGCGTCGATTTCTGCCGAGCCAAAGTCGGCGACCGCTATGTGTTGGAACAACTGAACCAACGCGGCTGGCTCATCGGCGGCGAAGCCAGCGGCCATATTTTGTGTATGGACAAACACAACACCGGCGACGGTATCATCTCCGCGCTGCAAGTTTTGGCGGCGCTGCAAATCCTGAACCAAGACCTTGCCACCGTTTGCGCCGACTGGCAGCCGTATCCGCAAACCATGATCAACGTGCGCATTCAAAAAGGTCAGAAATGGCAGGAAGCCTCGAAAGACGTATTGGCTGAAGTGGAAAAAGAACTCGAAGGCAAAGGCCGCGTCGTGTTGCGCGCATCGGGTACCGAGCCGGTCGTGCGCGTCATGGTCGAAGCGCGTCAGGCGGACTGGGCGAAAAAAGGTGCGGAACGCATCGCAGCAGCCATCACCGGCAAGCAGTAATGCTGTCGGACAATAAATCGGGTTTTTAACAAACCTTGAAACTGCCGTCATTTCCGTGTAAGCGGGAACGGCGGTACAGTGGATTGATTTTAAATCAGGGCAAGGCGGGGAACGCCATGCCGGTTTAAGGTTAATCCACTGTGTTTTTTAGGATTCAAGGTCGTCTGAAACAGATTAATTCATATTGTTCACGCCTATTTTCATAACCTGCCTTGTTATTTCTTTCAGACGACCCTATCTTTGGTAAAATACAACATTCAGTTCAAATGAATTTCCCCTCCACATTACAACCGACGGATACGCCATGTTTGCCTTTTTAGAAGCCTTTTTTGTCCAATACGGCTACGCAGCCGTGTTTTTCGTTTTGGTCATCTGCGGCTTTGGCGTACCGATTCCCGAAGATTTGACGCTGGTGACAGGCGGCGTGATTTCCGGTTTGGGGTACACCAATTCGCATTGGATGGTTGTCGTCGGTATGCTCGGCGTGTTGGCAGGCGACGGATTTATGTTTGTCGCCGGACGCGTGTGGGGACAGAAAATTCTCAAGTTCAAACCCATTGCCCGCGTGATGACGCCGAAGCGTTACGCGCAGGTGCAGGAAAAATTCGACAAATACGGCAACTGGGTATTGTTCGTCGCCCGCTTCCTGCCCGGTTTGCGTACCGCCGTTTTCGTGACCGCAGGCATCAGCCGCAAAGTTTCCTATACCCGCTTCATCCTGATGGATGGGCTTGCCGCGTTGATTTCCGTGCCGGTGTGGATTTATTTGGGCGAATACGGCGCGAACAACATCGATTGGCTGATGGCAAAAATGCACAGCCTGCAATCCGGCATCTTCGTTGTTTTGGGCGTATTGGCATTGGTGTTGGCATGGTTCTGGTGGAAAAAACGCCAACGCCTTCAGTTCTACCGTACCAAGTTGAGCGAAAAGCGAGCGGAGCGCAAAGCCGCCAAGGCAGCCAAAAAAGCCGCGCAAAGCGAACGATAAAATCAAGCATCCTGACAAGGCTGACGATATTCAATAGTTTCCGTGTCTTTTTATCCCCAAAGTGGTATCTTCTGCGTTGGCAATCCTCACAAATTGTCCAAGCTTGTTGCGGCTTTAGCCTTGAGTCTCCCGCTTCGTGAATAAAAATCCACTTGGAAAATCAAATATCGGCAGCCTCGGGGTGCTTTTTCATTTCAAGGTCGTCTGAAAACCGTCTGCGCCGCCAAATTGCCAGCCTGTCCGAAATATAGTTAAATAAGCCGCATCATTATTTTCAGACGACCCGATGATGTCCATGAAACAAAAAATCTTCGTCCTCTATACAGGCGGCACCATAGGCATGACCCAAAGCAGCGAAGGCCTGCGCCCCGATACCGCGCTTGTCAGCCAAGCACTTTCCCCCTTTTCAGACGACCTCGACTTCGAGTGGCACGTCTGCAATCCATTGATTGATTCTTCGTCCGTCACGCTGCAACACTGGCGCGACTGGCTGGACATCATCGCCGCCAAACTGCCTTCCTGCGACGGCATCCTGATACTGCACGGCACGGACAGCATGGCGTACACCGCCAACCTCCTTGCGCTCGCCCTGCGAGGCTTGGGCAAACCGATTGTCCTGACCGGCTCCCAATGGCCTTACGCTGCCGAAAACAGTGATGCCCCGCGCAACCTCTCCACCGCCGTCGCCGCCTTCAGCCTCAAGCTCAAACAAACCGTCATCGCCTTTGACGGCAAACTTTATCCCGCCGTCGGCAGCAGCAAAGTCAGCACTGAAACCGCCGCAGGCTTCGACAATCCGCATTTCGGCGCCATCGCCGAATGGGACGAAACCCAAGGCTGGCATCATATCCGCGTCCCGTCCCAAGATGCGGCGGATGTTTCAGACGACCTCAAAATCCGCTATCCCGACCCGCAGGCAAAAATCACCGTCCGCACGCTTATCCCCGGCTTTGCCGTCCAAGAGCTCGCGGACGGACTCGCACAGCTTCCCGCCCAAGCCCTTATCCTGCAAAGCTACGGACACGGCAACACCCCCGCAGACGAAGGCTTCATCCGCGCCGTCCGAGACTTTACGCAGCAAGGAAAACTGCTGCTTAACATCAGCCAAGTCCGACAAGGCAGAACCGCCGCCGTTTACGCGCAAGGCAACGTGTTCCGCAATTCGGGCATCATCAATGGCGGCAAATGCAATCTCGAAACCGCCACCGCGCTCATGACCCTCGCCGTATCGCAAGGCTGGGGTGCGGAAGATGTTCACAAAGAATTGGTAAGACTAAAATTAGTGTGAAATCGATGAACCTCACCGACACCCATTGTCATCTCGCCGATCCCGCCTTGCGCGAAAACCTGCCACACGTTTTGACCGCCGCGCGGAAGGCGGGGGTAGGGCGGTTTATCGTTCCCGCGACCCGGCCGCAGGATTGGCAGGACGTGGCGGATTTGGTGCAAAGGTCGTCTGAAAACCCGCTTTGGGGCAACATCCATATCGCGCTCGGCATCCATCCTTGGTTTTCAGACGACGTTTCCGAGCCAGATTTCCAGCGTTTGGAGCAAGCATTGCGGGCGCATCCGACGGCATGGGTCGGCGAAATCGGCTTGGATTTTTACGACAAAACCCAAACGCCGCCACAGCGCGAACGGCAAAGCCAAGTTTTCAGCCGCCAACTTGAAATCGCAAAAACCCTGCGCTGCCGCGTGATTATCCATAATCTCAAAGCCACCACAGACATCGCTGCCGCCGTCAAGAAGACAGGTTTTGCCCAAGGCGGCATCGTTCACGCCTTCTCCGGCAGCGCGGAAGAAGCGCGCGTGTTGACGAAACTGGGCTTCAAAATCGGCATCGGTTCGCTGTTGCTCAACCCGAACGCACGAAAAATACGCGAAACCCTCAAAACCTTGAATGACACCGATTTCGTCTTGGAAACGGACAGCCCGTTTATGCTGAAAAACGAAATCAACACGCCCGCCAACATCCGCCAAATCGCCGCCATCGCCGCTGAAATTCGTGGCGTTGCTGTTGAAGAGATAGCCGAAGTGACCGAGCGGAATGTGGAAATGTTGCTGGCAGCAGAAAAGGTCGTCTGAAAACGTTCCGTCTTATCGGAATCATGTTTTCAGACGACCTTTGGTCGTATGGGAAGCCATAGTGGTTTTGCGTACCGCTGTGGCTTTTTATAGTGGATTAACTTTAAGCCAGGACAGCGTTCCCTCGCCTTGCCGTACTATCTGTACTGTCTGAGGCTTCGTCGCTTTGTCCTGATTTAAATTTAATCCACTATATTTTTCAACAAAACAGCCGCAGCTTGGTTAATCCAGCCATCTGAACGCGCGGCGCAGTTCGTCCGTGCCGCCGGTTTCGTAGCAGCGGCCGTGCGCCAGTATGATTTTTTCGGGCTGCCAGTCCAGCATCTGCTTCAGGCAGGCGCGGGCGGCGGTTTTGTCTTTGAAGGTGGCGCGCCAGTCGGCTGGGGCCTTGCCGTCGGGGTCGGCGATACCCGTCAGTTTCATCACGCCCGCCCAAAAGCGGCTGGGAAATTTAGCGGTTTCGAAGTTTTCAATCAAATCGGCCAGTATCAGGGTTCGGCTCGCACGATGGAAAAACACAGTTTCCTCCATCGCTGAGCTGCCCGCAAACGGCATTTGCGCCAAATCGTCCGCCCATTGCGGCGGCTCGGCGGCACCGAGGTCGGCATCGAAACAAACGGCAATATGCTGCGATGCCGCCCGTTCGCGCACACCGGAACTTGCCCACGCAAGCGCCTGCGGGTAATGCCGTTTCCACGCGGCGATGTGGGCGTAGTGGATTTTGTTGGGCGAAACCAGATGGCGGACTTCGCCGAGCGCGTCGATTTGCCGCAGCAGTTCGGGCACGGGTTCAACCGGCGAATGACACCACAGCCCGCCGTCGCTCAGGCGCACGACGGTCATGCGGGTGCTGAACGGCACTTTGATGCCCAGCGGAAAATTCATGTGTATGACTTTTCCGTCGGCAATCCAGATGCCGTCTGAAAAAGGTTTCAGGGTATGGAGCGGGTGGTAGAGATGGATTTTGTCGGTCATGACGGCCCTTACAGTTGTTCTCGGCTTATTATTCGACCGCCCTCTTGCCGCAGACGTTCCCACTCCGGACGGAACACTTTTTTTCAGACGGCCTTTTTACTTTCCAAATATTCCGTCAGCCCGCGCTCGCGCAACACGCAGCTTGGGCATTCGTGGCAGCCGCCAACGATGCCGTTGTAGCAGGTATGGGTCTGCTCGCGGATGTAGTCCAGCGCGCCCATTTCGTCCGCCAACGCCCAAGTTTGCGCTTTGGTCAGGTACATCAGCGGGGTGTGGATTTGAAAGGCGTAGTCCATCGCCAGATTGAGGGTAACGTTCATGGATTTGACGAACACGTCGCGGCAGTCGGGATAGCCGGAGAAGTCGGTTTCGCACACGCCCGCGATGATGTGCCTGATGCCCTGTCCTTTGGCGTAGATGGCAGCGTAGAGCAGGAACAAGGCGTTGCGTCCGTCCACAAAGGTATTGGGCAGGCCTTCTGAAGCGGTTTCGATGGCGGCGGTGTCGTCCATCAGGGCGTTGTGCGTAATCTGCTGCATCAGGCTCAAGTCGAGTACGGTTTGTTTGACACCCAAATCCTGCGCGATCCAGCGGGCGCGTTCCAGCTCAACGGCGTGGCGTTGCCCGTATTGGAAGGTGATGGATTGGACGTTTTCGCGCCCGTAGGTTTGAATCGCCTGAATCAGGCAGGTGGTGGAGTCCTGGCCGCCGGAGAAGATGACCAAGGCTTGTTGGTTTTGCATGGTGAATCCTAGTTTTGGTAACGCGGGAGGTTTGCGAACCGCGTGGTGGGAAAGTTGACGGATTATAACGGATTTCGTCTATAATCGCGGCACTTCGTTTTTTTCATACGGCATAATGATGAGCATCTACGCCCTTAAACCCAAATTCCAAAACCTGCTGCGCCCGCTGGTGCGCCGGCTTTATAACCGCGGTGTAACCGCCAATCAGGTTACGCTGGCGGCTTGCGCGGTGTCGGTCGTGGTCGGGCTGCTGCTGTCGCTCGGCGCGCAGGTTCCCGCCTTGTTTTGGCTGTTGCCCGTGTGGCTGTTTGTCCGCATGGCGTTGAACGCGGTGGACGGGATGCTGGCGCGCGAGTTCGGTCAGCAGTCGGCATTGGGCGGCTATCTGAACGAAATCACCGATGTTGCTGCCGATGCCGCGCTGTATCTGCCTTTCGCCTTTATCGCCCCGTTTGACGGCGCACAAATCGGCCTGTTTGTCTGGCTTGCGGCGATGACGGAATTTTGCGGCGTGCTGGGGCAGGTACACGGCAACAGTCGGCGTTATGACGGGCCGTTCGGCAAGAGCGACCGCGCGTTCTTTATCGGCGTACTGGCGGTGTGGTATGCGGTGGCGGGCAGCTTCCATGCGGTTTTCTACGTCGTCATGTGGCTGGCTTGCGCGGCATTGGTTTACACCTGCTATAAGCGCGTCGTCAACGGCTTAAAGGTCGTCTGAAACGCATTTCCCATCTTTTACTCACTTTATAAAACGAAAATATCATGCAAAAAACTTCGCACACCATTCCTTTACTGCTCGCGGTTTTCATTGCCGCACTCATCGTCTGGTCGGGCATCGATCCGTCCGACCGCGCCGTTTGGTACGCCGAAATCATCCCTGTTTCCATTGTATTTGTCGCGCTTGTCGCCACTTACCGCCTGTTCCGCTTTAGCAATCTGGCTTATGTATTCATGAGCTTCTGGCTGATTATGCACACCATCGGCGCGCACTACACCTTCGCCGATGTCCCCTTCGATTGGGCAAACCGCCTGCTTGCGCCGTTTTTAGGCGAAGAGCGCAACCATTTCGACCGCGTCGGCCACTACATTATCGGTTTCTACGCCTACCCGATGGCGGAATGGCTGTTGCGCCGCAAACTCTGCCGACCCGCGCTTGCCCTGTTTTTCTCCTTATTCTTCATTATGAGCGTGGCGGCGGCTTACGAAATCATCGAATGGCAGTATGCGGTGATTGACGGCGGCGAAGCGGGGTTGGAAGTGCTCGGTTCGCAAGGCGATATTTGGGACGCGCAAAAAGACATGCTCGCCGACACGCTGGGCGCGCTGACTTCGCTGGTGGTGTTTATGCTTACACGGCCGGACAAACGGTTGAACGCAAGCTGATAGCCCTTGGGCAATAGTAAAAAGGTCGTCTGAAACCATGATTCGGTTTCAGACGACCTTTCTTTTGTCGCTGCTTCCCAGTCCGCAGCTTTCGATTTGTCCTTTCGCGGAAGGATATAAATCAAAACGAGGCAATGCCGTATCGGTTTGGATGGAGCAGTCATTCGCCAAAAAAAGGTCGTCTGAAACCTTAACCCTCCGTTTCAGACGACCTTTAATCAGCTTTAAAACTACTGTTTACCAAGCTGGCTGTAATCCACCAACATATATTTGGCAGTAATTTTCTGCGAAGCGTTGCCTTCGTCGCCCATCAGAATCATCTGCGGTTTGCCGTTGACCGTAATCGAATCGACGGCTTCGACGTTGGTGATGTGTTGCAGGTTGGGCAGGGAGATTTTTTGCGGTTCGTCGGTCGGGTTGCCGCTCCAAGTCCACAGTTGCGAGAATTTCTGCCCGTTTTCATCCTTCACTTCGTTGGCGATGACGTAGTTTTTCAACACGGGGTCGTAGTTGATGGAACGGATACCGCCGCCGTCGATGTCGAGGATGGCGACTTCGTCAAACTCAGGCTTGGCGTTGCGCTCGAATACGTCTTTCGGGTTGCTGATGAATGCCACCAGCGCCATATTGTTGAATTCGGGATCACGGAAGCCCAAGACGAGGCGTTTCTTCACAGGGTCGAACGCCATACCTTCGATATTGATTTCTTCAAAGGCAACTTCGGCTTTGGTACGTTCGCGGATGAGGTCGTGCAATTTGTGGTCGGTTTCCAAAACTTGCGTCAGATTGTCGTAGCTGGTCAGTCCCAACACATTGCCGTCTTGGATTTTAAAGCGCATCAGGTGTTCGCGGTCAGGCGAACGGTTGCCTTTGCGGGTACGCGAGTGCGAAGTGAGCGCGTAGATAAAGCCTTCATCGTCGCGCGCCAATGCTTCCAAGTCGCTCAGGCGGCGTTTGAAGCCGGTAATCACGCGCGTATCCAAGGCCTTGTCTTCGATAAATCTGCCTGACGGATCGATGCTGACGATGCTGAACGCGTGATTCGGTTCGTCTTCTGCAATCAACAGTTTGCCGTCGGGAAGCTGTTGCACGGCAGATGGCTCGTACACGCCGTTGAACATATTAATACCCAAAGAGCGCAGCTCTGCCGCATTGTTGGCAGGTTGGGTCAGCAGCGAAGGCAGCGTCTTCACGCCGATAAACGCCGCCAGCGAAGCCAAAAGACCCCAACGGAATACGGCATAGGACAAGTTGATGTATTTGAACTGTTTGTCCGCCAGCAGACCCAGCCAGTAAAGATGATCGCTCATCTTTTGATAGACTTGTTTGCGGTCGCCCATAATCTCTTGCATCATTTCCCAATATTGGTCTTTTTGCACCTTCACACGGTCTTCGTAAATCAGGATATTGGGCTGGCTGCCGCTGAAAAAGCGCGTTTGGGTACTGCTGAGGCGGGTTCTCAAATCACGCAGTTTGGCGCGCCCGCGAAAGAAATCCTTAACCCAAGCGCGCGCCGCCTGCATTTTGCCGATACGTTCGGGCGAAGCGGACAGCAGCGCGAACACGATGGACGCGGCGGCGGTAATCATAAACGTACTCGCCGGAATCAGAAATTCGGGTGACGATGAAAAAATAAATGCGCCCGAAATCATCAGCGCAGACACGATAAAACCGTTGAGCGAAATCATAATGTTCGCCTTGGTCGCCGCCAGCGCGAGCAGCTCCATTTCCGAACGCACGGCGTTGCGGAACATGGTTTCCACGCCTTTGTTCGTACCCAAAAGATCGGAGGGTGGCACATCGGAGGCTTGTTTTTTCTTCTTCGCCTTGTCTTTTTTGTCTTTCTTTTTCTTTTTGGGCTTTTCAGACGACGTCTCAATGCCTTCAAGGATGATGTTATCCGTCACGGCCTCTTCGGCATTGCTGTCTTGTTGATGGTCTGCCGTTTCAGATTCCGCAGCTTCTTCAACTTTTAAAGTTTCTTCAGCTTTCACGGCTTCTTCAATGTTTACAGCTTCTTCAGTTTTTAAGGTTTCTTTAGCTTTATCAAACGCTTCTTCTGAGTCTTCCCAAACTTCGGAAACAGGCTGCGGCGCATCGGGATCGGGTCGTTCGAAAGGTTTCTCCCAGTCAGAAACCGTACTTTGCGGCTCTTGCCCTTTTTTATTTTTATCGTGGAAATCCATGTTTATCCTCCGTTTGAGTGAATCAATTTAAATGGAAAGGAAAAAGCGTTTTTTAGTTCCTCTGATTCGGGGAATTTACACAACGTCATACATTATCGATAAAAACATTACACTTCTTGGGATAATCATGTTTGTAATGATGAAGTCGGCAATCCAAGTTCCCCTTCAACAAAAACTGCCGCCAAACGGGCAGTTTGCGGCAGCTGTAACGCATCGTTTATCAGTAGTCGATACGCTCTTTGATGATTCTCAATTCGGGGTAAGACAATTTGATGTCGTATTCGCGTCCGCCTTTGTAGGCTTCTACGTCCAATACAGGTCTGCCGCGATAGTCGTCGGCGTCGATGTCGTGAACGCGGTAACCGCGTTGCTCAAGCATTCTGATGGCTTTGGTACGGTTTTGTTCAAAATTTTTGTCGCTGTAAATTTGGTGTTCGATGTAATCGTTGGCACCTGCGACAGCAGCGGACAAAGCGACGATGGCGGTCAATAATAATTTTTTCATGTTCGACTTCCTTTCGAAATGTGTCATTGGGGTTTTGATGGGTGTATTTAAACACGGCAAAATTAGCAGTCATTTAGCACTTCGTTAAACGTAGTAAAGGTCGTCTGAAACGTTTCAGACGACCTTTTGTTGCTTCTTTCCGTCATTTCCTTTATCCGTTTATCAGATAACGATTGCATAAATTCAGCGTGTCATGATACCGTTCAAAAATATGACTATCAGGAGTTTTTCATGTCCGAGCAACAAAAATACTTTTCTACCCAAGACGGCACTTCGCTTTTCTACCGCTACCGACCCGCTGCCGACGGTTCGGCCGATAAAGCCATCGTGCTGTTCCACCGCGGCCACGAACATTCCGGCCGGATGATGTTTGTTGCCGACGAACTCGGTTTCGACGATTTTGCCTATTTCGCATGGGACGCGCGCGGCCACGGCCACAGCCCCGGCGAACGCGGCGACAGCCCCAGTATCGGTACTTCCGTTGCCGACGTGGACGACTTCATCCGCCACATCCAAAGCGAATACGGCATCAAGCCTGAAAACATCTGCGTGATCGCGCAAAGCGTCGGCTCGGTATTGGTTTCCACTTGGCTGCACGACTACGCGCCGAAAATCCGCTGCGCCGTATTGGCATCGCCCGCATTCAAAGTCAAACTCTACGTTCCTTTTGCCCGCACCGGCTTGAAAATCATGCAGAAATGGCGCGGCAATTTCTTTGTCAACAGCTACGTCAAAGCCCACTACCTGACCCACAATAAAGAACGCCAAGACAGCTACGACAACGATCCGCTCATCGCCCGCGCCATTTCCGTGCGCATCCTGCTCGGTTTGTACGAAGCTGCCGAGCGCGTCGTCGTCGATGCGCAGGCGATTACCACGCCCGTGCAGCTTTTGATTTCCGGCAGCGACTGGGTTGTTCATCACAAACCGCAACACGATTTCTACAACCGTTTGGGCAGCCGCATCAAAGAACGCCATATCTTGCCCGGTTTCTATCACGACACATTGGGCGAACAAAATCGCGAAATCGCCTTTGTCGAAATACGCCGCTTTATCCGCGAACGTTTCAATCAGCCTTTATATCAAGTCGATTTGACCCAAGCCCACTTGCACGGCGAAAGCCGCCGCGAAGCCGACGAACTGGCCACGCCTTTGCCTATTTGTTCGCCGCGCGGCGCATTTTGGGCGGTTTACCGAGCTGCCCTCGACCTCGGCGCGCGCTGGAGCGAAGGTTTGAAAATCGGCAAGGAAACCGGCTACGATTCCGGCAGTACGCTGGACTATGTGTACCGTAACCAGCCGCAGGGCAGTAACGCCTTTGGTGTGGCGGTGGATAAACACTATCTCAACGCCATCGGCTGGCGCGGCATCCGTCAACGCAAAATCAATATCGGCAAAGCGATTCAGGCGGCCTCTGCCAAGCTGCGCGAAGCGGGCAAACCGGTACACGTTCTCGATATTGCCTCGGGACACGGTCGCTATGTGCTCGACGCGCTGACTGCCGACACGCTGCCCGATTCCGTGTGCCTGCGCGATTACAGTCCGATTAATGTTGAAGCCGGCCACAAGCTGATTGCCGAACGCGGCCTGCAAGACACGGTTACCTTCGACGAAGTCAATGCCTACGACCGCGCCAATTATCAGGATTTGCAGCCCCGTCCTACGCTGGGCATCGTTTCCGGCCTGCACGAATTGTTTGCCGACAACGATTTGATTTTGAATTCGCTCTACGGCTTCGGCGATGCGATTGAAGCAGGCGGCTACCTGATTTACACCGGCCAGCCGTGGCATCCGCAGCTCGAAATGATTGCGCGCGCGCTGACCAGCCACAAAGCAGGCAGCCCGAACTGGGTGATGCGCCGCCGAAGCCAGCAGGAAATGGATCAGTTGGTTGAGAAAGCCGGTTTTGAAAAAATCCATCAGTGGATAGACGAAGACGGCATCTTTACCGTAAGTCTGGCTGTGAAGAAATAAAAAGAGGAGTCGATGAATTACCGCCGTTTCTCGCGTAGCGAAACATTTTTAGGTTGATATAGTAGTGGATTACATTTAAATCAGGACAAGGCGACGAAGCCGCAGACAGTACAGATAGTACGGAACCGATTCACTTGGTGCTTCAGCACCTTAGAGAATCGTTCTCTTTGAGCTAAGGCGAGGTAACGCCGTCCTGGTTTAAAGTTAATCCACTATACGTGCGAGGAACGGAAGTTGTGCAGATATGCAACAGTTTCAAAATTTGTCTGGAAACAGATAAAACGAAAGGTCGTCTGAAACCTTGTTTCGGTTTTCAGACGACCTCGAAGAAACTTAAATCGTTGCTTTAAATTAACGATCGATGTTGACAGGTTCGCAGTTTTTCACGATGAAGCGGTTTTGTGCATCGCTGACGCCCACGACTTCGGAAGTGGTGTGGGTGTTGCGGTCGATGTAACCGGCAGACATAGAGAAGCCGCGTTTGTTGGTGAAGGTAGTGCCGGTGCTGTCAGAGCGGCGTTTGTCAACGCGCAGGCTGATTTGTTTGCCGGCTGCATTTGCAGAAGCGCCTACTGCATTGCCTTTACGGTCGAATTCATAAACGACATTCAGTTTTTTACCGTTGTCGCATTTGTAAGGAACATAGCCTGCAGGAGCGGCGGCGGCAGTCATGGAAACACCGGCGGTCAGAACGGCTACAACAGCGGCAGATAAGAGTTTCATCTGGTATTACTCCATAAAGTAAAAAAGAGTGATGTGTGGCGTGGACTATCCGGCGCCATCCTTGCTTTGTTTTGAAAGCAGGACATATTTTATCCGTTCCGAAGAAATATACAATATGCCCATATGCAAAGCTATACAAAGAAATTTTCGGGAAAAGTTATTACGCTTGTACAAATTTTAATAAGGTGAAGTTTCATAATGAAAAAATTACTTACATTACTAACTCTTTCCGCATTTTCATCCGCCTGTTATGCCGCTGCGGCTGACTGGACGCCGTTGTTGGAATCTATGAAGAAAGGCTGCACTGTTGATTTCGATGCCTTGCCTGATGAAAAGTCCGATATCGGCAAACTGCCTGCCCAATACCGCGCCTCCGTTGCCCGCAGCCGGAGCAGGCAGACAGAGTCGGATGGTGAAGCATTAACTATTGAATTGAAAAATTCTGTTGCTTTTGGACAGCCCTTGTCGGCCTTAATCATCGAATCCGGTGAAGGATACGGCCATGTCAAAATGAAGTTTGCCCGAAATGCCGATATGTCTAAGCTTATTCCCTTATTTACCACACCAACCGATAAACGGCACGGTATGTTGGCAGCGGGTAGGGCGCAGAATTTTTGTGTCAAAGGCGCAAACAGGACGTTGAAGCAATACCAGTCTTCACAACATCACTGGCGCGCCGTTTCGTCTGAGGGGCCGTGGCAGGAATTCCGCTACCATCCAAAAGAAAACGTTTTATCCTGCCTGAGTTCCGACCATTATGGCGATGAAGTGGAATGCCCTAGATAAAACATGGAACCTACGCTGAAAACTTCTCTACTCAAACTTGCTTTGGTCGGCATACTTTTTTATGCCAGCTACAGTTTGTCCAACCATTACGCGGCATCGCTGGCCTATGTGCCGGAAATCGCTTTTGCGTGGGAGCGCAACATTCCGTTTTGGGAATGGACGATTGTGCCTTATTGGTCGTTGAATCTGATGTACGCAGCGGCGTTTTTCCTTTGCCGAGATGCGTGTGAACAAAACCGCTACGTCGCACGGCTGGTATCGGCGCAAATCGTCGCCACTACTTGCTTTATGCTGTTCCCGCTGTATTTCGGCTGGCCGAAGCCGCCTACCGACGGGCTGTGGGGCGTGATGTTTGATTCATTGGTCGCATTTGATTTGCCGTACAACCAATCGCCGTCACTGCATATCGCGCTGTCTATCATTGTCGGCGCGTTTTATTGGACGCGGTTTCCAAAAATCCGTTTGCCGATTTTACTGTGGCAAAGCCTGATTGCCTTGTCGGTGCTGACAACTTACCAACACCATTTTATCGACGTGCCGACCGGTGCGCTGCTGGGCTGGCTGGTGTTGTGGGCAATACCCCAACACGGCGTATCGCCTTTCAGACGGCCTTTTGATACTCAAGGCCGCCTGAAAACGAGCGAAGCGAGTTTCTGCGAAGCTAAAACGAGCGAAGCAAGTTTCTGTGAAGCCAAAACTCCCCCCGAAACACGTTCCCGCGAAATCAAAATCGCCATGCTGTATCTGGCGGGTGCGGCATTGTCGGCACTGCCGTCCTTGTTCGGCGGCGCGTGGTTGTGGATGTTGTGGGTCAGCGTGTCGCTGTCAGTGGTCGCTTTCGCCTATCTGACCGGCAATGCGGCGGTGTTCCAAAAACAGGCAGACGGCAGGCTGTCGGCGGCGGCAACGGTTTTACTGCTGCCTTATCTGGTGGGCGTGCGGCTGAACATGGTTTATTGGCTGCGCGGCAAGGCGAAGACGGCGCGGGTTCGTGATGATGTGTTGATTGGCAGTATCTCAGGGGTTGCGGAGATTCAGCATTGTGGCGGAGTTTTTGGGAAAAAAACGGCATCTGCTGCGTTAAAAATGCTCGCAAGGTGTTCAACCTTGCTGCGCTTTTTGCCTTGCATCTACCATTTTTTGCCACAAAAATCCGCTTCACAAGCAAAATCTCCGCAACCCCTGGCAATTTCAGACGACCTCCCCGCCGTATTGGACGTATGCGCTGAATATCCCCGCCCCCATTATCGCGGCTCATACCGAACTCTGCCGCTGCTGGACATGGTTGCGCCGTCTGAAAACGATTTGGTGCAAGCGGCTTCGCTACTGGAATCATTGCGCCGGCAACACGGCAAGGTTCTGACCTGTTGCGCGCTGGGCTACGGACGCAGCGCGGCGGTGGTGCTTACTTGGCTGCTGGTTTACGGCGGCTGCCGGGATTTGGCACAGGCAACGGCGGAACTGAAACAGGTCCGCCCGCAGATGGTGCTGTCGCCGGAAACGGCAAAAGCAGTAGAAGCGGCGGCAGGTCGTCTGAAAACGAGCGAAGCGAGTTTCTGCGAAGCTAAAACGAGGTAAGTTTCTGTAACGCTAATCGAGATAGCTAAAGCCCAAGCTGAGCAAATCATTCTCTATTGAGCTTGTGCAAGGCAATGCAGTCCCAGTTTAAAGTAAATTCACGATACGACGACTCATCTGTGCCGAACCAAAGTAAGGAGGGAATCTTATGACTGAAAGCTACCGCCCCGTTACGTTTTACACTTTATCCCTGCTGATTCCGTGGACATTATGGTTTGCTGCCGCCTACATCAGCCACCGTCCTGATGCTGTTGAGTACCAGTGGGCACAGGCTGCATTAGGGCTGGCCGGGCTGTTCGCCCCCATGCTCGTGGCGGCATTCATGTTGTACAAACAGCCCAAATTATGGACGGACGCGAAACACCGCCTGTTCCGCCTGACAGGTTTTCCCAAGCGATACCTGCTCGCTGCTGCACTGCTCGGTCCGGTTACCTTGGTGCTGGCGCAACTTATTTCCATCGCTTTCGGACACAGTTGGGCGCAGTTTCACATTTCGGGACATCCGTCATTTACGTCCGCCTTGCTGTCGCCATGGTTCATGCTCCTCATTTCGCCTGTTGCCGAAGAATTGGCGTGGCACAGCTATGGCACCGACGCGCTCACGGCACACAGAAGCCTGTTTGTCGCATCCTTGCTATTTGCTGTGTATTGGGCGTTTTGGCACATGCCGCTTGCCTTCGTCAAAGGCTATTACCACAGCCAAATCGTTTCCGAAGGCGCACTCTACACGGTTAATTTCATGGTCAGCATGTTTGTCTTCGTCCTATTGATGAACTGGTTGTACGCCAAAAGCGGGCGCAGCATCGCCGTGGCGACGATATTCCACCTGTGCGCCAATCTGGGTAACGAGATTTTCGCCACCCACCCTGTCAGCAAGGTTATTCAGACGGCCATTTTGTCGGCAGTAGCCATTTATATTTTGATTGCAGAAAAGAATTTGTTTTTAGGTAAGCCTGTGCCATCCCGATAACAAATTCAGACGACCCTTGGACATGATATGCCCCGAAAGACGGTTTCCATACTAAAAAGGAATGTGAATGGACAATTCCACTGACAGCCTGATTACCGCCCGCCTGCTTGCCACCGCCCGCTATACCGCCGTGCTCAACGTCTTGCTATTCGCTTTGTCCGCGCAACGCGGCGGCACGTGGTCGGCGGTGCAGCTTGTCTTGGCGGCGGCGCTGTTGTACTACCACATCCGCATCGAATTCGACCGCCGCGTGTTCCAAGATTTTGCCGACGGCCGCTATACGCCTGAAGCCTTCGACCAAACCCTGCGGCAAACCGGCTTGCGCCGTGTTTCAGACGACCCCTCCATGCCGCAGCGTGTGGCGGGCGCGATTGCCTTGTGGCGCAAAAGCCTTTACCTGACCGCTGCACAATCGGCAGTTTTCCTTATCCAAATCCTCTGATGTCATGAAAAATTTTTTTAAAAAACAACTTGCATGGCTGACCGACCAAGCATTGTGCCTGTCGGTATCCTTTCTCACCGGCGTCCGCCCCAAAAGCCCGCGCGAGCTGGCGTTCAATCCGCAGCAGAAAGTGTATTACGCCAATCACGGCAGTCACGGCGATTTTTTGCTGGTGTGGATTTCCCTGCCGCGCCGCTGGCGGCTTTCGACGCGTCCCGTTGCCGGTTCGGATTACTGGCTGACCAACAAACTCAAACGCTTCATCATCCAAAACGTCTTCAACGCGCTCTTGATTCCGCGCCACAGCGACAACCCGCAGTTGATTACCGAACAGATGAACCACGCGCTCCAAGCGGGCGATTCGCTGATTATCTTCCCCGAAGGCACTCGCAATACGGACGAAAATGAAATTCTGCTCCCTTTCAAATCAGGCATTTATCATCTGGCGAAAAGCAAGCCCGACACCGAGTTTGTGCCGATATGGATAGACAACATCAACCGCGTCCTGCCCAAAGGCAAAGTGCTGCCTGTGCCGCTGTTGTGCGAAGTCCACATCGGTGAACCGCTGACCCTGCGCGAAGATGAAGACAAAGACACTTTCCTGATGCGCACCCGCGAAGCCTTGCTGGCATTGAGGTCGTCTGAAAACGAGTGTAACGAGTTTCGCCAAAACAAAGGAGCTGCATCGTGAGCTTTGTTAACACATCCGGCCAAATCATTACCGAACAAACCGCCGCACATCTGACCCCGCAGGCAGGCTATATCTTTACCGGCGTCTTTGCCATATTGATTTTCGCCAGCGTCGTCGGGCAATGGCTGAAACGCAAAAACGGCGCAGACAATGCCACCATCTCCAACCTCAATGCCCGCATCTACGCTTGGTGGCTGATGACGCTGGTGCTGCTGGTCGCATTTTGGTTTGGCAAAACCGGCACGGTGGTGTTGTTTTTCCTGATTTCATTTGCCGCCTTGCGCGAATTTATGACTCTCGTCTATCGCCGCCGTAGCGATTATTACAGCATGGTGGTGTGTTTCTACCTGCTGCTGCCGGTGCAATATTATTTCGTCTATGACGGCTGGTATGGCATGTTCAGCATTTTCATCCCCGTGTACGGCTTTTTGGTATTGCCGATTATTGCCAGCCTGAGCGGTCAAACCGCCCATTTCCTCGAACGCGCCGCCAAAACGCAATGGATGTCGATGATCTGCATCTTCTGCCTTTCACACGTTCCCGCCCTGATGTTCCTGAACTTGGATGACTTTGACAGCAGCGGCAATATCCTGCTGCTGATGTTCCTGATTTTCGTGGTGCAGGCTTCGGACGTGTTGCAATACGTTTGGGGCAAACTGGTCGGCGGTGCCAAAATCATGCCGTCACTTTCTCCGTCTAAAACCATATCCGGCACGGTCGGCGGCATTTTGTCTGCCACCGCGCTCGCCGCGCTGCTGTCGCCGATAACGCCGTTTAGCCACGGCCAGGCCGCCGCTATCGGTTTCGTCGTCTGCCTGATGGGTTTCTTCGGCGGGCTGGTGATGTCCGCCATCAAACGCGACTACGGCGTTAAAGACTGGGGCAACATGATACGCGGCCACGGCGGTATGCTCGACCGCGTGGATTCCATCTGCTTCGCCGCTCCAGTGTTCTTCCACATTGTCCGGTATTACTGGAACGGTTGAATCTGCTGTTGATCGTTCTGCTTGAAGCCATGCAAAAAGGTCGTCTGAAAACCGTTTTCAGACGACCTTTTGTCTTTGTTACACACTATTTCACAATATCCGACAGAGGCCAGCGCGGTTTGACGTTGAACGCGCCTACGGGCTGCCGCTCCTGCAACCTCATCGCGCCGGCGAAGGCAATCATCGCGCCGTTGTCAGTGCAGTATTCCATGGGTGGGAAACAGACTTTGATTTTTTCTTCCACAGGCTTGGGTTTGCCTTTTTCAGACGGCTTTTTGACACTCAGGCGGGAAAATTCGTCGCGCAGCTTCCAGTTTGCACCGACGCCGCCTGCGACGACCAAAGTTCTGAATCCAGTATCCAACAAGGCTTTTTTGGCTTTGGCGGCGAGGACGTCGATCACCGCGTCTTGAAACGCGCGGCAGATGTCGTTGCGCGTTTGCTCGGGGATTTCGCCGCCGTTTTCGGCACGGACTTTTTCGACGGCGGTCAGCACGGCAGTTTTCAAACCGGAGAAGCTCATCTGTAAATCGTGCGAATGGAGCATGGGGCGCGGGAACGAGAAGGCATCGGGGTTGCCCAGCTTCGCCAGTTCGGACAGCTTCGCGCCGCCGGGGTAGGGTAGCCCCAAGAGTTTGGCGGTTTTGTCGAACGCCTCGCCTGCCGCGTCATCGACGCTTTCGCCCATCAGCGTGTAATCGCCGATGCCGCGCACCGCCATAAACTGCGTATGTCCGCCCGAAACCAGCAGGGCAACGAATGGAAATTCGGGTTTGTCGTCCGCCAAAAGCGGGGAGAGCAAATGGCCTTCGAGATGGTGGACGGGAATGACGGGTTTGTTCAAGGCAAACGCCAAGGCATTGGCATAGCCCGAACCCGCCAGAAGCGCGCCGCCCAAGCCCGGCCCTTGGGTGTAGGCGACGGCATCGATGTCGTCATAGGAAACGCCCGCTTCCTGCAAACAGCCCTGCGTCAGCGGTACGACGCGGCGGATGTGGTCGCGGCTGGCAAGTTCGGGGACAACGCCGCCGTATTCGGCGTGCATCGCCATTTGGGTGTGAAGATGGTGCGCCAACAGGCCGCGTTCGGTGTCGTAAAGCGCAACGCCCGTTTCATCGCAGGATGATTCGATTCCGAGTACCAGCATGGTTTGAGGTCGTCTGAAAATAAGGATGCGGTATTTTAACGGATTTCGGGCAGTGTTCGCAGTCCATTGCTTGTTCTCCATAACGAAAAGGTCGTCTGAAACCCAAAAATCAGGTTTCAGACGACCTTTTGTCAACGTTTTTATCAGAAGCGGTAATTCACGCCCAAGGCAAACTCGCGGCCGCGTTCGTAGAAGGGAGTGCGTCCGTTGCCGTCGGGGAAGCGTTGGCTGTGCGAACGGTATTGCTTGTTGCCGATGTTGTTGACGGCGAAGTTGACGTTCAGGTTGTCTTTTTTCAGCGGCTGCCAGTTGGCGTAGATGTCGTGTACGCCGTAGCCTGATTTCTTGCCGTGAATCGTGCCTTGTCCGCGGGCGACGTCGGTGTATTTCACGCTTTGGGCGTAGCGGCCGCGCCAGCCGATTTCGAGTTTGGGGTTTTCAAACTGATAAGACAAGCCTGTCAGCCATTGGCGGCCGGTGTTCCAGAAGGTGAACGAGCTTTCGTGGTCTTCTGCTTGAATCGGGCTTTCGCCGTAGTACATTTCGCCGTTCAGACGGGGTTTGACGTAGGACACGCCGGCGCGCGCGGTCAGGCCACCCCAGCGGTAGGATGCGTCAAGTTCGTAGCCGTAGGTTTTGAGCGTGCCGCCGTTGTAAATCTTGCCGCGTTCGGTGATGGAGGCGGTGTTGTTGTTGATTTTTGCCCAACGATAGACGATGAGGTCTTTGATGCGTTGGTGGAACACGCTGCCGCTGACGTTGAAGTTGTCGTTGCGCCATTTGAAGCCCAATTCGGCGCGGCGGGCGGTTTCGGCTTTGAGGTTGCTGTCCAAATCGGCGGCGGCGCCTGCGCGTTCGTTAGCCAACAGGGCTTCGTTCAGGCGGGGCGCGCGGCTTGCCTGATTGAGGTTTGCCAAGAGCGAGAAGTTGTCGTTGATGTCCCAAATCGCGCCGATGCTGGGGTTGAGCTGGCCGTGCGACGCGCTTTGTTTGCTGGCGGCGTTGTATTTGAAATGGTCGTAACGCAGGCCGGTGGTCAGGGTAACGGGGTGCAGGTTCCA
>ERZ1674039.63-NODE-63-length-22860-cov-6.374128_pt1 | contig 22860 bp, 17 predicted proteins | sample MGYA00581135_ERZ1674039 | MGnify/ENA primary metagenome ERZ1674039 (study PRJEB41354, sample SAMEA4873313) | human saliva metagenome | biome: human-associated habitat [ENVO:00009003]; feature: mouth environment [ENVO:08000002]; material: saliva material... | reverse complement strand
CGACCTTGATCTGCGGCTGCTTCTCCCGGACCCCGACACCGACGAAACGCCCCGGGCGCTCCCTGCCCGGGACGACACGCACGGCGACACCGCGGCATGGACGGACACCGCCGAGACGGACCCGGACCCAGCCGAAGCCCGCCACCTGGAGGCCCATGCGCACAGTGCGCGCGGAACACAATGTCTGACGAAACTCGCCAACATCCTCGCAGCCGACGACGCCTGCTGAAGCTTGGGCTGGCCTCGCCATTGCTGCTGCCGCTGCACGCCGCCCAGGCTTCGGCGCCCATTCGCGTGGGCCAGCCATCCCGGCCGGGCAGCGCGCCCGCGCGTGCCTCCACCCCGAAAACTGCCGCATCGGGCAGGACCGCCACGACCCGGACCGCGTCCGCCAGTGCGGCCCCCACCAAGGCCCGCACCGCCGGCGGCATCCAGCGCACGGCCCTGGAAACCCCGGCCAAGGCCGCGGCCGCCAGCACCGACAACCGCGCCATCGCGGCCGTGCGGATGTGGCCGTCGCGTGAATACACCCGCGTCACCTTCGAGCTGACCCAGGCCATCCCCTTCCGTGCCCGCCTCATCGACAACCCCAATCGGGTCATCCTGGACCTGGAAGGGCTGGAAGTGGAATCGAAGGTGCGCGAGCTGCTGGGCAAGATCAGCACCAACGATCCCTTCGTGCGCCAGGTGCGCGTGGGCCAGTTCAACCCCGAAACCCTGCGCATCGTCTTCGACCTGAAACAGGCCGTGGCACCGCAGGTGTTCACGCTCAAGCCCGCCGCCGGCTACCAGCACCGGCTGGTTCTGGACCTGTATCCCAAGCATCCGGTCGACCCGCTGGAGCAGCTGATTGCCGACGCCAACGGCAAGACACACGACAGCAAGGCCGCCAGTGGCCCGAAACAGGCCAGCAAGGGCAAGTCCTCGGCGGCCTCCGGCAAGAAAGCCCCTGCCCCCGAAGTGACGCGCACCTTCACCGTGGTGCTGGATCCTGGCCATGGCGGTGAGGACCCCGGCGCCACCGGTCCGATGGGCACGCACGAGAAGACCGTGGTGCTGGCCGTGGCCCACAAGGTGAAGAAGCTGCTGGCCAAGGAAGAGAACCTGCGCGTGGTGCTGACCCGCGACGACGACTACTACGTGCCGCTGGGCAAGCGCGTCAGCAAGGCGCGCGGCGTGCGGGCCGACCTGTTCGTCTCCATTCACGCCGACGCCTTTGTCAAGCCCGACGCGCGTGGCTCGTCAGTCTTCGTGCTGTCCAACCACGGCGCATCCAGCCTGGGTGCCAAATGGCTGGCCCACAACGAGAACCGTGCCGACCTGATCGGGGGCGTCAACATCAAGACCGCCAGCACCCCCGAGACCGCCAGCCTGCTGATGGACCTCTACACCACCTCGCAGATCCGCGACAGCAAGGTACTGGCCAAGCGCGTGCTGGCCGAGCTGGGCCAGATCGGGCGGCTGCACAAGGCCAGTGTCGAGCAGGCCAACTTCGCCGTGCTGCGCTCGCCGGATGTGCCGTCCGTGCTGGTGGAGACCGCCTTCATCAGCAACCCCGACGAGGAAAAGCGCCTGCGCCATCCCCAGTATCAGGACGAGCTGGCCCGTGCCATCGCGCGGGGCATCCTGGACTACCGCAAGCTCAACCCGCCGGGGCCGCGCGGCAAGCTCTCCTGACCCCGAAAGGATGGAGCGCCTGCCGGCGGGGCAAGTCCCGCCCCAGCAAGCGCCCCGGATCCGTGGCAACGCCCACAGCGCCTGCCACGGACCGGCACAGCATCAGGACCGGCCGACGCTCACGTAGCGGAAGCCCAGCTCTCGCACCTTGGCCGGGATGTACATGTTGCGGCCATCCACCACCAGGTCACCCCGCATGCCCTTGTGCAGCTTGCGAATGTCGGGCGAGCGGAACTGCGGCCATTCGGTCACCAGCACCAGCGCATCGGCCTCCTGCACGGCTTCGTACTGGTCGTCCACGAACACCAGATCACCGTTTTCCTGGGCCTCACGCGGCATCACGCGCGGCGCCGTGTCCTTCGTCTCCGGATCGTAGGCGCGCACCTGGGCACCGGCCTTCAGCAGCGACTCCACCAGCGTGATGCTGGGCGCCTCGCGCATGTCGTCAGTACCCGGCTTGAAGGCCAGTCCCCACAGCGCAATGGTGCGCCCCTTCATGTCGGGGCCGAACTCCTCCACCAGCTTCTCAAAGAGCCACTTCTTCTGCACCTGGTTGCGCCGCTCCACGGCGTTCAGCACCATCGGCTCGAAGTCGACCGAGCGTGCCATGCTGGCCAGCGCCTGCACATCCTTGGGCAGGCAGGAGCCGCCGTAACCGGCCCCCGAGCGCAGGAACTTGTCGCCGATGCGCGGATCGGTGCTGATACCCAGCCGAACATGCTCCACGTCCACCCCCAGGCGCTCGCACAGGCCGGCGATCTCGTTCATGAACGAGATGCGGGTGGCCAGCATGGCATTGGCTGCGTACTTGGCCATCTCGGCATCGCGCACGCCCATGTGAATGAGGCGGGCGCCCTCCTTCACGAAGGGCTCATACAGGTCGTCCAGCAGCTGACGGGCCCGCGGCGAATCGACGCCCACGATGATGCGATCGGGCTGCATGAAGTCCTCGATGGCCATGCCCTCCTTCAGGAACTCGGGGTTCGAGGCCACGTCGTACTCGATCTGCACGCCCCGGGCGGCCAGCTCGGCATCCACGGCGGCGCGCACCTTCTCGGCCGTGCCCACCGGCACCGTCGACTTGTTGATGATCAGCGCCGGACGCTCCATGTGCTGACCGATCTCACGGGCCACGGCCAGCACGTGACGCAGGTCGGCCGAGCCGTCCTCGTCCGGGGGGGTGCCCACGGCGATGCAGAAGATGTCGGCCTCGCGCATGGCTTCGGGCAGCGAGGTGGTGAAGCTCAGGGCGCCGGTATCGGCATTGCGGGCGATGATGGCATCGAGCCCCGGCTCGTAGATGGGCACTTTACCGCGCTTGAGCCCCTCGATGCGCTCCTCGCTGATGTCCACACAAATGACCCGGTGGCCCTTGTCGGCCAGGCAGGCCCCCGAAACCAGACCCACATAACCCGATCCAACAACCACAAGATTCATGATCAATCCTTTCAAGGAAATAGATTATTTCAATCCAACTGCCGCATGAAGGGCGACAGGAACTCTCCGTCCCCGCATACAGCCATCGGGCCCGGTCCAACAAAAACAGGAAATCTGATGCGCGTCGTCAGCGCGGCAGGCGTAGCGTCACGTGCAGGCCTCCCAACGGGCTGCGGCCCAGTTCCAGCCGCCCCTCGTAGGTCTCGGCAATGTCGTTGGCAATGACCAGTCCCAACCCACTACCCTCGGTGCTTTCGTCAAAACGCTGCCCTCGACGGATGGCCCGTGCGATCTCGTCATCATCCAGACCTGCACCGTCGTCCTCAATGCAGATGGCGAGCAGACCGGTGCGTGAGCGCATTCCGTCATCCTCGGTGGTGGGCTGGGTCAGCAACCGCACCGTCACCACCACCCGACTGCGGGCCCACTTGCCGGCGTTGTCCAGCAGGTTGCCCAGCATTTCTTCCAGGTCGGTGCTCTCACCCCGCCAGAACACCCGACCCGGCACATCCAGCTGCCAATCGATACCACGCGCCGCATGCAGCGTCTGCATCAGCCCGATCAGCCCCTGCAGGCACTCGTTCACGTCGATGCGCCGTCGATCGCCCGCCCCGCTGCCCGCCCGGGCCAGGTGACGCTCGATCATCCGGTTCATCGTGTCGACCTGGCGACGCACCTCCATCCCGTCAACTTCCGCCGAACGCGAGTGGGCGTTGAGCAGCGCCAGCGGCTTCTTCAGTGCATGGCTGAGGTCGGCCGCATTGCCCCGTGCCCGCGTCACGACCCGTGCGTTGCGCTCCAGCACCTCGTCGATCTCGGCCGCCAGCGGATCCAGGTCGGGACCATAGCCGCTGCCAGCACGATCGGCCTCGCCGGCATGGATGCGCTGCAGCGCATCATGCAGACGACGCAGCGGCCGCAACCCCAGCCAGACCTGCACATACATGCCGGCCACCATCGCCAGCGCCAGACCACCCAGCATCACCATCAGGATGCGGTCGATGCTGGCCATGTCCTTCCGACTGGTCTCGGCCGGGCCGTAGACATACAGCCGATATGCATGACCATTGACGTGGAAGTTGCGCACCAGCCCATACAGCAGCTCGTCACGCGGCCCACGGATGGTCATCAGCTCGGCAGAGCCCGCCACCGGTGAGGCCATGGCCGCATCCAGGCTGCTGTCCCACAGCGACCGGGAGCGATACACGGTGCCCTCGGCTTCCAGCTGCCAGTACCAGCCCGAGAAGATGAAGCGGAACTCCTCGCTGACCAGCCGGTTGTCGAAGCTCACCCGTCCGTTGCCATCCACCGTCAGGCCTGCCACGATGCGGTCAGCCCGTTCATCGAGCGAACCGCTCATGCTGCGCAGGATGGCCGCATGCAGCTGATCGCGCATCAGAAGGCCGCCCACGCCGGTGATCAGCAGCACCGCCAGCATGCCCAGCAGCATCAGCCGCTGCGCCAGCCCGATACGCCGCACGCGCACCGGCCGGGTCGGTTGCACAGGACTGTCGCTCATGGGGCGGGATCGACGGACACATCGTCATCATCCCCTTCGGCCTCATCGCCTTCGGGCGCCGCAAGCACGAAACCACGACCACGCACGGTACGGATCATCGACACGCCCAGCTTGCGCCGGATACGACCGATCAGCACGTCCAGCGCATTGGAATCCGGATCGCTGTCGCGGGCATAGACATGCTCGACAATGTCGGTGCGACTGAGCACCACTCCGGGCTGGTGCATCAGATAGGCCAGGATGCGCTCTTCCTGTGCCGTGAAGGCCAGCCGCCGGCCGTCCATCGAGAAACGTCCCTGCAGCGTGTCATAGGAAAGTGGTCCCACCTGCAGCACCGGATCGGCATGACCGTAGGCACGGCGCACCAGCGCGCGCAGTCGCACCACCACCTCTTCGTGCATGAAGGGTTTGGTGAGATAGTCGTCAGCCCCCGCACCGAAACCGGCCAGCTTGTCGCTCCAGCGACCACGCCCGGTGAGAATCAGCACCGGGAAATTGCATCCCTGCTCGCGCCACTGCTTCAGCACCGAAATGCCATCCAGCTCAGGCAGCCCCAGATCCAGTACCGCCGCATCATAGCGCTCGGTACTGCCCAGGAAGGAAGCCTCCTGACCATCCGTTGCAAGCTCGGCCACCATACCGGACTCTTCCAGCGCCGTCTTCAGACTCTGGGCCAGCTCGCGGTCATCCTCGACAATCAGCACTCGCATCACCGCACCTCGATCTCTTCTTCGCTCAGGACCCTGCCCGTGACCGGGTCCAGCGTCAGCTCGATGAGCGAATCATTGGGGAGACGAAGATCGATCTCGTACACGGGCTGCTCGTCACGGTCGTACTTCAGCTCGACCTCCAGCACCGTGCCGGAATAGCGGCGCAGCAGCGATTCCAGCAGGTCGGGCAACTGCTTCATGCCGGGCGTGGGCACGAAGACACCGATGTCGGAAATCAGCTCACCGGTACTGGCATCGACGAACAGGCCACGCACCTGACCGTTTTCCTGCAGCACCCGAACATGATAGATTTCGCGCCCCTGGCGGCCACGCTCCAGGTCCACGTCCACCACGCGACCCGGATGCTGTTTCAGCACCTTGCGCAGCAGGTTCGGCAGATCAGCCAGCAGCGGCCCCGTCTCGCGACGGACTTCCTCGCCAGTCACGGCGTCGATATGGATCTCGCGCCGACGGCCACTCTCGTCCAGCAGCCGCACCTCATAGACATGGCGCCCCTTGTCGTTGCGGTCCAGCTCCACATCCAGCACGTTGCCGGCATGCTTGCGCTGCACCGTCTGCAGGATCTCGGCCAGCGGCCGAAAACGCCCGGCCGTGACGGCATTGCGCACTTCGTCATGCTCGGCAGCCAGCGTGCCGGCTGCTGCCAAGGACAGCAGCGCAGCCACCGGAGCAGCAAGCAGGGAGGGGAGGAACCAGGTCTTCATGCCGAGCATCGTAGCCAATCCTGTCTGAACGAATCGTGAACCATGTCGTCAGGGTAGGTTCACCGCGAATGGGGGACAATGCAGGCATGACAGAACAGACCTGCGCCACGCCCTCTTCCATGCGTCCCCGCATCGCCCTCTATTCCCATGACACCATGGGCCTGGGTCACATCCGCCGCAACACGCTGATTGCCCAGACCCTCATCCAGCCGCCACTGTCGGCTCAGGTCCTGCTGGTCTCCGGCATCCGCGAATCCGGCGCCTTTGCGCTGCCGCCAGGCATCGACAGCATCACCCTGCCCGCCTATCGCAAGCGGCCGGATGGCAACTATACCGCCCGCGCGCTCGACATGCCGCTGGAACAGCTTGTTGCGCTGCGCAGCCAGACCATTCTGGCCGCACTCACGGCTTTTGCGCCCCAGTTGCTGATCGTCGACAACGTGCCGCGCGGTGCACTGTCCGAGCTGGATACGGTCCTGCCGACCATGCGGGCACGGGGCACGCACATCGTGCTGGGTCTGCGCGACATCATCGACACCCCCGAGGCCGTGGCCCGACAGTGGGAACGCCAGAAGAATGCCGACATCCTGCGACGGTGCTTCGACGCCGTCTGGATCTATGGTGACCCCCGGGTCTACGACACCATCTCCGCCTACGGCCTGGACCGGCTCGAGAGCATCGAGGTCACGCCGGTGGGCTATCTGGACCCGAACCAGCGCTGGGAAGCGAAGAGCGACACAGGTGGCACCGCCTCGGACGGAACCGTGGCCGAAACGTCCGATGCCCCCTATGCCCTGTGCATGATGGGTGGTGGCCAGGACGGGCTGGCCGTGGCCGAAGCCTTCGCGCAGGCGCCGCTGCCCAGCGGCTGGCGCGGCATCATCCTCACCGGCTCGATGATGCCGGCCGAGGCACGCCAGCGGCTGCAGGCCCTGGCCGATGCCCGGCCCGAGCTTCAGCTGCTCCCGTTCGTGGCCGAACCACTGACCCTCATCCGCAATGCCCGCGCCGTGGTGGCCATGGCCGGCTACAACAGCACCATGGAAGTGCTGGCGCTGGGCAAGCGCACGCTGCTGGTGCCGCGTGTCACCCCCCGTGCCGAGCAATGGCTGCGGGCCAGCCGGCTGGCCGAACTGGGCCTGGTGGGCTGCCTGCACCCCGACGAGCTGGCTCCGGCCCGCGTGGGTGCCTGGCTGACCGAAGCCGCCAACCCGGCCCCGGCCGTCAGCGCCCTGCAGGCGCTGGACTTTGGCGGGCTGAGGCGCGTGGCCGAGCTGGCTGGCCAGTTGCTGGCCACGCCCAGCCCGGCAGCCCTGGTGCCTTCCGCGGCCTGATTCCTTTCATCAACGGCTTCTTCTCTCTTTCAGGAACCTCCCATGTCCGAGCCCCGTTCTCCCATTGCCGTCGGCTACGTGCTGAAGCGCTATCCGCGCTTTTCGGAAACCTTCGTCGTCAACGAGATCCTGGCGCTGGAAAAGGCCGGCGTGCAGGTCGACATCTTTGCACTGGGCCCGGTCAGCGAGACCCACTTCCAGGAAGCCATCTCGCGCGTGCGTGCCCCCGTGCACCGCATCCGCCATCAGTTCCACGACACGGAGCTGTACTGGCAGCTGCTGGTTCAGGCACGCAAGGCCCTGCCCGAGTTCCGCCGCCTGGCTCACCTGGCCGATGAGCACGACTGGGTGACGGTCGGTCAGGCCGTGCTGCTGGCCATGCAGGCGCAGAGCAAGGGCATCCGCCACCTGCACGCCCACTTCGGCACCCAGGCCGCCACCGTGGCCCGGCTGGCCGCGGCCTTTGCCGGCATCCATTACAGCTTCACCGCCCACGCCAAGGACATCTACCACCAGTACGAAGAGCCGGTACAGCTGGATCTGAAGATCCGCGATGCCGCCTTCACCGTCACGGTGTCGGACTACAACGTGGACTATCTGCGCACCCACTTCGGCGCGCCCACCGATCGCACCCACCGCATCTACAACGGCCTGGACCTGCCGGCCTTCCCGTACCACCCGCCCATCAACCGGCCCTCGCACGTGGTGGCCGTGGGTCGTCTGGTCGAGAAGAAGGGCTTCCCGTTCCTCATCGAGGCCATCGGCCTGCTGCGCGACCGGGGCATCGATTGCCGCTGCACGCTGGTGGGCGACGGCCCGCTGCGGCCGCAGCTGCAGAAGCAGATCGAGGACCTGGGGCTCACCGACCGCGTGCAGCTGGCGGGCGTGCGACCGCTGACCGAGGTGTCGGCCTTCCTGAAAGGGGCCGCCGTGCTGGTGGCGCCCTCCATCATCAGCGAAGGCGGTGACCGCGACGGCCTGCCCACCATCCTGGTGGAAGGCATGGCGCTGGGCACCCCCTGCATCTCCACGCAGGTCGTGGGCATTCCCGAGCTGATCCGTGACCACGAGACCGGCCTGTGCGTGCCCCCGAACGATGCCAAGGTGCTGGCCGACGCCATTGCCGAGATGCTGGGCAATCCCACCATGGCCCGCCTGCTGGCGGACAATGCTCGTGCCCTCATCGAGAGCGAGTACGACGTGCACCGCAACACGGCCCGCCTGCGCGACCTGTTCGCCCAGAGCATCCAGGCTGTGGACGCCCGACACGCCGCAAACCGGCCCAGCGCCGCCGAATGAACCTTTCCGGAGTTTCCATGAAGAAACACATCGCCTACGTCTGCGCCGATGCCGGCATCCCGGTCTTCGGCACCAAGGGAGCCTCGATCCACGTGCAGTCGGTGGTGCGAGCCGCCCTGAAGGCCGGCCATCGCGTCACGCTGTTTGCCACCCGCTTCGACGGCCATGTCCCGCCAGGTCTGGAGAACGTCGCCTGCGTCCACCTGCCGGAGATCCCGCAGGGAGACCCCACCAAGCGCGCCCATGCCGCCCTGGGGGCACGTGACCACATCGCCGAGCGGCTCGACGCGCACGCCCCCTACGACATGGTCTACGAGCGCTACTCGCTCTGGAGCGACGTGGGCATGCGCTGGGCCCGTGAACACGGCATCCCGGGCATTCTGGAAGTGAACGCGCCGCTCATTGAGGAGCAGCGCACCCACCGCCAGCTGGTGCTGGAAGACGAGGCGCGCGCCGTGGCGCAGTCGGCGTTCTCGCAGGCCAGCGCCATTCTGGCCGTCTCGCCCGGCGTGGCCGACTACCTGCACACCTGGCCCGGCACGAAGGGGCGCGTGCATGTGGTGGCCAATGGCGTGGATCCGTCATCCAGCGCCGACAGCGCCGAACTGCGGGCCGCACGCCATGCCGACATCAGCAACGAAACCCCGATCGTCATCGGCTTCCTGGGCACGCTGAAGCCCTGGCACGGCCTGCCGCTGCTGGTAGAGGCCTTCGCACGCCTGCACCGGCGCTTCCCGCAGACCCGGCTGCTGGTGGTGGGGGACGGCCCCGGCCGCACCGACATGGAATCATCGCTCACGGCCCTTGGCCTGCTGCAGCACTGCCGCTTCACCGGCGCCGTGCAGGCACATGAGGTTCCGGGACTGCTGGCGCAGATGGACATTGCCACGGCGCCCTACCCGGCCCAGGACAACTTCTATTTCTCGCCCCTGAAGATCTACGAGTACCTGGCCGCCGAACTGCCGGTGGTGACCACCCGCGTGGGCCACCTGGCCACCGTGGTGCTGCAGGACGTCGATGGTCTGCTGGTGCCCCCCGGAGATCCGGACGCCTTTGCCGATGCACTGGCCACCCTGGTCCAGGATCCGGCGCTGCGCCTGTCCATGGGCCGCCGTGGCCGTCAGCGCATCGTGGCCGAACACAGCTGGGATGCCGTCATCGCACGCATTCTGGCCATGGCCGATGCCGCCATGCCGGACAGCCCCGTGATCTGATCGATCGCCCCCGGATTGCCCACGTTCAAGCCCGTCGCAAGAGGAGCCCTTTTTCCCGTGCCCCAGAAAGACACACGCCCCACCGGCAGCCCCATCCGCCGCGTCCTGAAACGCTTCCGTCCCTTCATGAAGGGACAGGGGCCACTGCTGGCCGGCTCGCTGACGGCACTGCTGCTCAGCACCCTGATGCGGCTTGCGGAACCCTGGCCGCTGGCCTTCGTGGTGGACCACGTGCTGGGCGACTCGAAGAACGGCCACAAGGCGCTGGGCCAGTGGCTGGGCAGCCTGGAGACGATGGAAATCGTCTGGCTCTCGGCCGTGGCGGTGGTGGCCTTTGCTGCCCTGCGGGCGCTGGCCGGCTTCCTGTCCACCGTGGGCTTTGCGCGCATCGGCAACGAGGTGCTCAGCAAGGTCCGCAACGTGCTCTACAACCGGCTGCTGCGCCTGTCGCTGGCCTTCCATCAGCGCCAGCGCAGCGGCGACCTGGCGCTGCGTCTGGTCAACGACGTGGGCCAGCTGCGCGAGGTGACGGTCTCTGCCCTGCTGCCGATGATGGCCAACGTCTTCATCCTGGTGGGCATGTTCGGGGTGATGTTCGTGCTGAACTGGCAGCTGGCGCTGATCTCGCTCATCCCGCTGCCGGTGATGTGGCTGTCGGCCAAGCGAAGCAGCCGACTCATCCACGAGGCCAGCCGTCGTCAGCGTACCCGTGAAGGATCGCTGGCCGCCACGGCAACCGAATCGATGTCGGCCATCCGCACCGTGCAGTCGCTGGCGCTGGAAGAAGGCTTCTCGCGCATGTTCCGTGGCAATGACGGCCAGGCCGCCAACGCCGACATGAACACCAAGCGGCTCTCGGCCGGTCTGGAGCGCTCCATCGACCTGCTGGTGGCCTGCGCCACGGCCCTGGTGCTGTGGCAGGGTGCGCTGCAGGTGATCGCCGGCTCGCTCACGGCTGGCGATCTGCTGGTGTTCATTTCGTACCTGAAGAACTCCATGCGCCCGGTGCGCGAGTACGCCAAGTACGCCGGACGCCTGTCCAAGGCCCTGGCCTCGGCCGAGCGCATCTCCGACATCCTGGAGGAATCGCCCGACATCGCCGACCGCCCCGATGCCCGCTCCGCTCCGGCCTTCCGCGGCCAGCTCGCCTTCCGCAACCTGCACTTTGCCTACGATAACGGTGCACGTCCCGTCTTCAAGGGACTGGACCTGAAGCTGGATGCCGGCGAGCACGTCGCGGTCGTGGGCCCCTCGGGCATCGGCAAGTCCACGCTGTCGGTGCTGCTGCTGCGCCTCTACGATCCGCAGGAAGGCTGCATCGAGATCGACGGCCACGACATCCGCGAATGGAAGACGGCCAGCGTGCGTCGCCAGATCGGTCTGCTGCCGCAGGACGCGCTGATGTTTGCCGCCAGCATCCGTGACAACCTGGCCTGCGCCGCGGGCCGCAAGGTCAGTGACGCCGAGATCATTGAGGCCGCGAAGCTGGCCAACGCGCACGACTTCATCACGGCGCTGCCCGAGGGCTACGACACGGTCATCGGCGAGCGCGGCGCCACGCTGTCAGGCGGCCAGCGCCAGCGTCTGGCCATCGCCCGACTGGCCCTGCGCCGCTGCCCCATCGTGGTGCTGGACGAGCCCACCACCGGACTGGACCGTGCCAGCGAGGCCGTGGTGCGCCACGCCATCACCCGCCTCATCGACAGGCGCACGGCGTTGATGATCACCCACGATCTGGACCTGGCATCGCAGGCCGACCGCATCGTCTACGTGGATCAGGGCGGCATCGCCGAATCCGGCACCCACGAAGAGCTGCTGAAGAACGACGGCCCCTACGCAGCCCTGTGGCAGATACACCGTCAGGCTGTGGGCGACCTGCAGGCCAAGGCCGCGCTGGCCGACACCGGGAGCGATACATGAAGATCGAGACCGAACAGGCCCTGCTCGGGCAGGAATCCGACATGCCCGGCCTGTCGCTGCTGCTGGACGAGCAGGCACTGCTGGATGTGGTGCAGCTTCAGCTGCCGGCAGCCGACATCTCCCGCATCCGCATCGACTACCTGCGCTACAAGCCCGGCACGGGCTGCCTGGCCGGGCTGCGGGTCTTCGATGTGCTGGGCCGCTCGCAGCACGCCTTCGCCCGCGTTCTGCCCCGCGACAGCACCGCCTGGCCGTATCAGTCGCGACGCCTTCTGAAGCGCAGCGCCCGTGACGGCCGCTTCTCGGCGCATGTACTGCCTGCCTGGCACCTGCTGCTGGCCAGTGCCGTCCATGACCGACGCATCACGGCCCTGGCGAGCCTGCTGCACGATCCCGACATGCTCACCGGCCATCATTCACTGCCGGACGACTTCCGCCCCTGGCCGGCACCCCACGGCACGACAGGCCTTCTGCAGGATGCCCCCGCCACCCTATACGACAGCCGCCTGTTCGGTCAGGTGCTGCGCTACAAGCCCGAACGGCGACTGGTGATGCGGCTGCAGCAGGACGGTCGGCCCCGCGGCCTGCTGCGCGCCTGCATCGAGCATGACTTCGAGGCCACGCTGGCCGGCGCCCAGCTGGCCCAGACCGTCCAGTCCACACCGCTGCTGGCCGTGGATGCAGCCCGGCATTGCCTGGTCCTGCCCTGGCTGGCGGGCCAGAGCCTGGACCGACTGTTTGCCGCCGAACTGCCTGTCATCACCCCGGATCCGCTGTCGGTTGCCGATGCCGCCCCATCCGCAACGGCACGCCGCTTTGCCATCGAGGCGGCCGATCTGTCCCTGCTGACCGACGTGGGCCAGCTGCTGTCGAACCTGCATCAGACCAGTGCCCCGCATCCCGTCCAGCGCCACACCGCACACGACATCGACGCGCTGCATCAGGCCTGCACCACCCTGGCCTACCTGCAGCCCGACCTGGCCGACGAGATCCGTACCCTCTGCGCCCGGACCATCCCGGCCCTGCAACAGGGCATCTGGCAGCCGCGCATCACCCACGGCGACATGTCGCTGGAACAGCTGGTGCGCAACGACCTGGGCCAGATCCTCATCATCGACTGGGACAGTGCCGCCTGGGGCGACCCGATGGCCGACTTCGGCTCGCTGCTGGCCCGGCTCGTCGTGCAGCACCTGCAGCGCCACCGTCCCTTCATCCCGCTGGACCCGCTGTCCGCGGACGACGGCACGGCCGAACAAGACTGGAATCACCCCGCATTCACCGCTGCGCCCTCCATCGACAGCACCTCACGCCCCGTTCAGGAAAGTCTGGAGCTGCTGGAGGCTGCACGCGAGGCCCTGCTGGAAGGCCATGGCCGGATCCTCTCCTTCGAGGACCGCAAACGCGCCGGCTGGCACACCGTGGCCCACCTGCTGCGCATGATGCCCGAGGGATTCCGCCGTCGTCGCGCCGACTGGCCGATGCTGATGCAGCAGATCCTGCAGGTTGCCCAGCACCTGGCCGGCCGGCTGCAGCCGATCGCACCATCGGCTGGCCGCGCCGATGTGCAGGCTGAAGCCTCGCCGGAACGTTCTGCAGCGACCGGCGTGCATGGCGGGCCCGCCCCACAGGGCACGGCCTCCGTGAAGGACGCACAGACAAACACGCGCACAACGGCTTCAGAAACGTCTTCCGCATCTTCCGCGACGCCCTCGGCGTCATCGGACGACCCCGCCACCTGGCCCCAGACCGACGTGGCCCTGATGCAGCCGCTGCTGCTGGATGCCCTGCATCTGCGCCCTGACGCATGGACACTGCAGCCGGTGCAGGTGCTGCGCCACAAGGCCGGCCGCCGGGCCCTGCTGGAGTACCGGCTGCTCCCGTCATCGGGCTCCGATGCCCAGGAGCAGGTCCTGCTGGGCAAGCTGCGCTTCAAGGGCGCTGACCGTCACGGTTTCCGGGTGCAGCAGGCGCTACATGCACGCGGCTTCAGCCTGCCCTGGCTGGCCGTCCCCGAGGCACTGGCCATCCTGCCCGAGCAGAAGCTGTGGCTGCAGCGCAAGGTTCCCGGTGTGATGGCCACGCGGCTGCTGCGCCCCGGCAGCAGCACGGAGCTGGCCACACGCATTGGTCGGGCCCTGGCCGCGCTGCACCATGCGGGCGCCCACCTGCTCCAGGCATCGGAAGCCTCGTTCCTGCCTCATGGCAACCCGGCATCCACCCCCTCTCAGGCGGCGACGGCCGGCTCAGCCCCCCATGGCGTACCGGTTCAGTCGGCTACCGTCCGCCCCCTGATCACGAAACGCTGGACACTGGATGATGAGCTGCAGATGCTGCATCAGCGCCTGCGTGAGGCCGCTGCACTGCGCCCCCAGTGGGCCGTGCGCATCGAGGCTCTCATTCCAGCCACCCAGCGACTGGGCGCACACCTGCTGCCCAACCCGACCACCGGCATCCACCGTGACTGCTATGCCGACCAGGTGCTGGTCGACGGCGAGCAGCTGTACTGGCTGGACCTGGACCTGTTCTGCGAAGGCGATCCCGCGCTGGATGTGGGCAACTTCATCGCGCACCTGATGGAGGACGGACTGCGCCACCACGGCGACATCCATGCCCTGCGCCCGCACCAGGACGCGCTGCTTGAGGCCTTCCTGCAGGACTCGCCCCAGGTGAACGAGCGCACGCCCACCGGCTGGACGCTGCTGGCACTGGCACGACACATTGATCTGTCGACCCGTTTCCCCGACCGGCACCACACCACCCTGCCGCTCCTGGAGTATTGCGAGGCACAGCTGCGTCCCTGAGACCCTATCCCTGAACAGGGACATCGACCACAGAAACAACGACGAATCCCCCACGCCGGTGCTCTGCTGGCATGAAGGCATGCGTACCGGCGGGATGCAACGGCCAGATGGACCGGCCTCTTTCCTGAAGTCATTCAATAACTCACCAGACTCGGAGATATTCGCATGCGAACCACCGTTCTCGAGACCCGACCACACGAGCGGGCACAACAGCCTCGTCATGCCGTCCCCTTCATGGCCCGCTCCCTGCTTGCCCTTGCACTGAGCACGGCCCTGGTCCCCGGCGCCCACGCCGAGAAACCCATCGAATGGCAGGAGCCCGGCCTCCAGCTACGCTCGCGCCTGTCCTTCGAGACCGCGTTTCTGCGCAACCGCCAGCTGGCTGCCCGCGACATTCGTACCAAGACCGAGATCACCCCCGAGGCCAGGCTCGCAGGCCGCTGGCAGTTCGACCGGCGCTGGGGGATTGCGGGCGAACTGGAACTGGAAGATGCCACCGAGCGCGAGACGGGCAGGAACACCAATCACGACACCGTGCTGAAGGTCAAGCAGCTGTACGGCGAAGCACAGCTTCAGGAATACGGTGCCCGCCTGCGCCTGGGCCGTTTCTCCCACACCGATGACCGCGGCTGGTTCTTCGACACGGAGTTCGACGGCGTGGAAGGCACCCTCGAACAGGGGCCCTGGCAGGTGACCGCCTTCTATGCCCGCGTGGGGCAGTGGGACCGTGATCTGCTGAGCAGCCGTGAAAAACGCAGTGACGGCACCGACTACCTTGCTGCCCTGGGTACCTACCGGCTTTCCGACACCCACCAGCTGCTGCTGAAAGCCTTGCACCAGAACAACGACCGCACCGATCAGCGCCTTACGCATGTAGCCGCTGGCTCGCAGAATATGCCCAAGAAAGGCATGCAGCACTGGGCCATGGTGAGTCTGGTCAGCGGCCATGAAGGCGGTCGCAGCGTGCTGGGTGAGGCCATCGACCTGGGCGCCACCTGGCTCCTCGACGAACAGAGCGAATGGGCGCCGCGTGCCACCCTCGGCTATGCCTGGGGCAGCGGTGACGACGGCAATGGCAAGGACAACGCCCACCGCCAGAGCGGCCTGCAGAACAACAAGGCCAAGCTGGGCAACATCATGGACTTCGAGGTCTATGGCGTGGCGCTGGACCCGCAGCTCTCCAACCTGCATGTGCTGACGGCCGGCGTGGGCTTTGCCCCCATGGAAAAGAGCACCCTGGACCTGGTGTTCCACCACTACCGGCAGGACAAGGTGGGTGCCCTGGGAAGCGATCGGACCAACCTGCGCCCCCGCGGCGACCAGCTGAACAAGCGCGCACTGGGCAACGGCATCGACATCGTCTGGGGCTGGCGGCCGACCAAGCAGTGGCGCGTGGAAGTGGCCGGCGGCGTCTTCATGCCGTCCAGCCGTTTCCGCCACAACAACCGGGCCAATGCCGACAAGTCGAGCAACGTCTACGCCGGCAGCGTGGAGATCAAGTACTACCCGAGCTGGACGTTCTGAGCCCCCTCGGCCCCCTGGGGGCCGACCATGGGCAATCGCCACCGGGGCAAGCTGGATGGCCTCGGTGTCGAAAGGCCGAAAAAAACGGGCCAGCTCACCCTATGGACTGGCCTGCATGACCTGAGCATGACGTAAAAGAAAAAGGGCGCCACAGGCGCCCTTTCTGCTTTCTGCCAACAGGGCCAGCGGCTACTGGCCAACGTTCTGTCAGGCAGCCTTCTGCTTCCGGCGGTTGAGGTAGTGCCGCACCACCTCGAAGACGGCAGGCAGGCCCGGAATGATGATCATCGCCAGCGTCACCCACGAGAAGTGGGCCTTGACCCACTCGTTGTTGCCGATGAGATAGCCCAGGCCCGACAGGCCGACCACCCACAGCACGCCGCCCACGATGTTGAACATCGCGAAGCGCACATAGGTCATCTGTGCCACCCCTGCCACGAAGGGTGCGAAGGTGCGGATGAAGGGCATGAAGCGCGCCACGATGATGGTGATGCCGCCATGCTTCTCATAGAAGGCGTGCGTGCGGTCGAATGCCTCGCGGTTGAAGAAGCGACTGTCTTCCCAACTGAACACCTTCGGACCGATGTAGCGGCCAATGGAGTAGTTCACCGCATCGCCCAGCACGGCGGCCACGGCCAGCAGGCCCATCAGCAAGGGCAGATCCAGCCCGCCCACAGCCGCGATGGCGCCGGCCACGAACAGCAGCGAATCCCCCGGCAGGAAAGGCATCACCACCAGCCCCGTCTCGATGAAGATGATGGCAAACATCAGCGCATAGACCCAGACGCCGTAGTTCTGCACCACCATTTCCAGGTGCTTGTCCAGGTGCAGAAAGATGTCGAGCAAGGCAGAGAAATCCATGAGTGGAGCTTTCCAGGCAGACGATAGAGGATGCACAGTTTACCCGAGGGGTTTTCCGCCAGCTGAGATGACACGACACCGCAGACGGACACCGGCATGACACGCCTGTCACACGCGTCGACACCCGGCCTGCGGACGGCTCTGCAATAATGGCGAATGCCTCCTGCGCCCTCGTCGGATATGTCCACGCCCGCCAGCCAGTTCCCCCTGCCCGCCGCATCCGGCGCCGGGCCCACCCGCCCCATTGCCCTGCTGCCCGACGTGCTGATCAGCCAGATCGCCGCCGGTGAGGTCATCGAGCGCCCTGCCTCCGCCATCAAGGAGCTGCTGGAGAACGCGCTGGATGCCGGGGCCAGCCAGATCGAGATCCGCATCGAGGAAGGCGGTCTGCGCCGGCTTCAGGTCATCGACAACGGCCGCGGCATCGACAAGGACCAGCTGCCGCTGGCCCTGGCCCGGCACGCCACCAGCAAGATAGCCTCGCTGGCCGACCTGGAACATGTCACCTCGCTGGGCTTTCGGGGCGAGGCACTGGCCTCGATGGCTGCCGTCTCGCGCCTGACCCTGGCCAGTCGCCCGCTGACCGCCGAACACGGCTGGAAAGTGGACGTGCAACCCGGCCAGGCTGCCCCGCCGCCCGAGCCCGCCGCCATTGCCCCCGGCACCGTCATTGAGGTCATCGACCTGTTCTCGGCCACCCCGGCACGGCGCAAGTTCCTCAAGTCACCGGCCACCGAGGCCGCCTACTGCCTGGACGCCATCCGGCGCATTGCCCTGTCACACCCGGCCGTGCAGTTCGTCGTCCATCAGGACGGCCGCGAAGTGCGCCGCTGGCCCGCCACCACGCCTGCCCAGCGCATCGAGAACCTGGTGGGCGACGGTGCGCGGCTGCTGCCCGTCTCGGCCCAGGCCGGTCCGCTGGCCGTGGAAGGCCTGCTGGGCGAACCGGATGCCGCCCGCGCCCGCAGCGACCGGCAATACCTGTTCGTCAACGGCCGCTTCGTGCGCGACCGCATGCTGGCCCAGGCCATCCGGCAGGCCTTCCGCGACCGCCTGCACGGCGAGCGCTACCCCGTCTTTGCGCTCTTTCTGACCATCGACCCCACACTGGTGGACGCCAACGTCCACCCTGCCAAGACCGAGGTCCGCTTCCGCGACCCCGGCGCCGTGCGCCACCTGGTCTTTCATGCCATCGAGAACGCCCTGGGCGCCACCCTGCCCCAGCAGCGCCAAGGCGCCAGCCGCACCATCGAACTGGCCGGCGGATCGGGCATGGGCGCTGGCACGGATGTCAGCGGGTACACCTCCGACCGGCACACGGTCCGCACGTTGCCGGAGCACCAGCCCGCCGCTGCCCCAGGCGGGCGCCCTGGCGCTGGCAGCCTTCCCCTGTCCCGCCATGCACCGGCCCATGACACCGCAGGGGCCCGCGCGCCCCACCATGGCCCGACGCACGATGCGGCGGCCAATCGCGCCAGTCTGGCCTTCCAGGCGCCGAGTGGCAGGCCTGCCCCCGACTGGCAGCAGGTGGAACTGCGTGCAGCCCCCTCGGACGACACGGCCCCCTCCCCGGTCGGCCGTGGGGAAGGGTCATCAGCAGATGACATCCTGGCCGCCCCTGCCCCTCATGCCGCCGAGGCCCGCCCCGGCTGGCCTGGCGCGACGGGTAGCGCCGCGGCTGAGACCACGGAATCTGCGCCGGGCATCGTGCTTCCCGCCGCTGCCACGGCAGGCATCACAGCAGGCACCATGGCAAGCGCCATGGCAGGCGGGGTGGCCGGTGGCGCCATGGGCACAGCGGGCGCACCTGGTTCTGCGCCATCCGCACATGCAGCTCCGCCGCCGGACGCGCCTCCACTGGCGCACACGCCCCGCATGGGCTTTGCCCTGGCCCAGCTGCACGGCATCTACATCCTGTCGCAGACGGCGGATGGTTTGATCATCGTGGACATGCACGCCGCGCATGAGCGCATCGTGCTGGAGCGTCTGAAGAAGGCCCACCGCGACCACCGGATTGCCCGGCAGCCGCTGCTGATTCCCGCCGTCTTCCAGGCCACCGAACTGGACGTGGCCACCGTCACCGACGACGCCGACTCCCTGGGCGATCTGGGCATCGACCTGGAAGTGCGTGGCCCCGACACCCTCGCCGTCACCAGCGTGCCTGCCCTGCTGTCGCGCGCCAACCCCGAGAAGCTGGCCCGCGAAGTGCTGGCCGCCTGGCAGGCACCCGCACAGCACAACGCGCTGGAAAAGCGCCTGGACCGCCTGCTGGCCACCATGGCGTGCCATGGCTCGGTACGCGCCAACCGCGCCCTGACCCTGCCGGAAATGAACGCCCTGCTGCGCGACATGGAAGCCACGCCCGACGCGGATTTCTGCAACCACGGCCGCCCCACGTGGTTCCGGCTGACGCTGGAAGAGCTGGACCGCTGGTTCATGCGGGGGCAATAAGCATGCGCGCCCTGATGCTGCTGGGCCCCACCGCCTCCGGCAAGACCGCGCTGGCGCTGGAACTGGCAAGACACCTGCCGGTGGAGATCATCAGCGTGGACTCTGCGCTGGTGTACCGCGACATGGACATCGGCACCGCCAAGCCCACGGCCGAAGAAAGAAATTCGTCACCTCACCACCTTATCGATATCCGTGATCCGGTACAGAGCTACAGTGCTGCGGAATTTGCCACCGATGCCTGGCGACTGATCGACGAGATCGAGGCGCGCGGCCGCCTGCCGCTGCTGGTGGGTGGCACGATGCTGTATGCGCGCACACTGCTGCATCCCATGGACGACCTGCCCGGCGCCCGTCCCGACATCCGCGCCCGGCTGGATGCCGAAGCGGCCGAACACGGCTTGCCGTACCTGCACCAGCGCCTGGCCACGCTGGATCCGATCACCGCCCAACGCCTGCACGCCACCGACGCCCAGCGCATCCAGCGCGCGCTGGAAATCATCGAGATCACCGGTCAGCCCCTGTCCACCCTGCACGCCGCCGGCCAGAAACCCAAGGCCCATCCCGACATCCGCATCGTCAGCCTGGAGCCGAGCGATCGAAGCCAGCTGCACGCCCGCATTGCCCAGCGCTTTGCACAGATGCTGGAGCACGGCTTCATTGACGAAGTGAAGCGCCTGCACGCCCGCCCCGAGCTGCACGCCGAACTGCCCGCCATGCGCACTGTCGGCTACCGTCAGGTGTGGCAGATGCTGGACGGCGAACGCTCGACCGACACCCTCTTCGAGGCCGGCGTGGCCGCCACCCGCCAGCTGGCCAAGCGCCAGCTCACCTGGCTGCGCTCGCTGCCCGTGGACCTGCGGCTGGATTGCCTGCGCGGTGGGTTGGGCGATGAGATGATGCGCTTCATCGATGCCAGCAGGAACGCTGCTGTCAGCGCACGCTGAAGCGGACTACTGATATGCTGCGGGACAGGCAAGGTGGCCTGTGGTGGCTGACCTGTGGATGAACGAGGGCGGGTTTCTGTACGAGGAGAGGAAGCGTGATCTGGCCTACACCTTGCATCATGACGGCTGAACACGAATCACGCCCGGACATCGACAACGTATTCTTTCTGGTACTGCATGATCTGACTGTCCGCTGACAGAAAGAGCATCCGGTCGACTTCTGCCTGCATCATCAACAGACGGTCAAACGGATCCCGATGCAGCAGCGGCAAGCGCTGGACAGCCACGATGTGCCGCAGTCGAATGCGCGTCTCTTCAAAGCCCTGATCCAGCAGCTCATCCACGATTCGCTGTGGATCATGCGGGAAGATGTCCTTCCGCAGGCTGGCCTTGATGGCCAGTTCCCAGATGCTGGCATCACTGAAGCACAGGGTATTGCGCTCGTCCATCAGAAAGGCCTGGATTCGGGGAGAGAACATTTCCTGCCTGCCTTCCAGGTACCACAGCAGGACATGCGTGTCGCAGAGCGCTTTCATTTCGCCTTCCCGGCTGCACGCAGAAGCTCGGCCTCGGACGACTCCTGGCCGGCGAACAGCGCCTGGATCTCGTCTTCCAGCCAGCGATCGAAGTCCTCGGGGATGGTCAGCTGCCCCTTCAGAGTTCCCATCTGCCGCCTTCTGCCTTCCCGTTGCGCAGGCATACCGGCAGCGGCCTTTTCTGCCACCTTGTAGGCGCCCCCGGCACCATCCTCCTCCTGCCGCCCAGCGGGGCTTGTGCCCTGTGCTTCAGGCTGAGCAGGCGCCCATGCCTGTGCGGCAGTATCGACCTGGCGCAGCCGCCAGTATTCAGCCACCGACATCACCACGGCCACGCCCCTGCGCTGGCGCTCTATGACCACCGGCCCCTGATCGACGGATTCCAGAAGCTCTGCAAAGCCTTGGCGGGCCTTGCTGGCAGTGATGGTGCGCATGGGGAGGTCCTCTTCAGGCTAGAATTGTACATATTGTACAAAATAGGGCACCCAGCTGCGCGGCTTCTGCCCGCAGGAATCATATGTCTCAGCCGAAAAAACAGCTCAAAAGCCCATCGCGCCGGAAGCCCATGCTTCACCATCGCGGGGGAGTCACCATGATCATCAAACCGGACTACAGTCGCGCGGACGTCAGCCCTGAAATGGCCGAGATCATGTGCCTTTTCTATAACAGGTCAATCCCGTTGTCCCGGGCCGCGCGCATGGCGGGCAAGAGTTTTTGTGAGATGGCGATATTCCTGCACACCCATGGCATTCCGATCTTCGGCACGGAGCAGCCAGATGACCCGGATATTTGGGAAGAGGTCCGGGAATACACGGAACAGAACGGGATCAACATGCCACCCTACCTTCGCTAAGTGAAGGCAAGGCCGATTCCCAGTCCGTTCACCCCTCGAACAAATCCCGCACCGTCTCGGCCAGCCTGGCGATTCCCGCGTCCGAGAGGTCGTCGGCCTGCACGGTATGGCGCTTGTCCCAGTGGCTGAAGTTGCGGCCCAACGAACGGCTGTATTGCGGGTCGTAGTGGCGGCTCATCAGCTCGGCAAACAGTTCGGGCAGGTTGCCTTCGTGGGCCCAGGCCTGCCAGCGGGTGATGGTCTCGTTGCCTTGCAGCTGCTTGAAGCGGCCCAGCAGGTCCGCAAAGGCGGCAGGATCGTCGCCCAGGTAGGCGTAGTCGCGCAGCAGGAAGTCCAGGCGGGATTCGGGGCTGGCGTCGATCTCCACCAGGTCGGTGCTGGCGCGCAGATGGGCCACCATGTCCAGCGGCAGGCTGATGCTGCCGATGCGGGCGCTTTCGCTTTCGGTGTAGACGGGGCGGGAGGGATCCAGGCGCTTCAGGGCAGTGTAGAGCTGGGTCTCGAACTGTTTCTGGGGCGGCTGGGGCTGGCCGGGCCAGGCGCCCAGCATGGAGCCCTTGTGGCGGGCCATGCCTTCGAGGTCCAGCACCTGGGCGCCCTGGGCAGCCATGGCCTGCAGGATGCGGGTCTTGGCGGTGCCGGTCTGGCCGCACAGCACCACCAGACGCAGGCCGTGGATGAGCGGGGGCAGGCTTTCGACGACGTGGCGGCGGAAGGCCTTGTAGCCGCCCTTGAGCTGCTGGGCGTCCCAGCCGGTCATGCGCATCCAGGTGACCATGGAGCCGCTGCGCAGGCCACCGCGCCAGCAGTACACCAGGGGGCGCCAGCTTTCGGGTTTGTCGGCAAAGGCTTCTGCCCAGTGGCGGCCCAGGTTGGCGGCCACCAGACCACCGCCGATGCGGCGTGCCTCGAAGGCGCTCTTCTGCTTGTAGATGGTGCCGACCAGGGCGCGTTCCTCGTCATTCAGGACGGGATGGTTGACAGCGCCGGGCAGGTGGTCGAGGGCATATTCGGAGGGGGAACGGGCGTCGACGAGGGTATCGAAATCACCGATG
>ERZ1674039.59-NODE-59-length-23356-cov-6.002017_pt1 | contig 23356 bp, 19 predicted proteins | sample MGYA00581135_ERZ1674039 | MGnify/ENA primary metagenome ERZ1674039 (study PRJEB41354, sample SAMEA4873313) | human saliva metagenome | biome: human-associated habitat [ENVO:00009003]; feature: mouth environment [ENVO:08000002]; material: saliva material... | reverse complement strand
CCCCTGCCTCCGCCCCGCCGCTCTCGGTCTTTCGGCTGTCCGTTCCGGTGGCCATGGGCTACATTCCGCTGGGCATCGCTTTCGGCTTTCTCATGGCGCAGGCAGGCGCCGCCTGGTGGGTGGCGCCGCTCATGAGCCTGCTGGTCTATGCCGGCGCCGCACAGTTCATGGCAGTGCCCATGTTCGCGGCCGGCGAATCGCTGGCAGCCATCGCCGTGGCCACCCTGGTGGTCAATCTTCGCCACATCTTCTATGGTCTCTCGGTGCTGGACCGCCTGCCCAGAGGACGCTGGGCACGTGCCTACCTGGCCTGGGCACTGACCGACGAGAGCTATTCGCTCATCACCACCCTGCCCCCGCAGGCCACGCCCCGCCAGGTCGTCGGGGTGGCCATGCTCAACCACGGCTGGTGGATACTGGGCAGCTGCATCGGCAACTTCATCGGCATGAGCGTCTCGCCGGCACTGCAGGGTTTCGAGTTCAGTCTGGCGGCGCTCTTCGCCATTCTGGTGATGTCGCAGTGGAACACCCACCATCAGGTGGCCCCGCTGGTCACGGCGGTCGTGGCCTATGCCTTCGGCTGGGCGCTCTTCCCCGATCAGGCCATGCTCGCGGCCATTGCGCTGTCGGTGGTGGCCTGCATCGGCCTGTCGTGGAAAAAGCCGGGGGATCGCGCATGCTGACCGGCTGGAGCGCCATCGCCGCCATTCTGGTGATGGCCATCGTCACCTTCGCCCTGCGGGCCCTGCCCTTCGTGGCCGCCGGCCTGCTCCGCCGCCACCGCCTCATCCGGGAACTGGGGCGCTTCCTGCCGGCCGCCATCCTGGCGCTGCTGCTCATCCACACGCTGGTTGGCTTCATCCGGCAGGATGCCCCCACCGTGGGCGCCTGGCCCGCCCTCGTCGCCATTCTGGTCACGGTGGGGCTGCAATGGCGCTGGCATCATGCGCTGCTCAGCATCTTCGCCGGCACCGGGGTGTACGTACTGCTGCGCAACGCTCCCATGCTGTTCTGAACCATCCACGCCCATCCGGCCAGAACCACGGCCAACCGCCACCTGTCAGCCATCCGGATCCGCAGCAGCCGATGACACGCCGTCAGCAGCCCGCCAGCGAGATCCGCAACCGGTGGCGCTCCATCAGCAGCCAGGGATCGCCGAACGCGACCTCGATGCGGGGCCACTCCTGAGCCGTGGGCAGGCGTTGGACGATGGCTGCGTCCATCGTGCCGAAAGACGATGATCCCGAAGCTCCCGTCGAAACAGGGGCAGATGCCGATGCCATCCTGACACCGCCACCGGCCAGCCTGGTCTCCATCACGGAAGATCCTTCCTGTTCCCCCGGCAGGCTTGATGATGCAAGGCGCCCCTCCAGCAGCCAATGAATGCCCCTGATCACCCCCGCGTGCGTGATCCAGACCTGGGCATCGGTCTGCATCCGCTCGGCGCGCAACCCGGCCTCGATGCGTGCCAGGAAAGCCGCCACCGACTCCCCTGTGCCACCGGCCCGATAATGGCCGAAGTCCTCGGTCCACGCCGTCAGCTCGGCCTCGGGCAATTCGGCCCATGGCCTGCCTTCCCAGTCCCCCAGATCCATCTCGGCCAGCCAGGCCTCCGGCGGCTGCAAGACCAGATCGGGTCGCAGCGCATGCAGCCGCAGAGCCAATGCCTGACAGCGCTGACGTGGCGAGCTGCGCAGCACCAGCCCTTCGGGCAAGCGTCGCGCCAGGGTCTGCGCCGCCCGCTCCGTGTCTTCCGGCTGCGCAGGCACATCCAGCCGGCCATAGCACAGGCCCTTGGCCACCTCGGGTCTGGGATGGCGCACCAGCCAGCGCCAGGGCCGTGGCGAGATCACATCGCCCTCCCCGGCATTGTCCCGTCCAGCAGCCATCGTGGAGCCGGCCACCGTCGAACCCGCCATGGTCGATTCACGCGCAGCCATGCCAGTGCTCAGGCGCCAACCGGCGGCATCGACGATGCCAGCCGCACCGCCAGCACCAGATACACCACCAGCTCCGTCAGCTGCTGGGTGGCGCCCAGACAATCGCCGGTGACGCCGCCCAGCCGACGGCGGAAGATGCACCCCAGCCGCCAGGTCAGCAGCCCCATGGCCAGCAACGTCCAGGCCAGCGTGGCCCAGCCGGACGCCCACACCAGCCACGCCATGGCCGGCAGCGCCCAGGCCGTGGACACCCCGAACGACGCCCACTGCAGGTCCGCCACCAGCGCACGCGCCTTGCTGCCCTCACCCTGGCCCGCCACGCTGCGCGGCGGCTGACTGCCCCCCACATAGGGCAGCCACTGCGGCAGCCCCATGGCCGCCCAGCGTGACAGCACGTGGGCCACCAGCAGCGCCAGCACGGCCTGCCCCAGTCCCCCGGTCAGCAGCAGCGCCAGCAGCCCGGCCTTCAGAAGCAGCGCCAGCACCAGCGCCATGGCAGCATAGCTGCCCAGGCGCGAATCCTTCATGATGCGCAGCGCCGTCTCGCGGTCGGCGCTGCCCCCCAGACCATCGCAGACGTCGGCCAGGCCATCCTCGTGAATGGCGCCCGTGATCCAGGCCGAAGCGATCATCGACAGCACCACGGCCACCAGCGCCACCAGGGCAGGCTGGCCCCCCAGCAGCCACCAGCCCAGCGCCAGAACCGCCGCCGACACGCCCGCCACCAGCCAGCCCACACCCGGAAAGTGCGCTGTGGCCGCCTTCATCATGGCCGGGCTGTAGCCCACCCACGCCGCCAACCGTCCCGGCAGCGGCACGCGGGTGAAGTACTGCACCGCCAGCAGCAGGTGACGGACGAAGCCGGCCAGACGAGACGGCCGGTCAGAAGCCTGCGCGGCGTGCGGCATCTCAGGCTCCACGCGCCATCACCTTCTCCAGCGGGGCGATCTCGTTCAGCGCCCGGCAGGCCGATTCGAGCAGCGGCCACACCAGCGCAGCAGCCGACCCCTCGCCCAGCCGCATGCCAAACTGCAGCAGCGGATCGGCCTGCATGGCCTGCAGCATCAGCCGGTGGCCGGGCTCGGCCGAGACATGCGAAAACACGCAGCGCTCCAGCACGGCCGGCTGCAGGCGCGCAGCCACCAGCACGGCCGAGCTGGTGATGAAGCCATCGACCACGATCACGCGGTTTTCCAGCGCCGCCTGCAGCACGGCTCCCTCCAGCGTGGCGATCTCGAAGCCGCCCAGCGCCGCCAGCGCATCCAGCGGCTCGGTGGCCTGGGCATGCCTCTCCAGCACCTGGCCCAGCACCTGGATCTTGCGCTGCCGGCCCGCCGCATCCAGCCCGGCGCCCGGCCCCACCACCTGCTCGATGGGCAGCCCGGCCAGGCGTGCCAGCAGCAGCGAGGCCGGCGACGTGTTGCCGATGCCCATCTCGCCCAGCAGGATGGCGTTGCCCGGCAGGCCGGCCACCAGTTCGCGGCCATTGCGGATGGCCGTCCGGCATTGTTCGGGCGTCATGGCGGGCTGCAGCAGCGCATCGGCCGTGCCTGCGCCCACCCGGCGCAGCACCAGCCCGGGCTGCTCCGGCAGCGGGTCGATCACGCCGCAATCCACCACCTGCACATTCAGTCCATGCTGGCGGGCCAGCACGCTCACCGTCGCCTCACCGGACAGGATGCCCTGCATCATCAGCGTGGTGACGGAAGACGGCCAGGCCGAGACGCCCTGCGCCACCAGGCCATGGTCGCCCGCACACAGCAGCACCGTGGGTTCCTGAAGCCGAGGCGCCTCGGTGCGCAGGATCTGGCCGATCTGCACCGCCAACGACTCCAGCCGCCCCAGCGAGCCCGGCGGCCGGGCCTGGGCGTCCAGCCGTGCCTGGATGGCAGCGGCCCGGTCAGCGTCAAGAACGGGAGGGATAAAAGGAACGACAGCCTCGGACTGCGAGGACAAAGACGAGTCATGCAGCGACATGGATAGGGAAACCGGAAATGCCATGGAAAACGGCATTATCGGCCAACACGGCCCCGGCTGCCTCAGTCCAGCAGCCCTTCCAACACGCCCGGCGCAAAGCCGGCCGCAACATGATCGGCCAGACCGTCGAAGACCTCGGCCATGGTGCGCGCCCGCTGGCCAAACAGCGCCGCCAGCACGGCATCGTTCTCGAAGAGCCCGTGCAGATAGATGCCCAGCACGTTGCCGCGTGGATTGCACCAGCCCAGCGCGTCAGGCAGCGCCCGGATGCCCTCGCTCGCGGATGACGACGCTCTGCCTGCATCGGCCGGATCAGCGGCATCCATCAGCATCGTGCGTCCCTGGTGGATCTCGTAGCCGGCCACCGGCACGCCCGACAGCGCGGCCCAGGCACCCGGCAGCGTCTCGAAATGCGTGCTGCGATGCCGCAGCACCTTCTCGTGCTCGAACCGGGTCTGCAACGGCAGCAGCCCCAGTCCCTCGCCGCTGCCGTCCAGGCCCAGCGGATCCAGCAGCATCCGGCCCAGGATCTGCAGGCCGCCGCAGATGCCCAGCACCCGGCCGCCGCGCGCCGCGTGGGCCTTCACCCAGAGATCCAGCCCCTGGCGGCGCAGCCAGGCCAGGTCGGTGCTGGTGTGCTTGGAGCCGGGCAGGATGATCCAGTCCTGCGGCGACAGCGTCGGCCTCATGCCGGCATCACGCACCGCCACCAGCTGCACGCCATGCAGTGCCGCCAGCGGCTCGAACTCGTCCAGGTTGCTGATGCGCGGCGGCACCAGCAACGCAATCTGTTCGGGCATGGCCGGGGCGTTCACGGCCGGAAGGGAGCCCGCACCATGCCCCGCGCTGCCGCCCTTATTGACGCCCTCTGCCTCGCAGCCCTTGTCCCCGCAGTCAGCCATCCCGCCGCTGTTTGCCTGGCCAGCCCGCCGCGCTGCAGCCCGACGGTCCCGATCCTGGAACCAGCCATCCTCTTCCGGCAGCCCGTGACCGGTCCGCATCGGGATGGTGGCCACCACCGGCACGCCGGTCAGTTCCAGCATGCGCTCGGGTGCCGGGGCCAGCAGGCCGGGATCGCCCCGGAAGCGGTTCAGCACGAAGCCCTTCAGACGCCGGCGGTCATCCTCGGGAATCAGCGCCCAGGTGCCGTACAGGTGTGCGAAGGCGCCCCCCCGATCGATATCCGACACCAGCAGGCAGGCGGCGTCGGCGTGCCGCGCCACGCGCAGGTTCACCACGTCACTGGACTGCAGGTTGATCTCGGCCGGCGACCCCGCCCCCTCGATCACGATCACGTCGTACTCGCGGCGCAGCGCATCCAGGGTCTGAGCCAGCAGCGGCCAGACCTGGGCGCAGCGGGTCCGCCAGGGCAGCGCGGTCAGCTCGGCATTGACCCGCCCCAGCAGCACCACCTGGCTGCGGGTGTCGGCCTCGGGCTTGAGCAGCAGCGGATTCATCTGCACCGTGGGCTCCACCCCGGCCGCCAGCGCCTGGAAATACTGGGCGCTGCCGATCTCGCCACCCGCCACCACGCGGGCGTTGTTGCTCATGTTCTGCGCCTTGAAGGGCGCCACCCGCAGCCCCTGCCGCGCATACCAGCGACACAGCGCCGTGCACAGCCAGCTCTTGCCAGCCCCGCTGCTGGTGCCCAGCACCATCACGCAGCGGGCCGGGCGCCTCCCCGCCCCGACGAGCGCCATCAGTCCTCGATGCCTCGCTGCGCCGGCACCCCGGCCTCGAAGGCGTGCTTGACCTTGGTCATCTCGGTGACGGTATCGGCCAGCGCGATGATCTCGGGCGGGCAGCGCCGTCCGGTCAGCACCACGTGCACGTGCGGCGGCCGGTTGGCCAGCGTCTCCAGCACGGGCTCCAGCGGCATCCAGCCGTAGATCAGCGGATAGGTGATTTCATCGAGCACCACCAGGAAGTGCTCGCCGGCCATGATGGTCTTGCGGGCCCGCTCCCAGCCTTCACGCGCCAGGGCAGCCGATCGCTCCAGGTCCTGACTCTTCCAGCTGAAGCCATCGCCCAGCCCCTCGATGGGCACGCCCAGCTGCTCGAAGGTGCGGTGCTCGCCAAAGCGCGCCGACGGCACCTTCATGAACTGGTAGATGTGCACCGGCTTGCCGCGGCCATGCGCCCGCAGCGCCAGCCCGAAGGCGGCCGTGCTCTTGCCCTTGCCATCCCCGGTGTTGACGATGATCAGCCCGCGCCGCTCCCCTTCCCGTTTCTCGTAGGGTTTCTCACGCGGCGGTTGTTCGATTTCCATGCTGTTTCCTTTCAATGTCCTGCCTGTCCGGACGCCGGCGCGCCCTGCACCCGCAGAACGCAGTCCCGCAGCAGCCGGGCCCCCTCGGCCAGGCGCGGACCGGGGCGCACCAGCGCATCCAGGTCCGACCCGTCGAACAGGCACACACGTCCCTCGCGCAGTGCCGGCAACCTGCTCCAGCCCGGTCTGGCCCGTAGCGCTGCCAGCCCCTGCCGCTGCGGATCGCTGATCACGAACAGCTGAGGGTCTGCCTGTAGCGCCCATTCGCGGCTCATCGGCACGAAGGGGGCGGAGCCAGCCGGCACGACGTTCGCCAGCCCGAGCAGCGCCAGCGTCTCGCCCAAGAAGGAATCCGGTCCGGCCAGCCAGGGGGCCGGATCGATCTCCACCCAGGTGCGCAGGCCACGGTCGCGCGCCGGCAGGGATTCTGCCAGATCGTGCAGCTCGCGGCGGATGTTCTCCCAGACCTGCTGCGCGCGTGCCGGCGGCAGGCCCAGCACCCGGGCCAGCCGCGCCAGCGTGCGGGCCACGTCGGCATGCCGCTGCGGCGACAGCACCAACACCGGAACACCCAGCCGCTCCAGCTGCTTCACCAGCGGGCCATCACCGGCCATCAACACCAGGTCCGGCCGCAGGGCCGCCACCGCCTCCACGTTGAAACCGCCGAGGCTTCCCAGATGAGGCAGCTTCGTCACCGATTCCGGCCAGTTGGAAAAACGGTCCACCCCCACCAGCCGATCGCAGGCGCCCAGCACGCAGACCGACTCGGTCAGCGTCGGCGACAGCGACACAAGCCGCACTACCCGGGCAGGCGGCGCCAGGGCCTGTCCCCGGTCATCGACGACGGAACGCGCCGGCTCTTGCGCCGCATCTGCGCCGGCAGCCTGTGCTGCCCACATCCACGCAAACCCGAGCAGCGCCAGCAGCCCCGTCAGCCACCGTCGCCCGGCCCTGGCCAAGCCCATCCCACTCCAGGTCATTCCACACTTCCCCCGCAATCAATGCTGAAACAACGCTTTACGTTCTTTGCTACTTGGCATTGGGTAATTTTTCTGACATTATCGACAATTGGTAACACGATGTTCCCATTCGCTACAAACAACTGAACGAACAACAAAGGCCCCGAGGCCTTTCCGCCGGCTGCAGCGGTCGCCAGGAACCACTGCCCTGATCTGTTTACCCAGCGCCGTCGGTACCCGGGAACCTCTCCCTGTCGATCCGGTCCGGTCCATTGTGCCGGATCCCGTTCCGTGGCACCTGGACGCTGCGGGCGGACCCTTGCTCTTGTATCGGATTTGTCATGATCACCCGTTTCCTTGCTGCCCGCCGGACGGCCTATCGTCCACAGGTGCAGGCCCGCCAGGACGCTCTACGCAATGAAAAGCTTGCAGCATCCGGCCTGTCGCACCCGCAGCGACGCAGTCTGCTGCGTCGTGCCGGCGCGTGGCTGCTTGCACCGGCCTGCATCGCCGGCAGCACGGCCCTCGTGCTGGACATGCTGACGATGCCGGCCACGGCAGCACAGAATCGCCATTTCCCCGACAATACCCAGCTGGGACGGATCCGCTTCGGCCAGTTTCCCGATGCCACGCTCAATGGCAAGCCCGTCCGGCTGGGGCCGGGCGCGCGGATCCTGAACCAGGACAACCTCATCGTTCCGCCCATCGCCGTCCACGGCAAGAGCTACGTGGTCGGCTATGTCGCGGACACGATGGGCATGATCATGACCGTCTGGATCCTGAGCGAAGAGGAATACCGGGCACTGCGCAAGCAGCACGGCCGCTGATCCGGCCACGCCATCGGGCAGGTCGGCTCCCGCCACCCGCTTCGTGCTGCCGGCACCGCCCCCGGTTCCCGCCGTACCAGGCTCCGGACATTTCCGGATGACAGGGCTACCGCACGACGCCCCTGCCAGGCACGGAAAGACCCGGCCGCGAGGCTCCGGCAACCCCATGCCGCTGGCCCCCCGTCCGGGTCTTCGCAAGGACACGACTGCATGAGCCGAAAACTCTACCTGCGCACCTTCGGGTGCCAGATGAACTCCTACGACAGCGAACGGATGGCCGACCTGCTGGCCGAGACCGAGGGCGCCGAGCTGACCGACGACCCGAACGAGGCCGACATCGTCCTGTTCAACACCTGTTCCATCCGCGAGAAGGCCCAGGAGAAGGTCTTCTCCGACCTGGGCTACTTCCGGGCCATGAAGGCGGCCCGCCCCGAGCTGATCATCGGCGTGGGCGGCTGCGTGGCCAGCCAGGAAGGCGAGGCCATCGTCTCGCGCGCGCCCTTTGTCGACGTGGTCTTCGGCCCGCAGACCCTGCACCGCCTGCCCGAACTCATCGACCGGCGTCGCCAGACCGGCCACTCGCAGGTCGACATCCGTTTTCCCGAGATCGAGAAGTTCGACGCCCTGCCGCCGCCGCGCAAGGTAGGTGCCAGCGCCTTCGTTTCCATCATGGAAGGCTGCAGCAAGTACTGCAGCTTCTGCGTGGTGCCGTACACCCGCGGCGAGGAAATCTCCCGCCCCTTCGAGGACGTGCTGTCCGACGTGATCACCCTGGCCGAACAGGGCGTGAAGGAAGTGACGCTGCTGGGCCAGAACGTCAACGCCTACCTGGGCCAGGTGGAAGGCTTCGACGCCCCGGCCGACTTCGCCACGCTGCTCGACTACATCCACGACATCCCGGGCATCGAGCGCATCCGCTACACCACCTCGCACCCGCGCGAGTTCACCGACCGGCTGATCGACGCCCACGCCCGGCTGCCCAAGCTGGCGCCGCTGGTGCACCTGCCCGTGCAGTCGGGCTCCGACCGCATCCTGGCCGCCATGAAGCGCGGCTACACCGCGCTGGAATACCGCTCCATCGTGCGCCGGCTGCGCGCCGCCAGCCCCGGCATCGGACTCACCACCGACTTCATCGTGGGCTTTCCCGGCGAGACCGAGGCCGATTTCCTGAAGACGCTGAAGCTGGCCGAGGATCTGGCCTACGACGACGCCTACTCGTTCATCTACAGCCCCCGCCCCGGCACCCCGGCCGCCAACCTGCAGGACGACACCCCGCACGAGGAAAAGGTCGAGCGACTGCAGCGCCTGCAGGCCGTGGTCCAGCAAAGTTCGCTGGCCATTGCCCGTGGCATGGTGGGCTCGCGTCAGCGTGTGCTGGTGGAAGGCCCGTCGCGCAAGGATGCCAGTGAGCTGTCGGGCCGCTGCCCCAACAACCGCATGGTCAACTTCCCCGGCGCGCCCGAGCTCATCGGCCAGCTGATCGACGTGGACATCACCTCTGCCATGAGCCACACGCTGCGGGGCGAACCCGTGGCCGAACAGCTGCCCGAGGTGCTGGCCAGGGCGGCCGCCGAGCGCCATGCCCAGGTCGGTCTGGACGCGCGGGAAGTGGTCCGCCCGCGCGCGGCCTGAACATCATGAAGCAACCGGGGTCCGTGCAGCTGCGGTGGATGACGGCGCTTGCGCTGGCCCTGAGTACATCCACCCCATGGGCACAGGGCACTGGAGACACCGCGGTGGCCCGGCAATCCGGCACCCCGGGCCCCCTGACAGAGACAGCAGCTTCCCGGCAAGGCGTGCCGACACCGGAAGCCGTCTCACCGGAAGGCAGCTTCTCTGCCCTGCCCGCCCTGCTGCAGCAGGCACGCGCCCTGCTGCCCGACCAGCCCGAGGCCGCCTGGCGGCTGCTGGAGCCGCAGACCTGGCACTACGCCGGCAGCCGCGACTTCGACTACCTGCTGGGCGTGGCCGCCCTGGACAGCCACCGCGCCAGCGAGGCCGTGATGGCGCTGGAGCGGGTGCTGAACAACCATCCCGACGACATCCCCGCCCGCACCGAACTGGTACGGGCCTACCTGGCACTGGGTGAACGACAGAGCGCCCACGAGGCCCTGCAGCAGCTGATGCAGGCACAGGCATTGCCCGACGACGCCCGGCAGAGCATCCAGCGCTACCTGGACATCACCAGCCGCCAGCCCCAGGCCACCAACCGGCGCTGGCAGCTGACAGCCAACCTCACCGCGGGCCAGGACAGCAACGTCAACGCCGGCAGCACCCGCTCGCGCTGGGTCGTCGACGACGGCCAGGTGCTCACCCCGCTGGCCGAGAACCGCCCCCAGTCCAGCCCCTTCCTGGAGCTGGGCCTGCAGTTCCAGCACACCCTGCCGCTTTCCGACACCCTGGTCTGGAGCAACGGCCTGCAGGGCAGCCAGCGCATGAACACCCGCCAGCATCCGCAGGACACGGGCATGCTGGGCGCCAGCAGCGGTCTGGCCTGGACCCGGGGCATCCATCGGCTGTCGGCTGCCCTGAACCTGCAGCAGATGTGGCTGCACGGCCATCGCTTCCGTCGCGCCAGCGGCGTGCTGGCCCAGTGGCAGTTCGACCCCGATCCCCGCCACCAGCTGGGCCTCTACGCCCAGCTCTTCCGGCTGGACTTCGACGACCAGCCGCTGCGCGATGCCCGCCGCACCGTGCTGGGGCTCACCTGGGCACACGCCCTGGCCGGCCCGGGCAACACGGTCTTCATCGCCAACCCCTACGGCGGCCAGGAAAGCCCGCGACAGTCACTGCCCGTACTGGACTTCCGCCTGGCCGGCCTGCGCCTGGGCCTGCAGCGCGACCTGGGCGCCGGCTGGCGCGGCAACCTGGGCGTGCAGTGGGAAGAACGCCGGCACCGTGGTCCCGACCCGCTCTTCGGGCGCATCCGCCATGACCGACAGCTGGATCTTCGTCTGGGCGCCGAATACCCGATCGGCCCGCGCCTGCTGATCAACCCCCAGCTGCTGCACACGCGCAACCACGCCACCCTCGCCCCCAACGACTTCCGGCGCACCCAGCTGCTGGTGGATGTCCAGTATCGATGGTGAAGGAACGCGCTGAGGCACTGAGGTGTTGAGGTGCTGAAGCACTGATCGACTCGATTGGACACCTGGCTGAGCCCTTGGGCTTTCACGCCCCTGTTGCCGCTGACCCACACAGGCCGCCACCGCCCCCTCCGGCATCGGCCATTCATTCCGGGCCGCCGCCGCATCCATCGCCCACCACCGATCAGCGGGCGGCAGGCGTCGATTGCCGGCCCGCACGCCCCTGCCCGACCGCCCCCGCCACACCCACAATGACCGCCGCGTCCTTCATGCCTCGTGGCGGCTCCTCTCTTGGCGGAACTTCCTCATCAGCCTCTGTCGTTTCCGGACGCCAGCACCCGTAGCACCCTGCGTGCCGCCGCTGGCGGCTTCCGCACGCCCGCCGCCCATGAAGAAGCCCCCACCAACGAACAAGCGCAAGGCCTGCGCCCCGTTCGCCCGGAACGCCTGACGCACCTCGCTCCCGATGCGCACGCCTCTCGCGCCTGTACGACGGACAGCCAGCGCCCGGGCCCGTTGCGTGGCCACTGGCTGCTGCACCTCGGCCTGCCCCTGCTTGTGCTGGCCATGCCGCCCGGCCACACGCCTGCCCTGGCGCAGTCCAGCGGACTGCCTGCGCCCACCCCCGCTGCCGCTGTACCTGCCACCATCGCCGGACGTCTGATCATGGCCAGCGGCGACGTGCGCATCGTGGATGCCGGCAGCGACGCAACGTCGCCCGCCTCGAACGGACAGACAACGCCATCGGGCCGTCCCGCCCGCACCGGTGACTGGCTGCAACCCGGCCAGATGGTCGTCACCGGCAGCCACGGCCGCGCCCAGATCCGCTTCCGCGACGGCGCGCTGATCTCGCTGCAACCCGAATCCCGCTTTCGCATCGACCAGTACGCCTACGGCGAAACGAAACAGCGCGGCTTCTACAGTCTGCTGGAAGGCACCCTGCGTGCCATTTCCGGCGCCATCGGCAAGAAGAACCCCGACGACTTCCGGCTGGACACGCCCACCGCCACCATCGGCATCCGCGGCACCGAGTTCCTGGTTCAGGAAATCCACTGTGCGCCCAGCTGCAAGCCCGGCCAGCAGGATGGCCTGAACGTTGCCGTCAGCCACGGCCGCGTCTTCGTCTTCAACGGCGCAGGCGCCATCGACCTGGCGGCCGGCCGCGCCACCTGGGTGGCCTCGGCCACCTCGCGTCCGCAGCCCACCACCCGCCGGCCGGTCATCAGCGCACCGCCCACGCAGCAACAGAAGGACGAAGAGCAGCAGGCCGAGCCGCCCTCCCAGGCCAGCGAAGAAACCGCCGCCAGCTCTTCAGACAGCGGTGACGAAGACACCCGTCAGGAAAGCACGACCGCCAGCGATCAGGGCGGCACGCAGGCATCGGACCCGGCCGAATCACCGTCCACCGATGCCGGCACGCAGGACGCCCATGCTGCTTCCCATGACGGTGCGCAAAGCAACGGGACACAAAGCAGTGCATCCAACCAGCAGGCCGCCAGCACCCTGAGTCCCAAGGCCAGCGCCTCGGTCGCGGTCTCGGCCGCCTCCAGCACGACGGCCCCCGTGAGCGGCGGCCTTGCTGCACAGCCAGGACCGCTCAGCGCCCCCACCCTGAGCCTGCCCGACGTCGAGCGAAGCAGCCGCACGCCCGAACCGGCCCCCGTCTCGCCGTCCCGTCCCGAAGCACGCCCCCAGCCTGCCCCCGCCCCAGGTGGACGCCCTGCAAAGCCATCTTCGCAGCCCGCCGTCGATGCGTCGGCCGAGCAACCGTCGCGCCCCGAGCCAGATACCCCTACACCGGCACCGGCTCCCGCTACGACACCAGCCGCCGATCCGGCACCAGCCCAGCAACCTGCGCCTGCCTCCCGTCCAACACCAACGCCAGCACCATCGCCAGCGCCTTCCGCGGTGCAACCGGCGACCGACGCCCCTGCGCCTGCATCGCCCTCATCGGTGGCAGCGGCTCCCACCACACCGACGCCCGCACCCGCCCAGCCGGATCCCGTCATGCCCGCACCGGTCAAGCCGGTCGGCCCGGTCTCGCCCTCGCCAGCCCCGGAACCAACACCGGCAGCCGCACCTGTGCCTGTGCCTGTCACGCCTGTTGCACCCGTCAAACCCGTTGCCCCTGTAGAACCTGTCAAGCCCGTCACGCCTGCGCCCGCCGCACCTGACACACCGACAGCTCCTGTCGCTCCTTCGGGACCTGTGGCACCTGTGACCCCCGTCCCGGTCACTCCCGCACCGGATCTGTCCCCAGCGCCCACCCCGGTCGTGCCGGCTCCCATCCCGCTGCCAACGCCGGAGCCGACGCCTGCCCCCCTCGTGCCTCCCGTCGTGCCGGTCCAGCCTGACCTGCCCACGACGCCGGAGCCCATCCGTCCGCGCCCGCCCGAGCCGGTACCGGACCCTGTGCCGGAGCCGGAACCGCTGCCCACGCCGACACCAGATCCAGCCCCGACGCCCGAGCCCGTTCCGGATCCGGCGCCCGTGCCGGTGCCACAACCCGAGCCAGAGCCTACGCCCAAACCTGCACCGACCCCGGCCCCCTCGCCCGAGCCGGTGCCTGTGCCTGGCCCGACCACGCCCCCCGCACCAACGCCCACGCCAGCGCCTCAGCCTGCACCAGCTCCGGTACAGCCCTCCGCGCCGGATCCCGTTCCCACCCCTGCACCGGTACCGCAGCCCGCTCCCGAGCCGGCCCCCACGCCTTCACCGACACCCGCCCCCGTGCCGGTACCCTCGCCTGGTTCTGATCCGGCCCCCGTACCGACGCCCACGCCGGCACCACAGCCTGCGCCGGTCCCGGTACAGCCTCCCATGCCCGATCCGGCACCGGTGCCTGCGCCTACGCCGCAACCCGCTCCCGAGCCAGCCCCGACGCCTGCTCCGGCCCCCACGCCAGCACCACGCCCCGTTCCCGCGCCGGCGCCTCGGCCCACGGTCCCCGTCCCGGTACCGCCTCCGGTGAGCCTTGCGCCTGCCCTGCTCGCCGGCAGCCACGCCGCCGGCAAGCTGCGCCTGCTCACCCACAATGCCCCCTGGCCCTTCAACTACACCCTGGAAGACAGCGGGCCACAGCTCAGCCTGAACAGGAACCTGCGCCCCGAACGTCTGGGCAGCTGCGGCATGTTCGGCAACTGCCTGGATTTCCGCCAGGCCCGACTGGCCGAGTCCGGCCACAGCGGTGCAGTCATCTGGGGACGCTTCAATGGCGGACAGGCACGTCTGCGCCTGCTACTGCTGGACCTGGACAACCAGCTGCAACAGGATCGCGGCATCCACTACCTGGCGGGCATTCCCACCGTCACCATGCCCACCCGCGGCACGGCGCGCTACACACTGTCAGGCGCCACTGCCCCCACCTTCGGCAAGGGTGGCACGGCCCCCGGCAGCTTCTCGGGTCAGGGTCTGGTGCAGTTCGGTCCCGGAACGGGCACCCGCGTCGCGCTGGAAGGCCAGCTCAAGTTCGGTAACGATCAGCACTACCGGATGGTCACCGAGGGTGCCGGCTTCGATGCCCAGGGACGCCTGAACACCATCGGCAACACCAACCTGCGCATGACCGCCCCCAACACCTTCACCGGCCAGCTGCAGGTGAATTCGCTGGGCCGCAGTGACAACATGAAGTGCGGTGCCGGCGACTGCCGCGCCGACGTCAACGGCGCCTTCTTCGGACAGGACGCTACCCAGCTGGGATTCGGCTACACCGTCAGCAACCCGGCATACAGCAGCGAGACCGACACCATCCAGGGGGTGGCCGTGATGAATCGCAGCGCTCCCTGACCTGACCACAACCGGACTGCACGCCCCCTGCGTGGAGGCACACGCTACAATTCAAGGGCCCAACCCCTTCATTTGCCCGCAGCATGCCGGCCCAGGCCCACTTCTCCATCGACGAACCCGACAACCAGCGGCTGGCCAGCCTGTGCGGTGCCCTCGACGCGCACCTGCGCCTCATCGAGTCCGCCCTGGACGTGCGCATCAGCCGCCGCGGCAGCCAGTTCACCCTCAGCGGCCAGGGGCAGGAGCCCGCCCGTGCCGCCAGCCTGCTCGGCCGTCTCTACCACGCCCACCGCCACCCGCTCAGCCCGGAGGACATCCAACTGGCCATCATCCAATCCCGCCACGACGATCCGGCAGACCCGCCCGTCACCGAAACGCTGCCACCGCAGTCGCCCGACAATCCCACCTTCCGCACCCGGCGCGGTGAGCTGCAGGGGCGCACCCCCAACCAGCGCAAGTACCTGAAGAACATCCTCGGGCACGACCTCACCTTCGGCATCGGCCCGGCCGGTACCGGCAAGACCTTCCTGGCGGTGGCCTGCGCCATCGATGCCCTGGACCGTGACCAGGTCGAGCGCATCATCCTCACCCGCCCGGCCGTGGAAGCCGGCGAGCGCCTGGGCTTCCTGCCCGGCGACCTCACCCAGAAGATCGACCCCTATCTGCGCCCGCTCTTCGACGCCCTCAACGAGCTGATGGGCGCCGAGCGCGTCGGCAAGCTCATCGAGCGCCAGCAGATCGAGATCGCTCCGCTGGCCTACATGCGCGGCCGAACGCTGTCCAACGCCTTCATCATCCTGGACGAGGCACAGAACACCACGCCCGAGCAGATGAAGATGTTCCTCACCCGCATCGGCTTCGGCTCCAAGGCCGTCATCACCGGCGACATCACCCAGATCGACCTGCCCGCGCCCCGCAAGAGTGGTCTGGTGCAGGCCCAGCGCGTGCTGAAGAACGTCAAGGGCATCGCCTTCAACCGCTTCGAGTCCGGCGACGTGGTGCGTCACCCGCTGGTGGCCCGCATCGTCGAGGCCTACGAGAAGCACGTCGAGAACCGCAAGCGCACCGATGCCTGATTCCGACACGCCGCGCCGCGCCCACCGCAACCACACCGCCAGCGCCGGAAACCGCAAGGCCGCAGCCTCCCGAAGCGGCAGCCCTGTCGCTGCCCCGCGCGCTGCCCACCGGCTCTCACTCCAGATCCAGTTCGACGACACGGTCGATCCGGCCGACCTGCCCGCCTCCCGCCCGCAGCTGCGCCGCTGGGTGCAGACCGCCCTTGAAGCCGATGCCGAGCTGGTGCTGCGCTTCGTCGGCCGCGAGGAAAGCCGGCAGCTCAACCATCAGTACCGGGGCAAGGACAGACCCACCAACGTCCTGACCTTCGACTACGCGCACGAACCGGTGGTGCAGGCCGACATCGTCATCTGCCTGCCAGTGCTGCAGGACGAGGCCCACACCCAGAAGAAGCCGCTGCGCAACCACCTCGCCCACCTGGTCATCCACGGCGTGCTGCACGCCCATGGCATGGACCACCTCACCGACGAGGAAGCGGCCGAGATGGAGTCCCGAGAGATCGCGCTGCTGCACCGGTTCCGCATCGACGACCCCTACCGTCTGCCGGACGACTGAAACGCCCATGCCTCGCTTCCTCGGCCGATTCCTGCAGAACCACCGGGCGACGCTGACCGCACTCGCCCTGGGCATCGCCCACGCCTTCACCTTCGCCCCCTGGGGCAGCGACTGGCTGGAATTGCTGGTGCTGACCGGCTTTGCCGGCCTGCTGCTGTCGGCCATCGGGCAGCACGCCCAGCGGCACGGCCATGCACACCGCCGTCCTCCTCCCGGCCCCTTCCGGCTGGGCCTGCTGTTCGGCATCGGCTGGTTCACCGCCGGCATCGGCTGGGTCTACGTCAGCATGCACCACTACGGTGGCGTGGCCGCCCCGCTGGCCGCACTGGCAACCCTGCTCTTTGCCACCTATCTGGCCCTGTATCCGGCGCTGGGCGCCTGGCTGTGCAGCCGCCTGTGCCGACGGCAGCTTGATACCACCCGGCACCTGTCCGCCTGGCGCTTCATCCTGACCTTCGGCGGCGCCATGACACTGGCCGAACTGGCTCGTGGCTGGGTCCTCACCGGCTTTCCCTGGCTGGGCATCGGCTATGCCCACGTCGAAGGCGCCCTGGCCGGACTGGCGCCGATAGGCGGCGTCTACCTGATCACGCTGGGCGCCACACTCACCGCGGCCAGCCTGGCCGTGGCGGCCCATCGGCTGCTGGCCCACCTGCGCCATGCCCGCCGCAACAGCCTGGACACGCCCGACAACCTGCGCCCCCAACGCAACCTGCGCACTTCACGCGCGGCCTCCGCTCTGCCCTGCCTGCTGGCCGCCCTGGGCGTGATGGTGCTGGGCGGCGCGCTGCGCACCAAGCAATGGAGCCACCCCACCGGCAAGTCGATCTCGGTGAGCCTGCTGCAGGGCAACGTCCCGCAGCAGATGAAGTTCGACCCCGGCCCTGCCGCCCTGGCGCGCGAGCAATACCTGGACATGATCGAGGCCAACCCCGCCGACCTGGTGCTGCTGCCCGAGACCGCCTGGACCACGCGCTGGGAAGCCACCGAGCCCGCGCTGCAGCGACGCCTGCACCGCTTCCTGACCAGCACCCACAGCACCGTGGCCCTGGGCCTGCCGCGCTTTGTCCAGGTCCACGAGAACACCCCGCCGGGTGCAACCGCCAGCCGCTTCACGAGCGCCCCTGCCGACACACATGACGGCGGATCCTCCGAGGCCGCTTCGGAGGCACCACCCCCGCTGCCCGTCTGGCAGGTCAGCAACAGCGTGGAAGTCTTCACCGCCGACACCCTGCCCGATCCGCTCACGGCCGACACCCAGCACACGCCGGTCCGCTATCACTACGACAAGCGCCACCTGGTGCCCTTCGGCGAATTCATCCCCGAGGGCTTTCACTGGTTCATGACGCTCATGAGCATCCCGCTCGGCGACCAGGCCCGAGGCCCCGCCCAGCAGCCCCTGTTGCCAATCAGGAGCGAGCGCATCGGCTTCAACATCTGCTATGAGGACATCTTCGGCGAAGAACTGCTCTCGCAGGTGAAAGGCACCCGTAACGCCAAGGGCACGTACACGGGCGGCGCCACCATACTGGCCAATCTCACCAACCTGGGCTGGTTCGGCAACTCCCATGCCCTGCCCCAACACCTGCAGATTGCCCGCATGCGCGCGCTGGAAACCGCCCGCCCCATCATCCGTGCCACCAACACCGGCATGACGGCCGTCATCAGCGCCCGCGGCATCGTCCAGATCCGGCTGCGCCCGCACGAGACCGGCACGCTGAAGGCCACCCTGCAGGGACACACCGGCCTGACCCCCTACGTACGCCTGGGCGGCAACGCCCCCGTGCTGGGCCTGTCGCTGGCCCTGCTGGCCATCGGCACCCTGCCTTCCAGGCTCCGCTGGCCCGGCGCCGCTGCCCGTCGGAAAAGACGGCACCGCAGGCCCTGAGCAGCCCGGCCACGCCCCGGGTCTCCATCGGGAAATCCCCCACGGAGACAATGTTGCGCCGCAACAAAACATGCGATCATTGCCTCCAGACATTTCCAACCGGAGGAGATCCATGTCCAATCCCACGCCGCGTTCCGCCCCGCAGGGCCGCCTGGCCGGCAAGGTCAGCCTCATCACCGGCGCTGCCCAGGGCATCGGTGAGGCCACCGCCCTCAAGTTCGCTGCTGAGGGCGCCATCGTCATCGTCTGCGACATCAACCCGACCGGCATCGAAGCCGTGGTGCAGCAGTGCCGTGCCCTGGGTGCAGAGGCCGAGGGCCACGTCATGGATGTCACCGACCGCGCGACCATCGACGCCGTCGTCGCCAAGGTCCAGGAAAGGCACGGCCGCATCGACGTGCTGGTCAACAACGCCGGCATCACGCAGGACGCCCGCCTCGTCAAGATGACCGAGGAACAGTTCGACCGGGTCATCGACATCAACCTGCGCGGCGTCTTCCATTGCAGCCAGGCTGTCGCCCCCGGCATGATCGAGCGAAACAGCGGCGTCATCCTCAATGCCAGCTCCGTCGTCGGCCTGTACGGCAACTTCGGCCAGACCAACTATGCCGCCGCCAAGTTCGGCCTCATCGGCTTCACCAAGACCTGGAGCCGCGAACTGGGCCCGAAGGGCGTACGCGTCAACGCCGTTGCGCCGGGTTTCATTGCCACCCCCATTCTCAACGCCATGCCCGAAAAGGTGCTGGACGGCATGAAGGCCCGCATCCCGCTGGGCCGCCTGGGCAAGCCCGCCGAGATCGCCAACGTCTACGCCTTCCTGGCCAGCGACGAAGCCAGCTACATCAACGGCGAGGTCATCGAGGTCTCGGGCGGCATCTCGCTCTGACCAGCCTGCAACGGAAGCGCCACAAGGAGCCTCCGTCCTGGCCCCCCATCACGGTCATGCTGCGCAGGGCCTCCTGACGGGATCAGAATAGCGGGAACACTCCGACCAAGTCCTCGACCCACGCCCCATGTCGCAGGCTCATTCCGCCACCTCCCAGAACGCCGCCACGGGCGAGTCCGCCCTCTCGCGCACCGCCCGCATCCGCCACTTCCTGCACCAGCGCCTGCGCAAGACCCACCGCATCCCGCACAAGAGCCTGGAGTTCGCCTGCATGCTGGTCGGTGCCACACTGGTGGCGCTCACCTCGCTGGGCTTTGCGGAACTGGCCGATCTCGCCCTGGACTGGAATGCCCAGTGGACGGCCCGCCATCCGCTGGCCGCCTGGATCATGCTGCCACTGGGCCTGGCCGCCCTGGCCTGGTACACCCCGCGCCACGCACCCTTCGTGGCCGGCAGCGGCATCCCGCAGGTCATCGCCGCCATCAGCCTTCCCTACGGCCCGCTCAAGAACCGGCTGGTCACGTTCTGGCAGACGCTTGCCAAGATTCCCCTCACGCTGCTGGCCATGCTGATCGGTGCCTCGGTGGGCCGCGAAGGCCCCTCGGTGCAGGTCGGAGCGGCCGTCATGCTGGCCTGGGGTGATGTCTGCCGCCGCCATGGCATCGCCTTCCGGGGGCTCACCGCCAACGAACTGATGGCCACCGGCGCCGCTGGCGGCCTGGCTGCCGCCTTCAATGCTCCGCTGGCCGGCGTGGTCTTTGCCATCGAGGAACTGGGGCGCGGCGTGGTGCTGCACTGGGGCCGGCGCGTGCTGCTGGGCGTGCTGGCCGCCGGCTTCATCCTCGTGGCCATCAAGGGCAACAACCCCTACTTCCCCCAATATGCCGGCGCCACCACCGTACCCGACATGGCCCTGTGGGTGGGGCTCTGCGGCATCGTCTGCGGCGTGCTGGGCGGCATCTTCGCACGGCTGCTCTTTCGCGGTGCCGCCAGCTGCGTGCCGGCCCTCCTGCGCGGCCCGGTTCGTCGCCATCCCGTTCTGCTGGCCATCGTCATGGGCCTGCTGCTGGCCACCCTGGGCACCTGGACCCACGGCCAGACCTACGGCACCGGCTACCAGATGGTCACCCAGGCACTGGACGGGCACGCCATCGCGCCCCCCGAAACCGGCCTGGCCAAGCTGGCCGCCACCGTCTTCACCTACTGGACCGGCATCGCCGGCGGCATCTTCACCCCGGCACTCAGCACCGGTGCCGGCATCGGCAGCCACCTGGCCTCACTCGCCGGCGGGATGGTGGACGAGCGCCTGCTGGTGCTGCTGTGCATGTCCGCCTTCCTGGCCGGCGCCACCCAGTCGCCCGTCACCGCCAGCGTCATCGTCATGGAAATGACCGGCAGCCAGCCCGTGCTCATCTGGTCCCTGATCGGCAGTCTCGTCGCTGCCCTGGTCTCGCGCCAGATCCACCCCCGTCCCTTCTACCACAGCGCCGCCGGCCGCTTCCGGCAACGCATTCAGGAAGAAAGCCCTGCCCAGGAGTCCTAACTCCAGAAATCCGCTAGACAACTCCCCGGCCTCCACACCCCGATCCCGTATACTGGCCCGGCCCGCATCGGGCGCTGGCGCAGCGCGAATCCGTCTCCCGCAAGACGGCCTCCGAAGTGTCCTCCGCCCCAACCTTTCCAGGGGAAACGCCATGGATGAAGCCATCATCGAGGTACTCGAGCAATACCACGCCCGCATGGAGCGCGAGAACCTCAGCTTCCCGGTCGCGGCCCCGGGCGGTTGCAACAGCGTCAACTTCCAGTCCATGCTGGCCATCGGTCCCGAGACCGGGCAGTTCCTCAACATCCTGGCCCACAGCCTCACCGCACCACGCATCCTGGAACTGGGCACATCCTTCGGCTACTCCGCCATCTGGCTGGCCGAAGCGGCACGTGCCACCGGTGGCCACCTCACCACCATCGAGATCGATCCCGAAAGATCCGCCCACGCCCTGGAGATGAGCACCAAGGCCTGCCTCTCTCCCCTCGTCGACTTCCGGATCGGAGACGCCGTCACCCTCATCGACAGCATCCCCGGCCGCTTCGACTTCGTCTTCGTCAACCTTCGGAAAGATCTCTATCTGCCCTGCCTGGAGGCCTTCCATCCGAAGCTGGCCCCCGGCGCCGTCATCGTGGCCAACAACATCGTCCGTCCGGGCGGTCCCGAACTGGAAGCCTACGTCCAGGCATTGCGCGCCAAGCCCGGCATCAGCAGCACCCTGCTGCCCGTCGGCAGCGGCCTGGAAGTCAGTCGCTACCAGCCCTGATTCCGCCCCTCATCCCGACCCGGCCCCCGGCCCTGAAAACCCGCCTGAACACATCCCGGGCACCCATTTCACAGACGGGGTGTCAGATCAATCGTCACGCCCGTTCTGATAGGAACGCATCAGTAACATAGCCGGACGCCAATCCCAGAGGACGCCTGTCGAAGGGCCTCCTTCCCGTCCGCATGATCTCGTTCGCCACCGACTTCGCGGTCGATCCTGCCCATGGCCCGGAAGACTTCCTGCACGCCATCGCCTCCTGGCTTCTGGATGTCGAACATACTGCCATTGCAGCCGAACATCTGCAGGCCTTGCCCAGCAATGCCCCGTCGCGCATCAATACCGGCGGTGAACTCCTGCAGACCCTGATCGCACGGCAGCCCGACGCCACGGTGGCCGGCATCCGCTACAGCCGCCAGGAAGAGCACCTGACCTGGATCACCACCGTCGTCTTCTCCCGGCGGCTCAAGGCCCAGGGAAATGGTGCCGGAAATGCCGATCTCCCGGACATGGCCATCCCGGAAACGGACACCGCACCAGCAGACGATGCATGGCTTGGCATCCGCATCGAGTGCACCTCCAGCCTGCCCCAGGCCCACCTGCCCGTCTACCGGGATCCTGCCATCGTCCCTGCCCTGCTGAATGCCCTGGGCGGTGGTCAGGACGGCCCCCTGCGCGTCTCGGATCAACCCCGACTGCTGGCCGGCCACGAACTCCCCCTGGCCGCCGATCTCATCCTGGGCAACAGCGACCATCGCCTGCCCATCATCTACGTCAGCGCCTGTTTCCAGCCCGGCCACGCCATCGATCCCCGGCGCCTGGCATCCCGACTGGCCGGACGGGCCCACGTGGTGGTCGAACCCGGCAACAGCTTCTCGCGCCAGCTGCAGGCACTGGCCGAATCCACCAACGTCTACGGGGGCACGGTCGGCATCTACTGGCCCGAGGGCGGCGAGCCTCGCCGCTTCTACCTGGGCACCCTCTATCGGACGGCCGCCGAGCTTGGCGACGCCATCCAGGAAGAACTCCATCGCACGTTGCGGCAGCGTCGGCCACTGCCACGCTGCACCTGGGCCTACCTGCGAGAGCAGGTCTCGCAGAACACCATTGCCGCCCTGAAATCGGCCGGATCGGTCTCCATCGACGACTACATCCGCAGTTTTGATGAAGAGATCGCCGCCAAGGAGCAGCGCCTGCAGGAAGCCGAGGAAGAGATCGAGCGGCTGCGCCAGGAACTGCGCCAGCGCGAAATCCGTCCCGACGACGGCAACATCCTGCTGTCGCCGGGCACGGAACGCAACTTCTACGACCAGGAGATCCTGGGGATCGTGCTGGATGCCCTGGCTGACGCCAGGAAGTACGTCCGCCCTGACAGCCGTCGCCAGCACGTTCTCCAGTCCATCGTGGACGCCAACCCTCTGCCCCATCGCATCGCAACTACCAGGCACGAAACCCTGAAGGATCTGCTGTGCGGCATGACCACCATCGACGCTCGCATCCGGCGCGGCCTGGAATCCATGGGCTTCCGGATCAGCAACGGCGGCAAGCACTACAAGCTGCTCTACCAGGGCGATGACCGTTACACCTATTCCCTACCTCAGAGCGGCAGTGACCGTCGTGGTGGCCTCAAAGCTGCCAGCGACATCAGCCGGCTGATGTTCTGATGTTCTGCCCCCACGGACACTGTAGACACGCTCTATTACATCAATAGTTTTTATCAATTGATCAATAAACAACAATTGCTCTTTGCTTGATTCAACACAAGCTAATCCACGCGCGCGTTCCTATAGTGGGGCGGCC
>ERZ1674039.34-NODE-34-length-28416-cov-6.001869_pt1 | contig 28416 bp, 22 predicted proteins | sample MGYA00581135_ERZ1674039 | MGnify/ENA primary metagenome ERZ1674039 (study PRJEB41354, sample SAMEA4873313) | human saliva metagenome | biome: human-associated habitat [ENVO:00009003]; feature: mouth environment [ENVO:08000002]; material: saliva material... | reverse complement strand
CGCGGAAGGTCATGCGTTATCCGAATGATGACCCGTCCGGACGAATGATACCCCAAACCCGGCACTCATTCCGTCCGGACAGCTGGTATGGCGCCTTCAGGCGGCCGCCACCTGCGTGGCGCGACGCCGCACGATCTCCAGCAGGCCCGAACAGGCGTCCTCGACATAGTCCAGCGCCTGCTCGAAGGCCTGGCTGCCGCCCTGGTAGGGATCGGGCACGGTGGCCGATTCGTGGTCGCCGGCAAAGCGCATCAGCATCTGCAGCTTGTGATGGAAGCGCTTGGGTGCCTGATTCTGCAGCAGGCTCAGGTTCTCCCAGTCCATCACCAGGATCATGTCGTAGTTCTCGAAGTCTTCCATCGTGATCTGGCGGGCGCGCAGATCGGCAATGTCATAGCCGCGCCGCGACATGGCCATCTGGGCACGCGGATCAGCCGGCTCGCCCTGATGGAAGGCATGGGTCCCGGCCGAGCCGACGCCGACCACCGATTCCAGCCCTGCCTGACGGACCTGATGGCGAAACACCCCATGCGCCATCGGCGACCGACAGATGTTGCCCATACAGACGAACAGCACTCGAGTGGCCATCGCCATGGCCAGTGGTTCTCTCTTTCCCATTTTGACTACCTGATATCTATCTGGATGAAATGTTGGTGTTCTGGTCGCTATTCAAGGCCCGGCCTCGCGGCCGACACCGGGATTCCTGATGTTTCCGCGGGCGGGCATCGTCCGGAAGCCCGGATCATGAGGGTTGGCCTCCGGAGCCGAACAGCAGTTGCTTGAGGGCCGCCAGCTCGTCGCGTACCTGGGCGGCCTTCTCGAAATCGAGGTTGCGGGCATAGGTGGCCATCTGCTTTTCCAGCCGGCGGATCTCGCGCGAGACCTGGGCCTCGTTGCGGGTGTCGATGCCCTGCAGCTTCTCGGCCGTGCGCTCGAGCAGGGCATCGTCCACGCCACCGAGGCCATGGCCGGGCGCGGCGCCCGGGGCAGCCGGCCGCGACTCGGTACCGGAGAGGTCGTAAACACCATCGATGAGCTCGCGCACCTGCTTGACCACGCCACGCGGCACGATGCCGTGCTCGGCATTGAAGTCGAGCTGCTTCTGGCGGCGGCGCGCCGTCTCGTCGATGGCACGCTGCATGGAGCGGGTGATCTGGTCGGCGTACAGGATGGCCTTGCCTTCCAGGTTGCGGGCCGCACGCCCGATGGTCTGGATCAGGCTGCGCTCGGAGCGCAGGAAGCCCTCCTTGTCGGCATCCAGGATGGCCACCAGCGACACCTCGGGAATGTCCAGGCCCTCGCGCAGCAGGTTGATGCCCACCAGCACGTCGAAGACGCCCAGGCGCAGGTCACGGATGATCTCGACGCGCTCGACCGTGTCGATGTCGGAATGCAGGTAGCGCACCCGCACCTGGTGATCGGCCAGGAAGTCGGTGAGATCCTCGGCCATGCGCTTGGTGAGCGTGGTGACCAGCACCCGATGCCCCCGGGCCACCCGGGCCGTGATCTCGGAGAGCACGTCGTCGACCTGGGTGGTGGCCGGCCGTACCTCCACCTCGGGGTCGACCAGGCCAGTGGGACGCACCACCTGCTCGACCACCTGGCCGGCGTGGGTGGCCTCATAGTCGGACGGCGTGGCCGAGACGAAGATGCACTGGCGCACCTTCGACTCGAATTCCTCGAAGGTGAGCGGCCGGTTGTCCAGCGCCGAAGGCAGCCGGAAGCCGTACTGCACCAGCGTGTCCTTGCGGGCGCGGTCGCCACGATACATGCCGCCCAGCTGGCCGATGGTGACGTGGCTCTCGTCGATGAACATCAGCGCATCGGGCGGCAGGTAATCGATGAGCGTGGGCGGCGGCTCGCCAGGCCGTGCACCCGACAGGTGCCGCGAGTAGTTCTCGATGCCCTTGCAGAAGCCCAGCTCCTGCAGCATCTCCAGATCGAAGAGCGTGCGCTGCTCCAGGCGCTGCGCCTCGACGAGCTTGCCCTCAGCGTGGAAGAACGCCAGCCGGTCCTTCAGCTCGGCCTTGATGGTGTCGAGTGCGCGCACGATGGTGGCGCGCGGCGTGACGTAGTGCGAGGCCGCATAGACGACGAAGCGCGGGATCTGCTGGCGGATGCGCCCGGTGAGCGGGTCGAAGAGCTGCAGCATCTCCACCTCGTCGTCGAACATCTCGACGCGCAGCGCCAGCTCGGCGTTCTCGGACGGGAACACGTCGATGGTGTCGCCGCGCACACGGAAGGTGCCGCGCGCGAAGTCGGTGTCGTTGCGCTTGTACTGCATGGCCACCAGCTGCTTGAGCAGGTCGCGCTGTGCGAGACGATCACCCTTGCGCAGCACCAGTCGCATCTCGAAATAGTCGGCCGGGTTGCCGATACCGTAGATGCACGAGACGCTGCCGACGATGACGGTGTCACGCCGCTCCAGCAGCGACTTGGTGGCCGACAGGCGCAACTGCTCGATGTGCTCGTTGATGGCGGAATCCTTCTCGATGAAGAGATCACGCTGGGGCACATAGGCTTCCGGCTGATAGTAGTCGTAGTACGAGACGAAGTACTCGACGGCATTTTCCGGAAAGAAGTCGCGCATCTCGGCGTAGAGCTGCGCCGCCAGGGTCTTGTTGGGTGCCAGCACCAGCGCCGGCCGCCCCAGCCGGGCGATGACGTTGGCCATGGTGTAGGTCTTGCCCGAGCCCGTCACGCCCAGCAGCGTCTGGAACGAAAGGCCGTCCTCCACGCCCTCGACCAGCGCGTCGATGGCGCCGGGCTGATCGCCTGCCGGCGGAAAGGGCTGATGCAACCGGTAGGGACTGCCAGGATAGGTGACGACCCGCGGACCGGGCGCAGCGGGTGCGGCCGATGACGCAGGCGCCTTTTCAGCCGCCTTGCGCTTGCCTGCCCTGCCCTGTGCTTGACCGGTCTCTGACAACATGCCTTCCGTCCGTCCTGTGCCATCCGGGCCATGCCCGGAACGCCTTTCCTTCGCCGTTCGTGCCCTGCTTTCCTGCAACGCCGTCGCTATCGCTGGCGCTGACCAGGCCAGGGACCCAGAAGTGTATGGAAATGTAAGCGCATCCTTGCATCCTTTGACAGGCTGGACGCGACATGCGTCATGCTGCCCTGCAGCATGACATCCGGCCGCCCCGAAAGCCGCGCGCAAGCGGGCTTTGGGCCTGGCCATGCACGTGCCGGGCATGGCTGTCAAAAGACGCAAGTCGGGCATTATGGACCGCTCATCGGGAAAAAAAAAGACTTTTCGGCAGTAACCGACAGTTGCCTTGCGTGACCTTTCCGGGGGCTCCGTACCGGTGCAATCAGGCCTGAAAAACGCCCTTCGACGCGCAGGAAGATGCGTCGCAACACAGGCACTTCATCGGATTTCTCAAGTCATGAAGCCAGCCTGATCGTAAACAATTGCAACACACCTTTCCGTACACCGTGATCCGGCATGGAGGCATCACGCGTGAGCCATGCGCCGTCGCCGACCATGGCGATAGAATCGACAACATCGGCCGGGCACGCCGGCCCGGCTGGACGTCGGCACCCCGGGCCATTTGCGCAGGCGCATCCCCGGTCCGGCGTCCGTTCGCCCCAACCCTTTCCGGCCGCGGCGTCCCGGTGCCGGAAAGCCATCCAGGAGTGCCGCGCCGTGGCCAGTTCGCTGTTTTCCTCCGTCCCCCTCGCTCCCCGGGATCCCATCCTGGGCGTGACCGAAGCCTTCAATGCCGACACCCGACCCACCAAGGTCAACCTGGGCGTGGGCGTCTATTACGACGAGAACGGCAAGCTGCCGCTGCTGGACTGCGTGCGCCAGGCCGAAGACCAACTCAATGCCACCCATGCCCCCCGGGGCTACCTGCCCATCGACGGCATCCCCGCCTATGACCAGGCCGTGCAGAAGCTGCTGCTGGGCAAGGACTCGCCCGTCATCGCCGACAAGCGCGCCGTCACCGCCCAGGCCCTGGGTGGCACCGGTGGCCTGAAGATCGGTGCCGACCTGCTGCGCCGCTTCAGCCCCGAGGGCACCACCGTCTACATCAGCGATCCCAGCTGGGAGAACCACCGCGCCATCTTCGAGGCAGCCGGCTTCAAGGTGGAAACCTACCCCTACTATGACGCCGCCACCCACGGCGTGAACTTCCAAGGCATGCTGGACTGCATCAAGGCAGCCCGCCCGGGTTCGGTGTTCGTGCTGCATGCCTGCTGCCACAACCCCACCGGCGTGGATCTGGATGGCGCCCAGTGGGATCAGGTGCTGGCCGCCCTGCAATCGACCGGCCAGGTGCCCTTCCTGGACATCGCCTACCAGGGCTTCGGCGACGGCATCGAGGAAGACGGTGCGGTCGTGCGCAAGTTCGCGGCCTCGTCCATCACCTTCCTGGTTTCCAGCTCGTTCTCCAAGTCGTTCTCCCTGTATGGCGAACGCGTCGGCGCCCTGACCGTCGTGCTGCCCAGCGCCGATGAGGCCACCCGGGTGCAGAGCCAGCTCAAGCGCGTCATCCGCTCCAACTACTCCAACCCGCCCACGCACGGCGCCCAGGTGGTTCAGCGCGTGCTCAACGACGAGGCCCTGCGCCAGGGCTGGGAGGCCGAGCTGGGCGCGATGCGCGTGCGCATCAAGGCCATGCGCAAGGCGCTAGTCGCCGGGCTGACCGCAGCCGGCATCCAGCGTGACTTCTCCTTCATCGAGAAGCAGCGCGGCATGTTCTCGTACTCGGGTCTGACGGCCCAGCAGGTGGAGGCCCTCAAGGCCGACCACGGCATCTACGCCGTCAGCAGCGGCCGCATCTGCGTGGCCGCCCTCAACCAGAAGAACATCGAGCACGTGGCCAAGGCCATCGCCCAGGTGCTGAAGCAAGGCGCCTGATCGTTCCTGGTTGTCCAGTCCTTCACGCCGGAACGTGTTTTTTTGCAACGACCGCGTGAAGGACTTGCTTTTTTCAAAAACCCACCTATAATCATGTCTTCACTTCCCCGATAGCTCAGTCGGTAGAGCGACGGACTGTTAATCCGCAGGTCCCTGGTTCGAGCCCAGGTCGGGGAGCCAAATTCAAGGCGTTGTCATCGACAGATGGCAACGCCTTTTTCGTTTCTGGTGCCGTCAAGTACAACCGGGGTATCCCACGCTGCGCCGGCGTGTTCGCAAGCCCCCTGTGGATCCGGTCTCCCGCAGGCCAGCCCAAGCCCAGCCGGACGTGCCGTCGCGAGGATTCCACCTGCCGTCTCCTGCATGCCTGAAGAGATCATGACCTGCTGTGGCTTGGCTGCCAGCCATGGGGAATTTTCGTAACATCAGGATATCGCCACCCATGAAGCAGGAGACCCTCTCATGTCGCATCCCCGCGCCGGCAAACCGGCTCTGCCCGAAGACCTGATCGACGTGGCCAGCCTGGTCACCGCCTACTACACCCGCAAGCCCGATCCTGCCGTGGTGGAACAGCAGGTGGCCTTCGGCACGTCTGGCCACCGTGGCACCAGCTTCAAGACCTCCTTCAACGAGGATCACATCCTCGCCACCACGCAGGCCATCTGCGACTATCGCCAGGCCCAGGGCTTTGACGGTCCGCTCTTCATCGGCCGCGACACCCACGGTCTATCGGAACCGGCCTGGGCCAGCGCCCTGGAAGTGCTGGTGGCCAACGGCGTGGACGTCTGCGTCGATGCCGCCGACCGCTACACCCCCACCCCGGCCGTCTCGCATGCCATTCTTACGGCCAACCGGGGCAAGATCGGTGGCGTGAACGACCTGCCCGCGCACAAGGGTCTGGCCGACGGCATCGTGGTCACCCCGTCGCACAACCCACCCACCGACGGTGGCTTCAAGTACAACCCGCCGCATGGCGGCCCGGCCGACACCGATGCCACCAAGTGGATCGCCGCACGCGCCAACGAATACATCAAGGCCGGCCTGAAAGGCGTCAAGCGCGTGCCCTTCGAGCGCGCCCGCAAGCAGGCCCGCCCCTATGACTACCTGGGCACCTACGTGGACGACCTGCCCAACGTGCTGGACCTGGACGCCATCCGCAGCGCCGGCGTGCGCATCGGCGCTGACCCGCTGGGCGGGGCCTCGGTCGATTACTGGGGCGCCATTGCCGAACGCCACAAGCTGAACCTCACCGTCGTCAACCCGCTGGTGGATCCCACCTGGCGCTTCATGACGCTGGACTGGGATGGCAAGATCCGCATGGACTGCAGCTCGCCCAGCGCCATGGCCAGCCTGGTGGCCCAGAAGGACAAGTACGACATCGCCTCCGGCAATGACGCCGACGCCGACCGGCACGGCATCGTCACACCGGATGCCGGGCTCATGAACCCCAACCACTACCTGGCCGTGGCCATCCAGTACCTGTTTGGCGCCCGCCAGCAGTGGCCCAAGGATGGCTTCATCGGCAAGACCCTGGTCAGCAGCTCGATGATCGACCGCGTGGCCCAGTCGCTGGGGCGCCGGCTGGTCGAGGTGCCCGTGGGCTTCAAGTGGTTCGTGCCGGGTCTCCTGGACGGCAGTGGCCCCTTCGGCGGCGAAGAATCGGCCGGAGCCTCCTTCCTGCGTCACGACGCCACCGTCTGGAGCACCGACAAGGACGGCATCATCCTGGCACTGCTGGCCTCCGAGATCCTGGCCCGCACCGGCAAGAGCCCCAGCCAGCACTATGCGGAACTCACCGCCCGCTTCGGCAACCCCGCCTATGCGCGCGTCGATGCCCCGGCCAACCGCGAGCAGAAGGCGAAGCTGTCCGCCCTGGCGCCCGAGAACGTCAAGGCTGCCACGCTGGCCGGTGAGCCCATCGTGGCCAAGCTCACCGAAGCCCCGGGCAACGGTGCGAAGATCGGCGGCCTGAAAGTGGTCACCGAGAACGCCTGGTTCGCCGCACGGCCCTCGGGAACCGAGGACGTCTACAAGATCTACGCCGAGTCCTTCAAGGGCCCCGAGCACCTGGCACAGGTGCAGGCCGAAGCCCGCGAGGTGGTGTCTGCTGCGCTGCAGGGCTGAGGAACGAGCATGAGCCAAGAAGAACTGGTCGTCTACAAGCGCATGCCGGTGTGGCAGCATGACACCGTGCCCGGTGGTTTCCTGAAGCGGCACAACACCAAGGAAGGCACCTGGGCGCAGCTGAAGATCCTCAAGGGCTCGCTGCAGTTCGCGCTGATGGACGAACATGGCAATGTCACCGCCGAGGCGACCTACGACACCGAGCACCAGCCGCCGCGCATCGAGCCGCAGGCATGGCACCAGATCGTCTCGATGAGCCCGGACATCCAGTGCCAGCTGGACTTCCTGTGCCGCCCGGCCGATTACTTCACCAAGAAGTACGACCTGACCGCCACCCACTCCGAAGTGGTGGAGGCTGCCGAACAGGTGCCGGTGGGCCGGGCGCTGGACATCGGCTGCGGTGGTGGCCGAAACGCCCTGTACCTGGCCCGGCGCGGCTTTGCCGTGGATGCCTGGGACTGGAACGGCGGCAGCCTCGCCAACCTGCAGCACATCGCTGACGCCGAGGGCCTCAAGGATGTCTACCTGGCCGAAGTGGACCTGAACCAGGTGGAATCCCTGGAGTTCGACGGTCCCTACCAGTTCATCCTGTCCACCGTGGTGCTGATGTTCCTGCACCCGGCCGTCATCGTGCCACTGATGACCCGCATGCAGCAGGAGACCGCTCCCGGCGGCTACAACCTGATCGTCAGCGCCATGGACAGCGATGACTATCCGTGCCGGGTGCCGTTCCCGTTCCGCTTCCAGTCCGGCGAGCTGAAAGCCTTCTACGCCGACGCCGGCTGGGAAGTGCTGAAGTACAACGAGAACCCCGGCAAGCTGCACCGCACCGACGAGAATGGCAACCGCATCGAGATGCGCTTTGCCACCCTGCTGGCGCGCAAGCCGGACTGACGATTCTCCGGAACACGTCCCGAGCCACGGGACGGAATGGCGGATCTCCAGGGCCCGGGCGGTGAAGACCACCCGGGCCCTGCTTTCTTCAGATGAGCAGGCAACCCACCAGCACGGCGCACAGCAGGGCCTGCAATCGTGCCGTGTCCTTGAGCTGCTGGTTCAGCGCCCGGCCCTCACGCTGCCCGAAGCGGCGTATCAGCATGATGGCCATCGGCACCAGGAGCAGCGGCACGACGCCCAGCCAGGGCTGTCCCAGGGCCCCCGCGAACGGCAGCAGCAGCGCGAAAGGCAGCAGCAGAAACACCGCATACAGCTGTTGTGCCCGCTGCCGGCCCAGCAGGCAGGCCAGCGTGGTACGCCCGGCCAGCCGGTCCTGCGCCAGATCGCGCGTGTTGTTGACCAGCAGCACCGCCGCGGCGTACAGACCAGGCACCACTCCGAAGGCCAGCGCCAGCGCCGAGAAGCGCCCCGTCTGCAGGAAGCAGCTGCCCGCCACCGCCACCAGCCCGAAAAAGAGCAGCACGCAGGACTCGCCCCACGGCGTGTGCGACAGCGGCCTGGGCCCGGCCGAATACAGCCAGCCCGCCAGCAGCGAGGCCAGCCCGATGAGCAGGATCACCCCGCCATTCCACCAGGTCAGCAGCAGGCCACCGGCCAGCGCCAGCACGAAACATAGCCTTGCAGCCCGACGCACTTCCGCCACCGAGGCCAGCCCGCTGCCCACCAGCCGCACCGGCCCCAGCCGATCGGTCCCATCGGCGCCCCGCGCCCCGTCTCCGGCATCGTTGAACAGGTTCGTTCCGGCCTGGATGCACAGCACGCAGAACGCCGCCACCAGGAACGACCCCGGATCGAAGCTGCCCCCCAGGCGTACCCCCAGCGCCGTGCCCAGCAGTACGGGTACCAGAGACAGGCCCAGCGTGGGTGGACGGACCCCCAACCACCAGCGGCGCCAGCCCGAGGGCTGATCGGTCGTATTCATCGTCAAGAGGTCCTCAGGTTCGTTGTGCTGTCCAGGGCCTGCCACAGCGCCCGCTGGCTGGCCGGGGCGCGTACCCCCAGCCGCACCCAGCCGGGCAGCCCGAAAGAAGTGGCATCGCGCAGCTTGATTCCTTGCGATCTCAGTCCTGCAAGCCAGCCCGGCAGCTCAGGCAGCGGCAGCGGGGGTCGTGCACAGCAGAAGCTGGCCACGCTGGGCATCAGCTGCCAGCCTCGCTGCCGCAGCCCAGCTTCCAGCGTCGCCTTCCAGCCTTGCAGCGTCTTGCGGCTCTCGGCCAGCCATTGCTGCACACCGGGCTCCATCCAGGCCTCCAGCATGGCCTGTCCGTGCGCCCCCAGGGGCCACGACGGTGCCAGCCGCGCCAGACGTGCAGGAAGATCGGCCAGAGCCGGCGTGTCCGGCAGCACCAGATAGGCACCGCGCACCCCCGTCAGCCCCAGCGCCTTGTTCGGCGAAAAGAGCCGACACGCGCGCACGGCCAGCGCCTCGGGCAAGGCGTTCTCCCCTTCAGGCGCCCTGGAACAGGCCTCTGCATCCAGCCGCAAGGGCGCATAGGCCATGTCCAGCACCGCCACATCCTCCGGGGTCAGTGCCTCGGCCAGCCGCGCCAGCGCGGGTGGCATGTCCCCCTGCGGGCTGGCCGGCCAGGTGATCCAGACAAGCCGCGACCGTCGTCCGGGCGTCGAGGATGACGAGCCTGCAGCAAAGACCTGCGAGACATGGCGGCGGTCCTGGGCTTCCCAGGCCTCGGCCATCAGTCCCCAGGCATCGGCCGCACGGCGATAGTCACCATAGGCATGGCGTGGCACCCAGACGGAAGCAAGGTCAGGCAGAGAGGCCGCCGTGAGCCGCATGATGAGTTCGCTTGCGCTGGCCCCCATGACGATGCGCGCAGGCGTCACATCATGCCAGCGGGCCAGCTGCGCGCGCAGCGACGCATAGGCGGGATCCGGATAGGTATCGGGCACCAGCTGCTGCAACCGGTGCAGCACAGCCGGACACGGGCCGGCTGCGTTGGCATTGGTGGAGAAATCATGCAGCGGCACGCCGTCTGCGTCAGGTCCCCCGTGGTTGTATGCGCCGCAAATCTCCATGGCAAAAGATTATGCCCTGAATGAGCCGGACACGTCTGCGACGGCAGCCGCCGGAGTCTGACATTCGGGCACGCACGCGCCCAGCACATGGCAGGCCGCCGCATCCCCCGAGCCGCCGCACCGAAGCCGCTCCTGCGGCGGGCGCCATCCGCCAGGTCTCCACGCCCGAAGAACGCAGAAACTCAGCTTCGAAGCGCCTGACTGCTTCGGAAGGCAACCATCATGCCCAAGGCTCCACCAGGGCAACGGCGCCGGCACACAGCGCCACCGCCAGCCAGGCCGCCCGACGGGCTCGGCGCAGCGCCTGCCACGTGTGGGAAGCCTGCGGAGCCAGCGCCTGAGCATTGAGCCGGTAGACCCCCGGCTTGCCCAAACTGACGCCCAGGCGCAGCGCCATGGCTCCCATGGGCCAGCCCCCGTTGGGCGATGGGGTCAGCGCAGCCTGCGCCGGCAGCGCCTGCCAGAGCATTCGACGAGCCCCCAGCATCAGCAGCCCGGCCGTGAGCCGGGCGGGCAGCCAGTTCAGTACATCGTCAGCGCGTGCCGCCCATTTGCCGGCCCATTGCCAGTGACGGCCACCATGCGCGCCCGGATAGCCCCACATCGCATCGGCCGTGTTGGCAAAGCGATAGAGCGCAGCCCCCGGCAGACCCAGCAGCGCAAACCACAACAGCGGCGCCACCAGCGAATCACTCAGGTTCTCAGCCAGCGTCTCGATGGCGGATTCGCGCACACCGGCTTCATCAAGCTGCTGCACATCCCGGCTGACCAGATGCGCCAGCTGTTCCCGCCCGGCCTGCAGCCCCTGCCCCAGCGCCGCTTCCACCTGGGCCACCAGGTCGCGCAACATGGTCCAGGCAAACAGCGGCTTCAGGCACAGCGCCAGCAGCGGCACGGCCAGCCAGACAGGCAACTGTCCCAGCGCCCCCTGCACGCCCCAGGCCAGCGACGTGGTCACGGCAGCACCCAGCAGCCAGGCCAGCGCCCCCAGGCGGAACTGGCGACGGGCATCCTGAACGGTCGTGGTCCCGCCCGTTTCCGACAGACTGAACCGCTCTTTTCCGGCGATTCGGGACGCATTCGCATGCCTGGTCTCCCGCAAAGGTGCCGCATCCACGACGACCGATGGCGCGATCCGCTCGCCCGCCCACTGCAGATACTGCCCCATCCACACCACCGGATGCAGGCGGACGGGCGGCTCCCCGAAAGCCACATCCAGCCCGAAGGCCAGCAGCGGCACGGCGGCAGGTGCCCAGGCAGCAATCTCGATCATGGTGTGCAGGCTTCAGCGAAGCGCCCTCAGCCCTCGCTGCCTTCCTCGGCAGGCGGCTTGCGACGCGATTTCGAGACCTCGGGTTGCGGCAGCGGCTCAGCCAGTTTCTGCCGAATATAGTCAGCCGGCAAACGATAGTGCTCCGCCAGAGCCTCTGCGGTTTCCCCGCCAGCGTGCGCCGCATGCAGCGCATGCAGCCAGCCGTCCAGCCCGGTGGACAGCGAACGGCCCGAGCGCTCGCCCCCCTTCAGACCGTGGTCGCCCGTCACGTCGTACTTGTTGGCATAACCGCGTGGCGTGATCATCAGGCCATGGCGCATGAAGGTGTTGCTGTTGCCGATCAGGACCGTGGACAGCATGCCGATGTCGGCCTCGGCCATCTTTGCCAGCGTGGTAAGCACGATGTTCTGGCGACGGCGGTAAGCACTCTTGACGATGGCCACCGGTGTTTCCGGATCACGATACCGCAGGAAAAGCTGCTGCGCCTCGACGATCTGCCGGGTACGCCGCCCGCTCTTGGGGTTGTAGAGTGCCACCACGAAGTCCGCCGCTGCCGCCGCATCCAGACGACGGGCAATGGTGGGCCACGGCGTGAGCAGGTCCGAGAGCGAGATCGAGCAGAAATCATGGGTGAGCGGCGCCCCCACCAGGGCGGCACAGCTGTTGATTGCCGAGGCTCCGGGAATGATCTCGACCTCGATGCCGTCACCGACGATGCGCTGCTCGTTGCCCGCCTCGTCGGTCTCGACGGTGACTTCGGGTGGCGTCCAGCCAGCCTGCATCAGCACCTCGAAGGTAGGGCCTCCCATGCCGTAGACACCGGCATCACCCGACGAGATCAGCGCGACCTTCTTGCCCTCGCGAGCCCGGGCCAGCGCCTCGATGGCACGATCCAGCTCCTCGGTCATGCTCTTGCGGATGATTTCCTTGCCATCCAGCAGGTCGGCCACCAGCTTGATGTAGGTCACGTAGCCGATCACCGTGTCGGCCTCGACAATGGCTGCGCGGGCGCGGGCCGTCATGTGTTCGGCGCTGCCCGGGCCAATGCCGACCAGCATGATCTTTCCATGGGACATGAAGGGAATCACTCCAGAATGCTCTGCCGCAGCAGAATGTTGATCGAACGAAGGGGGCCAGAGCGTGTCATGAACGCGCTGGTCCCCGCACACTGGCCCCGGCCCTGTGCCGACCGGGCATACCGCGCAGCCAGGGCCGGCCGCCCTGGCCATCGGGGCAACACGGGCCTGCGGGCATCACGCCTGCTGGCCGTGCACGTTGCCCAGCCATTTTTCATCGAAGGACAGCTGCTGCCATCTGGCGGGTTGCAGTTTGCCCGACTGCAGCCTGCGGCCCAGCAGCACCAGGCTGATGGTCAGCACCGGTTCGAGCACCACCAGCAGCACATAGGAGGCAGCAAACCGGGCCCAGTCGGCCAGCGGTGCGGGATCGGTGCTGATGGACAGCCAGAAGCCCACCATCAGGGTGACGCCCGTGTAGTAGAAGGCATCGAGCGTGACGAGGTTGGTGAGTCTGAGTTTCTGCAGGTGCCGGCCATAGGTGGCATGCACCACCACCAGTGGCACCCCCAGGCTCAGGAAATTCACCGCCAGATGGAGCATGTCCTGCGGCTCGAAAAAGAATGCCTGCAGGAACAGCCCCAGCATGAAACCGAACAGCGTGGGAATGTACCCAAACAGCAGATAGATGGGAATGGCCCCCACCAGATGAAGTTCCGACGGGCCGACCGGCAGGTGCCAGAGCTGCATCAGAATCGAGAAGAATACGGCGGCCAGTGCGGTGCGCAGCCAGTTGGCGGGGTTGGTCAGCAACGGTTTGGCGTGGACGGCCAGCAGGCCGGTGGCGGCCACGGCGGCCATCACCAGTTTGTCCTGTGGCAGGATGCCGATTTCGATATGCATGCTTCTTCCTCCTGTCCCTTGCGGGACGTTTTTACCGGGCCGGATTGCCTGGGTATTTCGATGGTGTCATGGTGCTCGCCGGTGGCGTGTTTCGTTCATGGACAGGACAGCGCAGGATGCTGCAGCCTGGTCGCTGCAGGATGTCGCCGGGGTTCATGTATGGCGACCGGTCTCCGGGAGGAGCCGGGCCATTTCGTCGGCTCGCGCTACCGACACGGTGGCATTGCGGCCATCGGGGCCGCGCAGCTTGTGCTTTTCGATCAGCAGCGCAGACATCGGGGCGGGCACCGGCAGGGAAACGGAACGCTGTGAAACCGGTACGGGCGCCTCCTGGGGTGCGTGGGACGGCGGGACAGGGACCCTTGCCGGCGCATGGTCCGGTACGGCATGGGCAAGCGCCTGCGCAACATCCCCCGCAACCAGCAACGCGGCGGCCTCGCTGACCGACGGCGTGCCGGTATATTTGCGCACCGTCTCGCTGGGGTTGGGCACCGGAACCTGTGCCAGCCAGGTGGCGGGGTAGAAATGGATGGTGTGCCCCCGCTGGCGCTGCAGTTCCTGCATGGCGACTTCGTCGGCCTTCAGGTCGATGCTGGCCACGGCCCGCACGTCGGCCCACGACGCCTGCAGCTGGGCCAGTGCCTCGTCGATCACCTGCGCCAGCGTGGCATAGGGGGTGTTGCGGTCGCAGCCGATACCGAGGACCAGATCCCGGCTGCCCGCCAGGCCGGAGGCCGGCACAGGTATCTGCGTTTCTGCCGTGCCAGGCCGGTTGTGTGGCGTCGTCGTGTTCACGATGCGGTCGTGCTCCCTGCCATGGCCGGGGTCGGGCGTTCATCGGCGCCCTGCCCCGCGGGCGGACGGTAGACGATCAGATGTTCGGGCCACTGGCGCCACAGGTCTTCATCGAGGGGGCGATGGGTGATCAGCAGCAGCGCGCGGTGATGGCCGGGACGCACCTCCGTCATGTCATTCAGCACCTCGATGTGGCGGGGCAGCGGTGTGCTGCGCGTCCACCAGTGACGGCTGCCGGCCTCCTGCACCAGGGCGATGGGCTCCTCGTTGACCACGGCAGCCGCCACGCGGATCAGGTTGATTTTCGGGGCCTCCACCTGCCAGCCCAGCGCCCGGCCCAGAATGTCGACGGCCAGCGAGCCCCGCGCATCGGAGGCGGTGGTCAGCACCGGCGTGGCACCCAGCAGACGGGCCACCTGCTCCGCCCACACATTGGCGCCCCCCACATGGCCCGAGAGCAGCGGCACCACGAAGCGCGCGGCATCGTCCACGGCAATCACGCCGGGATCGGTTTCCTTGCCCTGCAGGTGAGGCGCCACGAGGCGGATGATGGCCCCCACCGACACGAAGCACACGAGCTGGTCGTACTGCCGGAATATTTCGCCCATCTGTTCCTTCACACCACCAGAATAAATGCGTTTATCATTCGGCAGCGAATCGAATGTGGCAGCAAATTTCTGCGAGGTGCACAGGGTGGCCTCGGGCAGTTGTGCAGCCAGCCGGGCAGCCTGTTCCGCGCCGCCCTTCGTGATGGCGATGAGGATGACACGTGGCGCAGAGACCGCATCTGCAGTGGCAGTGCCCGATGGGGTTGCGGCTTGCCGTGCGGTGCTGGCGTGGGCGACGCGGGACGCGCCGGTCGCCGTGGACGCAGCCTGTTCGGCCTCCGTCTGCATCGGGCCCTTTTTCAGGCAGCCACGCAGACGCTCGCCGCGCACACGGTGATGGGAGCGCACGATCATCAGCGACAGATAGCTGACCTTTTCGCCCCGCAGCTGGCGCAGCGCCTCGCCACTGACGACACGCTCGCCTTCCACGCCGGCCTTTTCGATGAAATGGGCGTCGGCCAGCAGATGGCGACTGTCCAGCCAGTCGATGATGTCGTCGAGCTGCGGCTTGATTTTCATCAGCACCAGCGTGTCGAACTCCGGCAGCAGCCGGTCGAGCATCGTCACACCATAGGCGGCGGGTACCACGGCAATGGTGTCATCCTGTTCGCCCAGCGTGGTGCCGGCTACCGACGCTGCACCGGTATAGGAATTGACGCCGGCAATGATCGGCGTTTCGATGCGTTCATCCACACTGCGCACGGTGCGTGCCAGATGGCTGAAGGTGGAATAGGTGCTGGCATCGCCTTCCACCAGAAACAGCACGTCCTCGCCGGCCTGCAGCCAGGGCAGCACGGTGTCGGCAGCCTTGAGCCAGGCACGACCCAGTTTTTCGGCATCGTAGGTCATCGGAAACACGATGGCCTCGACATGGGAGACGGGTTCGATGCCGGCCCGCTGCACGATGCCATGGGCGTAGCCATCGCTCTTGCCGCTGCGCACCGGATAGACCCAGCGGGTGTCGCGGCGTTGCAGCTGCGTCCAGGCTGCGCGGGTGATCAGGTCCGGATCGCCGGGGCCAAGGGAAACGCCAATGAGTTTTCCGGGGGAGGGTTGCATGGAGGCTTGGTGGGTCGAAAACGGTGAAAGAAAAAAGGTACGTCCTGCCAGGGTATGTCCTTCGGGATTTCGGTAGCCACGTTCATGGCGCGCGCGGCGGATTCATTCGTCCCCGGTCTGCTGCCAGCAGGCCGACACCAGCCAGACCGGGTTTTCGGCAGCCAGCCGGTTCATGTGCAGAATGGGTTTGCTGCGGGCAGCCTGCAGCTGCAGCACGTCCCAGTGCAACGTCCCGGTGCCCGGCCGCGATGCCGGATGGATGTCCAGGGTGGCGCTGTATGCTTCTGAAACAGACGGCGACGAGGCAAGAGCCGGTTCGTGTGCGGGGGAAGTCTGACTTCCCGCCCGGGCGGGACTGGCGGCATCCGCTGCAGGCTTCTCTGCATCTGCCGAAGTTTTCTCTGCATCTGCCGCCGTTTTCCCTGCATCCCCAGCCAGCGCCTTCAGGGTTTCCAGCGCCGTGGCCAGATTTTCCAGCGTGACGAAATTCATCACCAGATGCCCGCCGGGACGCAGGCGGCGCAGGATCAGCCGGATCAGCTCGGCCAGCTCGCCGCCACTGCCGCCCACGAACACGGCATCCGGGTCGGGCCAGGCCTGCATGCCGGACGGTGCCCTGTCGTGCACCAGCGTGTAGTTGGCCACGCCGAAGGCATCGTGGTTCTGGCGGATGATGTCCACATCGGCTGCGTTCTTTTCGATGGCAAATACGTGACCATGCCGGCAGAGCCGTGCGGCTTCCAGCCCCACCGAGCCACTGCCGGCACCGATGTCCCAGACGATGCTGTCGGTGCGCAGCTGCAGGCGGGCCAGTGACACGGCACGCACCTCCTGCTTGGTGATCAGCCCGCCGGTGCCATCGCCCTTCGGGCGACGCTGGGCGTAGGTGTCGTCGTTCAGACCCAGCAGCACCGGATTGTCACGCGGCTGGATGCGCCACAGCACCACGACGTTGAGCGGGGCGAAGGTCATGGTGGCGGCCGTGTCGATATCGAGCAGCGGATGAATGCGCTCTTCCGGCTGCAGCAGGTTCTCGGCCACGGCCATCTGCATGGCGCCGGCCAGTCCTTCGATTTGCAGCAGCTGCGCAATGCGGGCCGGTGTATTGCCGGGACTGGTCAGAATGACCAGGCGGTCGTGCGCGTGCACGGCCTGCGCCAGCGCATGCAGACCATGGTCGGGGCCCGCGCCCCGCTGCCAGGGGCCGGCATCCTTTGCATGCACCGAAAAAAGTTTTGCATCCTGCCACGGCATGCCCAGCCGTGCGCAGGCCAGCTGCAGCGTGGACACATTGGGCAGGATGTCCAGCGCCTCCGTGCACAACCGCGCCGCCAGATAGGGGGCAATGCCCCAGCAAAGCGGGTCACCGGTGGCCAGCACCACGCAGCGCTGTCCGGCCTCGCGCGCGGCACCGATCCAGCCGGGCACGGCCTTGAGCTGGCCGGTGAGATCACGCGTGGTGGCCCCCGGTTTGAACTGGCTTTCGAACAGCGCCAGCGTGCGCGGCGCACCGACGATCACATCGGCCGTGCGGATGTGGGCCAGCGCGGTGGGCGTCAGGCTGGCGGGGCCATCGTCCAGTACACCGATGATGCGGCAGGGATTGGGGTCGGTCATGGAGAAATGCAGGGATGAAAATCAGGAAACGGCGTCTGCCCTGCCCCGTTCAGTCCGGGTTTCAGTCCGGATGACTGGGTACGGGCGGAAAATCCTCGTCGGTATCGAAATCGGCGGAATGGGTGTGGGAGATGCCGGTGCGGCCGGCGGTTTCCGGGCGCGGGCGGTCCTCGGCCGGTGCAGACCAGACATCGGCCAGCATGTTGCCCTCACCATCGCAGACCATGATGCGGATCTGAAAGGCCCGCCCATAGCGGTCCGGAGCCTGCAGCGTGGCCATGGCGGTTTCGGCCAGTGTTCTGTGAAAGATGTCCCCCAGCCCCCGTTCCACCATCAGTTCGGCACCGAACCGTGCGGTTTTGGCGGCAGCAATGGCGGCACAGTCTTCTTCGCTGGCGCCGATGCGGCGGGCTACCTCGGCCACCACATCGGTATCGACCACACTGCGGTTGGCGTGGGTGATGGTCTCGCCCTGGGCAATCTTGGTGAGCTTGCCGACCATCAGACCAAAGACCACCAGCCGGATGCCCTGCGCCACGACCTCGTCCAGCGCGTAGCGCAGAAAATCGCCCATCTGCACGAAGCAGGCGGGCGGCAGTTCGGGACGATCACGGCGCACCTCGCGCATGGCAAAGGCCTCGCTGCGCCCGCCGGTGGTGAGCACGACGATGTCGTTGCCGGTGATGGCCGCCACCTGAATGCCCTGCACCACGCTGGCCCGCCAGGCACTGGTGGAATACGGCCGCACGATGCCGCTGGTCCCCAGAATGCTGATGCCCCCCAGAATGCCCAGCCGGGCATTGGTGGTCTTTCTGGCCATGACCTCGCCGTCGGGCACGCTGATGGTGACTTCCAGCCCATGCTCGGCCAGCAGGCTGCCGGCCACTTCGTGCAGGTTCTCGGCAATGTTGCGACGGGGCACCGGGTTGATGGCCGGGCCACCCACCTCCAGCCCCAGGCCAGGCAGCGTGACGGTGCCCACGCCGGGGCCGGCACGATAGCGCACCTCGCCCGCCTGTCCGGGCAGGATGCGCAGATCCACCGTCAGGTGGGCGCCATCGGTGCAGTCCGGGTCGTCACCGGCAAATTTCTGCACATAGCCATGAGCGGTACGGTTCAGGCCCTCGCCTTCGACCCGGCCGTCATGAATGGTGAAGGTGTAGCGGCGGCCATTGGCCAGCAGGCTTTCCACGGTGTCGGGCACCTGCCCGGTGACGAGGCCGATGGCACAGGCGCGGGCGGCCGTGGCCGAGCATGCCCCGGTGGAAAAGCCGGTACGGGTGCCACGCGCCGGCTTGCTGGCCCGAACCCGGGCTGCACGTTCGGCACCGGATTCTGCAGGTGCTGCCTTCGATGGCCCTTCCCCCGCGGGCGGTGCCGCCGGGATATCGGCGCATGCCTGCACCGGGTTGGCGATGTAGCCCTGCCCCGCGTCCGTCATGCCTGCGCCGCAGCCTTTTTCTGTTCGGCCTCGGCCAGCGCCAGCAGCGCATGCAGGGCAGCCACCACCAGCGTGGAGCCGCCCTTGCGGCCCTCGATGGCGATCCAGGGCACCTCGGTCACATCGTCGAGCAGCGCCTTGCTCTCGGCCGCCGACACGAAGCCCACCGGCATGCCGATGACGAGGGCCGGACGGGCATTCTCTTCGCGAACCATGCGCACCAGTTCGATCAGCGCGGTGGGGGCATTGCCAATGGCGATGATCTGGCCGTCGATCAGACCCAGCCGCTGCGCCTTGCGCATGGCCTGCACGGCGCGGGTGGTGTCTTCGGCCTTTGCCCGTTCGATCACGTCATCGTCGCTGATGAACTGGTGGGTCTGCACGCCGAAGTGTTTCAGCCTCGGCGCCGACAGACCCACGCAGATCATCTCCACGTCGGCCACGATGTGGGCGCCGCCCCGCGCCTTCGCACCGAGCAGCAGATCGATGCCGGCGCGCACGGCATCCGGGTGGAAACGGGTCAGGCCGTTGAAATCGAAGTCGGCATTGGCGTGGATCATGCGCCGCACGATCGGCCACTGTTCATCGGTGTAGGCGTGCGGACCGGCTTCCTCGTCGATGATGGCGAAGCTGCCGTGCTCGATGGCCTGGCCGGCACGGGTGAGCTGCTCGGTGATGGTGTTGACGGTGCTCATGGGTTCTGGCGGTCGGGAATGTCGAAAATGAAAGGATGGGGCGCGGATGACGGTGAATCAGCCGACACTCAGCGGCCAAAGCGTGAACGGGGGAAGAAGGGACGCCCGGGCAGGCCGGGTTGAATCGCCTTTCCTTTCGGGAAGGCCGACTGCGGCCCCAGCGGCTTGCCCTGCGGAACGGCACGGGCAACTTCCGGAATTGAACGACCCTGATTCGGGTCATTCATGATCTGATGATCGTTGCCCTGAGGGACGGGTTCCACACGGGCATGATCATGATGCTGCTCATGGTCATGGTCATGGTCATGGTCATGGTCAGGATCGTGCGCATGGTCGCGATCGTGTCCAGGCTCGGCGTCATGACTATGGCTGTGCCCATGTTCGTGGTCATGGTCATGATCATGGGCGTGGTCGTGCTCGTGACCGTGCGGATGGTCATGCGCATGGTCCGGATGGGCGTCATGGGAATGATCATCCCCATGATCGTGCGCCTCATGGTCGTGCCCGTGCCCATGGCCATGACCATGACCATGATGATCATGGCCGTGGTGATGATGGTGGTGGTACCCCTCGCTTTCGCGGAACGGATCGGGGCGCATCAGCCGATCCAGATCGATGGCGCCCACTCCTTGCTTCAGGGCATGGACGCGCTCGTCCAGCATGCGGGCGATCTCGGGCTCGAAGCCGAAATAGCTGGTGTGTGCAAAGCGGACCTGCGGATACTGGGCCGCCAGATTTTCCATCTGACGCCCGATGCGCTTGATGAGCGTGCCGGTGAACAGGTAGTACGGCATGACGACGATCTGCATCATGCCCAGCGCCACCTGGTCGCGCACCACTTTCTCCAGGCGCGGGAAGGTCACGCCGGTGAAGGCCAGGTCCACGCGCTCGTGATCACCAATCTCCCACAGCCAGCGGGCCATGCGTGCCACGTCCCCATTGGCCAGCCGGTCGCTGGAGCCGCGCCCCAGCAGGATGACGCCGGTGGTACGGGGATCCGGCACGTCCAGCTGCAGCATGGCCTGACGCAGGAAGCGCTTCAGGATCCGTAGCAGCGGATCGCTGACCGCCAGGTGCGGGGCATAGAGGAACTGGACGTCGGGATGACGTTTCCGGGCGCGCTGGATGGCACTCGGGATGTCCTGACGAACATGGCCGGCGGCGTTGAGGATGAGCGGCAGCACCAGCACACGCCCGCTGTTGCGTGCCGCATGGTTCAGGGCCGGATCCAGCAACGGATCGGCAAACTCGATGAAGCCGACGTCGATGCGCCAGTCGGGGTGACGGGCACGCCAGCGTTCCGCAAACAGCAGGATCTCGGCATTGCCGGAGGCCTCGCGTGAGCCGTGGCCGACCAGCAGGATGGTGTCATTGGAGGTTGTCATCCGAAGCCTCGTCGGAAAGAGTTGTTTTCGTCTGGTCTTCCGGCACCCGGGTCTCGGAGCGCGGATTCAGCTTGCCCACCGCCATGTCGACAAGACGTTCCTCGCTGGCGCGACGGAAGCGGTGGGTGAAGCTGGCATCGTACAGCCGTGACTTGGTCAGGGTGCTCCACTGACGCGCGCCGATGGTGGGACTGGCGATGATCATGGCCTGGCTGACGATCTTGGCCTGCCGGCAGGCCTCCTTCACGTCGGCCAGCGTGGTGCGCACGATCTTCTCCTCGCCGGGCCAGCTGGCCTTGTGCACCACCAGGATGGGCGCGTCCTCGGGCCAGCCCGCGGCGCGCAGGTCGCGCTGGATGCTGGACAGCAGCGTGATGGACAGGAAGATGCACAGCGTGCTGCGATGCCGGGCCAGCGAGACCAGATCCTCGCCCTCGGGCATCGGGGTGCGACCCGCCACGCGCGTGAGGATGACGGTCTGCGTGACCTCGGGCAGCGTGAGGCTCTCCACGCCCGCGGCGGCGGCGGCGAAGGCTGAACTCACCCCGGGCACCACTTTCACCGGCACCCCGGCATCGTCCAGCGGCTGCACCATCTCGATGAGGGCGCCATAGAGCGAGGGGTCGCCGGTCTGCAGCCGGATGACGGTCCGGTGCCGCAGCGCCCGGCTGGCCAGCCAGTGGCAGATCTCCTCCAGCGTCATGCCCTTGCTGTCGGCAATCTCGCAACCCGGCGGCGCCCAGCGCGTGGCGGCCTCGCTGACCAGCGAGCCGGCAAAGAGGATGGCGCCCGCCTGTGCGATCAGGTCGCGCCCCTTGACGGTGAGCAGGTCCGGATCGCCGGGGCCGGCCCCCACGAACCACACGGTGCCGGGTCCGGTCCCGTCCGTGCCTTCCTCGTCCGAGCGCCGGTCACGCTGCGCCGCGGAGTCGTTTCCAAATGCGGCCGGAGGCTGCCCGCCCGTGCCGACCATCGAATCGGACAGGCCGGACAGGGCGGCTGCCACGGACGGCAGTACCGGGTGAGAGGCGGCCGAGGAGGTGCCCAGCAAGGTCTCGACCAGCGTCGGGATGGCCTCGTAGGGCCGCTCCGTCGGAAAGGACGTCTGCGGAACGGCCGGCTGCGTCTCGCGCTTGAGCCACAACGGCTGGCCGGCCACCATCAGGCAGGCGCGCTGGCAGCGGGCCGCCACCTGCTGGTTCAGCCAGCCCAGCGCGTCCACGTAGGCCCGCACGCCGGCGCCCACCGGCACCACGCCCAGGCCGATCTCGTTGCTGACGAAGACCAGCGGCCCGCGGCTCTGCTCGATGGCGGTGAGCAGCGAGGTCATGGCCTCGCTCTGGCAGAAGTTCTCGGCCACCCCATGCCCTTTCCGGGGGACGACATCCTCGTGACGGGCCAGCTGGTTGGCCAGCCACAAGGTCAGGCAATCGATGACCAGCAGACGCTCGGGGCGGCTGTAGCGGCGGATGACCCGGTCCAGTGCCAGCGGCTCCTCGATCGTGCGCATGCCCGGCAGGCGGGCACGGCGCTGTTCCTGGTGACGTTCGATGCGATGCCGCATCTCGTCGTCACGGGCCTGGGCGGTGGCCACGAAGGCCGCCTTGCGCCCCGCGGCCCCCTTCAGCCACTGCTCGGCCAGCTGTTCAGCCCGCCGCGACTTCCCGCTGCGCTGCCCGCCCAGGATCAGCTCATGCCCGACAGGCGAGACGAGGGGCAAGCTCGATGAAGGACCAGAGGAGGATGTCTTCTTCCCGGATCCGTCCTTGTCGGAATCACCGGAATACCTGAGACTCAACATGTCGATTTCTTCGGCAGGAAAAGGGCTGCGGCACGGGTGGGCGCACTGGCGAACCAGGCGTGGAAATAGCTAGCCCGCACCTGTCGGTACCGATAGACCGCCTCGGTGTGCGGGTTGGCACCGGATGACACGGGGCGGCTGCTGTGTGCGACTTCCGGCAGCGGGGTGATGCAGCGCGAATAATGAAAGGTATGCCCCCGCAACGGGCCGAGGGTCTCATCGGCGGTCGTCGCATCGGAGGATTCGTCTGAAGCCGAGGCCTCGGGCGCAGGGCTCGGGGCCGGGGTCGGGGCGTCATGGTGGCGATCCGCCGCCGGCGCATTCAGGTCTGTGTCTGCCGACACGGGGGGCCAGACCAGCTGCTGCATGCCCAGGCCGGCCGCACGCTTGCCGAACTCGATGCTGCCCGGCAGGATGCCCCACATCGGCCAGTCGCGCTCGTCGTGGCGCATCTGCTCGAAGAGCGGCAGCATGCCGCCGCACTCAGCCCAGACGGGGCGGTCAGCCTCGATATGCGCGCGCAACGTCTCGGGCAGGCGTCGGCAGGCCGAGAGCTGCTCGGCATGCAGTTCCGGATAGCCCCCGGGCAGCCAGACAGCATCGCAGGCCGGCAACGGATCGTCGGCCAGCGGCGAGAAGAAGGTCAGCGTTGCTCCCAGGGCCTGCAGAACCTCCAGGTTGGACGGGTAGATGAAGGCGAAGGCAGCATCGCGAGCGATGGCGATGGTACGACCCGCCAGCGGCTGCGAGGCCGGTGCGATGTGTCCAGGGCCTTCGGGCGGCAGAAAGCACGTGTTCCAGCGCTGCAGGGTTTCACGGTCCAGGCTGCCCAGCACGGTGCCTTCCAGCGCATCGGCTGCGGCATCCAGCTTCTGTCGTGCATCGGCCAGCTCGTTGGCGGGAATCAGGCCCAGATGGCGTGCGGGCATGGCAAAGGCCGCGTTGCGGAACACGCTGCCCAGGTAATCGGAACGGAGGCCCTCACCAGCCTTGTCTGGCCCCTCGCCTGAGACCGTGCCGGACGGCTGCAAGCCAGCCTGTTCGTGTGCAATGCTCGCCGGCTTCGAATCGTTCCCTGAATGGGCGTCCATCGTCGGCTGGGCAGCACCGGGACGCTGGCAGGCGCTGGCCAGCAGCTCGGCATGGCGGGGGCTGGCCACGCGGTTGGCCAGGGCACCCGCCCAGCGCAGGCCGGGCAGCCAGGTCCGCAGGCCGTGGGCCAGGGCACCGAAGGTGCCGGTCATGGACGAGGCATCGATGACGGCCAGCACGGGCAGCCCCAGGCGGTGTGCCATCTCGGCAGCACTGGGTTCTCCGTCGTAGAGTCCCATCACCCCTTCCACGAGGATGAGGTCCGCCTGTCCGGCCGCGTCGTACAGGCGCCTGCGAATGTCGTCCTCACCGGTCATCCACAGATCCAGGTTGTGGACGGTGTGGCCACTGGCCAGTTCATGCCAGGCGGGATCCAGGAAATCCGGCCCGGTCTTGAAGACGCGCACGTCCAGCCCGGCACGGGACAGGCGCCGTGCCAGAGCAGCCACAACCGTGGTCTTGCCGTGGCCGGAGGCCGGCGCGCTGACCAGCACCGCCGGCGCAAGGCGGGCGGGCAGCTTGCTGCCGGCAGAACCGGAATGGGAAACAGCCAGTGACATCCGTAGGATCCGATCCGCAGGCGGGGAAGCACGGCGGACAAGGTGTCAGGAAAGAACACAGGCCACGGGCATCCCCGCCCGATGGCATGCAACGAAGTGCCCATGCCGCAGGCGGCACGGACCAGACGCCAGGCGCTTGGGAGTGCCTGACATCCGGGGTGTTGGCCGGTATCCGGGCTGACGGCTGGGCCCGATGATCGCCTTCCCGGGCCGGATGAGACGGACGCGCCCATTGAAGGACACGACGCCGCATGACCGGAACCAGTGGCTGCATGGATCATCAGGCTGGACAGGGAAAGGCGCCGCAGGCATGCCCGACAACGCCCGGGCCGCTGTCCACACGTCCGGGCCGACCTGCATGGGTGGCGGGACATGGGCCTTCCCTGCCCGACCGCACGACCGTTGCGGGGGCAGCGCAGGTCAGGCGGACAAGACTGCTTGCCACGATCCACCGTGGCTGCATGCACGCATGCAGATGGCGGACGCCCTCCTGCTTCCCGTTGAACTGCAAGGCACGGAAGCGCCCTGCGAGCACCAACCGGACTATTCTACGGGGTCCGGAAAAAATTTTCCGCGTGGCCACGCCTGCATTGAGCGGGCCTCTTCAGGCGGGGCGACCGCGAGCCGTGAAGCGGCTCACTCAAGCCACTGTCTGTATGTTCCAGGGATCGTGCGGAACCGGGACGGCTCACACGGCATGAAGCCCGTGACCTGGGACGGGCGTCCGTCCCACACCCCGGACAACGACCCGGGCGCTGGAAGATGTCCCGGGTGTTGCCTTTGCGGGCGTCTAGCGCCGCTCGGCCACTGCGTAGGCAGCCTGCGTGGGCGAGCCGTGCTCCAGGGCCTCGATGTCGCAGCCCTCGTACAGCTCGAAGGGCTGGTGGATCCAGGGGCTGTCATCAAGGTTGCAGACGCAGTAGTCGGGCGTGTAGACAGAGACGGCCTTCTTCCACAGCACTGCGGTGCGCAGCTCGGTGATCTCGGGATGGCGGCTGCGCATGACCGGCAGCAGCTTTTCCAGCGTGACACCGGTATCGACCAGATCGTCGGCCAGCAGCACACGGCCGCGCGTGACGTCCTCGGCCGCGCTGATGGTGGAGCCGATCTTCAGCTCGCCCTGCTGCACGACATTGCCGGTGTGGCGATAGGAGCTGGTGGTGAGCACGCCCAGCGGCTTGTCGAAGATGCGCGACAGCAGGTCGCCCACCCGAAGGCCGCCGCGCGCCAGCGCGATGACCGAGTCGAACTGCCAGCCGGAGCGATGGATGGAGAGCGCCAGGCGCTCGATGAGGCGATGGTATTCGGCCCAGTCAACGTACAGATGCTGCATGATTCAGCCTTCCTTCCTGCCAGGGTGCCGCAGCACGATGGTCTCTTCGCGGTCGGGACCGGTGGAGATGATGTCAATGGGGGCACCCGACAGCTCGGCCAGACGCTCGACGTAGCGGCGGGCGTTCACCGGCAGGTCTTCCCAGCGGCGTGCGCCCCGGGTGTTTTCCTTCCAGCCGGGCATTTCCTCGTAGACCGCCTGGCAGCGGGCCACAGCGCCTGCACCGGTGGGCAGGCGCTCCAGGCGCTTGATGTTGCCCTTGGGCGTGGTCATGTCGTAGTGCGTGCAGATGCGCACGGTGTCCAGACCATCCAGCACGTCCAGCTTGGTCAGGCACAGCGCGGTGACGCCATTGAGCTCGATGGAGCGGCGCATGGCCACGGCATCGAACCAGCCGCAGCGACGCGGGCGCCCCGTGACGGAGCCGAACTCGTGGCCACGCTCAGCCAGGCGCTTGCCGATATCGTCATGCAGCTCGGTGGGGAACGGACCGCTGCCCACGCGGGTGGTGTAGGCCTTGGCGATGCCCAGCACGAAGTGCAGGTTGCCCGGGCCGATGCCGGAGCCGGCTGCCGCTGCACCCGCCACGCAGTTGCTGCTGGTGACGAACGGATAGGTGCCGTGATCGATGTCGAGCAGCGCGCCCTGGGCGCCTTCGAACATCAGCGACTCGCCCCGTGCCAGCGCATCGGCCAGCAGGCCGGCCACGTCGTGAACCATCGGGCGGATCTGCTCGGCCTGGGCCTGCAGCTCGTCCAGCATCTTCGCCACGTCGATGCGCGGAGCGTGGTAGTAGTTCTCGAGCAGGAAGTTGTGCAGCTCGGCGGCCTCGCGCACGCGCTCGGCCAGCTGGTCGGGCACGTACAGGTCTTCCAGCCGCAGGCCGCGGCGTGCCACCTTGTCCTCGTAGGCAGGGCCGATGCCACGGCCGGTGGTGCCGATGCGGGCGTCACCCCGGGCCTGCTCACGCGCCTGGTCCAGCGCGATGTGGTAAGGCAGGATGAGCGAGCAGGCGTAGCTGATGCGCAGACGGTTGCGCACGTCGACACCGGCGGCCTCCAGCTCGGCGATCTCGGACAGCAGCGCCTGCGGCGAGAGCACGACGCCATTGCCGATGTAGCAGGTCACGTCATCACGCAGGATGCCCGAGGGAATGAGGCGCAGCACCTGCTTGCGCCCTTCGATGACCAGCGTGTGGCCCGCGTTGTGACCGCCCTGGAAGCGCACGACTCCCTTGACTTCGTCGGTCAGCAAGTCGACGACCTTGCCTTTGCCTTCGTCACCCCACTGGGTGCCGACCACCACCAGATTCCTGCTCATGATTCCTTCCCTGCAAGCCGCCATTGGCCGTGGATGAAGCCGATCGTCCGATCGGCGGAAACGCCGGCCAGGCGCTGGGCATCCTGGCCGGGCAACAATTGCAATACGGTCTCGCCCTGAGCGCGCAGCGTATCGATGAACGCCAGCAACGCCGGATCGTCGGACCAGGGAGCGACGATGATGGCCGGCGGCGTGTGCCGGTCGCGTCGCAGCTCGACGAGCTCACGCAGGTCGAGCGAAAAGCCGGTGGCCGGGCGGCCACGCCCGAAGGCGGCGCCGATGCCGTCATAGCGTCCACCGCGCCCCACCGCCCGGGCATGACCTTCGACGTAGGCTGCAAAGCCCAGCCCGGTGTGGTAGCGAAAGCCCTGCACGTCAGCCAGATCGATGGCCAGCGACACCTGCCCGGCATGGCGGGCCAGCCGCAGCGAGCCCAGGACGGCATCCAGTGCGTCGAGATGGGGGGTGGCCTGCGGCCACGGGGCCAGCACGGTGCGCGCACGGGCCATGGCCGATTCGGCCGGGCCGAAGCACTCGGGCAGAGCAAGCAGCGCGGCCGCAGCGGGCTGTTGCGACCACGGGGCAAGCAGCTCGCGCAGGCTGGGCAGGTCGCGGGCCTGCAGCAGCTGCAGCACGGCCTCCTCGTCGACCCCTTCCAGCTCGGCCAGCAGCAGGCTGGCCAGCCCCAGATGGTTGATGTCCAGGCGCACCGGACCCAGTTCGGCCAGTGCCAGCGACTGCAGCAGCAGATCGATGACCTCGATGTCGGCCTCGATGCCGGCATGGCCGTAGACCTCGGCACCGATCTGGATGGGCTCGCGCGAGCCTTCCTGGCCGCTGGGACGGGTGCGCAGCACCGAGGCGGCGTAGCAGAGCCGGTTGATGTCACGCTGCTGCAGCAGATGCGCGTCGATGCGTGAGACCTGGGGCGTGATGTCGGCCCGGACCCCCAGGCTCTGCCCGGAGAGCTGGTCCACCAGCTTGAAGGTCTTCAGGTCCAGGTCGCCGCCGCTTCCGATGAGCAGCGAGTCCAGATATTCGACGAGCGGGGGCAGTACCAGCTCGAAGCCGTGGCGACGATAGGTGTCAAGCAGCGCACGGCGCAGACCTTCGAGGTCCTGCGCCGCATCGGGCAGCAGGTCCGAGATGCCTTCGGGAAGTAGCCAGCGGTTCTTCATGCCAGGGAAACGAAAAGCAGGCCGGCAAGTACCAGCATGAGACCCACGAAACGCAGCTGCCCATCACGCAGGGCAGCCATCTGCTGCACCGCGTTGCGCCAGCCACCCGGCAGCAACAGGGGCATCAGCCCCTCCAGGAGCAGCACGAGCCCCAGGGCGAGCAACCACGGCGAGACGGCGGGATCATCCATGGGGACAGTGAATGCGGGACCGTGAATCCAAAAAAACACCGCCCTCGTGGCAGGAGACGCATCCGCCCTGCCCTGGGGCCTGGCGGGTTGCGCCGTCCTAGCCGACGAAGGCAGGACAGATGGGAAGGAACTTTCCGTCACGCCGTCCCGAAGGACGGGCGTGGCGG
>ERZ1674039.32-NODE-32-length-28464-cov-6.043296_pt1 | contig 28464 bp, 20 predicted proteins | sample MGYA00581135_ERZ1674039 | MGnify/ENA primary metagenome ERZ1674039 (study PRJEB41354, sample SAMEA4873313) | human saliva metagenome | biome: human-associated habitat [ENVO:00009003]; feature: mouth environment [ENVO:08000002]; material: saliva material... | reverse complement strand
GCCCGCGCGCGGGCTGGTGGGCGGGGTTGCGCGTCACATGCTGATTCTGGAAGAAATCGCGCAGCATCTGCCGGTCCGGCTGGATTATTTCCAGATCGGGCGGCGCCCCGAAGAAAAGGGTGCCTGGGCGCAATTGCGTCGGCTGGTGGTCGATTACCTCGAATTTGCACGCTGCCTGAAAAAGGCCAAGGCCGAAGGCGGTCCGGTGGTGGCGCACGTCAACAGCTCGGTGCGCCCGGTCTGCGTGGTGCGTGACGGCGGATTCGTGCTGCTGTCGCGTCTTCTGCGCGTGCCCGTCATTTATCAGGTGCATGGCTGCATGCTGCATGGCCCCGATGACGGCCGCACCTGGCTGCGGCGCATCACACGCTGGGTGCTGAACCTTTCTGACCGGGTGGTGGTGCTGAGCCCGGCCCAGTCCCGGGCCATTGGTGGGCGGGCGGCCATGGCCGCCGTGGCTGTCAATAATGCCGTCTTCATGGAACCGGTGCCCGAGCGCACGCCCGGCGGGCATGATCCCTTCCGCATCCTGTACCTGGCCCGCTTCGTGCCTGAAAAGGGCGTCATGCAGTGTCTGGACGCCATGAAGATCCTGCGGGATCGTGGCGTGCCGGTGCGTCTGCAGCTCTGTGGCGCCGGTCCGCTGGAATCCGAGATTCCCGGGCGCATTGCCGCGCTGGGGCTTCAGGACTGCGTGGAGCTGGTGGGCCGCGTTCCGGCCGAGCAGACTCGTGCAAAGCTGGCCGAGAACGACCTGCTGTGGCTGCCGTCGCAGCACCCGGAAGGGCAGCCCTATGTGCTGATGGAGGCCCTGGAGGCCGGCATGCCGGCCATGATCTCCCGGGCCGGCGAAGTGGTGGGCGACATGATCGACGGGGCTGCAAGGCGCGGTGGTGCGCTCATCGAGGCGCAGCCCACCGGCGCATCGTTTGCCGAGCTGACCGAGGCGCTGGTGCGTGACCGCGCCCGCTATCAGGCGCTGGTCGAGGCGGCGCGGCGCGAGGCCGAGGCCACCTACTCGATGGAGGCCGTGCTGCCCAAGTGGCAGCAGGTCTGGAACATGGCGCAACCGGTGGGCGCCGCGCCCGCCCGCGCCTGAGGGCCATGCGTTCGGCCCTCGAAGGCATCACATCGGCATCGGGCACTCCACCGGGGGCGCTCGGCGTCCGCATCACCCGGTCCTGGGCCGGGCCTGGCCGGCGCAGGGGTAGCGCCGCCGCTGGATGACCCTGATACTCATTTGGAGCGGCCCCAGCCGCATCGACTGACTGTGAACAATCCTGATCGCAACCAGATGGTGCCGGTGGCACCTTCCTTTCTTTCCCCCTTCGACGTGGCCCCGTCAACCACCCATGTGGTGCCCGAGGCCGCCAACAGCACGCCCGTCATCGTCGACTACTGGCGGCTGATCGTGCGCGAGCGCCGCCACCTGCTGGTGCCGGTGCTGCTGGCGGCCCTCATCGCCCTGGTGGTGGGCCTGCGCACCACGCCGGTCTATGAGGCGACCTCGTCCGTCACCTTCGAGTCCACCAAGGGCCCCGTGTCCATTCAGGACGTGGGCGGCGGTCTGGCCAACGTGTCGGTGGAAGATGGCGCGTCCGAGTTCCTGGAGACCTCGGATGTGGCGCTGCGCGTCATCCGCGACCTGAACCTCACGTCGCGCCCCGAGTTCGTGGCCTCCGGCCCGCTGCAGAACCTCATTGCCGACATCCGTGCGGCCTGGTCGGCCAAGGAGCCGACCACCGAGAACCAGCTGGAAGAGCGGGCGCTCAACTACTTCCACGACCACCTGAAGGTGGTGAAGGTGCACCAGCGGCCGCTGGTGAAGGTCTCGTTCCAGTCGCAGGACCCGCAACTGGCGGCGGCCATCGTCAACCAGGTGCCGGCAGCCTTCATCCGCGCCGACATGGATGCCCGCTATTCCGCCACCCGCGAGGCCGACCAGTGGCTGAACGAGCGGCTGGCGCAGCTCAAGGCCAATCTGGACCGCTCCGAGCAGGCGCTGGCCGAGTACCGGCGCGTCAACGGCATCGTGGCACGGGACAGCGACGAGGGTTCCGATCGGCAGATCTCCATCCTGAACCAGCGGCTGATCGATGCGCGCGGCCGGCTGGCGGCCGCCCAGGATGCCCAGAAGCAGGCCTCCAGCAGTGACTGGGGGCGTGTGATGGGCACGCCGGCCATTGCCAACAATCCGGCCGTGGCCCGCGCCCGCGAGCTTCAGAGCGGCGCCGAGGCGCGCCTGGCCGAGCTGCGCAGCCAGATGGGCGAGGCCCACCCGCAGTACCGCAAGGCGGCCTCCGAACTGACCCAGGCCCAGGATGACCTGCGTCGGCAGGTGGAAGCGGCACGCCGCGAGATCGGTGGCGAGCTGGAAGCGGCACGCGCCAACGAGCGCCAGATTGCGGCCAGCCTGGCCGCGGCCCGCCAGACCTACCAGAACCTGGGCAGCAAGGAGATTGCGGCCCGCCAGATGGAGCAGGAGGTCCAGACCAACCGCCAGCTGTACCAGACCTTCCTGGGACGCCTGCGCGAGGTGACGGCCGCCGGTGACTTCGTGAAGCCGCCGGCACGGCTGGTGGACCCGGCCCAGGTGCCCACGTCACCGGTCAAGCCGCAGCTGGTGCTGATGACCGCCATCGGCGCGCTGCTGGGCCTGCTGGTGGGCTTCTTCGCCATCGTGCTGATGGACCAGATCCGCAACACGCTGCGCCGCACCGATGACGTGGAGACCAAGCTGGGCCGGCCGCTGCTCACCGCCATTCCGAAGCTCTCGGGGGCGAGCACGAGAAAGATCGCCCGCATGCAGACGCTGATGCCCGATTCCCTCTATGCCGAGGCCATCCGCACGCTGGCCACCTCGGTGGCACTGGCTGGCATGGAAAAGGACATGAAGGTCGTGGCCATCAGTTCGGCCATGGACGACGAGGGCAAGACGGCGGTGGCCTGCAACCTGGCCGCGGCCCTGGCGACCACGCGGCGGGTGCTGCTGCTGGACGCCGATCTGCGGCGTCCGTCGGTGAGTGCGGCCATGGGGCTGCCCCCGGGCACGCCGGGTCTGGTGCAGCTGCTGACGCGCCGCGCATCGCTGGATCAGTGCATCAAGAGCGTGCGCAGTTCACCGCTGCGGGTGCTGCCGGCAGGCCGCGCTGCCAGCAATGCGCTGGACCTGCTGATGAGCTCCCGCTTCGACAAGCTGATCGCCGAGCTGAAGAAGCACTTCGACACCATCATCATCGACTGCCCGCCCGTGCAGTTGGTTTCTGACACACTTGTACTGGGCCGGGCAGCCTCCAGCATGATCTTTGTTGCTCGTTCTGACAGTACGCCGCTGCAAGTTACGCGTCGTGCGTTGCATCGCATAGACAAAGCCGGTATACCAGTACTGGGGGTTGCGCTCAACGCTCACGACTTCGCCCAGGCCGACCGTTTCTACGGTGAAAGCTCGGGTTACGGTCACGATTACGCCTATGCCTATGGGCGTACCGGGGAAAGGCGGCGCAGCAGCGGTAGCAGGTCTTCTTCAGTTCCAACAGTCACTCAGGTTGCCCCCGATACCCAGACAACCTGATGGCGGACAGGTATGAAGGGTGATAGATGTACATTGCCATTATCTGCCGGCGGTCGATGATGGTGCACAGGACTGGCAGAGCGCGCTCCGGCTGATTCGCCGGGCGCGTGCCGAAGGTGTCACGCAGATGGTTCTCACCCCGCATATCCGTGCCGGGCAGTGGGACAATTCATTGGGGTATCTGCGGCCCCGTTTCGAGGCGTTCCAGCGGCTGGTGGCGTCCAAGGCCATCGATGTCAAGCTGTACCTGGGGTCCGAAGTCAGCCTGCAGCCCGAGTCGCTCAAGCTGCTGTCCGAAGGGCAGATCCCCTTCGTGGGGGGCTGGGACGGCATGAAGGTGATGCTGCTGGATTTCCCCGATGCCCGCATCCCGCCCAATGCCATTGGCGCCGTGCGCTATCTGGTGCGTCAGGGGGTGCTGCCCATGGTGGCCCACCCCGAGCGCAACGAGGCCGTGATGCGCAAGGTGGACGCGCTGGAGCCCTTCGTGGAAGAGGGGTGCCTCTTTCAGCTCACGGCGGCCGCCGTCATCGGCGAGTTCGGTCGCCGGGCCTTTCGCACTGCCCAGGCCATTCTGGAGCGGGGCTGGGACAGCGTGGTGGCCTCGGATGCGCATGACACGCACCTGCGGCCCTCGCGGATGCGCGAGGCCTTCAAGTTCCTGAAAGCACATTACGGCCGGCAGACGGCCGAGCGGCTGATGGTGCAGGGCCCCGAGCGCCTGCTGGCCGAGCGCGCGATGCTGCGGCTGGACGGAGGATGGCTGCTGGCGCATTGAGCGCACAGGCAGCCCAGGGAGACTTATCGGGCCTGATGGGCCCGATGCGCGCACACCGGGCAATCCGGGTCGCGTGGCACGCGGATCTCGGTGAAGTGCAGCGTGCGGCCGTCCAGTAGGTGCAGGCGCCCCACGCTGGGCGTACCGAACTGGCCGGCCAGCTTCAGGGCCTCGCTGGCCTGCATGGTGCCGATGATGCCGGTGAGCGGCGCAAAGACGCCCATCTGCGAGCAGCGCACTTCTTCCACGTTCTCGCCGTCCGGAAACAGGCAGTGATAGCAGGGGGAGGTGGGCTGGCGCGTGTCGAAGACGGCCAGCTGGCCGTCGAAACGGATGGCGGCCCCCGAGACCAGCGGCTTGCCATGGCGCACGCAGGCGCGATTGACAGCGTGGCGGGTGGCGAAGTTGTCGCTGCCGTCCAGCACCACGTCGGCCTGCGAGACGGCTTCATCCAGCGCCGCGTCGGTGTCCAGCCGGGGCAGGGGCACGAACTGCACGTCCGGATTCAGCGCCGCAAGCGTGAGCCGGGCGGATTCCGTCTTGGCCATGCCGATGCGATCCTGCCGGTGCAGGATCTGCCGCTGCAGGTTGGTGAGGTCCACCGTGTCGTCGTCGGCCAGCATCAGCGTGCCCACGCCGGCAGCGGCCAGGTACAGGGCGGCGGGTGACCCCAGGCCGCCCGCGCCGACCACCAGCATGCGCGAGGCCAGGAGGCGTTCCTGGGCCTCGATGCCGATCTCATCCAGCAGGATGTGACGGCTGTAGCGCAGCAGCTGGTCGTCGTTCAACGGCTTACTTCCTGGCCGGAGCCTTGTCCGTCTGGGGGGCGCTGGCCTTGGGGTCGGCAGCCTGCCCCTTGGCGTCCTTGCCGGCGGCATCCTTCGCGTCGACGGACTTGCCATCGACCACGCCCTGCACCGGCGGTGCCTTCTGGATGGTCTTGCCGTTCAGGTAGTTCAGCGCCTGCTGCAGCTGGAAGTCGTTGGCCGGCACGCCCAGCTCGATGGGCTTGTAGTTCTTCAGCCGTTCCTGGTCGGCCGACGACGGCGCCGAGGACTTCACTTCCGGCGTGGTGTCGCGGTCGTTGCTCAGGTGGCGCTGCAGATCGGCCTCGCGGATGCGGAAGCCGTTGATGTCGCCATCGGCCGATTCTTCCACCACGTAGTCGGGCACGATGCCCCGGGCCTGGATGGAGCGGCCGTTGGGCGTGTAGTAGCGGGCCGTGGTGAGCTTGATGGCCGTCTTCTGGCCGGCCAGCGGCAGGATGGTCTGCACCGAGCCCTTGCCGAAGGTCTGCGTGCCCAGCACGACGGCGCGCTTGTGGTCCTGCAGCGCGCCAGCCACGATCTCGGAGGCCGAGGCCGAACCCGCGTTGACCAGCACCACCATCTTGGCGGTCTTGGTCCAGGCCGGCAGCGAGGAGATGCGGTCGGTCTTGCCGCTGCCCGTCATGTAGTCCTGCGGGCTGGCGTAGAAGCTGCGCTTGGCATCGTCGGTGCGGCCGTCGGTGGAGGTGACTTCCATGCCCGGCTGCAGGAAGGCGGCCGAGACGCCGATGGCGCCGTGCAGCAGGCCGCCCGGGTCATTGCGCAGGTCCAGCACCACGGACTTGAGCGCGCCGTTGTTCTGCTTGGCCAGCTGTTCGAGGTGATTGACCAGGTTGTTGACGGTGTGTTCCTGGAACTGCGAGATGCGGATGTAGCCCACGCCCGGTTCCAGCAGCTTGCTGCGAACCGACTGCACCTGGATGATGTCGCGCACGATGGTGAGCACGATGGGCTCGGGCACGCCCTTGCGCTGCAGCGTCAGGGTGATGGGGCTCTTGGGCTTGCCGCGCATCATCTTGACGGCTTCTTCCAGCCGCATGTCCTTGGTGGGGGTGTCGCCGATCTTGATGATCAGGTCACCGGCCTTGACGCCGGCCTTGGACGCGGGGGTGCCCTCGATGGGCGAGACCACCTTGATGAAGCCGTCTTCGGTGCCGATCTCGATGCCCAGGCCGCCGAATTCGCCCTGGGTGTTGACCTGCAGTTCCTTGAAGGCGTTCTCGTCCAGATAGGCCGAGTGCGGATCCAGCCCGGTGAGCATGCCGCTGATGGCGTCGGTGATCAGCTTGTTGTCCTTGACGGGCTCGACGTAGTAGGCCTTGATGGTGCCGAAGACTTCGCTGAACTGGCGAAGCTCGTCCAGCGGAAGGACATTGCGGCCGGTGTTGCCGCGTTCGGCCAGTGCGGAAAGGCCCAGGCTGAGCGCAATGCCGGCGATGGCACCGATGCCGACGAGGCGGGCAGATCTGAGATTGGACATGAAGGATGGGATCCTTTTGGCAGGCGATGCTGCAGGAACGTTGCAGGCCACCCGGCGGATGCTTCCCGCCGGGACAGCAGAAACGGGCAGACCGGGCGGGCCCGGGCTGCATGCTCGTCATCGGTCGGGAGAAGGGACTGGACGCGGGAGGGCCTGGGTCTTTCCCCGAAGCGGCGCCGATGAATCTTTCAGTATACCGGCGCAGAATGCAAAACGACACCACCGGTTGCAACCGATGGTGTCGAATTCCTGACTGAAGGCAGGGCCAGGGCCGTCGCGGGACGGCCCGGGGAAGGGGATCAGCAGGGGATCAGCCCTTCTTGGCGCTGCCCTGCTTGGCCACCGCGGCCATGGCGGCCTCGATCTCGGCCTGGTTGCCCAGGTAGTAGTGGCGGATGGGCTTCAGGTTGTCGTCCAGCTCATAGACCAGCGGACGGGCCGTCGGGATGTTCAGCTCGACGATATCGTCGTCGGAGATGCCGTCCAGGTGCTTGACCAGGGCGCGCAGCGAGTTGCCGTGCGCGGCGATGATCACGCGCTTGCCCGACTTGATGGACGGGGCGATGGTCTCGTTCCAGAAGGGCAGCACGCGGGCCACCGTGTCCTTCAGGCACTCGGTGCGGGGCAGCTCGGCGCGCGGCACGCCGGCATAGCGCGGGTTGTCGAGCTGCTCGACCAGACGGGGATCGTCCTCGGCCAGCGGCGGGGGAGCGATGGCGTAGGCGCGACGCCAAATCTTCACCTGATCCTCACCGTACTTCTCGGCGGTCTCGGCCTTGTTCCAGCCCTGCAGGTTGCCGTAGTGGCGCTCGTTCAGGCGCCAGCTGTGCGTGACGGGCAGCCACATCCGGTCCATCTCGCCCAGCACCGTCCAGAGGGTGCCGATGGCGCGACGCAGCACGGACGTGTAGCACAGGTCGAAATCGTAGCCTTCCTGCTTCAGCAGCTGGCCGGCACGGATGGCTTCCTGGCGACCATTGTCGGTCAGATCGACATCGGTCCAGCCGGTGAAGCGGTTTTCCAGGTTCCACTGGCTTTCGCCGTGGCGGATGAGCACGAGTTTATGGGTCATGGCGTGACTCCGAGGCGGGAAAGCTATAATTCTCGCCTATTTTTCAGAGGCGGATCTCGTGAACTTCATCAGCCAGAATGTCTTTCTGATCATCATCGCCCTGGCATCGGGCGGCATGCTGCTCTGGCAGGCCATCCGCGGGGGCGGCGGCACGGCCCTGGGCGCACTTGCAGCCACCCAGCTCATCAACCAGAAGGGGGCCCAGGTGGCCGATCTGCGTGATGACCGCGACTTCCGCGCCGGCCATCTGCCGGGCGCCCGCCACGTCATGCCCGACAAGGTGCAGACCTTCGCTGCCGGCGTGGACGCCAGCAAGCCCATCCTGCTGGTCTGCGCCAACGGCGTGCAGTCGGCCAAGGCTTCCAAGGCCCTGAAGGCCTCGGGCCGCTCCGAAGTCTACAGCCTGGAAGGCGGCATCGATGCCTGGCAGCAGGCCGGCCTGCCGCTGGTCAACCCCAAGGACAAGGCCTGAGCCCCTGTCGCTGATGCGGCAAACCGACGAAACACCGCCCGGCTGGCCGGGCGGTTGCGTGGTCGGGCGCTGGATGGTTCACAATCAGCGCTGAAGAATCCTTTCCCATGCTTTTCCGGGCAGGCTTCGGGGCAGGCCTGCCGCCTGTCTCGCCCGCCCGGATCCCTTCCCGAAGAACGGAGAAACGAGATGGCCGCACATGTCGTGATGTATGCCAAGCGCACCTGCCCCTACTGCCACCGCGCCGAGCGCCTGCTGCGCGAGCGGGGCGTGAACGATCTGGAACTGATCTTCATCGACCAGGATCCCTCCCGCCGCCCCGAGATGATCGAGCGCGCCAACGGTCGCACCACCGTGCCGCAGATCTTCATCGGCGGCCAGCACGTGGGGGGCAGCGACGACCTGGCCGCCCTGGACCGGGCCGGCAAACTGTCGCCAATGCTGGCATGATTCAGGATATGGGGCGCTGAGCCCCTTCCCATTTCCCTACACCAACCACCGAGCCCAGCATGGCAGAAGAAAACAGCAACCCGGTCTTCCAGATCCAGCGCATGTACCTGAAGGATCTGTCCCTGGAGATCCCGCACGCCCCGCACATCTTCCTGGAACAGGCCCAGCCCACGGTCGAAGTGGCCATCGACAACGGCCACGAGAAGCTGGCTGACGGCATCTACGAGGTCACCATCACCGTCACCGTCACCACCCGCATCGACGAGGAGCGTGTGGTGTTCCTGGTCGAGGGCAAGCAGGCCGGCATCTTCGAGATCCGCAACATCCCCGAAGACCAGATGGACGTGGTGCTGAACATCGTGTGCCCCAACACGGTGTACCCGTACCTGCGCGCCAACATCGCCGACGTGATCCAGCGCTCCGGCTTCCCGCCGATCCACCTGGCCGAGATCAACTTCGAAGTGCTCTACCAGCAGCGCCTGGCCGCTGCCCAGCAGCAGGATGGTGCCGCCAACCAGGACGGCGCTGCCCAGCTGGAGAAGGCCGAGAACCCCTCGGGCACCACGCACTGAGCACGCACTGAGCGGCAGGCTGCCCCGCAGGGCAGTCGCTTCATGCCGGGGTACGGTTCCCTGACCGTACCTTGCCCGACGGTGTGGGGTTGCCGCGTGCCGGGCGGCAGACCGGACGGTGGCTTGCCCCCCGTCCGCCAGAAGCTTCCGGCGCTTCGGGCAGAAACGATTCGGCTGGCCGCGCCGGGCGCGTCTGGCCGCTACAGAGCAGGCAGATGAAGACGAGACAGACACGAAGCGCAGCCGCCCTGGCCGGGCTGCCATCGACCGGAGGGGCAGCCGCCCGCCAGGCCCATGATGCTCAAGGCCGACTGGCCGGGACCGCCGCCGGTCATTCATGCCCGGATGCGCATGGCACGCGCCAGCAGAGCCTGTGGAAGGTGTCTGGTACGCTGTGGGCCGGCATGAGTGCCGCGGTGCTGAGTGCCAGCCTGCTGCTGGCCGCCTCGCCTGCCACTGCCGCCGACAAGGCCGGCGCCAAGGCTGCGCCCATCAAGGCCGCCACCCGTGCGGCCGCCGGCAGCGCCGCTGCCCAGGGGCCCATGAACCCCAGCGAGACCCTGGGGCCGGCCAGCGATGATGACAAGGCCAGCAACAACGCCCCGAAGAGCACCAAGGCGCCGCCCCCCTCGCGCATTCCGGGCATGGCCCGCTTTCGTTCCATCGGCACCGACGACACGGTGATGTACGACGCCCCGTCCGACAAGGCCAAGAAGCTGTATCAGGCGCCGCGCGGCATGCCGGTGGAGGTGATTGCCGTGCTGCAGGGCTGGGTGAAGGTGCGTGACATGGAAGGCGATATCGCCTGGGTGCTGCGCGATGACCTGTCCGATCGTCGCACCGTGGTGGCTTCCACCACCGTTCCGCTCTACCAGGAACCCAACGCCGACGCGCCCCAGTGGTTCGAGGCCGCCCGTGGCGTGGTCTTCGAGCTGGAAGACGACAAGCCCGACGATGCCGGCTTCGTGCGTGTGCGTCACGCCGACGGCCAGTCCGGCTATGTCGAGCTGGGACAGGTCTGGGGCATCTGAGTTGCCATGAAGATCGCCATTCTGGGAGCCGGCGCCTGGGGAACGGCCTTGGCCATCCATGCCGCACAGCGGCACGACGTCACGCTGTGGTCGCGCAATGCCCAGGTGCTGGAGTCGCTGCGCACCGCCGGCACCAACCAGCGCTACCTGCCCGACGTGAAGGTACCGTCCTCCATGGGCTTCACCGACCGGCTGGATGAGGCCGTCCGCGACGCCGACCTGCTGGTCATGGCCACCTCGGTGGCCGGTCTGGAACCGGTGGCGCAGGCCGTTCAGGCCCTGCAACCGGGGGACGGATCTGCGCTGCCCGGCGTGGTCTGCCTGGCCAAGGGCCTGCAGGCCAGCACCGGCCGCCTGCCGCACCAGGTGCTGGGCGACGCCCTGCCGGGCCGCGCCGTGGGGTGCCTGAGTGGCCCCAGCTTTGCCCAGGAAGTGGCCGCCGGCCTGCCCGTGGCGCTCACCGCCGCCTCGACCGATGAAGCCCTGTCGCACCGCATGGTGCAGGCCTTCCACCACGGCGCCATGCGCGCCTACCGCAGCGCCGACCTGGTGGGCGTGGAGATCGGCGGCGCCCTGAAGAACATCATGGCCGTGGCCACCGGCACCTGCGACGGCCTGGGACTGGGCCTGAATGCGCGCTCCGCGCTGCTGACCCGCGGCCTGGCCGAAATCACCCGCTTCGGGATGGCGCAGGGCGCGCAGGCCGAAACCTTCCTGGGCCTGGCCGGCGTGGGCGACCTCGTGCTCACCTGCACGGGCGACCTGTCCCGCAACCGGCGTGTGGGCCTTTTGCTGGCCAAGGGCCAGTCCCTGACCGACATCCTGGCCACCCTGGGCCACGTCGCCGAAGGCGTGGCCTGCTGCCCCGCCGTCGTGGCCCGCGCCCAGGCGCTGGGCGTGGACCTGCCCATCAGCCGCGCCGTGCTGGCCGTCATCGAAGGCCGCCTCTCGCCGCGCGAGGCCGTGGCGGCGCTATTGGCGCGGGAGCCTCGGGCGGAGTAGGGGGCGATGCCTACGGTCTTCAGGTACAAGGGGATTCGGTTCCTCTTCTACTCGAACGAAGGCAGTCCTCGGGAGCCGCTCCATATTCATGCTCGGGGTAATGGTGGTGATGCAAAGATCTGGCTGTTTCCCGATGCTCGTATAGCCTCTAGTGATGGCTTCAGCAGATCGGAGCAGCTGGAGATCATTCGAGTCGTTGAAGAACACCGAGATGAAATCAGGAGGGCATGGCATGAACACTTCGGCCAGGACGGTGCGGTTTGATGACGTCACGATGTGGGTCGACCTTTCGGATGGACGGACGCTGGGTGTACCGCTAGCTTGGTTTCCCCGCTTGTTGAACGCAACGCCAGCGCAGCGCGAAAGTGTGGAGATAGGGCGTCATGGGTTGCACTGGGAGTCCATCGACGAAGACATTTCTATTGAAGGGTTGTTGGCCGGGCGGGGAGACATGACGCGGCAGGGGATGGCCGCATTGCTTCCAGCCTGATACTAGGCTGTGCGTCGGCCGCTAGTCTTGTTATTGATACGGCCGCGTACGTCATAGCGCCGCCCCCTCAAACCCCTGCTGCCGCCATGCCTCGAAGACGGTCACGGCCACTGCGTTGGACAGGTTCAGGCTGCGGTTGTGGGGGCGCATGGGCAGGCGCAGCAGGTGGTCGGTGCCCAGGCTGTCCTGCACGTCGTCGGGCAGGCCGGAGGTCTCGCGGCCAAAGACCAGGCAGTCTCCGGGCAGGAAGCGATGGTCGTAGGGGCTTTTGTGGCCGCTGGTGCTCAGGCCGTACAGGCGGCCGGAGAAGGGGATTTGTCGCGCGTTGCTGTGGGGTGTCTGGCTGGGCGCGGCCTGCGGGTAAGAGCCGGATGCTGCGGCCATGGAAGCCCGCATGCTGTCCAGGAAGGCTGCCCAGTTCTTGTGCACGGTTATGGCCGTGAATTCATGATAATCCAGCCCCGCGCGGCGCATCTTGGCGTGGTCGATGGGAAAGCCCAGCGGTTCGATGAGGTGCAGGGCGCAGCCGGTGTTGGCGCACAGGCGGATGACGTTGCCGGTGTTGGGCGGGATTTCGGGCTGGACAAGGACGACGTGGAACACGGTGGCTGGGTCTGAAGGATGGATGGTGTTGGGGGCCGGTTCTGGGGCTGGGGTGCTTTTGGTGCTGTTTCGGCACCGTAATTTCACAGCGATTAGGGCCGAAACGGGTCTTGGGCCGTCATATTTGAAGCGATCAGAATTCATGATTCTGAATAATGACGCTGTTTCGGGTTTCTTCGCTCAGAAGTTTCGGTCGGTTCAGCGCCTCAGGCGCTTCACCGCCCCCTCATGCAGGATGATAGGTCGGATTCGGCGCGTGTCGCCCGTCATGGGCCGGCGTGTCCCGGGGCTACGGCGCGCGTCGCCCCCTCATGGGACAGCATGCGTTGGCCTACCACCTACCACCTACCACCTACCACCTACCACCTACCACCTACCACCTACCGCCTACCACCTACCGCCTACCACCTACCGCCAACCGCCAACCGCCAACCGCCAACCGCCCACCGCCAACGGCCTACGGCGTGCGCGCCACCACCAGCGCCATGACCGAGGCTGCGCCGGCGGCCAGCAGGGTCTGGGCGGCTTCGTTCAGTGTGTTGCCGCTGGTCATCACGTCATCCACCAGGGCCAGGTGCTGGCCGGACACGCGCTTGGGGTCCGGCACGCTGAAGGCGCCGCGCAGGTTCTTCTGACGTTGGGCGCGGGGCAGGCTGGACTGGCGGGCGGTGTCGCGCATGCGCAGCAGCCAGTCGGTGCGGATGGGTGGGCAGGTGCTGGGGGCGTGGGCGCGCATGCCGCGGGCCAGTTGCAGGCTCTGGTTGAAGCCGCGTTCGGCCAGGCGCGGGCCGGACAGTGGAATCGGCACCAGCGCGTCCACCTGTTGCAGCGGCTGGGCGGGATTAGCCAGCAGGTGCTCCATCAGCAGCCCGCCCAGGGGGCGAGCCAGTTGCAGTTGCTGGCCGAATTTCAGGGCGACCAGCGTCCGGTCCAGCGGCGGCAGATAATCGGCCAGCGCAAAGGTGGCGGTCAGCGCCAGCGGGTGTTGCTGGCACTGGGGGCATGGCAGGGCGGGGCTGGTTGAATCTGCTGAAAGGGGCCGCGCAGAAAGGGGCAGCGCACAGCGCGGGCACCGCAGGCGCCCACGCCCCGGCAGCGCCTCCCGGCAGTGCGCGCACAGCGGCTGGTCCAGGCAGGGTGCTTCGCACAGCAGGCAGGCGCGGGGCAGCAGCCGGGCGGTCAGCTGGCCCAGCCAGTGGCGGCCTTGCTGCCAGATCACGGCATGAGGAGAGGCTGGCATGTCCATTGAGAAGGCAAGGATGGAATGACACCGGGGGCTCTTGGTTCCATCCTATCCAAACGCCCCCCATCCGCCGCGCATCCTCTTCTATACTCGCCGACATGCTTAAGCCAGTCGGTCTGGACCGTGCCGCCTTGCGCCGGTCGTTCAATGAAAAGCGTTCGGGCGCCCAGCGGGCAGATTTTCTGCTGGCCGAGGTGGAGCGTCGGCTGGACGAGCGGCTGGAGCCGATGCGTCTGGACGGCGTGGAGACGGTGCTGGATCTGGGCTGCGGTCTGGGCCGGTCGCTGCCGGTTCTGGCCCGGCGTTTTCCGGAGGCGCAGGTGCTGGCGCTGGACATGGCCGAGCAGCCGCTCATCGAGCAGCACCGGCTGGACATGCGGGCGCGGCGCGGCCTGCAGGGGCTGCTGGCGCGCATCCGGGTGCGCGAGAAGCCCCAGACCCGTCCGCCGCACTGGATCGCGGCCGATGCGCATCGGCTGCCGCTGCCGGCCAACAGTGTGCAGGTGGTCTGGTCGAACCTGGTGTTCCACTGGTTCGACGATCCGCTGGCGGTGCTGAAGGAGTGCTATCGGGTGCTGAAGCCGCATGGGCTTCTGGTGTTCTCGGCCCTGGGGGTGGATACCTGCCGCGAGCTGCGTGCGCTGGTGCCGGATTCGTCGGCACAGAATCTGGGGCAGCACGGGGCGCAAGGGCAGTGGCCGTCGCTGCAGGACATGCACGACTGGGGCGATGCCATGGTGGAGACCGGCTTCGATGCGCCGGTGATGGACACCGAACACATCCAGCTGGCCTATGAATCCACGGCTTCGCTGCAGGCGGATCTGGCCGGAATGGGTTTTCCGGCGGCGCCGGAGGCGGGCGTGCCTGCGCTCACGGTGGAGCTGGTGTTCGGTCATGCCTGGGTGCCGGCGCAGAAGGCGCGGGCCGACGGGCTGGCGCCCATCAACATCCTTCGCCGGGGCGCCCATCCCGGCTGAGGAGGCGTCGCGCCCCGTGGGCAGGCGCGCTGCCTGCAACGCGGTCTTCACAATTTCCGTGGTGACCGCCTTCCTGCGTTAATATTTGTCGCTTGCAGCGTCGAGGTGGCCGGCGGTTCGCATCCGGCCCCTGTTCCGCGATGTCGACAGGGCCCGCATCATGCCGGCATGGGCGCGTGTCCATGCCCGGGCATCCCTCTCCTTCGCAAGCCGCCTGGTCACCCTCCATGGTCATGAAATCACCTGAGTCCTCTCCCGGTCGTCTTCCCCTATCCGTCGATCACGCCTTGCGCACGCCACACCTGTCGCGGCGGCGTGTGCTGTCGTCCGTACCGGCCGCAGCCCTGTGGCTGGGGGGCGGCGCCCTGATGGGCAGTCTGGCTGCCTGCTCGAAAGAGAAGGGCATGACGTTCAAGTCCACCGACCTGGGCGGCGCCGACTACGGCAACGAGCTGTCGCTGACCGATGTCAGCACCGGCAAGCCCGTGACGCTGGCCAGCTTCAAGGACCACGTGGTGCTGCTGTTCTTCGGCTTCACGCAGTGCCCGGACATCTGCCCCACCACGCTGCTGAAGGCCAAGGAAATCAGGGATGCGCTGGGTCCGGACGGCAAGCGGCTGGACGTGGTGTTCGTCACGCTGGATCCCGAGCGCGACACGGCCGAGGTGTTGCCGGCCTACGTGCACTCGTTTGACCCGTCCTTCATCGCCCTGCGCGGCGACATGGCGGCCACCAAGAAGGTGGCGCGCGAATTCCGCGTCTTCTTCCAGAAGGTGCCCAATCAGGACGGTTCCAGCTACACGCTCGATCATACGGCCGCGTCCTATGTCATCGACAAGACCGGCAAGCTGCGCCTGCTGGTGCGCTACACTGACCCCGTCGATAACGTGGTCAGCGACCTGAAGCAGTTGCTGGCAGCCTGATGCCGGCGTCCTCTCGACCGTTTCGTTTCCACCTGAAGCCCGTGCCACACGCATCGCACGGGTCCGGAGGCTCTTTCGCATGAACGCACTGGGTTGGCTCGTCCTTGGTCTGCTGATCGGCTGGGCCATCGAATTCGCCATCGACTTCCTGTACTGGCGCAAGAAGGCGCAAGAAGAGGCCGAGGCCCTGGCCCAGCAGGAAAGCGTGCTGCTGGCCCAGCAGACCGAGCTGGGTCATCGCCAGGCCACGCTGCGCCTTCGTGAAAAGGAAATGGCCGATCTGCAGGCCTCGCTGGCCAGCCGCGATGCCGAGCTGCTGCAGCAGGCCCGCCGCGTGGAAGAGCGCTCCGACGATCTGTCCCGCGTGGAGCAGGCCATCGAGAAGCGCCGGGCTGACCTGGACCGCATGGGCCTGACGCTGAACGAGCGCGAAAAGGAAATCGCGGCCCGTGGCGAGCAGCTGCGTTCCAAGGAAGTGAATTACAACCGCCGCCTGGACACGCTGGAAAGCACCGAGGCCGAGCTGGCACGCCGTGTGGCGGTGGTCAGCAACCGCGAGGAAGCCATGCAGAGCTGGGAAGGGCGCATCCTGTCCCGCGAGCATGATGTGGCCGACCGCGAGGCTTCCGTCAATTACCACGCCAACCGCATTGCCAATGACGCGGCTGGCTACGAGGCCGTCAAGAACCTGCTGAAGCAGCACTATCGCACCGCCGAAGGGCGCGACCGCCTGCAGGCGCTGGTGGGCATCGACGACCGCACCGTCGAGCTGCTCAACCAGGCCGGTATTCGCACCTTTGAGCGCCTGGCCGAGACCTCCATGGGCGAACTCACCCGCCTGATGGAAGCTGCCGGTCCGCGTTTTGCGCTGGCCAACCCGCTCAGCTGGGCCGAACAGGCCGGCCTGTTCCTGGCCGAGGACTGGGTGGCGCTGGACAACCTGCAAGCCGAGCTGAAGGGCGAGAAGCGCGAGAACGTGGCCGCAGGCCTGCTGGCTGCCATGCGCCGCCGGCCGGGTGCCCCCCAGGCCAACGATACGCAGGAAGCTGCCCAGCAGGCAGCTGAGATGCCTGCCGCCGAAACGCCGGTGGCGGAAACGGCTGCCGCCGGGGTGGCTGCAGCCGCGGGTGTCGCCGTAGGCACGGTGGCTGCCATGGGCGCCACGGCGCAGGACACGTCGGCCGATGAGGCCTCCGAGACCGTTTCGACGGAAGCTGCTGAAGCCACGGTGCAGTCGGGTGACGATGCAGCCGCCGGCGAGGCGCAGACCGCGCATGATGCGCACGCTGCCGACGACGAAGGCGCCGAGACCGCCGAGTCCACGCTGGACCAGGAAGCCATGGTCTGGGGATCGGACGCCGGTGATGAATACGAGGCTGAAGCCGACGAGGGACTGGCTTCCGTCTTCGTCAACCCGCGCCGCGAGCGGACGGTCGAGCACGTCGTGGCCGAAGTGGTCGACGCGGAGCAGCACGAGCAGGGCTGGCGCTCTGGAGGCGATGTCTCCGACGCCCACGTGCTGTCCGAGCATGCGTCCGGCTCCTCCGGACACACAGCCGCGGCCGACCCTGCCGGCACCCCGCCGGAAAGCCACCCCTACGGCCAGGCCCACAGGCCCTGACCGCTCCGATCTGTCCGCCCTCGACTCGCCCCTGACGCAGGAACGCCATGCCATCACCTTCGCCACTGCATCCGCCCGAGTCCGTGCGCCGCTTCACCTCGCTGAAAGTGGGCGTCCTGTTGCTGTTCGTCCTGCTGCTGACGCTGTTCGGCGTGCAGGAGGGCGAGGGCGATGCCCAGCACGAGGCGCAGCAGCAGCTTGCCTCCGCCTCCGGCAACACGCATACGGAATCCATCGAGCTGCCGCTGGGCCGGCAGGCTGCCCAGGCGGCCGGATCGGCGCAGGGTCAGGAGGGGCAGGGCGCAGCCCGGCAGGCCAATGTCCAGGGTGCCGGCCCGTCGGATGACCGCCGGGCGGCCCCTGTCTCGAAGGACAATGCTCCGCAGGGCAAGGCTGCCACATCGTCGGCCGGCGCTGCCGGCACGAACGGGACACCCGCCGATGTCATGGCCGACAGCCAGGCAGGCCCGGCCGTTCCCGCTGGGGAATCGGTGATGGCCCCCGAGGACGATGATCAGCCGCCCAAGCCCGCCACGGGCGACGCGATGATCGAGCTGCCCGGTCCGCCGAGCTTTTCGCTGACGCACGATCCGGCGGGCGGCATCCGCCTGGCGGGCGAGGTGCCCGATGACGACACCCGCAACCAGTGGATGAATGCCATCCGCCTGGGCGCCCGGGGCGAGTCCGTCGAAGGCAGCCTGCGCCTGCGCCACATCGATGGTCATGCGGCCGCCCGCTGGGAACCGCAGCTGACGGCCCTGGTGGCCCTGGTCCGTGAACGCAACATCAGCGAACTGCGTGTGCGCGGCGACGTGGTGGAAGTGTTTGGCGGCGCCCAGACGCCCGCCCAGGGCCGCGAGACGCTGGAGCTGATTCGCGCCCAGGTCCCCAACGGTTACCGCGTGCTGGCCCGTGATGAGGCAGGCGCTGCCGGTACATCCCGTCTGGCCGCCGCCGGTGCAGCAGCCCAAGGCGCCCAGCGTCTGGCCGATGCCAACCGCCCGGCAGGACGGGATGCCCGTGCCCAGGCCGAGGCGCAGAAGGCTGCCGACGCCCGCAATGCCGCTGCCAAGGCGCGTGACGCCCGCAACAGCCGCGACAGCCGCAACGCGCGCGATACCCGCCAGGCCGCTGCCGACAGCCGCAACCTGCGCACCGCCGCAGCCGGAAACTGCCCGCGGTCGCTGAAGCAATTGTCCTCGCCGATCTTCTTCAAGTCGGGCAGCTCAAGCCTGTCGCCGGCCGAGACGCGCCGTCTGCAGCAGCTGGGTGCCTGCCTGGGCCGCACGGCCTGGGTGCGCGTCACCGGCTACGCCGATCCGCGCTACTCCGCCGCCTACAACAAGACCCTGTCCGAGCGCCGTGCGCGTGCTGTGGCGGGCGCCATCAGCGAAGGGGGCTTCTCCTCGGCCCGCATCACGGTGGTGGGTGCCGGCAAGACCTCCCCCCGCACCAAGGTCCGCGCCGACAAGGCCACACTGCAGCGCGCCCGTCGGGTGGATATTCTGGTAGGTTGAGACAGGAAGGTCAGGGGCGGCGGGCGCCGCCCCTGACCTGAGCGTGCTGCCACGCTGAACGCAAAAAGCCCCCCGCCCGGTAGTCACGGGCGGGGGGCTTTTTTCTGGGCTTTTCAGGGCCTTCAGAGCGCGGGGTGCGTCGTTTCCCACGGCTGCTGGGTGCCCAGCAGCGTGTTCACCGTGGCCGTGCTGCTCAGTGCAGTGGCCCCCGAATCCACGGCCGTCGCCACGTCCGTAGCGGCCGCTGCGGCAGGGGCCGCCCCCGTGCCCGCCGTGCTGCCGGCAGCCGACGTGGCGGCATTCGACCCGGCGCTGGATGCCTCACCCGGTAGCGACAGCGTCTCGCCCTGGTCCAGCAGCTCGCTCAGAGACAGGCGGCTGCCCTGATGGCTGGGCAGTGCCTTGGCCGTGGCCAGCGATTTGCCCAGGGTATCCCCTGCGGTGATGCCGAGGGCGGACGGCTGCGCCGCCGGCGGGGTGGCAGGCTGGGCGGCCGCATCCGGAGCGGGCGCCGCTGCAGGTGTAGTGGGCGTGGCAGGTTGCGCCGCGGCACCGCCTGCTGCGTCGGCATCCGCGTCCGGAGTGGCGGGCGTGACTGCTGCCGTTGTGACGGAGGCGGGCACCGGCGTTGCCGGTTTCAGGGCGGAGCCCTGAACCTCGATCTGTTCGGCCCAGCTTTGCGCGGCATTACCGGCGGCATCGGACACCGTCACGGTGACCGAATAGGGCTGCTTGCCACCCGGGGTGACGGTTGGGGCCGGCAGCGTGGCCGAGAAGTGCCCGGCAGCGTCGACGTCTGCCGGCCGAGTGGTTGTGCCCAGCTGGACCTGCACCTTCGATCCCGGTGCCACATCGCCCGAGACGGTGACGCCATCGGCGGCTTCCGCCCCTGTGATGACCTTGCTGGCGTGGCCGTCGAACTGCAGGTTGGTGGGTTTGGCCGGTGGGGTCTTGGCCAGCGTGACCGTGTGGGTGCCCACGGATGTCGAGGTGCTGCCAGGCTGGGAGGCGGTTGCCTCGATGGTATGTTGGCCATCCTGCAGACCTGTGAAGTTCAGGCTCGCTTTCCAGAGGCCATCGGCGCCGGACCGGACGGTGGTCGCAACCTTCGTGCCCGGCACCTGCACGCGGATGTCGGAGTTGGGCTCGGCCGTGCCCGACACTTCCACGCCATTGGCTTCCACGGCGTTGATCACGTCGTCATTTGCGACCTTGCCGTTCACGGTGGTCTGGCGCGTGACGGCCGGTGCACCCTGGATCGTCACGTCCAGCGTGGTCTCGGCCGTGTTGCCGGCCTTGTCGGTGGAAGTCACGACCAGCGCGGCTTTGGCCGTGCCATTGGCGGGCGCGGGGGGAATGTCGGCGGCAGGAACCGTGACCCTCCAGAATGAACCCACCGTGTGGCTGATGGGGACGGGCTTGCCGTTCCAGGTGGCCGACAGCGTGGTGTTAGCCTCCCCCGACGAGCCACGGAAGGTCAAGTCGCCCTTCGCAGCTTCAGGTGCGATGGTCTGAGTCTTTGCGAAACCGGAGAAATGCAAACTGGGCGGTGTCTTGTCGACCGTGAACTCGTGGTTGGCGGGAGCCGACGTCGTGCCCCCCGGAGCAGTGGCGGTTGCCGACATGATGTACTTGCCGTCGGGCAGCCCACTCATGTTGAGGCCCTCAATGATCCACTTGCCCTGGCCATCGGCCGTCACGGACTGAGGGGGCCGAGTGCCGATGACCACTTGGAGCGTGGCGTTGGGCGCCGCCGTACCCGAGATGTTCACGCTACCCGCCTCGGCCTTATTGACGATATCGTCCTGGGCGACGGGGTCGAATGTCGGGGCCAAGGATGGCAAGGCGCTGTTCTGCACCGTGATGGTCTGCTTGGCGGTGGTGCTGTTGTTGCCCGCCTTGTCGTGGGCCACCACAGTCACGTCGGCCGTGGTGCTGGCCTGGCCGGCCGGTACCGAGGGCACCGAATCGAAGTCCACGCTCCATTTGCCGTTGGTGACGGTGCCCGGTTTCGACACTCCGTTCCAGGTCACGGTCACCGTATCGGCATTCTGGGCGCCGGTCGGCGTATCGCCCGTGAAGGTGATCTTGCCGGTCTTGGCCTCTTCAGCGCTGATGGTGGTGTCGCCACCGTTGGTCTTGATGTTGGTGGGCTGACCCGGAGCGGTCTTGTCGAGGGTGACCTTGTGCGCGGCGGCGACCGAGTTTGCGCGCCCTGGCTGCGAGGCGACTGCCGTCACGTCGTAGCTGCCGTCGGGTACCTTGGACAGGTTCGTCAACTGGGCGGTCCAGGCGCCATTGATGCCGGCCGTGACCGTGTCCGTGCTGCTGCCCAGCTTGACATGGACGATCGAGCCCGCGTCGGCAATGCCGGATACCGATACGGCACCTTGGGCCTCGGCGGCGTTGATGATGTCATCGCCGGCAATCGTGCTGATGAGGGGGGTGGACAGCGGTCTCAGCGGGCCCTGCAGCGTCACGTTCTGGGTGGCAACGGCACTGTCGTTGCCGGCCTTGTCCTGCAGCACCACGTTGAAGGCCGTGTTGGTGCTGTTCCCCTGGCCGGGCATGGGCAGATCGCCTTCCTTGAATTCCACCTTCCAGCCGCCGTTGGCGCCCACCGTGGCGGTCTGCGTCTTGCCGCCACCGATGGAGACCGTCACCTTGGTGCCGGCTTCGCCCGTGCCGCTCAGGCTCACGCCGTTCTTGGCTTCGAGGCTGGTGATGGTGGTGTCGTTTCCTTCCAGCTTCAGGTTGGCAGCCGGTGCGGGCGGCGTCTTGTCCAGCGTGAACTCGGCCTTGCTGGTGGCGGTGTTGCCCTGGGCGTTGGTGGTGGTGACCGACAGCGCATGCTTGCCGTCGGCAAGCCCTGCCGGTAGCGGCACGCCCGCTTCCCACTTGCCGTTGGCATCAGCCTGGACCTCGGCCAGCGGGTTCTTCTCGTCGGTCAGCCACAGCGCAACCTTGCTGTTGGGCGCGGCCGTACCCATCACCTTCACCGGCGCAGCCGCTTCCTTGGCGTTGACGTAGCCGTCTTCGCTGATGGTGCCGATGATGGCGGCGGTGCCGGTGGTGTTCATGATGACCTTGCTGGTCACTTCCGGCGCGCGGTTGCCGGCGGCATCAATGGCGGTCGCGCTCAGCGTGTAGGAGCCATCGGCAGCGGGCAGGTCATCGGCTTGCAGCGTGGTGCTCCAGTTGCCGTTGGCGTCCACGGCCACCAGGCGGGTCACCGTGCCCAGCTTGAGTTCCACCGAACCGTTGGCCTCGGCCGTGCCACTGATGGCAACGCCTGCGGCCTTTTCCGGGGCAGTGATGATGTTGTCACCGGCCACGGACGCCACTTCGGCGCTGGCCGGCGGCGTGTCGTCGAAGTGCAGCGTGGTCAGCGGCAGGGTGCTCTGCACGCCCTTGTTGGAACCCACCACTTCCAGGCTGTTGGTGTCCGACAGGCCGGTGGCGGGCAGCGTGCCGCTGCTGGGCGTGGCGGTCTTCAGGTCTACCGCCCAGTTGCCGTTTTCGTCGGCCTTGGTGGTGTAGGTGACGTTGGCGTGCTGGTCGCCATCAGTGTCGATGCGCACCTGCACTTCGGAGCCGGGTTCGGCCGTGCCGTTCAGCACGGGGAAGCGCGTGTTGAAGTAGGTGGCGGATTTGAGCGTGAGCGAGATGTTGCCCTGGGGCGCCTGACCATCGCCGCCGCCCCCGCCACCACCACCGGCTGCGGCCAGGCCCAGCACGGCCGCGCCGCCCAGGCCGTACAGCAGCGGCTTGGTGGGCACGTCACCCAGCACGGGCAGGATGGGGGCCTCGAACTTGGGGTCATACAGCACGAAGGTGCCGTCGTTCAGCGCGCCCAGCGGCTTGGTGTTCACGTCGGCCAGCAGTACGGCGCCCCCGGCACCTTCTGCCGCGTCCGGAATGCTCACAGTCTCGTCGCCACCGGCCGTCACGGCACACTGGTCCGAGGCGCTGCAGATGCGGTAGTAGCCTTCCAGAATCACTGAGGCGGTGCCGGCATCGCCGTCCAGCGGCACGTTCTCGATCACCAGATCGCTGTCCACCTGCAGGACTCGCAGCTGTTCGGCGTCCAGGTTGGAATCCTGTAGCCGGAACTGTCGCCCGGGCAGCACCCGAACCCGGTTCTCGCCGGGCCTGAGCCGCAGCTGTTCCACACCGCCGTCCTGCGTCCGATAGATCTCGAATCGTGCTGCCATGATGCTCGTTCCGTAGGGATGTATCCTTATCTTGCAAGCCTATCAAAACGGTTTACATCCGCCCACATGTCCTACGCGCCGACAGGGATAGATTGCGAGTTCAAGTGTCAGGTAAAGCGGCAGTCGTTGTTTTTTACAGACGATCTCACCTGTCGGGTGAGCCATCGGGCTGAGCGGGCTGGCCAGTCATCATCGGCGGGATGCCAGACAGCGGGATGGCAGACAGAAAAAAGCCCGCCATGAGGCGGGCCTGGTGAGACGGCGGGGGAACGGCCTGGGCCGTTCCCGTTGGCGTCATACCGTGGGGTGATGATCCCAGGGCTGCGTGCCCACCAGCGAATCCACGGTGGCCGTGGTGCTGACTGGTGCCGGCGGCGGCGCCGTCGGCGTGGGGGCGGCTGCGGGGGCGCTGGAAAGCGACTCCTCGGCGCTGCTGCTGGTCAGATCGTCCAGGGTCAGGCTCTTTTGCGACGTGCTCGACGTGTCCGTGGAATCATCCGTGTCGGTCAGCGACTTGGTGGCCAGCGAGCGTGTCGGGGCACTGCTGCTGGCGGCAGCACCAGCGGCCGGGGAGCCTGCCGGGGTCGCTGCGGGGGCTGCTGGCGGGCTGGTCGTGGTTGTCGTCGTGGTCGTGGTCGACGAGTTGGTCGCGTCGGTGGCCGCGTCGGCAGCCGGTGCTGCGGCGCCTGCAGTCGCGCCGGTCGTGGTCCCGTCGGTCGGGGTCACGGTGTCGTTGGCGCCGGTCGCACCCGGCGTCGCAGGTGGGGCCGAGGGCGATGCAGCTGGCGGGGTGGCGGCTGGCGGCGTCGCGGGATCAGGCGTGTCGGCGGTTGGCGGCGTGGTGGGCGCAGGGTTGGCCGCGGGTGGAGCGGTGGGCGATGGGTTGGCGGGGGCAGGCGTCGTGGTGTCACCCGTGCCCGGATTCGCAGGCGTGGAGGGCGCTGGAGCGGGTGACGGATTGGCGGGTGCCGGTGCCGTGGTATCGCCTGCGCCTGGATTGGCAGGCGCTGGGGCAGGTGACGGGTTGGTGGCTGGCGGTGCCGAGGTGTCGCCCGTGTTGGTGTCCGGATTGGTGGGTGTGGCCGGTGCCGGGCTGGGCGAGGCAGGGGGCTGTGCGGGTGTGGTTGGCGCCGCGGGAGCTGGCGTGGCCGGCGCAGGTGCGGACGGCGACGGCGCGATGGTCGGTGCCGGGGCACCCTGCACCGTCACGGCGTGGCTATCTGCCCCGCTGGTGTTGCCGGCAGCGTCCGTCACCGTCACCTGGTAGGTGCTGCTGGCGGTGGCACCGGCGGCGGGCTTGGGCAGCTCGGAGGGCACGAACTGCACGTCCCAGCTGCCGTTGCTGCCGACAGTACCGGTGTGGGTGTGGCCGTTCCAGGTCACCGAGACCTTGGAGCCCGCTTCGGCGTTGCCGGTGAAGTGCACGCCGTCCCGTGCCTCGGCGGCGGTGATGACGTTGTCGCCACCGTCCAGCTTGATGTTGGTGGCCTTGGCCGGTGCCGTCTTGTCCACGGTGAAGGCGCGGGTGGCCGAAGCCGTGCCGCCGGCTGGCGAGGTCACGGCGGCCGTCAGCGTGTACTTGCCGTCGGCGATGCCGGTGGCTGGTGCCGTCACTTCCCAGTGGCCGTTGGCGTCGGCGGTGGCTGCCACCTTGTTGGTGCCGAAGGTCAGCTCCACTTTCGAGCCGGCCTCGGCCGAACCCTGCAGCTTCACGCCGGCAGCCGCCTCGGCGGCATTGATGATGTCATCGCTGGCAATGCTGCCGATGACGGGGGCCTTGCTGTTGGTGTGCAGCGTGACCGAGGAGGTGGCGGCCGGACCGCGGTTGCCGGCTGCGTCGATGGCCGTGGCCGTCAGCGGGTACTGGCCGTCGGCGGCCGGCAGTTCGGCGGCAGACAGCGTGGTGTTCCACTTGCCCTCGGCATCCACGGCCACCAGCTTGGTGGTGCCGCCGATCTTGAGTTCGACCGTGCCGTTGGCTTCGGCCGTGCCGGAAACCGCCACGCCGGCCGTCTTCTCGGCGGCGGTGATGATGTTGTCACCGCTCACTGCGGCGATCTCGGCGCTGGCCGGCGGGGTGTTGTCATAGGTGAGCGTCACCACGGGCAGCGCGGCACCCTGCACGCCATCCAGCGCGCCCGACACTTCCAGCGTGTTGCTGTCCGACAGGCCGGTGGCCGGCAGGTTGCCGGTAGCGGGCTTGGCGGACTGCAGGTTCACGCTCCAGTTGCCGTTGGCGTCGGCCGTGGCGGAGTAGGTGACGTTCTCGCGCTGGTCGTTGTCGGTGTCCAGGCGCAGGGTCACCACGGTACCGGGCTTGGCCGTGCCGGAAATGGTGGGGAAGCGGTTGTTGAACGAGGTGGCCGACTTCAGCGCCAGTGGCACGTCGCCCAGGTTGGGGGCGCCGGAGGGATCACCGCCGCCGCCACCACCACCGGCGGCCAGGGCCACCACGGCCAGACCGCCTGCACCGTACAGCACGGGACGGATGGGGAAATCCTCGGTGGCTGGTTGCTCGGGGGCCTGGAAGCCGGTGTCGTACAGCACGAAGGTGCCGTCCGAGAGCGCGCCCAGGGGCTTGGTGCTCACGTCTGCCAGCACCGTGGCCTGGCTGTTCTCGGTGGTGCCCAGATTCTCCTGGCCTTCGGCACCCTGGGCGACGGCGGCGTCTTCACCGCCCACGCTGACCGTGCAACGGTCAGTGGCGCTGCACACCTGGTAGTAGCCTTCCAGTGTCACCGAGGCCGTTTCGGTGCTGCCTTCCACCGGGATGTTCTCGATGATCAGGTCGTTGTCCACCTGCAGCACGCGAAGCTGGGACGGATCAATCGGCTGGCCGTCCGGATCCTGCAGGTTGAAGGTGCGCCCGGGCACGACCCTGAGCTTGTTGTTGCCGGGCTTGAGCTGGAGCTGCTCGACCCCGCCGTCACCCGTGCGCTGGATGTTCAGTCTTGCTGCCATGATCCTGTCTTCCGTCCTGTGGTCTGACGAAGGCCGGGCCGGGCGGTTCCGACATGGCCGCCTGGCACCCGTTCATGAGGTGCCCAGGGGGCGAATACATGGCCCGGTGTCGCCGAGTGTCATGCAAACCGACGCTTCAATGAGACATCGGATGCAGTCCGGCGGCCGGATTCGACCATTCGTCAAAAAAAGGTGTATTGAAACAGGTCATTGTGGCATGCACAAACCGCATTTTTTGTGTGCGTCTCGTGACGGCTTGTTACGTGTGCGCACCTGCGGGCCGGACCACGGTCTCCTTTTACGTCCCGCCATGTGCCCCACCGCCCGGCGGAAGAAACCGCCGGGCATCAGGGTTCAGAGGTGCGCTAGCCCCTGCTGCAGCTCGTCCTGCGAAAGCAGCAAGGAGAGCTGCTGCGCGCTGCTGGGCGCGATTGACGATGCAGCACTGGCGGTGGCCGGCAGCGGCGTCGAAGAGGGCTCGGTCTGTGCCAGTGGTAACGAGAGCGCATCACCGGTCGAGGCCTGGGCCTTCTGGATGGCGTCGCCTTCCGATCCGGTCGTCAGTGCCTTCAGGGACAGCGTGTTGCTGCCCGCTGGAGCCGTTCCGAACGGGAAGCTCTGCGACATGATCGCGAAGGTGTGATCCACGGCAGAGACGTTGCCGGCCTTGTCGGTGGCCGTGATGTGGATCGTGGTCTGCTTGGCGCCGATGGGGTTGCCCTGCGCCACGATCGGTGTCGGCAGGGTCCAGTTGGCCGAGTCCGGGCCGGTGTCGGTCACCACGGCCGTCTGGACCTGCTTGCTGCCGTCGGCCAGCGTGAACTCCACCTGCACCGAGGCACCAGCTTCGGTCTTGCCCGTGATCAGGAAGGGGACCCCGCTCAGCACGCGATCCGTGCCGCCGGCGTGCGTGTCGGTCAGCACCGGGGGCTTGGTGTCCACCACCATGGGCGTTCCGGCGCTGGGTGCGGAGGCGTTGCCTGCCTTGTCGGTGGCCACGGCCGTCACCAGATGGGTGCCGTCAGCCGGCAGTTCGGCACCGGCAAAGGCCACGCTCCACTTGCCGTCGGCGCCGGCCTTGGCGTCATGCGATACGGTGCCGACCGTCACCTTCACCGTGCTGTCGGCTTCGGCCGTGCCGGCCAGCGTCACGCCGGCAGCCTTCTCGGCGGCGTTCACATAGTTGTCGGTGCCGCCGGTGAACTGGATCGTCGGTGCCGGGGGCGGCGTGGTGTCGACGGTCAGCGTCTGCGTGGTGGCGGTGGAGACGTTGCCGGCCAGGTCGCTGGCCGTGACTGACAGGGTGGCGTTGCCCGTGGCGGGCAGGGCATTGGCCGGCAGCGTCACCGCCCAGGTGCCGTCCGCGCCCACCACCGTTTCCAGGCTCTGCGCGCCCAGCGTCAGCTTGATCAGGCTGTTGGCCTCACCGTGGCCCGAGACCGCCAGCGGCTTGCCGACAGCAGCGGCGCCCAGCAGGCCATCCGTACCGACCGGCGAGATCGTGGGGGCCGTCGGGGGCGTGTCGTCGGCCGTCAGCTTGAAATCGGGCATCGTGGCCGTCTTGCCGTTCACCGTCTCGGTCAGCGACAGGCTGGTGGCCGTGCTCAGCCCGCCCGCGGGCAGGGCGCCCGTGGTGGGCTTCAGCGTGGCCAGGTTGGCCGACCACTTGCCGTCAGCCCCTACCGGCACGGTATAGCTGGCGTCCACCGCTGCGCCGCCGCCGGCATGCACGTCGATCTTCACCGTGCCGCCGGCGGTGCCCGTGCCCGTCAGCGTGGGCACCTTGCCCTTGGCCACCGACGAATGCGTCACCGTGAAGCTGGGGTCCGTGACCGACGGCGGTACCGTCGGCGTGGTGGGTGCCGCAGGGGCGGCGGGTGTTGCGGGTGTGGTGGGCGGCAGGGCAGGGGTCGCAGTCGTATTGGCAACCGGGGCTTCACCGCCCCCGCCACCACCGCCGCCCCCGCCAGCCAGTGCCAGGCCCAGCACGGCTGCGCCGCCCAGGCCATAGATCACCGGGCGGGCAGATTCGGACAGCAGGGGGCCGGATTCGGCGGCATGATCTGCGCCCGCTGCGACTGCGGGGGTGGCACCCTCCAGCCCCTTCGTGGCGGCTGCGCCTGCGGCCGCACCGCTGGTCTGGGCCAGATCCACCAGCACGAACGAGCCGTCCGACAGTGCGCCAATGGCGCCCGTGGCCGGGGTGATGTCCACCGTGCCGGACGTCGTTTCGGGAAGTTCCAGATGGCAGGGCGAGCTGACGCTGCACGAGCTGTAGAAGCCCAGCAGTTCCACGGCCTGCGGTTGATCGGCCCCCTGGGCGCCGTCGGCCAGGTTGTCGACGAGAATGCTGTTGTCCAGCTGCTTGACCACGGCCTTGGCAGGCGCCTTGCCGGTGTCCTCGTCATAGAGCCGGAAAGTGTCGCCCGGCCGCACGACGACGCGGGTGGTGCCAGCCCGGAGATGGGTGCGCGAGACGGACCCGTGCGAGGAACGGGTTTCGATGACGAGAGCCATGGGATATGCGGTATGCGCCGTTCAGCGGCGATGACAGAGCGTCCGTCGGGCCGACGTTGCCAGACTGGGACTGTCTTATTATCGCCGCGCTGTGGCTGACGCGCCACTGTCGGCGCACCCATCAATCCCGGTGTGCGTGCCGG
>ERZ1674039.15-NODE-15-length-35241-cov-6.614790_pt1 | contig 35241 bp, 32 predicted proteins | sample MGYA00581135_ERZ1674039 | MGnify/ENA primary metagenome ERZ1674039 (study PRJEB41354, sample SAMEA4873313) | human saliva metagenome | biome: human-associated habitat [ENVO:00009003]; feature: mouth environment [ENVO:08000002]; material: saliva material... | reverse complement strand
CCCGGAAGATCCGTCCGAATGCCCAAAAATGCTTCGCATGTTCCGTGCTGGCGCACCTTGCCCTTCATGCAGGGATCCGAACCCTCAGATCAGTGCAGATTGAATGAAGGTGGCCAGCCAGCCGGGGTTCAGTCCGACCTGTCAGTGGATTGCGCCCGCCTTGCGTGCCTTGCCCGCACGGGCCGGCGGCTCACACAATCCGCATACGAAGCGGTCTTCCAGCTCATAAGGGTGGTTGATGAACTGGCCCTTGCAGCGCCGACACTGCATGGCCGTCACCAGGCCGCTGTCGATGAAGCGCACCAGCCGCCAGGCGCGGGTGAGGCTGAGCATGGGTTCGACCCCATAGCTCTTCACTTCAGCGGTATACAGCTCATACGCCTTGACGATCGCGTCCGAGTCATCGATGGGCGCGCTTTTCATCAGGTACGTGTGAATGTTGTAGAACAGGGATGCGTGGATGTTGGGCTGCCACGTCATGAACCAGTCGGTCGAGAACGGGAGCTGCCCCTTGGAAGGCGACTTGCCCGCCACCTCCTTGTACAGCTTCAGAAGCCGCTCATAAGGCAGGTTCGTTTCCGACTGCAGCATCTGCAGTCGGGCGCCCAGCTCGATCATCCGGATCGCCTTGACGATCTGGCGACTGTCTTCCAGAAGACTACGCGCGCTCATCGAGCGTCTCCTCGAATCGACCCGAACGCAGGATGGCAGCATGCAGGCGCGACGCGCTGCGCTCACCACCCTCCTCCTGAACACCTTCACCGTGGTCAGCCAGCAGCGACCACAGCATGGCGTCATCGAAGCGGAAGCGGCACAGCAGCATGTTGCCCTGGGCAATGCGCATCATCTGCGCCGGCGACAACTGGTCGAGCAGATCGGCCACCTCTTCGGACAACCCCAGGCGGTAAAGCGCCTGGACCCGATCCGTCCGGATCAGCGATTGTGCAAGGATCAGATAGGAAAGGTTCGTCTCTCTGATCTCTGCAAGGATTCGATCTTCGTTCATACCTGCTCTTTCCTGAATGTCGGCGTTTCAGAAGTGGCTGGGTGGCTGCGCACCCGGCATGGAACAGACTATGAACCCGGGCCCTGGCCACCGCCCACCGCAGGCCGACCGGCGGAACGAGCGGCTCCCGGCCTGTTCGGGCCGCATCCGGAAGGACGGGAATGCCACCAAGCGCACTTATCGGGCGCGGCTGTCCGTTGACCCCGGCTGCCCGATGCGGGCCCGCCACAGCCCGGGACGATCGGCACGAGTCGTCGCATGAATGGCTGCCCGGCCACCCACGAAGCAAGAGTGTCCAGCAAGCAACAGGGCGTTGCAGCCTGCAGACAGCCACAGAAAGAAGGAGACACGGTCATTCTGACCAGCCCTCACCCCACCCGAAGCGCCGAAAAGCGGGACTTCATGCCGGACACAACACCCGAAGCGACACACGCGAGCACACGGACCGGCGTGCAAAAACGCACACGGCTCTCCCGGCTGCGGATCGACGGTTGCCTTCGGGGCTCGAACGGCCTGTCTTGGTCTTAAAGCAACACTTTTCGGGGTCGATATTCATGGCAACGGGAACGTTTCCCGCCGTCCTAACCGAATGCGGGAAAAGGACAAATCCTCTCCTCACTGAATGGAGTCTGAATCATGGCCGTCATCAACACCAACCTCATGTCCCTCAACGCTCAGCGCAACCTGAGCGCCACGCAAAGCGCCCTGGCCACCTCGGTCCAGCGCCTTTCCACCGGCCTGCGTGTCAACAGCGCCAAGGATGACGCCGCCGGCCTGGCCATCGCCGAGCGCATGAACACCCAGGTGCGCGGCATGAACGTCGCCATCCGCAACGCCAACGACGCCATTTCCCTGTCGCAGACTGCCGAAGGCGCCCTGTCCAAGATCAACGACATGGGCCAGCGCATGCGTGAACTGGCCGTGCAGTCGGCCAACGCCACCAACAACGCCACCGACCGGGAAAGCCTGGACGCCGAGTTCCAGGCCCTGTCGGCAGAGATCAAGCGCAACCTGGAAGGCACGTCCTTCAACGGCACCAAGCTGTTTGCCGCCCTCGCCACCATGACCTTCCAGGTTGGTGCCAACAACACCCCCACCGACCAGATCGCAGTGGTCACCACCAACCTGACCGCGGAAACTTCGATGACCGACATCCTGGGCGGTGGTACTGGTGGTGGCGCCGCTGCCGCTGACATCAAGGAAGTCGGCAAGTCGAGGGAAGCACTGGGTAAGCTGGACAAGATGCTGGCCACAGTCAACGCCAAGCGTGCCGAGTTCGGTGCCACGCAGAACCGCTTCGAGGCCGTCATCCAGACCCTGCAGGTCAGCGCCGAGAACCAGACCGCTGCCCGCAGCCGGATCATGGACGCCGACTTCGCCTCCGAAACCGCTGCCCTGACCCGTGCGCAGGTCCTTCAGCAGGCCGGTACCGCGATGCTGTCGCAGGCCAACTCCCTGCCCAACAACGTGCTGTCGCTGCTGCGCTGATCGACAGGGTCCCCAGGCGGCTTGGGCCGCCTGCCCTTCCCCGGCCGGGAAGCCCTTCATCGGGCTTTCCGGCCGGTTTCAGTTTCACGGCCGGTTTCATCATGACGGTGCAGCGGCATCCATCACGCACCGCTGCCCCAGCGTGATCAAACCTGCATGGTTGGCCCCAGCCAGGCCCCCAGTCCGCCCATTGTGCGCTCCCTCCAGGGGTCAAGCCCGACCAGCTGCAGCCTTGAAAGCATGAACGGTTGTTTCTCGTCTTAAAGCGCCGTCTACACGGGTCGATATTCATGGCAACGGGAACGTTTCCCGCCGTCCTAGCCGAAACAGAGCGGGAACAGGACAACCAACCTTCTGCAAACAAGGGAGCAGAACCATGGCACAGATCATCAACACCAACCTCATGTCCCTCAACGCTCAGCGCAACCTGAGCGTCACGCAAAGCGCCCTGGCCACCTCGGTCCAGCGCCTTTCCACCGGCCTGCGTGTCAACAGCGCCAAGGATGACGCCGCCGGCCTGGCCATCGCCGAGCGCATGAACACCCAGGTGCGCGGCATGAACGTCGCCATCCGCAACGCCAACGACGCCATTTCCCTGTCGCAGACTGCCGAAGGCGCCCTGTCCAAGATCAACGACATGGGCCAGCGCATGCGTGAACTGGCCGTGCAGTCGGCCAACGCCACCAACAACGCCACCGACCGGGAAAGCCTGGACGCCGAGTTCCAGGCCCTGTCGGCAGAGATCAAGCGCAACCTGGAAGGCACGTCCTTCAACGGCACCAAGCTGTTTGCCGCCCTCGCCACCATGACCTTCCAGGTTGGTGCCAACAACACCCCCACCGACCAGATCGCAGTGGTCACCACCAACCTGACCGCGGAAACTTCGATGACCGACATCCTGGGCGGTGGTACTGGTGGTGGCGCCGCTGCCGCTGACATCAAGGAAGTCGGCAAGTCGAGGGAAGCACTGGGTAAGCTGGACAAGATGCTGGCCACAGTCAACGCCAAGCGTGCCGAGTTCGGTGCCACGCAGAACCGCTTCGAGGCCGTCATCCAGACCCTGCAGGTCAGCGCCGAGAACCAGACCGCTGCCCGCAGCCGGATCATGGACGCCGACTTCGCCTCCGAAACCGCTGCCCTGACCCGTGCGCAGGTCCTTCAGCAGGCCGGTACCGCGATGCTGTCGCAGGCCAACTCCCTGCCCAACAACGTGCTGTCGCTGCTGCGCTGATCGACACAGACCACAGGCGGCTTCGGCCGCCTTCCCTTCACCGGCTGGGAAGCCCTCATCGGGCTTTCCGGCCGGCGGCGTTTCAGCCCGGGTTTTACCCAGCTTTTCCAAAAGCCGCTCCGACCGACGGGCATGGCCCCTGCCCCGCCGGTCGGCATGGGGCTTATGAAGGCTGTTCCGGCGCCGATATGATGAGCATCGAAAACCGTCAATGACCCACAGGAGGTCCCTATGGCTGGAAAGATCACGGCAATGGGCGGCTCCCTCGATGTCAACAGCATCGTTTCGCAGCTGATGAACGTCGAGCGTGCGCCGCTGGCCAAGCTGCAGAAGGAACAGGCCGGCATCAACACCAAGCTCTCGGCCTGGGGCACGGTGAAGTCTGCGCTTTCCGAGCTGCAGACGGCCGCAGAGAAACTGATCAAGCAGGACACCTGGAACGCCACCACGGCCAGCAGCAGCAACGAGGACCAGGTCCAGGCAACAGGCGGCAACAGCAAGGGTGGCGCCACGGGCAACCATTCGCTGGTGGTGAAGCAGCTGGCGCAGAGCCAGACGGTGGCAACCCGCAGCTTTGCCAAGGCCGATACGGTGGTGGGTGGCGGCGCGCTGCGCATCCAGCTGGGCACCGTGAACGAGGACGGCACAAGCTTCACCGCCGACGGCGAGCGCAAGGCGCTGGAGATCACGATTCCCGAGAACGCGACCGTCAAGGACATCCGCGACATCATCAACCGCAGCAACAGCGGCGTGAGCGCCAACCTGATCAACGACGGAAATGGCGTTCGCCTGATGTTGACCGGTTCGAGCGGTGCAAAGAATGCGTTCGAAATCTCGGCCTCCGGCAATGGGCTGGATGCCCTGAACGTCTCGGCCACCGCCCAGGCGGGTGCCAACGGCAGCCAGCGCACCCAGGTGGCGCGCGATGCGAAGATGCAGCTCAATGGTCTGGACGTGAGCTCGGCATCGAACAAGGTCGCCGACATGATCGAGGGGGTGACCTTCAACCTGAAGAAAGCCGACAACGCACCGGTGAACATCACGGTGGAGAGCAACAAGGAAAGCCTGAAGGAAGATGTCGAGAACTTCATGAAGGCCTACAACAAGGTCAACAGCCTGATCGCCGAGCAGACGAAGTATGACCCTGCCACCAAGAAGGCCGGTACTCTGCAAGGCAATGCCACACTGGTCCGGATCCAGCAGCAGGTTCGCAGCCTGGTCCGTGCCCAGGATGACGGCAGCGGCCTGGCCAGCGCAGGTTTCGAGCTGGATCGCAACGGGGCGCTCAGCATCAAGGACGCCAAGCTGAAGGACCTGCTGAACAACCCCGAGAAGATGCGTGCCGTGTTTGCCGGCGCGCAGAAGGCTTCAGGTGCTGCTTCTGCAGGAAGCGCGGGTGCCACGGGCGCTGCAGGTGCAGCGACGGCACCGGGCGCAGGCACGAGCACCATGAGCGCTGCCACGGCCGCCCTGCTCTCGGGCTCTGCCGGCAGTCGATCCGGCGTGGCCGGGATGCTCAGTGCCCGTCTGAAGGAGATCCTGGATGACGATGGAAGTCTGAGCGGCACCACCAAGGCCCTGCGCCGAAGCCTGGACGCCAGCACGTCGCGCGCCGACCGTCTCAACGAGCAACTGGAACGCACCGAAGAGCGTCTGCTGAAGCAGTACGCAGCGCTGGACAAGAACATCAGCAACATCACGAACTCGTTCTCGTCGATCGCGTCGCTGCTGCGCTGATCGTGCGCATCACACGCGGCCGACGCATCGGCCGCGTCGCGAAAATGCCCCTGTTCCAGGGCGTCATCACCGGCACCATGCCCGTACGGGAAGGTGTTTATGACGACGCCCTTGCCAGGGGCATTCGTGTTTGCGGCACTTTCAGATGGCGGGCGGGAATAGCGGCACCAAAGCCATCCACTTCGGCTGGCATCTAAAGTCCGGCGTCCATGCGTCGATAAGAAGGGGTAGACACCGCCGGACCTGACGACCGGCTGTCGCCGACGGATGGCAGCATGATGTCCTCACGTCACGCGACGCCTCGTCGACGCCTTGACCGGCTTCTGCCCTCTTCCCAGGAAAGCCCATGTTTGCTCGCATGCACCGACCGTCTGCCGCTGCCTACCACGCCGTGGAAATCGAGAGCGCCGTACATCACACCGACCCACACCGTCTGGTGGAGATGCTGTTCGATGGCGCCGTGACTGCCGTGATGAAGGCTGGCATGGCACTGAAGAATGGCAACTTCGCAGTCAAGGGAGAATCCACTTCGAAGGCCATCCGGATCATCGACGAAGGCCTGAAGGCCTCGCTGGACCCTTCGGTGGGCAGCATTTCCACCAATCTGGGCATGCTGTACGACTACATGACGCAGACACTGCTGCAGGCCAACCTGCACAACGAGCTGGAGAAGTACGAGGAAGTGGAGCGCCTGCTGAAGGATCTGCGTGATGCCTGGCAGGCGATCCGCCCGCAGGTGGTGAAATCGCCGCTTTACGCCTGAGCGGGTGACGACATGACGACCGACATCGCATCCGACATTGTGCTGCCCCCCCAGTACGGGCAGGCCCTGCAGCTCGCCGAGGCCATGCTGGGTGCAGCACGGGATGGCGACTGGGACGAGGTCCGGCGGCTTCGCGGCTCATTGCCCCGGATGGCCCGGGAACTGGAAATCGCCTGGCAGGAACTGCGGTCCGTGTATCCGGACGCCTGTGCCCTGCTGGAGGGGAAGCGGGCGAGAATGATCCGCGAAATCCTGCGCGTGGATGAACAGATCCGCCAGCTGGGTACCCCGGCCTATCGTCGCATGCTGCCCTGGCTGGCCACCCGCTCGATGGTGCGTCCCGCCTCCCCCGAACCCTGCGTGTCCCGAGTGTGATCATGAATACGCCGAACCAACAACCAGGTACCCACCACGGTCTCGTGCCGGGTTTCCTGCCCATGTCCCCGCAGGATGGTCTGGACCAGTTCCGGGTGTCCGGCACCATGGCGGTACGTTCGCTGCTGCGCGAGCTGCAGGGCGCCCGCGAGCATGTGGTGCTCTATGCCCACGCCGATGACGAGCTGCACCTGGTCACGCGCATCGAGGGGCTGGAGGCCAACGACTTCCGGCTGGGCTTCCCGGGTGATGAAGAGTCTCTGGAAGCGTTGCTGGAAGCTCGCAGCCTGACCCTGGTGGGTCTGACCAACGCCGTGAAGATCCAGCTGGACATTCCGGCCGTGTCGCTGCGCGAGGACGAGGGACGACGGCAGCTGATTGCCGCCATCCCCTCCCATGGTTGGCGCATCCAGCGCCGCGAGGCCTTCCGCGTGGAGCCACCTGCTGCCGACGGTGCCGAAGTGGCCGTACGGGTGGTGGGACACCGCGAGGCGCGCGGTCGGCTGCATGACATCTCGGCGGGTGGACTGTGCTTCCAGTGGCCAGCCGGCCACGACCTGCCTCAGGTGGGGCAGCCTCTGCTGCATTGCCGCATCGAACGCTTCCGCGCCTCTCCCCTGCCCTGTGACCTGAAGGTGATCCGCATTGCCCCTTCCGAACGGGGTGACGGCATGCTGGTGAGCTGCCGGTTCCAGTCACTGCCCGAAAGCGTGGGCCGTCAGGTCCAGGTGTACGTGATGGATGTGGAGCGCCGGATGCGCAGTGCACGGCTGGATGCCTGAAGCAGCTCAGCCTGATGGATTCGAAAGGCCCCGGGAGGCATCGCCTCGCCGGGGCCTTGTCGTTATCAGACCTGCATGCCCATGATGTCCGAGTAGGCCTGCACCAGGCGGTTGCGCACCGTCACGGCAGACTGGAATCCGATCTGTGCCTTCTGCATGGCCAGCATCGTGCTCTCCAGTGTTGCACCGGCGTCACCCACCTCGAAGGCGCGCTGCTGTTTGTCTGCAACGTTCTGGGCACTGCTGACGCTGCGCAGCGCATCCATCAGCAGGCTTCCGAACGAGCCGCTGGCTGCGCCCTCCACCTGGCCAGCCGTCATGCCGGCGCCCAGCCTTTCCATGCCCCCCGGACGGGCGGCAGCCGCAGCGGCATCGGCGGCGGCTTTCAGGGCAGAACCGGGAAATTCCACTTGCATATCCCTTCTCCATCAGTCGGCAAACCATTTGCCGGTTGCCGTCATCGTACCCGTGAGACACAGGCGTCTTCGGCGAAATAGCAGGTATCCAGCCCGGTATTTGGCGAATTTCCATGGCGTGTGCTGCCGAATAATGTGCCGCATGAGTACATCCAATCCTGCCATGGCTACCAACACTCTGCCTGCATCCGTCAGCCCCTTCGCCCAGATGCCTGCCGCCACCAAGATCAAGGCCGGTGCGGGTGTGATCGCCCTGGGCGCCGTTGCCGTCTCGGCATGGCTCTGGTCCCAGCAGCCGGACTGGAAGGTGCTCTACAACAACCTGCCTGATCGGGAAGGTGGCGCAGTCATCGCCCAGCTGGTGCAGATGAACGTGCCCTACAAGTACACCGAAGGGGGCGGTGCCATCATGGTGCCCGCCAACATGGTCAACGACGCCCGGCTTCGTCTGGCTGCCCAGGGTCTGCCCGCCAGCGACACCACGGGCTACGAGCTTCTGGAAAAGCAGCGCTTCGGCACCACGCAGTTCCAGGAGCGCCTGAACTTCCAGCGTGGTCTGGAAGGCGAGCTGGCCCGCTCGATCCAGTCACTGGCCGCCGTGAAGCAGGCGCGCGTCCATCTGGCCATGCCGGTCCAGAGCGGCTTCCTGCGCGAACAGCAGAAGCCCTCGGCCTCGGTGATGCTGACGCTCTACCCCGGCCGCACGCTGGAGCGTGGCCAGGTGCAGGGCATCCTGGCGCTGGTGGCCTCGTCGGTGCCCGACATGAGCCCGAAACAGGTGTCGGTGGTTGACCAGTACGGAAAGCTGCTGTCGGACCTGGACGGTGACGGCAGCGAGATGAACACGGCGCAGATCAATTACCGCAACCGGATCGAGAGCACGCTGGCCCGACGCATCGACGACCTGCTGGCGCCGATCGTGGGTGACGGCAACATCCGGGCCCAGGTGGCCGCCGACATCGACTTCACGCAGAGCGAGGCCACGGCCGAGACCTACGCACCGAACCAGAACCCGGGCGCCGCCGCCATGCGCAGTCAGCAGACGATGGCCAGCCGTGACGGCTCGGGCGCAAGCGATGCCGCTGGCGGCGTTCCGGGCGCCCTGTCCAACCAGCCGCCTGCCACCGTGTCGGCCCCCATCAACGGGGCGGCACAGGCCACACGGGCGGCGGGCAGCGCATCGTCTGCCGATGGCGGCGCCGGCGTTTCCACCCGGCAGGAATCGGTCACCAACTACGAGGTGGACCGCACGGTGAAGGTGACTCGCAACCAGACAGGCACCATCCGTCGCCTGTCGGTGGCCGTGCTGGTCAACCAGAAGCAGACTACCGGCGACGACGGCAAGGAGGTCTCCACCCCGCTGACCCCGCTGGAGATGCAGAGTATCGAGGCACTGGTGAAGCAGGCGGTGGGCTTCTCGGCCGAGCGTGGCGATTCGGTGCAGGTGGTCAACGCCGCCTTCACCAAGCGCCCGGAGGTGGTCGACCCCGAAGTGCCGCTCTGGAAGGACCCCGAGACCGTTTCGCTTGCCAAGGATCTGGGCAAGCAGTTCGGCTTCGTGCTGCTGGCACTCATCATCCTGATGATGTTCATCCGCCCTGCTCTGCAGGCGATGAAGAAGCCCGCGCCCGCCGCCGGCAACAACCTGGACGCAAAAGTCGACGAGCAGCTGGAACTGCCCAGCCCCGAAGGGAGCACCAAGGGCGGCGTCCAGCGTCTTGAAGTCAATCCCGAGCAGGGGATGGGCATGACGATTGCGCAGCACAACGCCCTTCAACTGGCCCGCACCGACCCGACGGCAGTCGCCACCGTGGTCCGCAACTGGGTCAATGGCACCAACCCGGACAATCCAGCATGAGTGGTTTCGATGAAGCCGGCACCCGTGATGCCGCCGTGCTGCTGCTCGCCCTGGGCGAGGAAACGGCAGCCGAAGTCTTCAAGCACCTGACGCCGAAGGAGGTACAGGGGCTGGGCGAAGTGATGGCCCGGACCCAGTACACGACCAAGGACCATATCGAGCAGGTTCTGGAACGTTTTCATCAGCAGGCCTCGAAGCAGAGCACGCTGGTGCATGACCCCAGCGCCTACGTGCGCGGCGTGCTGAAACGTGCGCTGGGCGACGACAAGGCCGGCATGCTGATCGACCGCATCGTGCAGGGCAGCGACGTCTCGGGCATCGAGAGCCTGCGCTGGATGGATGCGGCCTCGGTGGCCGAGCTGATCCGCCATGAGCACCCGCAGATCATCGCCTCCATCCTGGTGCACCTGGAGCGTGACCACGCTTCCAGCATCCTGCAGCAGCTGTCGGCCGAGACCCGTTCGGATGTGATGCTGCGCATTGCCACGCTGGACAGCATCCAGCCCAGTGCGCTGAAGGAACTCAACGAGGTGCTGTCGCGCGTGCTGACCGGTGGCGACAAGGTCAAGCGCCCTCGCCTGGGCGGCAGCAAGGCAGCCGCCGAGATCCTGAACTTCCTGGGCGGTGGCGAAGAGGCTTCGCTGCTGGAGACGCTGCGTGCCGAGAACGCCGAGCTGGCGCAGGAGATCGAGGATCTGATGTTCACCTTCGACGACCTGCTGAGTCTGGACGACCGTGCCGTGCAGACGGTGTTGCGCGAGGTGCAGAACGATCAGCTGATCATCGCGCTGAAGGGTGCCGAGCCCGCGCTGCGCGAGAAGATCTTCAAGAACATGAGCTCGCGCGCGGCCGAGTCGCTGAAGGAAGACCTGGAGTCACGCGGTCCGGTGCGACTGTCCGAGGTGGAGGCCCAGCAGAAGGAGATCCTGAAGACCGTGAAGCGCCTGGCCGACGAAGGCACCATCGTGGTGAGCAGTGGAGGCGCCGATGCGCTGGTCTGATTCCCTGACCCCTGCCTCGCCCCGCCCTGCCCGCATCAGCCGGCAGGATGCCTGGCAGCCGATGGCGGTCATGTCCTTCGACGACCCCGCCACGCACAAGAGCCCGGCGCAACGGGCCGAGGAAGCCGCACGCCAGGCCGAACAGGAACTGACGCGCCAGCTGGAGGCCTCGTGGCAGAGCGGCCACCAGGCCGGTCTGGCCGAAGCCACCGAGCGGCAGCGCCAGGAAGAGGCACAGCATGGCATGACGGTTCGCGCCCGTGCCGGTTCGCTGCTGGCCGACTTTTCGTCCGGACTGGATGCACTGAAGGAAGGGCTGGCCCACGAGGTGATGACCCTGGCCATGCAGCTGGCCGAACGCATCGCCTGCGAACAGATCCGGATCTCGAAGGACGCGCTGGCTCCGGTACTGGCCGAATCGATGAAGCATATCAGCGAACGGTACCGCCACCTGGAAGCAAGCGTGCATCCGGACGATGTGGAGACCGCACAACAGTGGTTTGCCGCCAATCACCCGGAAATCGCCGTCAAGGTGCTGGCATCTGGCAAGTTGGCGCGCGGCGGCTGCACACTGGCCGCAGGCAGTACCCGGGTGGACAGTCAGCTGGAAACCCGCGTGGCCCGGACCTTTGCCGCCCTGGGCCTGGATGATGGACGAAACGGTGCGCGCCGGGAAAACGCCCGTGCCGATGACGCATCCCCTGCCCGACCGACGGAACCGTCCCCCATGGACGGAACCGCTTCCGAATCCCTTGTGGCCGATGCCGTGGACACTCATGTCGAGGAAGCTGCCCTGCCCGCGCAGGATGCTGCCCCGATCGTGTCCGCGACCGGCTGAATCTATCTGTCATGCGCCTTGCCGACCAGCTTTCTGCCTTCCTGGGCAATTGCCAGCAACTGGCTGCCCATGTGGACCCGGTGGCCACCGAAGGCCGCCTGGTGAAGGTATCGGGCATGCTGGTCGAAGCCGCCGGCATTGCACTGCCTGTGGGCGCACTGTGCCTGCTGAAGCAGCCTGACGGCCATGCCGTCGAGGCCGAGGTTGTGGGCTTCGGTCATGGCCACGTCTTCCTGATGCCTTCGGGTGACACGAGCGGGCTCTCTCCCGAGACGCGCGTCTGTCCGCTGGAGCCGGCCGTGGTCCCCCCCACCCTGGCCCGTGCCAGCCATCCGTGGCGGCGCCAGTCCGACCGGATGCGTCATCTGCCGATCGGACATGGCCTTCTGGGCCGCGTGGTGGACGCCGATGGCCGGCCGATGGACCGTTTCGGCCCACTGCGCAATGTGGAAAGCCGCCCCATTCACGGCCGAGCCATCAACGCGATGGACCGCGAACCGATCCGTGAGGCCCTGGATACCGGGGTACGGGCGATCAACGGCCTTCTGACCATCGGTCGTGGCCAGCGCATCGGCCTGTTTGCCGGCGCCGGTCTGGGCAAGAGCGTGCTGCTGGGCATGATGGCCCGCTACACCGATGCCGACGTGATCGTGGTGGGGCTGGTGGGCGAGCGCGGCCGCGAGATCAAGGAATTCCTGGAAGACATCCTGGGCGAGGAGGATCGCCATCGTGCCGTGATCGTGGCCGCCCCTTCCGATCTGCCGCCGATTGCACGGATGCAGGGGGCGCACTACGCCACCGCCATTGCCGAGTACTTCCGCGACCAGGACATGAACGTTTTGCTGCTGATGGACTCGCTGACCCGCTACGCCATGGCGGCGCGGGAAATTGCACTGTCCATCGGCGAATCCCCGGCCACCAAGGGCTATCCGCCCTCGGTGTTCGCCCGCCTTCCGGCCCTGCTGGAACGCACCGGCATGGGCGCACGCGGCCAGGGCTCGATCACCGCCTTCTACACCGTGCTGGTTGAAGGCGACGATCAGAACGACCCGGTAGCCGATTCGAGCCGCTCCTTCCTGGACGGACACATCGTGCTTTCCCGGGAGCTGGCCGATGCCGGCCATTACCCGGCCATCGACATCGAGAAATCGATTTCGCGGGTGATGTCGGCCGTGACCCCTGCCGAGCAGCAGCAGCTGGCCCGGCAACTGAAATCCCTGTGGTCGGCCTACCGGCGCAGCCGCGAGCTGATCACCATTGGCGCCTATACCGAGGGCAGTGACGCACGAATCGACCGGGCCATCGAGCTGATGCCCATGATCGAGGCGTTCCTGTGCCAGGAGGTGCACGATCCGAGCAGCCTGCAGGCATCCGTGAACGCGATGCGCGATCTGCTGGCCTCTTCCCCGAACAGAACAACTGAAACCGAATCTGCATGAAACCCGCCCTGGAACTGGCCGTCGAGAACTATCAGCGTCTGCGTGACGAAGCCGCAGCCGCGATGGCACACGCACAGAAGGAACTGTCGTCGCTGCGCAATACGATGGCCACACTGGAAAGCTATCGCAGCACGTTGCAGGACCGTCGTCGCGAAACGGACGGCAAGAGTCATTCCGCCACGTCGCTGCAACTGGACACGCACCTGGCTGGTCGCATCGACAGTGCCGTCAAGCAGCAGGAACGCTTCATCGAGCAGGCCGTACGGCGTGCCGAACTGAAGCGCCTTGCACTTCTGGATTGCCAGAAGCGCCTGAAGGCCGTGGAAACCATCCTGAAGCAGCGTGCCGAGCAACAGGCCGCTGCCGCGTCGCGCCGTGAACGTCTGGAAGCCGACGAACAGGCCGCCATCCGTTATCTGAACCAGTCCAGCCTTCCGGACATCAGCACGACCCGGATTCCGGTTCCGCTGGATCAGGAAGAGCTCTACATCGCATGAAGACCGAATCCTCTCTGGGCACCCGCTCGCCGGTTTCCTCCGGAAAATCGGTGCTGGAACAACTGAGCGCATCCAGGACGCCCGCCAAGGCGGGCCGGGATGCCGCATCATCACTGTCCTTCCGGACGCTGATGGCCGACATCCGGCCAGGCGGCTTCGAGGAGATGACGCAGCGCATGGCCGAACGACGTGCCGAGCAGCAGCGCCTGGAGAAGGAACGCCAGCGCGAGCGGCCGCGTGCCGAGGATCTGCACGGCAGCGCCCAGGTCATGCAGCGCCCTGCTGCCGAGCCCCAGCGTTCCCGCCAGACCGACGAGATGCGCCCGGCCGAGCGCGTGACCAAGGCTTCGCGCCAGGCGGAGCGTGCCACGACGACCCGCAGCCGTGATGCGGACAACGCATCGGCACGCGGCGCATCGACCGCTGAGGCACGTCCAGCATCTGCCCGTGCAGAAGAAACCCGTCCTGCCGCCCCTTTGTCCACACAGGCTGCCACCCGGACGGCAGCTTCGGAATCCGGGTCGACCAGCGCTCCGGGTGACAAGGTGGATGCCGACAGCATGGCTGCCGCTGCCACGACCAACCAGACAACTGCCGCATCCAATTCTGCAGCAGCGGGGGCCGCTTCTGCACAGGCGACGAAAGCCGTTGACAGCCAGGCATCCACGGGCAGCAGCAAGCCGACAGAGTTGGCCACCGCTGATGTACCTGCAAAATCGTCGAGCCCATCGTCCTCGGAGGATGCACTGGCTGATCAGGTACGCCAGGGTGCCCAGGTACAGATGGAGGCCTCTCCGATCAGCGAGTCCGAACTGCAGCAGCTGGCCCGCCAGATGGGACTGGATGAATCCGGCACCCAGGACGTGAGCGCTCCGACCGAGGCACAAGGCACGTCTGCCGACACAGCCACGCTCACGAAGGACATCACGGCGGTCGATACTGGCGAGAAGCTGTCTTCAGGCAGCGAAGGAACAGCCACAGTGCACCCCACCATGGCCATGGCTCCCTCGCGGCATGCACAGGCAGCATCGGCCAGTGCGACTCAACCCGCCCAGGATGGACGCGTGGCACCGGCAGGACGCCCGAGCACTTCACCTGCCCTGCCCCAGACCAGCCCGGCATCCGATGCTGCAGCGGCTTCTCGTCCGACAACCACGGACACGAGTCCCACGCCGCTGCCGACGGCAGCTGTGGCGACGGGAAGAGCAGAAGGTGGTTCGTTCAGCCTGGGCATGGCGCTGCCCACGTCAGGCGCCCATTCTCCGGTCCGCACGGACGGCAGCCCGCTGCTGTCCAGTCGCATCGAGAGTCCGATACACAGTGCCGAGTTCAAGGAACAGTTTGCCCGCCAGGTGGCCGACGTGGTCGTGCAGGGACAGGACCGCGCCGAGATCCGTCTGACGCCGGCCGAGCTGGGACCGATCCGGATCCGGGTGTCGCTGAATGCCGAAGATGCGGCGCTGGACATCTCTGCTGCGCACGCTGCCACACGCGCCGCCATCGAGTCGTCGATGTCGACGCTGAAGCAGATGCTGGCCGATCACGGCCTGCGTCTGTCCGACTATCGGATGGATCAGGGCAACAATGCGGCCTTCCTGTCGCAGCAACGCCAGTCCGGCCATGAGAACGGGGCAGGAATGCAACAGTCCGGCACCGCCTTCGGTCAGAACGGAGGCCAATCCGGCGGCCAGCAGACCGATGGCGGCTCCGACACGGGGCGGGCCGGCCGCACGATGGGCAGTCGCCCGACGGCAGTTTCCAGCAGCACCAGTGGTGGCGCCCGTGTGGGCAATACCCCATCGAACGGCCGTCTGGACCTGTTTGCATGAAGCACCTGGGCCGACACACGACGGCGGTGATCCCGCCGTCGGTCGGCCCATGAGTACAAAGGGGGTTCAACGCCCCTTCTTGGCCGATCGGAACGCCCCGCAGACATGGAGAATATCGGCATCTCTCCTGAATCAACTGGATTTATCTCATGTCAGGCAATACGAGCGAGAAAGCCGAAGAAGGCAAGAATAAAGGTGGCAAGGGCCTGTTGATCGGCATCCTGGCCGTGGTGCTGGCCGGTGGAGGCGGTGCGGGATGGTTCTTCCTGAAGCCCCCGCATGATCCCGATGCCGAGAAGCTGGCGCTGTACAAGCCCTCGCCCGAGCCGGTGTTCGTGACGCTGGAGCCCTTCACGGTGAACCTGGCCGATGAAGGCGGTGATCGCATGGCTCAGGTGGCCGTGGTCCTGCAAATGCAGAACGCCTACGCCGAGAGTGAACTGAAGAAGGTGATGCCGGTAGTGCGCAGCAAGCTCCTGAAGCTGCTGTCGTCGCAGAAGTCCGAGCAACTGCTGACCGAGAAGGGCAAGGAAGCCGTGGCTGAGGCCATCAAGCAGCGCACCATCGAGGCCATTCATTGGGACAAGTCCTCTGCTCCTGCCCAGGGTGCAGAACACAAGGATGCTGCTGCGGCGGCACCGGCAGGCAAGCCGCTGATCGTGGTGCCTGACTCGGTGGTTGCCGTGCATTTCAACCAGATGCTGGTGCAGTGACATGAGCGAGCAGTACCTGTCGCAGGACGAGATCGACGCGCTGCTGGATGCGCCCGAAGGCAGCGCCACGGATGCGCCTGCCGACGCAGCGCCCGGGGCGGAGGCCGTCGGCGACAGCGGGGCGGACACTGCCGCGACCAAGGTGGCGGCCGACAATCGTTCTGCCCCTCAGCCCTACGACCTGGCCCGCCAGGAGCGGATCATCCGGGGCCGGATGCCGGCACTGGAACTGATCCACGAGCGCTTTGCGCGCAGTCTGGGGCTGGCGATGTTCGCCTTCATGCAGCGCAACCCGGAAATCACCCACTCTGATCCGGTCGTGGGCCGCTACAGCGACTTTCTGGGCACGATCCAGCTGCCGGCCAGCATCAACATCATGCAGACCCGGCCGCTGGCGGGCTCTGCCCTGCTGGTGCTGGATGGACAGCTGGTGAGCACGATCGTGGACCTGATGTTCGGGGGCACGGGGCGTCCGATGCGCAAGAGCGAGGGGCGCGAGTTCTCGATGACGGAAAAGCGCCTGATTCAGAAGCTGATCGATCTGAGCAGCAGCGAGTACAGCCGCGCCTGGGAAAGCATCCACCCGATGGAGCTGGTGTTCACGCGGTCTGAAAGCCAGCCGCAGTTTGCCAACATTGCCATTCCGGCCGAGATGGTGGTGAGCACCACGTTCACGCTGGATTTCAATGGTCAGTCGGGCACGATCCAGGTCTGCATTCCCTATACCGTTCTGGAGCCGATTCGCGACACGCTGTCGTCGTCGCTGAACACGAACAGTGGCGAGGAAAAGCGCAGCTGGCTGGGCCAGATGTCGAAGGAGATCAAGCCTGCCGGGGTGGAGCTGGTGGCCGAGCTGACGACGGCGACACTGACGCTGGGCGAGCTGATGAAGCTGCAAACCGGCGACGTGATCGAGATCGAGACCGGCCCGGGCGCCATGCTGAAGATTGGCCAGGTTCCGATTTTCAATGGTCGTTATGGCGAGCACAACGGCCGTTATGCGGTGCGCATCGACACCGTGCATTCCTATACCGATTCCCACCAGGATTGATTCATGTCTGAACAGAATACCGTGAGCCCGGAAAGCGGGGAGATCGTGCAATCGGCCGGCGCCCCGGCGTCCTCTGCTGTCGATCCGTCCGTCACGGGGGCCCTGCCTGGCGTGATGGCAAGGCTGGGCCAGGGTGCCGAGGGCGGTGCCGACATCGAGCGCATTCTGGACATTCCGGTCCAGCTGTCGGTGGAGATCGGACGCACCCGCACGACCATCAACAATGTGCTTCAGCTGGCACCGGGTTCGGTGGTTGAACTGGATGCCCAGGCCGGTGCACCGATGGATGTGCTGATCAACGGCTATCTGATTGCGCAGGGCGAGGTGGTGGTGGTCAATGACCGCTTCGGCATCCGTCTGACGGACATCGTGACGCCTGCCGAGCGCATGCGTCGTCTGAACCGCGGCTGACGGATGTCATCGATGTCTGCCGCACTCACCTCCTTCGGCGTGCTGCTGCTGGTGGTGCTGTCCATTCCGCTGGTGCTGTGGCTGGTGAAACGCCTGTCGCAGCTGCCGGCCGGCCGTGCCAACGGTCTGATGTCGATTGCCGCCACGCTGTCGGTGGGTCCTCGCGAACAGATTGCGGTGGTGAAGGTGGGCGAACGGGCCATGCTGGTGGGCATTACCAGCCAGTCCATTCAGCTGCTGACCGAGCTGGATGCCAGGGACCTGCCCGCACCGTCCGACCTGCCCCAGGCGGCAAGTCAGGGATTCGGCTCGCTGCTGGCCGGCCTGCAGAAGAAGAATACCCCATGAAGCCACGAATGCTGTGGGGCGCGCTGCTGGCTGGCGCGCCGCTGGACGTATGGGCCCAGACCACACTGAGCCTGCAGAGCGCAGCGGCTGCCGATGGTGGCACCACCTGGTCGGTTCCGGTCCAGACGCTGCTGTTCTTCTCGGCACTGTCGTTCATTCCGGCCGTGCTGCTGCTGATGACGAGCTTCACGCGGATCATCATCGTGCTGTCGCTGCTTCGCCAGGCGCTGGGCCTTCAGGCCTCGCCGCCCAATCAGGTTCTGGTGGGCATCTCGCTGTTCCTGACGGCATTCATCATGTCGCCGACACTGGACCGCATCTACACGGAAGCCTACCAGCCCCTGGCCGAGAAGCGCATTGACTTCGAGACGGCCCTGCAGAAGGGTAGCGTGCCGCTGCGGGACTTCATGCTGAAGCAGACGCGTGCCTCGGACCTGGAGCTTTTCGCCCGTCTGGCGCGCGTGAAGGCCCCGGACGACAAGCCGCTGTCGGCGCAGGACATGCCGTTCAAGGCCATCGTGCCGGCCTTCGTGATCAGCGAGCTGAAGACGGCCTTCCAGATCGGCTTCATGATCTTCATTCCGTTCATCCTGATCGACCTGATCTGCGCCAGCGTGCTGATGTCGCTGGGCATGATGATGGTGTCGCCCGTGCTGGTGGCGCTGCCCTTCAAGCTGGTGCTGTTCGTGCTGGCTGACGGCTGGAACCTGCTGGTGGGCTCCCTGGTTGCGAGCTTTGCGACATGACCCCCGAGACCGTACTGACCATTGGCCGCCAGGCCCTGGAAACGCTGATGACGACGGCGTCGCCGATCCTGCTGGTGATTCTGGTGACGGGTCTGCTGATCAGCATCCTGCAGGCACTCACGCAGATCAACGAGGCCACGCTGTCCTTCGTTCCCAAGCTGGTTCTGTCGTCGCTGGTGCTGGTGCTGGCCGGCCCCTGGATGCTGTCCAATCTCACCGACTTCATCTCGCGGATGATCCTGTCGATTCCGGCGGTGATCAACGGGCAGCCCGGGTTCTAGGACCATGCGCGCACACTCCACCTGTGGATGTGACTGCCTGGCAGATGGGCATGTGTGCCCCTGCCACCCCTGATCACGGCGTAGCTGCTCTCCCATGATCACCTTTGACGAAGCGCAGATTCTGGGCTGGCTGTCGGCACTGCTGATGCCGCTCTTCCGCCTGCTGGGCCTGTTCAGCTCGGCACCGCTGCTGTCGTCCCGCAACATTCCCGTGCGCTACCGCGTGATGGCTGCGCTGTCATTGGCCGTGCTGGCTGCACCGCTGGTGCATGGCAAGACCCCTTCCTTTGATGATCCGGCCTTCTTCGTGCTGATGGCCAGCGAGGTGATGATCGGGCTGGCCATCGGGCTGGTCTGCCGCATGCTGCTGGCTTCGGTGGAAATGGCCGGCGAGATCATCGGCCTGCAGATGGGCTTCTCGTTTGCGGCCTTCTTCGATCCCAGTACGGGCAGCAACTCCAATGCCATCGGCCGGCTGTTCAACACGATGTCGCTGACGAGCTTTGCCGTGATCAACGGCCCCCTGCTGCTGGTGGCGGCCACGATGAACAGCCTGGAACGGATGCCGGCCAGCATGGGTACCCAGCAGTTCCTGGGGCGGCTGGACATCGGTGCAGTCATCAGCCAGGTGTTCGAGCTGGGGCTGTTGATGGCCCTGCCCTACATGGCGCTCCTGCTGTTCGTGAACCTGAGCCTGGGCCTGATCTCGCGCGTGGCACCTCAGCTGAACGTTTTCGCCATCGGCTTCCCGATCACGATCGGATCCGGCCTGATGCTGCTGACGCTGGGCCTGCCGATGCTGTATGCGCCCCTGGTGCAGATGCACCAGGCCATCTTTTCGCTGCTGGGGTTCTGACGCCGTTCAGCGGGGTGCAAGCCCGGGGGTGAAGCGTGCCCTGGCGGGCATGCGCGCGGTGATGCGTTCCCGGTTGAGTGCGAGAGCCTGCTCGGTCGGCTGGTAGTCCCGCCAGAGCGAGGGGGTGTCGGGAAGATCCTGCGGCCAGATGTTCTGCACCCTGAAACCGCGCGCCAGGCATTCTTCATGCAGGGCTGCATAACGTCGCTGCAGGAAGGCCAGCTTGTCGAAGAAGAAGCGGACGTGCCCTTCTCCCAGCTTGTAGTCGGCAGGTTGGCCGACCAGGCTGAAGCGTCCCCGGGCCACGGCATTGGGGATGCGGGTCAGCTCACGGTGTTCGGCCAGGAGGTGTTGATCGCAGAGTTCTGAGGGATCGACCAGATTGATGCGGGTCATGGTGCGTGCAGCCGCTTCAGGCCGTGGCCGGCTGCCGTTGCCCGGATGATGTTCCCCTGTAGGCGCAGACGCGATTGCGGCCCGCCAGCTTGGCTTCGTAGAGGGCGTCGTCGGCACGATGCACGACCTCTTCCAGCGGCATGCCGGGCTCGGCCACGGCCACACCGGCCGAGAAGCTGAGGTTGATTTCGCCTTCATTGTAGACGAGCGTGCGCTCGACCACGACACGCTGAAGACGCTTGAGGATGTCCAGCGCCGTCTCGGCGGAAACGCCCGGCAGCAGCAGCACGAACTCGTCACCGTCATAACGGCTACAGCGGTCGCTGGGACGCAGCTGTCCACGGATGGCGGCAGCAAAGTAATGAAGCGCCTCGTCTCCCGCATGGGCCCCCTGGGCATCGTTGAGCGAGCGGAAGTGGTCCAGATCCAGCAGCACCACGGCCAGCGGCTTCTGCTTCAGCGTGCATTCGGCCAGCAGCTCCTGGTAGGCCACGCCCAGCCCCCGGCGATTGAGCATGGCCGTCACCTGGTCGGTCATCTCGAGGCCCCGGGTCTCGTTCAGTTCGTTCGACAGTTCGCTGACACTGCGCTCCAGATCGTCGGCACGCCGGCAGGTCTGCTCGAATTCGGTACGGGTCTGGGCCAGGTGCCCCCGCATGGCGACGGTGCGCCCCACGATATCCCCCAGCACCTGCGCCAGGTCATCGATGTCGGACACACCCTCGATGCGCTCGACAAAGCCGTCGAGCGACTCGGAATAGGAAGCGCTGGAATCCATCAGCTCGGACAGATTGCCGACCCACTGCGTGAGCAGCTGTTTCAGCTCAGCCAGTGCCGTCCGGCGCATGGTCAGCAGGTTGCCATGCTCCTTCAGGTTGTGCCGCACGTTCTGTCTCACCTGCTCCAGCTCGCCCCGGTCGACACCTTCGGGCTCTGCCCCGATGGCACGGCGAATGGCCGAGAACTGCTCGATGATCCAGGCTTCTTCCCCGGCCAGGATGGGCACCACGTCGCAGATGGTGTCCAGCAGCGCGGTCAGCGAGACGATGAGACGCTGGCGGCGTTCGGCCAGACGACGGACGCTGGCCAGTTCGCTGTCTTCGTAGGATTCGACAATGCCGTCCGGAAAGCGCCGCCCGGGGCGAACCATCGGGATGGTGGCAGGCTCGAACTGCTGCTCGACCTCTTTCCAGGCGATGGCGTAGTTCTCGGGCGTGGGCGACAGGCGCTGCTGCGACAGATGCAGGAGGGTGGCCTTGGCCAGACTGACGTTCCGCCTGCGTTCGCTTTCAGTCTCCAAGATCAGGCTCCCTTCGCTGCTCCAACATGCACCATGCGACACAATGACAACGCCCCGTGCGCGGACGGGGCCTTGGTGAAAAGACGGCAAAAGACGCAGCCGGTCTTTTCTTCAGCCTGTCATTAGAGCCGGGCCGCAGGCAAATGAACAGCCCTGGCGCTACCGGTCAGACGGGCGAAGTGCGCTGCCGTCTGCCGGGCTGGCGGAACGGCGCTTCTGAGCGGATGAACGGCGGGTAGCCCCCGGGTAAACCCGGCTTCCACAAGGGGGCGCGTGTTTGCATGAAACAACATGAAACCCCATGCAGCAGCCCCCTCTCCACAGCATCTGGAAAGATCCCGTGAAGCCCACGGCGAATGGATGACGAGACATGTGTCCCACCATACCCTCCGCCCCGATTCACCGCCCGTCCCGCTGATCCAGCACCTTGGTGAGTCGCTTGACCGAGATCGGCATGGGCGTTCGCAGGCTCTGGGCGAACAGCGAGACGCGCAACTCTTCGAGCATCCAGCGGAAGGATTCGGCCTCGCGGTCGAGCTGCATGCCGATGTCGCGCTGCCACTGACGCCAGCGTTGCAGCAGCGGCACCATGGAGGCCTGCAGCGCCTTGTCGCGGGCGGGATCTTCACGCAGCTTGTCCAGCCGCATGACAACGGCCTTCAGGTAGCGCGGATAGTGCTGGAGATGCTCGTAGCCCACCTGATGCAGGAAGCCGGGCGGGAACAGCGCGGCCAGCTGCGCCTCGATGTCGTCGAGCACCGAACGGTCGGCACGCAGGCCGGTGAGCTTGCGGCGGATCTGGCCATGTTCGGTGACGATGGACTGCAGCAGGCGGGCCAGCTCCTGGGCGGTGAGCAGCATGCGGGGCCGGCCGTCGGCCAGCGCCTTCTGGAACTGGGCGTCATCCTGGGGCAGACCGTCCTGCAGGAAGCTGCGGATGATGGCGGCCTGGGCCAGCTGCTCGGCCAGCGGGGCGGACTTGCCACCGCTGCCCGGCAATGCGTTGAAGCCCAGTTCCAGGCTGGCGTTCTTCTTCACGTCGCGCGCCAGCGATTTCAGGGCCTCGTTCATGGCAAGAGCGAAGAGCCGCACCACGCCTTGCCGGTGATGGCGCTCGGCCACAGCCGGGTCATCGTAGACGGTGATCTCGACGGCATCGCCCTTGTCCAGCAGCGCCGGAAAGCCCACCAGCCGCTCGCCACCGGTGGTCTGCAGTTCCAGCAGCTCGGGCAGCGTTCCGAAGTCCCAGCGAGTGTGGCGCTGGCCGGCACGCATGACGGTGTCGGCTCCAGCCGCCCTGCTGCCCTCGGCACGCGCTGCCTGTGTCCCCTCGGATGCTTTTCCGGGGGATGTCTTGCCTGCCTTCGGGGTCGGAGCAGGTTCCTTGGCAGCGCGCCCGCGCATCTGCGCGGCAATGCGCGAGAACTCGCTCTGGAAGGCGGACTGGGCCTGCGAGCCGTAGGCTGCCTGCAGCTCGGACAGGTGGCGCGAGACGGCCAGCACCCGACCGTGCTCGTTGACCAGCCGGAAGTTCATCTGCAGGTGAGCAGGAATGTTCTCCAGCCGGAAATCGGTGGCTGCCAGCCGCCAGCCGCCCTTGATGCGCAGGAATTCCAGGAGTGCATCGATGAGCGGCGTTCCGGACGGGATGAGGATGTCGCGGTGGCCGAGTCCGGTTTCCGCCGGCGCGGAATCGGTTTCACCGGTCTGTGCCTTGCCGGTGCTCAGGCCATCGAGGAATTCGGCGGCCGTGCCATCGAGCGGCAGCAGGTGGCGGCGCCAGCGCTGCGGCAGCGACTTGAAGAGCAGCGAAACCTTCTGGGCCAGCATGCCGGGCACCAGCCATTCGCAGCGATCGGCATCGACCTGGTTGAGCGCATGCAGCGGCACGGTGAGCGTGACGCCATCATCGGCCGCACCGGGCTCGAAGTGATAGGACAGCGTGAAGTCGACACCCCGCATGCGCAGCAGACGTGGAAAGCGCGCCTCGTCCACGCCGTCGGCGTCCTTCTTCAGCAGTGCCTCACGCGAGAGCTTCAGCAGTCCGGCATCGGCCTTGACGGCCTCGCGGTACCACTGCTGCAGGTCGCGCGCGTTGCAGATCCCGGCGGGCACCTGGGCATCGAACCAGGCTGCCAGCGACTCCTCGTCGACCAGCAGGTCGGGACGGCGGATCTTGTGCTCCAGCCGCTCGACATCGGCGATGACCTTGCGGTTGTGGCGGATGAAGTCGGCATCGACGGGCCATTCGCCGGTGACCAGGCCGTCACGGATCATCAGCCGTCGGGATTCGGCCGGATCGACCTTCTCATAGGGCACGCGCCGGGCGGTGTAGAGCACGAGGCCGTAGAGCACGCCCCGCTCGTGTGCCATGGCCCTGCCGCTGTTCTTTTCCCAGTGCGGGTTGCTCCACGAACGCTGGATCAGGTCGCCAGCAGCGGATTCGACCCATTCCGGGCGGATGGCCGCGGCGGTGCGCGCCTGCAGGCGGCCGGTATCGACCAGTTCGGCGGCCATCAGCCAGCGGGCGCCCTTGGCGTTCTGCGGGGCGGCGGGCTTTCCACCCTCGGCCTTGGGCTGGCGACGGTTGAGGATGGACGACGGATGCAGCACGAATTTCTGCTGGTGCGTGCCCTGCCAGCCCGGCCCTTCGGGCAGGCGGTGGGCGACGTTGCCCAGCAGGCCGGTGAGCAACGCGCGATGGATGACGTCAGGCGCGGCTTCGTCGGTGTTGATCTGCCAGTTGAGCCCACGCACCAGCTCGGTGAGCTGACCGATGACATCAGCCCATTCACGCAGTTTGCGGATGGACAGGAACTCGCGCCCGATGCGGTTGGCCAGCGCCCGGTGCGATTCACCACGCTGCTTGCGGCCAGCCTGCTGCTCCTGCCAGTAGCGCCACAGCCGGATCCAGGACAGGAAGTCGGACTGCGGCACGTTGAAGCGGGCGTGCGCCTGGTCGGCTGCCTGCTGGGCAGCGGGTGGGCGTTCGCGCGGGTCCTGCACGGACAGGGCGGCCGTGATGATCAGGACCTCGGCCAGGCAGCCGGTGCGATGGCCGGCCAGCAGCATGCGCGCCAGGCGCGGGTCGACCGGCAGCCGTGCCAGCTGGCGGCCGATGGGGGTGAGCCGCTGGCGATCATCGATGGCGCCCAGTTCGTTGAGCAGGGCGTAGCCGTCGGCGATGGCCTTGGGCGAAGGCCGGTCCAGGAACGGGAAAGCCGAGACTTCGGACAGGCCCAGCGCGTTCATGCGCAGAATGACCGAGGCCAGCGACGAGCGCAGGATCTCGGGGTCGGTGAAGGCGGGACGGTTCTGGAAGTCGTCTTCGCTGAACAGGCGGATGCAGACACCTTCGGCCACCCGGCCGCAGCGACCGGCACGCTGGTTGGCGGCTGCGCGCGAAACGGGCTCGATGAGGAGCTGGTCGACCTTGCCGCGGATGCGGTAGCGCAGCATGCGCGCCAGGCCCGAATCGACGACGTAGCGGATGCGCGGGACCGTCAGCGAGGTCTCGGCCACGTTGGTGGCCAGCACGATGCGCGGGGCGTTGCCGGGGTTGAAGACGCGCTGCTGGTCAGCGGCAGGCAGGCGGGCATAGAGGGGCACGATCTCGGCGCTGGCCAGCAGCAGATCGGCCCGGCTGCGGCTGCCCTGCCCCCGGCCTGCGCCGCCGCGCGCCACGGCGCGCTGCAGGTGCTCGGCCGTCTCGCGGATCTCGCGCTCGCCGGGCAGGAAGACCAGCACGTCGCCAGGCTTCTCGTTCCACAGCTCGCGCACGGCGGTCTCGATGGCCGACGGCAGGTCGGTCTCGTCGTCCTCGTCTTCGGCCTGCATGTCTTCCGGCGGCCGATAGCGGACCTCGACCGGATACAGGCGCCCGGAGACCTCGATGACGGGTGCGGGCCGTCCGGGTTCACCGAAGTGCTCGGCAAAGCGGGCGGCGTCGATGGTGGCGGAGGTGATGATGAGCTTGAGGTCATCGCGGCGCGGGCCGTCGATGAGCTGCTTGAGGTAGCCCAGCAGGAAGTCGATGTTGAGACTGCGTTCGTGCGCCTCGTCGATGATGAGGGTGTCGTAGGCCGAGAGCAGGCGGTCACGCTGGCTTTCGGCCAGCAGGATGCCATCGGTCATCAGCTTGATGCGGGTGCCGGGCGAGACCTTCTCGTTGAAGCGTATCTTGTAGCCGACATCGGTGCCCAGCGGCGTGCCCATTTCTTCGGCAATGCGGGTGGCGACGCTGCTGGCGGCAATGCGGCGCGGCTGGGTATGGCCGATGAGCCCGCCCCGGCGGGTGCGATCGTTACGCACGCCCTGGCCGGCCTCCAGGCAGAACTTGGGCAGCTGGGTGGTCTTGCCCGATCCGGTCTCGCCGGAGACGATGACTACGCGGTGGTTGCGGATGGCCTCGACGATGCGCGCGCGGTGCTCGGTGACGGGCAAGGCGTCGATGACGGACCGGATGGCGGCGGGGACCCGGGAATCGGGCATGGACGGGGGTTTGGGGGTATTCACGGCGGGATTATAGAAGGCACGGGACCGGGACGGCGGGGCGTGCTGTGCCGCGAACATGCGGGATTCCGCGGCTTTGCGGTCATGGACGCGATGGGTATGATGGGAGTCCTTGACCGGTACTTCGTTGGATGCCCCGATGCCCTTTCAGAGCCCCACCCTGCCCAGTCTGCCTGCGCCCGAACGGCTGCCCGAACAGCACCGGCAGTTCGTGGACTGGCTGCGACAGGTGGCGCCCTACATCCACAAGTTCCGGGGGCAGACCTTCGTGGTGGGCATTCCGGGCGAGATGGCGGCCACCAGCGGTGCGCTCAATGCGCTGATCCAGGATCTGAGCCTGCTTCACTCGATCGGCATCCACATCGTGATCGTCAATGGCTGCCGGCCACAGATCAACGAGCAGCTGCGGCTACGCGGGCAGGCACCGCAATACCACAACGGTCTGCGCATCACCGACGCGGTGGCACTGGAATGCGCGAAGGAGGCGGCCGGCGCGATCCGCTACGACATGGAGGCGGGGTTCTCGCAGGGGTTGCCCAACACGCCGATGGCCAATGCCGGGATCCGGGTGGTGTCGGGCAATTTCACGCTGGCACGGCCGGTGGGCATCGTGGACGGGGTGGACCATGTCTACAGCGGTGTGGTGCGCAAGGTGGATGCCGTGGCCATCCAGCGGGCGCTGGACAATCAGCAGATCGTGCTTCTGTCCAACATTGGCCACTCGGCCACGGGTGAGGCCTTCAACCTGGCCATGGAAGAGGTGGCAGCGGCCACGGCCATGGCACTGGACGCCGACAAGCTGGTGTTCCTGGCCGAGGTACCCGGTGTGCACGGTGACGACGGCCGCATCCAGACCGAGATCTCGGAGGCGCGGGCCCGGGCGCTGCTGGCCCGCGACGACCTGGCGCTGCCGCTGCGCATCTACCTGTCGGCGGCACTGAAGGCCTGTGAGGGCGGCGTGGCGCGTTCGCACATCGTGCCCTTTGCCGTGGACGGGTCGGTGCTGCTGGAGTTCTTCCTGCATGACGGCGTGGGCACGATGGTGGTGGAAGAGACGCTGGAGGCGCTGCGTGAGGCCACCATCGACGACGTGGGCGGCATCCTGGCGCTGATCCAGCCGCTGGAGGCCGACGGCACGCTGGTCAAGCGCGACCGGGCGCTGATCGAGGCCGAGATCGGCAACTTCACGGTGATCGAGCACGACCAGGTGATCTTCGGCTGTGCGGCGATGTACGCGTTTCCCGAGGAGCGGATGGCCGAGATGGCGTGTCTGGCCGTCAACCCGACGGTGCAGAGCCAGGGCGATGGCGAGCGGCTGCTGCAGCGCATCGAGCAGCGGGCCCGCGAGGCCGGCATCACGCGGCTGTTCGTGCTGACCACGCGCACGGCACACTGGTTCCTGAAGCGGGGCTTCGTGATGGGGTCGGTAGACGACCTGCCGGGCAGCCGCCGCAATCTTTACAACTGGCAGCGGCGTTCCCAGGTGCTGCTGAAGACGCTGTAGGCCGGGTGCGACGAACCGCGGTACCATTCGGCGGTTCTCAGTCCTTATCTGGAGTCACTGCCATGGCACGTATGGTCAACTGCATCAAGCTGAAGAAGGAAGCCGAAGGTCTGGACCGTCCGCCCTACCCCGGCGAGCTGGGCCAGCGCATCTGGGAAAACGTCTCGAAGGAAGCGTGGGCCGGCTGGATCTCGCACCAGACGATGCTGGTGAACGAGAACCGGCTGAACCTGGCCGACATCCGTGCGCGCAAGTACCTGGCGCAGCAGATGGAGAACTATTTCTTCGGGGATGGCGCCGACCGGCCGGCGGGTTACGTACCGCAACAGTGATGCCGGCCTGAGCCCGGCCATGTCGGCACTTTCCGACATGGCCGAAGGCCGCAGGCGGACCACCGGCATGATCCGACCCGCCGCTTTCGTGCCATGCAACGGCACGATCCCGTCCAGGGCCGCAACCGCGGCCCTGTGTCGTTTCAGACCGCGGGCGGGCGTCAGGCTGCGGGATGACCCAGCACCTGCACGCCGTCCATGGTGGCCAGCAGCACGGTCTCGGGGCGGCGGCGGGCAAACAGCCCCACGGTGACGACGCCCGGCCACTGGTTGATGGTCTCTTCGAGGGCGACCGGATCGTGGATCTGCAGGCCCGAGACGTCCAGGATGGGGTTGCCGTTGTCGGTGATGTAGCCGTTGCGCTCGCGCACGGTGCCCCCCAGCGCCTCGAGCTGGCGGCCAACGAGATGCAGCGCCATGGGCACCACCTCCACCGGCAGCGGGAACTGGCCCAGAACGGGCACGTACTTGGTCTCGTCGACGATGCAGACGAAGTGGCGCGAAGCCTGGGCGACGATCTTCTCGCGGGTGAGCGCGCCACCGCCCCCCTTGATGAGGGCGAAGCCGGGGTCCACTTCATCAGCGCCATCGACATAGCAGCCGATCTCGTCGATCTGGTTGAGATCCAGCACCTCGATGCCGGCCTCGCGCAGCAGCTCGGTGCTGCGCAGCGAACTGGAGACGGCCTGCGGGAAGTCCTGCCGGTGCCGTCCCAGAGCCTCGATGAAGAAGCCCACGGTGGAGCCGCTGCCAACCCCCACCACCTGGCCAGGCGTGAGCCATTCCAGGGCCTTCTCGGCCGCCGCTTTCTTCAACTCGTCCTGTCGCGCCTTTCTTTCTGCCGCGTCCATGCGTGTACCGCCTCTGTGCGTATTGTGACAGACGGTATCGTAACGCTTTGTGGTTGCAAGTGCGACTTTGACGCAGCCGGATCAGCCCGGCACGGCGGTGCTCTCGGGAGCGCGGCCCAATCCGTGCAGGGACGGGTTCTCCATCAGCCAGCGCTCCAGCTGGGCAGCGGTCATGGGCTTGCTGAAGAGATAGCCCTGCAGGTCCTGGCAGCCCAGCTTCTGCAGGGTGGTCATCTCCTCGGTGCGCTCGACGCCCTCGCCGATGATCTGCAGGTCCAGCGCACCGGCCAGCGCGATGATGCTGCGCACGACCTTGAGCTGGCCGATGTCGTTTTCCAGTTCACTGACGAAGACGCGATCGATCTTGAGGGTGTCGACCGGCATTCGCGTCAGGTACGAGACCGACGAGAAGCCCGAACCGAAGTCGTCCAGCGCAATGCGGATGCCGGCCTTCTTCAGTTCCCACAAGGTGGGCAGGACGTTCTCGATGTCACGCATCACGTCGATCTCGGTCAGCTCCAGCGTGAGCGCCGATGCGGGCATCTCGGTGGCTTCCAGAGCCTGCTGGGCAGCACGCAGCAGCGTGGGCTGGCGCAGATGGCGGACACTGACGTTGACCGAGACGCCCGGGATGGGCACGCCGGCCAGCTGCCAGCGCCGCAGCTGCTGCAGGGCCTCGGAGATGGCCCATTCGCCCATGCGGAAGTCCAGGCCACTGTCCTCGGCCAGCGGGATGAACTTGCCGGGTGAGAGCATCTGCGAGCCGCGCATCCAGCGCATCAGCGCCTCGACGCCGACGACACGGTTGTAGCGGGTGTCGATGATGGGCTGGTAGTGGAGCACCAGCTCGTTGCGGTCCAGCACGGTGGCCAGGGCCGACTGCAGCTCGAAGTCGCCGCGCAGCTGTTCGCCATAAGCGTCGTCGTAGACCAGCAGGCGGTTACCGCCCTGCTGCCGTGCCACGCTCATGGCCACGTCGGCCTTGGCCAGCAGCATCTCGAAGTTGCGGCCGTGGCGCGGGAACCAGGCGGTGCCGATGGAGGTGCGCAGCATCAGGTCCAGCCCGTCGATCTGGAAGGCGCGACGCAGGTGGGCCTGGATGATCTCGGCGGCCTTGCGGGCGGTGTCCTCGTTGGGCAGGTTGGAGAAGACCAGCGCGTATTCGTCACCCGTCAGCCGGCTGATCAGCAGGTCGGGCATGTCCAGGTCGTCACCCGCCTTGGCAGGGTCGGCCTGGGTGAGGTTGCGGAAGGCATGGCGCAGGCTGTCGGCCACGTGCTGCAGCACGCGGTCGCCCGCACGCTGACCGAAGGCCTCGTTGATGCGGCGGAACCGGTCGATGTCGAGCATCATGATGGCGGCGACGTGGCCGGCAGGGCGGCGGCGGCGCAGCAGCATCTGGCCCTTCTGCATGAAGGCGGCCCGGCTGAACAGGCCGGTGAGCGGATCACGGTTGGCCTGTTCGCGCTGGCTGCGGAAGGCATCGAGCGATTCGGAGAGCGAATCTCGTGCGCTCCCCTCGCCTTCTGCAGCCGGACTGTCGGGGCTTGCCGCCTGTGCCTTGGCAAGATTGATACCATGCAGCAGGCGCTCGGCCAGCTGGGTCCACTGTTGGGACTTCTGGCAGTAATCGGTGGCGCCGGCCGCCAGGGCCTTGCCGAAGCCCGTGTCGTTGTCGTGGTTGGACAGCACGATGATCGGGATCTGGCGGCTGCCGATGGCCTCGCGCAGGTGCCGGACCGACGCGACGCTATCCGTATCGGAGAGGGAGTCATCGACCATGACGGCATCGGGCATGATCCGCTCCAGCAGCGGGATGGCCTTGGACAGCTGGTCGGTCACCTGGACGTCGATGCCCCGCTCGCCCAGCCCCACCGAGATCATGTGCTGCCAGGCGGAATCGTCCTCCACCAGCAGCACACGCAGTTCGCCCAATGCTGTTTTCAACACCATGACATACCCAAAAGCGACTTTGCAGGAAAAATGGCGGCCCCATCGCAGGCGGACCCCGCCTTGCCCGGGTGGCCCGGCTGTCCGGGCTGCTGCGGTGAGCCGTCCGTCTGCCGCAAACGGCGCTTGCACCGAAACGGTTTCAGACTGTGCCGCACCCCTACGCCACCCGCTGGACGCCACCATGACTCTCGCCCCGAAACATAGCCTCAAACCCCTGCCCCTGTCTGGCCGGCTGCTGCTGATCGGTCTGTTATGCGCTACCGCCGGTCCGGCAATGTCGCAAGGACAGCAGACCCCCGCGCAGCAGGCGGCCCGGGCGGCAACGCGGGCCGACGACACCATGAGGCGTCCCGGCGAGGACGACGATCGCGTGCACCTGGTCATCGGGCTGGTGAGCAACTATTCGCCCGAGTACAGCGGATCGGACAAGATGGGGCACGCCTTTGCCCCGGCCGCACGGATCGACTGGCGAGGCTATTCGATCAGCCGCTCCAGCGTGACGCGCGCCAGTGTGCGGGGCAACCGGGTCTCGGAAACGGGGCTGGCCGGGCCGCTCTGGCACCTGGACCGCTTCAGCTTCGGCCTGGGGCTGTCGATCAACCGGGGCCGTGACGTGGACGAGGACGATCTGGCCAAGGGGCTCAAGCCGCTACGCGGCACGCTGATCGGGCGGTTGCGGCTGCGATACGACCTGACCCGCTCGATCCAGCTGCAGGCGCGGCTGGTAGGCGACATCCTGGGTCGCCAGGGCGGCTTCGAGATTCCGTTCGGCATCGGCTGGCAGCGCCCGCTGAGCAAGCGGCTGCTGTTGAGTGCCGACGCAGGCGTGACCTGGGCCAACAGCAACTCGCTGCGCAACAGCTACGGCATCGGCGAGCGCGAACATGCCGCCAGCGGCCTGCCGCTGTACGCCCCGGGTTCGGGCCTGCGGGAGTTCGGGGTTTCCGTGGGGCTGACGGGTGAGCCCAGCAAGCACTGGATCTGGGTGGCACGTGCCAGTGCCACGCGGCTGACGGGGCCGGCCGCACGCAGTCCGATCGTCAAGCGCCACCTGATGCCCTCCCTGCTGGTGGGCGCTGCGTACCGGTTCTCGCTGTAAGCGCCGGTCAGAGCCAGACAGGTTCGGAAGACGTCTCGGGAGCGTCTTCCGGCGCGGATGGCGAAGGAGGCAGGCTCTTGGGGGTGGGCGTGCTGCGCGATCCGGGTGTGGTTCCGCTGCCCTGCCCCGGCGAGGGCATCTCGTCGGCCGGATCGTCCTCCAGGGGTTCGTCATCATCGCCCAGCGTGACGACCAGTTCCCCCTGCCGCACGATCATGCTGCGCAGCGACAGGCGTGCCATGGCCTGGCGGGGATCGGACTCATCCAGCACCCAGAGCGGTTGCTCGCTGAAGAATTCGTCGGCCAGCATGCCGGAGATGACATTGGCGACCATGCGGGCCTGATCGGGCGGCACGCCTTCCATGGAGAAATCCAGCAGCTGCGGGCGCTTCAGGTAGAAGGCGCCGGCCTGCGGGTCATAGGCGGGCTGACCGGCCACGCGGGCGCTGCCGCTCTGACTGGCCTGCCCTGGCACGGGCTGAAAGCCCACGTCCACCGAGACGAAGATGCGCGGGTCATTGGTCTGCATGCGCACGACGGGCCGGGTGAGCCGGACGCAGGCCAGCTCACCGAACAGGCAGCGACGCAACGGGAACGATGGCGCCAGCTGACGGGTGATCTGCGGGCCCGTGAAACGCAACTCGCGCCGCTCGGCCTGTGCCGGAGACTGTACCGAGAGCACGCCGATGGCCACACACACGAGCAGCGCTGCCAGCCTGGGGGCGAAGGACCGGATGACAGGATTCATGGGGCGCATCATAGCAGCCCGCAACCGCGATGATCAGCCCAGTGCGCGGATGAGCAACGAAGGCGAGCCCCAACGATGCTCGACCACATCAACCCGCAGCGGCAGCGTGCTGGAGAGCCAGTGGAAGACGCCCTTCACGTCGGCCAGCGAGAAGCGGCCCGAGACCAGCAGATTGGCGACACGGGTGTCATAGCGCAGCCGTTCGGGGCTATAGCGCTGCAGTTCGTCGATGAAGTCGGCCAGCTTCATGTGGTCGGCCACGATCTGGCCATTGATCCAGGCCACTTCAGCTTCCTGCACGGGTTGCAGCGGGGCCTGGCTGTCCGTGCCGAGCACGACCCGCCGAGCAGCCTGGAGCGAACGCTCGCCCCCCGCGTCGAAGACCTTCGCCTGTCCGTTCAGCAGGTTGAGCGTGGTGCTGAGTTCCAGCCGGCGGACGACCAGACGGCCGTCCTGACTGCGGATGCGGCCTTCGGCCGTCTCGACGACCAGGGGGCGTGCCCCCGGGGTCTGTTGCACCAGCAGCTCACCGGAGAGCAGGCGAACATGGCGGCCGTCTTCCCGATCGGCCACGTTGATGGCAGTCCGGGTATTGAGCAGCAGCCGGGTGTGAGCATCAAGCACCACCTCACGGCGCTGGCCGATGTCGGTGCGATAGTCGGCGATCCAGCGACGCCATGCCGTGCCATGATCGACCAGCCCTGCCGAAGCCACTGCCACCCCAAGCATGCCCATCTGGCGGACGAAGCGTCGTCGTGAGGCGCTGTCGGCCGAGGCCAGAGGAACGGAGGGAGACGGCGCACGACCGATTTCACGGCTGGCAGGCGCGACAGGAAAGGATGCTGATCTGAACTTGATCATGGGAATGAAAAGCGGCTGCCCGCAGGGCAGTACCCGAGTCTTGCGTACCACGTTCCCGGCAAGGAGATGGTGCGCAACCCCGGTGTTTTCCGGGAAGTGAAAGCTGGGATAGGAGGAAGCGCCGGGCCATGGACATCCGCCTCAGGGCCATTCATCATCTGAATCTGGCGACATTATCCGGCAGTCACGTGTGATTTTGCCTGTCAATGCCAATGACTCGTCAATGATTTACCTGACTGTTACGCAGGATCGCAACAGCCCGTGTTGCGTGATCAATTGTTTCAAAAACGTAATTCGCGGAATCGCCACGCTCCGGCAGGATTGCTGCCCCTCGCGTCTTTCAGGTCACCATGGATGGGAGGCCGAGCAAGTCCAACGTGCAACCCGATCGAGGCCGACATGACCTCCGAACAACCCCATGAACATTCCCCTGGACTGGCCTGATGTGTCGGCCATTCACGGGATTCCGGAATCTCGCGCATGATGCGATGTTGTATCATCGCCGCCGCCGGCCCGTTCCCGGGTCTGCCAGACCATGAGACCCGGGCATGGCGCGGACCTGCAGGCCCGCTGCCGGCATCCGGTCGTTCCGGTAGACTGTCCGGAAACCCATGGCGCGCTCCCAGAAGCCAGGAGGAAGAAACATGAACGACACCCTATCTGTCCTGAACCTTCGGCGTCCCACGCCTCACCCGGAACTGTCCTACTGGAGTGTCTGTCGGGTGGAGGCCCTGTTCGAGCGTCCCTTTCTGGATCTGGTCTTCGAGGCGGCCTCGGTCCACCGCCAGCATTTCGATGCGCAGCGCATCCAGCTCTCCACCCTGCTGTCGGTGAAGACGGGCGGATGCCCGGAGGACTGCGCGTACTGTCCGCAGTCGGCCCGCTACGACACGGGCGTGAAGGCCCAGAAGCTGCTGGATGTGGAAACGGTGCTGGCCAGTGCCCGGGTGGCCAAGTCACGCGGGGCCAGCCGTTTCTGCATGGGTGCCGCCTGGCGCGGTCCCAAGCCGCGCGACATCGAGAAGCTGCAGGAGCTGATCCGCGCGGTGAAGGACCTGGGACTGGAGACCTGCGGCACCTTCGGTCTGCTGGAAGAAGGCATGGCCGAAGATCTGAAGGAAGCGGGCCTGGACTATTACAACCACAACCTGGACACCGCGCCCGAGCACTATGGCGACGTGATCGGCACGCGCCAGTTCGATGACCGGCTGAACACGCTGGGCAAGGTGCGCGCCGCGGGGCTGAAGATATGCTGCGGCGGCATCGTGGGGATGAACGAGACCCGCAAGGATCGCGCGGGGCTGATTGCCAGCCTGGCCAACCTGGACCCGCAGCCCGAGTCGGTGCCGATCAACCAGCTGGTACGGCTGCCCGGCACCCCGCTGGCCGATGCCGAGCCGCTGGACTGGACCGAGTTCGTGCGCACCATTGCGGTGGCGCGCATCACGATGCCCACGAGCCTGGTGCGCCTGTCGGCCGGCCGGCAGGAGATGCCGGAGAGCATGCAGGCGCTGTGCTTCATGGCCGGCGCCAATTCGATCTTCTATGGCGACAAGCTGCTGACCACGGAAAACCCGGAAGAGGACAGCGACCGGCAGCTGATGCAGAAGCTGGACCTGCTGCCGATGCAGTCAGAACAGGATGGCGAGCAGCCCGGTGAGCAGCAGCAGGACGTTTGCAACCATGGCCATGATGAAGCCCGGCCCGCGTGACGCAGGATCCCGCACATAGGCACGGCCATACAGCATGCGCCCCACCAGGTAGGCAACGCCCAGCGCCGATACCCAGACGCCCGGGACGTAGTGGCCGGCGATGAGCAGGGCGGGCAGGAAGATGATGAGCTGCTCCAGGGTGTTCATCTGCACCCGGTAGGCGCGCTCGAAGTTCTCGTCGCCGGTGACGGCTGGCGCCTTGACGTGGTAGCGCAGGCGGGCGCGCCCCACCAGGACGCCAAAATACAGGTACTGCAGCACCGCCAGCAGAGCGAGAAAATGGATGAAAGCCATGGCTGTAGTGTTC
>ERZ1674039.3-NODE-3-length-62185-cov-9.824948_pt1 | contig 62185 bp, 71 predicted proteins | sample MGYA00581135_ERZ1674039 | MGnify/ENA primary metagenome ERZ1674039 (study PRJEB41354, sample SAMEA4873313) | human saliva metagenome | biome: human-associated habitat [ENVO:00009003]; feature: mouth environment [ENVO:08000002]; material: saliva material... | reverse complement strand
TCCGATCTAGATAAAGAACTACCCCCTCTAGTCCCCCAAGTCGTTCACGCGAGGCTGTCCAAAACTCGTGGCTTGTCTGGGCAGGCGCGCGCTTCGCGCACGCGAGCGAGAGATATGTACGGTTTGCATATTCGATAAAATGTCGTGTAGTCTGATGACCACCAGAAGCAAGGAAGGAGCGAACATGCTCAACCCCGATCCAATTGTCCGAGCCGGTGTCTTCGCCGCCCCTGAGTGCATGGTCCCTGGGAGGGTCCAGCTCAAGCGCTCTGTTCAGCTCGTGCTGCAAGAACTCACAAAGAACTGGTCTGACGACGAGAACGTCGATCTTCTTTTCAGCATCACCGCTTTAGCTGATCGCATGGGCGCGAATCGCGCAGCAATACACAGTGGCCTCCGCACTCTTTTCGCTGAGGACGCGCTCCGCTTCCGTCGCCGAGAAAAGGACACTCGTCCCGTCTACTACGTGGACTGGAGCAAGATCATCAATGATCTAGGCATGGAGCGCCTTGGTGTTCAGGCTCACGGTGGCCCTCATTCGTTCGAGTCTGAGGGGTGCCCCAAGGAACCCTGCGGCCCTAAGCCTAACCTACGCTGGGGTAGGCCTTCCGCTAGTCGCACGAAGGGAGAATGACCATGTCGAGCTTCGAAGAGTGCAACGCGCAGCTCGCAGCGCCCAAGCGCACCGGGGAAGATAGCCCCCTGTATGGGATGGGAGCCGTATCTCACCCGGCCATTGCTGTGATCCATTTTGATCCGCTGCTGGAGCACAAGCTCACGCGCAAGGAGAGGGCCTTCATGGTCTGGTTCTTTACGCGCTGGAACGATCCCTACATCGAGTACGACGTTGAAGGGATCATGAAGCTAACGAACCTGAAGCGCGACGAAGTGCACATGACGCTCTACAACCTGTGCGCGCGCGACATCATCCGCATGAAGGCCATGCAGCGGAAGGATGACGAGACAAGGGTCGCAGTATTCCTGTACTTCGAGCCTTCCCACCTCTTTGTGCCCGAAGCTGTGAACCTGGCCGGCTGCTTCAACGGGTGTGTCCACTCGTTCTCCGAGTGGGTTGACCCCGCACGACCAGTCACCCTCGAAGAGATCGAAGCGTCGCTGCCTACCTACGAGTGGATCAGCCCGCGCAACATGAAGTGGCTTCAAGCCCAGCGCGAGAAGGGAAGCAACCAGACCCGAACGCAGAAACGTCTTGCTTTCGAGGCTCAGGCCAAGAAGGACGAAGCCGGGGCGGAAACCCGGACGCAGAAGTAAAAGCAAGAGGGGGAACCCCCTTGGGGCTCCCCCTCTCTAGTAGAAAGATAGCTATATTGTATCAGCTTTTTGACGGAATGCACGTGTCTGCACTCCACGCTGCCGTCAACTTCCGCAAGCACCTCAAGGTGGACTTGAGTCGCAGGGAAGTTCTGACGCTCATGGCACTGTTCACCTTCTGGCAGTGCAAGATCATCAGCCCCTCCTACAACCTCCTCCTCGAGCGCTGCGTCGGAGCGAAGCGCTCCACGATGTTCACCGCCATGAAGTCCCTTGAGGACCGCGGCCTCCTCATTCGACGCTCGTTCCTGGACCGCAAGGACGGGTCGCGCCACGTCGTGTTCTTCCTGGATCTTCCAGGGATCTTCACTGACGAGTGCTGCGCGCAGCTTGACTCCGACCCCAAAGTGCCGATCACGACCCGTCACACCATCGAAGTGGGGCGAACTGCCAGCACTGAGGAAATCCTCGCTATGGTCACATTCGCGGACGTGTCCCAGTGGCAGGAAATCAGCTGCAAGCCAACCCGTAAGAAGCTGCCACTCGACAACTTCGACAACCTGAGCGACTTCCTCCTGCCTTGCCCGGACAACATTCCTGCGCACGCAGAGGAAGAACCAAAGCCGGACCTGTGCGTCGCAGTCAGTGACAACCAGGGCGATCTCTTCGACATGCTGCACGATACGGAGACGCAGGAAGCCGACAACAAGGCCAAGGCGACGCATGGCATGGAAGACGACGGCGCATATGGCACGTCGTGGCCTGCTGCCGCCACCATCCCCGGCGGCTCAACATGGGCCCCTACCGACGTGGAGGACACGTCCATGGTGTTCGATGTCCCCGCGCAGCGTGAGAGCGTCCAGGAGCGCGTTGAGCGTATTGTCCGCGACCATTCTGACGACGACGTGATCGACGCTGAGATCATCGACGCGGAGATCGTCGAAGACGAAACCCCCTCGGACACGCTGATCGACGCTCCCGTCTCCCAGGAACTCGCCATCGCCACCCCCGCCGCCCCTGTGAAGGCCAAGAAGCCCAGCGGCTACACCGACGACTTCGAGAACTTCTGGCGCACCTACCCGCGTCGCATCGAGAAGAAGTCAGCCTTCAAGGCTTGGAAGACCGCACTCAAGAGTGGCGCAACCGCCGACGAGATCACTGCGGGCGCAGCACGCTACGCCAAGTACCGCGCCGGCGAACCCGAGCGCTTCACCAAGCACCCTTCCACCTGGCTCAACCAGGGATGCTGGGAGGACGAGTACTCGACAGCTGGCATCGGTTACGGCTACAACGGCGGTACCAGCACCGGCCTCGTTGCTCGCACACCAGAGGAGGCCGAATACCTCCGTCAGCTCGACAACTCCTGCTCGGAGATGTACTACCGCAGCCTCGGCTTCAACACCGCTGAGGAATACGTTGAATACCAGCGAGGAATCGCCGCACTCAACGCTCGCGAAGCCGAAGCAGCATACGCCGAAGCCGCCACCAATCGCATCGCTTTCTGACCCCCCCGAAAGAGCCTCCAATGCCGAACTTCAGCTACGACACGCTCGCGAAGCTCATGAAGCGAGCCATCGACACCAACCAGCTCGCTTCGAAGCCGAACAGCCCCCAGGAGTTCCCCCAGTTCGTCGCATCCTGGGCAGAGCTCATCCTCCCTTGCGCCACAGACAAGAACCTCCAGGAAGCCTTCGCAGCAGTGGTCGGAGGCCAGTACGGGCCCTACAAGATCAGCGTGGCAGCACTCAACCAAGCCATCCGCGAAGCCCGCTCGAAGCGCGTGAGAGACTGGCTAGAGCGCTCACGCATCGCCATTGACTTCCAACCACCCTACGAGCGCGAACTCCTCTACGAGAAGGTCTTCTACGACTGCATCGCCGGCGGCGGCAGCGACACAGCAGCCGACCAATACGGCAGGCAGGCACTCGAGCGAGCCAACGAGTACTTCGCGACGAACCATGAGATCACCTGGCGCGACATTCTCGACCAGACAGAAGCGAGCCTGAAAGCAGGCTCATTCCGCCGCCCCGAACTTGCCCTCCCGTCAAGCCGCACAAAGGACAACTACCTCGTCTCCGCGCGCGACATCGTGACCATGATCCCCGAAGCAGGACAGAAACGACAGCTGACAGCAGGCCCCCAGACCGCCAGCAATGAGCCCGTGGAACGTCCCCGCGCAGTCCAGGCAGCTATCGAAGCAGCTCGACGCAAGATGAGCCGCCATGCAGAAGAGGAACGCCGTAAGCAGGAACGCCTGCGCCAGAACCTTGACGGGCGCTTCCAGCGCCTCACCGGCATCGACCCCGCCACCATCGGACCACAACGATAGAAAGCCCCCCATGAGCAACCAAGAGATCACGCTGGACCAGAACAGCGACGACGGCCTCTACACACAGATCCTCCGAGGCCGCTACGTCACCAGTATCGACGGCAGCATCATCACCCTCGATGACGGGACAGAACTCTACATTCAGGGCAATGCCGGGTGCGGCGGCTGCTCGAGCGGCTGGTACTGGCTCGAAGAAACCTTCAAGCGCGGCAACCGCAAGGCCCGCATCATGAGCGCCTACGTGGCCTACAGTGAGGACAAGTCAGAAGACGAACCTGCCAGATCCGTCTACACGATCTTCGTGCTGGTGGACGGCAACCCGTCTCAGCTTCCCCTCGCGACCATCCGCGGCGACGACGGCAACGGCTACTACGGCACCGGCTTCACGCTCACCGCCACCATCAAAACCCCTCCAACGTCACTCGCCACGGTCACGTCCCAGGACATCATCAACGCCGTCGCAGACGGACACACACTCCCTTCCGTCCCCAACATTCGTACCCGTGAAGACCTCCTCAACGCTGTCGCCTACACGCTCCAGCAAACGCGAGGCTTCGACTCGCCTCTGCGCGTCACCGGACCCGAAGCCCAGCTCTTCCACAAGCTAAACTCCAACCAGTACGGGTACAAAGGCCCCTACTACGCGAGCAATTGGTACGGCTTTCACCAAACAGTCCTGTTCTGGTTCACCGACATGGAGGGAGGCGTATCCCTCGTCCTGCGCAACTTCTCCGACGGAGCGGAAGCCTACGTGGCGAAGCTACGCGACTTCACAGAACGAGTGCGCGCCTCCAAGAACCCCATCAAGACCTTCATCACCGGCTACGCCTTGAAAGGTAACACTGCCACCGTCGATGGAACCCGAGTGCCGGCTACCGACTTCCTCCTCTCCGAAGTCTGTGGCTTCCATGGCCATCGCATCGGTCCCGAGGCCTCCTTCATCCCTGATTGGATCTTCTTCCACCCCCAGGGCTACGGCGTGCGCATCGTTAAGCATCGTGGAGGCGGGCGCGGAGACGTTACAATCACCTCAAATACCCAGAGCGTTTGGGCTATCGACCCCCAGAAAGGCACCCAACTATGACCAAGAAGAGCTCCAGCAAGCACCGCGGCACGCCACGTCGAGGAGGCATCCTCCACGGCCTCGCCCGACTCATCCGCCCCCTCCTCGCTATCGTCGGGATCATCAGCGGCATCATGGCCTCCTTCGCGCTCGCGGACGTGAACCGAGCTATCAGCATCAATGACTCTGTACTCGCCTCACACCCACCACAGGACGCAACCACCACCATCCCCAACCCACTCCCCGAAGGCACCATCACCGCGCTCGTCTCCTCCCACGCGGGCAGCGCGGGCTACAGCCCCACCGCCGGAGTCCTCATCGAACCGATCTGGCTCTTCCATCCGCGCATGAGCTTCATCCTGGCCCTCATCGCAGTTCTCGCGCTCGCATCCTGGATCACCAAATACAGCAGATGGAACACGCTCCCCTTCGTCCGCAAGTTCCGCATCGAGGCTCCCAAGCCTCGCTGGTGGTGGGAGTTCACCGGCTACGCCGAAGTCCTCCTCCTCGTCAGCCTCACCGCCACCGTGATCTACACGCTCGGCAGATAGTCCTCGATACAACGAAGCGGCCCGGCCCCCCACTACTGGGAACGCCGGGCCGCTTTCGTATGCGATCAGTCGCCGATCAGGGAACCGTCCGCAGTCACGCGCGTCTCAAGGACATACTGGTAGCGCCACACGCGCTTTTTGTCCTTGTAGCCGAGGTCGTGAAGCAGCTGCATCCACGACTCATAGTCGCCCTTGGTGAGAGCGTCACGGAAACGCTCCAGATCATCCTCTGCGAGCTCAGGCGAAACCTTCACTCTCTCAACATGGGGGAGCATGGGCTCGAGCTCGCCAAACGCTCCCAGAAGATACGGTCGTACACTGTAGACGACCTCCACTTCGTGCTCGCCCGAGTCGAGTCCAAACTCAGACAGGCGCTCCTTCAGCGTGAATCGCTCACGCGGCTTCCACCCCTCGCAACGGTCCAGGCGCTCACCCAGGTCACGCACGGCAGCAAGCATCGGGCGCGACGCTGCGATGGCCAGTGCGGCAAGCTGGAGCGGCACGACGAGGCGATCATCTTCCTCTTTGGCGGGCTTGGAGTACTCGAACTCCGCACCGCAGCAGTCGATACCGATAGGCGCACTGAACCGACGCTCCTGCGTAGCGTCAGGGGTCAGGGGAACACGCAGAACAGCAACAACCTCCTCACCCTCGTTGTACTTGTCGTCAAAAGACCACGTGAGGACCAGAATGCCGCCACGCAAGGCAGCTGAAACACGACGAAGAGGACCAGCGCCAAACGTCGCAGTAGACTCCTCGTTGAGATCTACCTCAAAGCACTGATTGAAGATCCGTGCAGCGTCCCTGTGAGAATCTGTTGCGATCAAGCAGTCCACAGCGATATGCGCATAGAGCCTGGGGTTCTCTGACTCATTGGCCTGCGCGACATCGTACTTGAGGAAGTTCTCGAACCAATTCCGAGCCTTCGCGAAGTCGGGGTGAGCCTTCTCGTAGGCTGAGAAGTACTCCTTCCGAGCGCTTTCAATCGCGTCGTGAGCGTCTTTCAGGGTGGTGGGGATGTAGGTGGACATTGGGACTCCTAACGTTCTGGGTGGTAGGGGAGGGTTAACGGTTGAGCTGCGATCTTCGAGCGATCACTCGTCGCCTAGCGACTTTCGACGCGCGCGCTTGATGGAAGGCGCGTAGGTGAACGCAAAGACGATGACGGGGAGTGAGCCCAGCACAGGGGCGAGCACTGCGACGAGGGCAACTGAGCTGGCCAGCGACATGTGGGGCACCTTCCTTCCCGATCAACATATCCACAGGAGTTGTGAACAAGTCTGAGCGTAGCACCCCAAAATGGACTATGCAAGCAGGATGACAGTCCAACATGGGAGGCGAGAGGAAACCTCCCGCCCCCCACACGCACCTACCGGCCAATCGCGACCCGACCGCCGTCAACACGCTGCCGAGCCGGATCCCCCACGCCACTCTGATAACCGTCCACTTCACCTCGAGTCACATCACCGCGATCCAACTTCCTCCGACTCTTGCTGACGCGCAGCTGCGGGAACTCCTCGTTAATGCGACGCTCAGCGCGCGAAGCTCTCCCCACGACAACCAGCTCCTTCGACGTTCCCAACGCCTCTTCCCTCATAGCCGCGTAAACCCGAGCGGTAACGCCACGGAAGAACCCCAGCGTGTATCCGCGCCGAAAACGAAGCCGATCAGACTGCGAATAGAACACTCTCTCCCGCAGGGCCTCCTTCAGGCCCACCTTGCACTGAATGAGCGCCGAGTTGAAGAGCTCACTCAAGAGTGCCAAGTCGCCCGCAGCGCCAGCAATCGTAACCTGGCTTCTGCGAGGGCCTTCCTGAACGACGGCCATGCAGCTAAGAGCCTTCGCTAGGTTCGACAAACCGATCACGTGCATCGGCCCCATCGACCCGCGCCCACCCTCTACCCAGACGTTAATGAGCTGCGCATCCTCCCTAGGCGAGTCCACATCAGGAAGTGACTCAATCCGATACTTCACCTTGACACTCCCGTAGTTTCCACTACGTGATTCCTGCGAACTGGGCTTGCTTAGACTCGGCTGTTAGGCCAAGGTCCAGCGGCTTCCCATATTGAGCAGGCTATCCCCGATTGTCGGTCGGTTCCTCTTTACGTTATTGTCCGGTTTGGCTGAGCCGAAGCGCTTCATCCCGAATGTTCAGCGCAGCGTTTACATCCCGGTCGTGCAAGGTTCCGCAACGCTCGCACACCCACTCGCGCTCCGACAGCCGCAGCCCCGCGTACTTGTGTCCGCAGTCGTGGCAAAGTCGGGAACTCGGGTAGAACCTGTCCACCTGGACGAGCGTGCGCCCGTACCACTGCGCCTTGTAGGACAGTTTGTCCACGAGACTGCTCCACCCGTTACGGAGTATGGAACGGTTCATCGCGCGTTTGCGTGACTGACCATTACGCATGGGCTTGCCGTTCGCGTCCAGCCTCTTCTTCGCCTTCCGCGTCATGTTCTGCACCGCCAGGGTCTCCATGCCGATGAATTGGTTCTCTTCTATCAGCCTGTGGGACAGTTGGTGCTGGAAGTCCTCGCGGTAGTGGCGCAGCTTCGCGTAGGCCTTGGCTACGACGGCCTTCTGCTTGCGGTAGTTGCTCGAATCCTTCCTCCTGTGGGACAGCTTGCGCCGCTCCCGCCTAATGTTCTCTTCCAATCGGCGCAGCCGGTCGGGGTAGTTGATTTTCTCGCCGGTGGATAGAGTGAGGAAGTCCTTAACACCCAAGTCGATACCAACCTTCCCGCTCGCCGGCGGCTTTGGCTGAACGTCCACGTCGAACAGGAGCACCAGATAGTACGTCCCGTTCTCGCGCTTCACCGTCCAACTGGACAATGAATCGAGTGGATAGCGGAGCCGGTCTCGCCTGCGTATGCGCACCGACCCGAGTTTCCTAGACAACGGGTACCGATTGCCGTCCATGCGGCGTATCGGCATGGTGTTACGAAACGACTGAACATTGTCGCTCTTCGACACGAAACGGGGACGATGCTTCCCATACTCAGCTTTGCGGAAGTACGCGGACTGCGCCTTGCGGAAGTCCATGATGGTGTTACTCAACGCGCTCGATGGGATCGGACTATCCCTCAGCCATTCGTTCGCGCTCTTCATGGCGGTCACGCTCGGATACGCGGGCCGCGGATTGGACTCCTTGTCATACGTGTTGAAGGCCTCAACCTGCTGATTGTACGCGAAACGCCTGGCCCCGAAGCACTGTTCCAGCAGCGCAGCCTGCGTCTTGGACGGCGTGAACGGTATGCGTTGTGCCACCTTGCGGTTGGTCATTTCGATTCACGCTCCTTCAGTCGTTGGCTGTCGATGTACTTGGCCACCGCCTGCTCGTTGACAGCGCCTATGCTTTCCGCGCAGTAGCTTCGAGACCATAGGCTTCGTTCACCTTTGCTTCTCCAGTACTGGCTTTTCAGCTCGGGGTGCATGGCGAACAGTCGGAGACTGGACGTGCCTTTCAGCTGTTTGACGATGGTGCTCACGCTGATTTTCGGCGGGGCGGACACGAACAGGTGAATGTGGTCGTCTGATCTGATCTCCATGTGGGGGATGCTGTAACCGTGCTCGTCTGCTATCTCGCGGAGGATGGCCTTCAGATCTGAGTCGATTCCGTTCTTGAGCGTCTTACGGCGGTGTTTCGTACACCAGACGATGTGGTAGTTCAGGTTATACACTGAAGTCCTACCATGCGTGAACCGTTCATAGCTTGCACTCATGCGGATAAGTGTAGCGCATTCACTACCATGTGCATAATTGAGAACGCCCCTAATCCAGCATCGAAACATCGGGCTTGCAGACTAGGATCCCATCAGCTTCTCAGCACGCGCAGCCGCCACCTCACGCTCAGAAGCAGACGCGCCCGGATCCTCAGCCAGACGTAGAAAATGCCGAATCTGATCCTCAATTTTCACAGTACAAGTCCTTCCAGTAGCCAATCGCGCCCACTCGAGCGCCAGCACATGCAGAGTATCAGCGCCCGCAGCAAGCGCCCCCGTAGCAACAGGCCAACACGCACACTATCCACACCCCGCCCATACGAGAGGCTAGACTAGACCATTCAACTTGCAAACAAGTCCAACATGGACTACAGTTCCAGACTAAGAGAACCCCCAGAAAGAGAACCGCCATGCCCACCCAGAAGAAAGTCATCATCGGCACCCGAAAGAACCTCGTCGAGGCCACAGTCCACAACCGCGGCGAGGTCGTTGATTATCTCAAGCAGCACAACTGGCACCTCGATAGGGAAAACTTTGTTAGGGTCGCCCCAGACGAATACTGCCTCGTCAGCAAATCGGCACTCACTCCTGACATGGACATCGTTTTTGAAGGTGTTGTTCACGCATGGAGCACAGCTGAAAGTACAGAGCTAAAAAAATTGAGGGAATACAAATCGTGGGGGACTAAGGCGGGCGACTTACTTAAAACTGAGACAATGCTACTGTGCTTGGTTTTTGTGGTGGCCACAGTTTTCATGTGGAGCCATATTGACTCGCTAAAAAGAGTTCTTATTTGTTTAGCGGGACTCGCTTTTATCGGGCTTCGTCTCCTCATTTTTAGTATGCTCGACGATCCAGAGTCCGACACGAAAAATAGTGGCAAGTAGTTAGCTCGAAAGGTTCATTCACCATGGATGAGAAGAACTCAATTATGGAAGGCTTCGGCGAGTTCCTACTGGGGTTGGTTAAGGTGTGTATTGCTATTGCCCTGATGACTGGAACTGTCGTAGCGTCTGCCTTTTTGGCCATACAAGGCGCGTTCTTCATACGTGACACATATGGGTTTCATGGACTGGCTATCGCATGGGCCATCTCATTCACGATCCTGCTGCTCGTGTGTGGATCATTTGAAGAGAAGCGCAAGCAAGGCAGGGCTCGACGCGCGAGGAACGAAGCCCATACATAAAACGACCAGCAAGGCCCAAGGATGAAAATGAAACGTATGAACGATGCGCGTCAGATAAGGCGCGCAGTGTGGAAGTATGCTCGTCCTGAAATTGTTCGGCTTATCCGATTTACCGTTCTAGGAATCTGCTACTTCTTACTAATTACCCTTCTTCTCATAGACCGCATCAGCCAACTTGGACTGTTGTGATGTCCGCCAGGACACCAAGGAGAACATATCCAATGACCGACCCCCTGAACCTAGCCCCCAATGATCCGCCCATGCCGACAGGCTGGGAACCAGTCTGGATGCTCTCCGCAACGCCACCCTGGCCCAAACCCATTGACCTACCAGTCGATGACGAGGAAAAGGAGTACGACTTCCCCTGCCCTCACCTAGGAAGGTAACGCCATCATGCCCACCGTCACCGAGCAAACCCTCACCGTCCACGACCTGTACGCCATGCGCGACAGCATCGGCCTGTCCCGCAGCGAGTGCAAACAGCCTCCTCGCCACCGCCCCCTGTTCGAGTGGGGCAAAAGTCAACAGGCCTACTACCTCAACAACCTCACGAGAGGCATCACACGCCCTCCCAAGGTCTTCATTTACGAGCCGTTCACCGACTCCAGCAAGGCCGCAGTCTTGGATGGCCGTCAACGCCTCAAGGCCATCTTCTCCTACCTGGACGGCAACTTCCCCATGGGAGAGACCGCTCCAGACGGTTGGGCAGGCAAGACCTGCAAGCAGCTACAGGCAACGACACCGGAACTCGCAGGCGCGCTCATGCGCACCCCCTGCCAGACCAGCGTCATCAACGCGACCTCCTACTGGGAAGCCGCCATCGCCACCTACCCGCAAATCTGCGGACACACTTACAAAACGGTGAAACTCGAGCAGGAAATGCTGATGCACCAGCTGGATCTAGCGGACTATCGCGACCCCGACTGTAATATCTTCACAGACGAGGAATACTGCGACTGGGAAGTGTCGAACCTGAAAAAGAGCATCGACGGAATCGAGTACCACGTAAATCGACTCACCCCACTTTCGCCTCGTCTTCCTTACTTAAAGGAGACAAGGTGGCAGATCAGAGCCACCAAGTTCGTCGCCAGACACCACCACAGAGGAGTCGTCTCATGCTGAGCGTCTACATCATCCCAGACCCCGCAACTGTCCCCGACGACTACGACCTCGCAGCAGAGCTCACCGCCCGCGGCCTCCCTACGCGCTGGATCGGCGAGTTCTGTGAGCACACCGGAAACGATGTCCGCATCGCCTTCTACGACCAGGCCTACGGGTATGACACCGAGGAAGACGGTGGCGACGCGCTTGTCTGGAACCCCGACACTCATGAGGTCTGGTACCTGTCCAGAGGCGACGTAGAAGCCGCACAGCGCATCAACCCCGGCACCCCATTCACGCACCTGTGCTACTCGTACTACATCATGGGCGAGGATATGGGCCGGGATCTCGGCGCACTCCAGCGTGAAGGCCTCGCCTGCCAAATCTGCGCCAGCCACCTCGACGGAACCGACATGGAACCAGCCATTGACATCCTGGACCTTTACGGAGAGTACGGCAATCTCGCCTACCCTGGCGACATGATCGTCTACACCGACGGAGTGCTCTACGAAACGATCCCCCAGGACGTACACGAAGCCGTCAAAGCAGCATCCTAAACTCGCCACATACGCGAAGCGCCCCTCCCCACTGAACACTAGGGGAGGGGCGCTTCCGCATGTGGAGCCTTGTCAAAAGTAAGTGCACATTATGGACTTGTGTCAACTTGCAGCAGTCCAATATGGGATATAAGCTGTTGGATAGAAAGGAGGCCTCTCTATGGCCGCACGCAAGGCGATTCTCGCCCTCGACTTCGACGAGGTGTTCATTCTCGCCCCTGGCACCCCAACTGCGAAAGGGGCGTACCCAGATCGCGCCCGCACCCTGGTCACGGTCAAGCTCGACAGCGGACTCGTGGGCACCGGGGATGTCTGGTACTCGCCCCGCATGATCGAAGCCCTCAACGTCATCGTCGGCGACGCGGACAAGATCCTCCTCGCCTCATCATGGGGCAAAGCGAGCATGAAAGCGGTGAAGGCCGTGGGCCTGCACCTCCCGCGCCGAAAGACCGTCAACCTGTTCCCGCACCTCACGCCGGGAGCTATCGACCAGGAGTGCAAGCTCCGCCGTGCCCATGATCTCATTCTCGACTATCTCGCCGACACGGACACCCGCATCGTGTGGGTGGACGATCAACACCCCCGAGGATACGGGCGGGTAGATGGCATCCACACCATCGGTACCGACCCCATCACTGGGCTAACCAGAGCAGACCTCGCGCACATCCGCGACGTGCTCTTCTACTGATCTACTGAAAGGAATCATGTCATGACGCTAACCCTCAAGTGGGCGAACGGCACCTGCACAGGCGACCTCGAACAGGTTGCGAGCCTCGTCCATGCCATCACCCAGAAGAAGCCTTGGAGGCTTTCAATGGGTAAGAAAAACGCGCTTGTTACGTGGATAAAGTGGGACAAGTCAGAACTCCTGTACTCCGACGATGACCCCACCATCGCGGACGACCTCGCCGACCTCCTCGCCGACCATCTGGGAGTCCCCTACGACGAGGTGACTATCAAGCCCGATCCTCGCGATGAGTCGCAGCTGACCGCCAGCGAACTACGCGCCCGGCGACTCCAGGCTCACCTCAGCAAGGCCGATCTCGCTGAGATGTGCGGCGTGAACAAGTGGACGGTGCGTAACTGGGAGCAGGGCGTGCGAACCGTTATCCCCACCCGAGTCATGCGTATCTTCCAGCGCATCGACTCCTCCAAGAAGGAAGCTCGCGCATCTGTGCAGGGAGAGGAAGCTCTGCTGGTACTCGCCCAGAAGAACGATCCGGCAAAGGACGGGCCCGAGCAGTATGCCGTCTACGCGCCCGGCGATCAGGCGTACACAACCCTCTGGCCTAACGCTGCGATCAGCGCCGACGTGTGGCGCGATGCCGTCATCGAAACCGGGTGCTTCCGCACCGTTGCAAGCGACTATGAGGCGCGATTCATGGGCCTTAAGCTCATGACCATCGAGCCACCACGAAAGGGCAAGCCATGAGAGCCACGCCAGCGCCACAACAACCAGCGCAGCCCACCCTCGAGACCACCTGGCTCGAAGAAAGCGAGAACACGCCCGCGCCATCACCTAAGCGCGCCATCATCGTCATCCTCATCGCCGTCGTCACCCTCATCGCGTCAGGTGTCGCCGCATGGGTGTGGAGCACCCCTGAGCAGCAAACGCCCGCACCCCAGCCTGCGGCCACACAGGAGGCTCGCGCATACACGGCCAGCGACTACGAGGAAAACCGCGAAACCTGCCGCGAGATGTACGAGACCCGCGACCTCCAGCTCTACTGGTCGTGCGTCGTCGGCGACATCCGACTCGGCCAAGAAACCGAACCGGCGGTCCCGCTCGCGGATCTGCCGCCCGTTCGACTAGCACCCAAGGCCAGCCTCGGAGGCCAAACCGACATCGCCTTCGCGCCCGACGCGACCGCACGCTGCTACGCCACCGGCTATTGCCTCGCCGACGCGACCTTCAACGCTGGCCAAACCAGCGTCCAGGTCATGTTCACGCGAGGTGACGGCGACATCATGGGCATCTTCGTCCCCACCACGGACGCACCCACCGTCATGACGCAGGAAGTCCTCGCCCCCTACATGCCCACCGGAGCCGCACCGGACCCCACAGTCCACCAGGCGACCCTCAGCCGCATCCACATGGGAGCCAACACCCTCGTCGGCTACGTGTTCTCCCAACCCCGCTACTGCGGCGACACCCCAGACGAGTGCTCCGCGAAGTACACCTCCCGCACACCCATCCCCTTCACCGGCACCACACACATCACCACCCAAGCCGAATCCCAGAACTGAGAGAGACCGTCATGTCAGTCGAGAGAACACTCATCGAGCACTACGCGCCCAGCAGTGACTTCGCGCGCGTCCTCCAAGGCCGCTACGTCGTGGAGATCGACGACGAGTTCGACACAATCACTCTCGACGACGGCACGGTCCTCCAGGTCGAAGGCAACGAAGGATGCGGATGGTGCAGGTCAGGCTGGTACGACCTCATCAATGTCTACAAGCAGGGCAACAGCAAAGCGCGCATCATGAGCGCCCATGTTGCCTGCGACATCGACGAGGAGAACGACGACGAGGGAGCCGTGGACCCGCGCATCTATACTCTCTTCGTCATGGTTGACGGCAATCCCGAGTTTCTGCCCCTCGCGACCATCAGGGGCAATGATGGAGCGGGAGGCTACGGCACCGGATTCAGGATCTTCGCATACGTTGACACTTCGACTTCGGCTACGCGCCAAGACCTAGCTAACGCCATAGCAGGAGGGCACTACCCAATCAGTGACACGACGGGAGATGTGCTCACCTTTGTCGCAGGCATCCTCCATGACGTGCATGGAGCCAACGTGCCTGTCCGCATTTGCGGAGATGCGGTACCCCGCTTTCGTGAAGACCTCCTGAGAATGCGCGACAGGATTGACAGGTTGATGGGCCTGCCCTACAAGCCGACATTCTGGCACCTTGAGAATGGCCTCACCCTCCTATGGCACAAAGACACGGACGGTAGCTTCATGTTTGTCCTTCGCGATCTGGGAGACCATGCTGGGGGACTCGACGTGTACGCGCGGAACCTCAGCGCCTTCCTGAACGCCATTCATGAGCGCACACAGCACACCGAAGTCGTCAGGTTTGTCGCCGCATCAGCAGAACGCAACAACTACCTCACCGTAGACGGCGAACGCATCCCCTCATGCGGGTTCCTCCTGTCTGAACTCGACGGCACCTACATGTACGCCGAACAGGAACGATCTGACCAACTCGACAAGCCAAGCCAATACGTCATGAACCAGAAAACCGGCAGAGAAATGCGCTACACCACAAACTTGCGCACCATCAAGCCGCTCGCCCACGGTCAGGGCCTCCTTGTCGCTACAAGCGCCACAAAGGACGTGTGGACGCTCTAGCGGATGCTCACACTGTGAACAGTCCGCGCACGAAAGGAACCGCCACCATGGCGCTCATCAACAAGGACACGCGCATCGCGCGATACTCAGCCGAAGAAGGCGTGGGCTGGGTGCCCCTCATCCCCGGCCTGGACACGTCCCCGTCATTCGACAAGTACCTGGAAGAAACCGCCTACTACGTCAACGACTACAGTGACCGCGGCGAAAACGACCTCCTCCGCCGATCTCTCCTACACCCACGGGGCCCCGTGTGGGATGACATGGTTGAAGAGTTCCTGCTCGACCTCTACGAGGGCTGGGACCACATCCCCATGGTTGGCCCAGACACGCCTGTCTTCGCGTTCACTGAGGGGAAGGCTGCAACGTCAGCGCCACTGTCGAAGGCCATCAGCTCACCCCTCATTGGAGGAGGCGAAACCCTCGCTCTGAAAGTTCTCCATCTAGCCGCCGACAGTCGGAACATCTACGTCCCCGACAATGCGACCGTGTACGACGTGCTGAACCTCATCAGCATGGCAACGAACAGCCCGCTCTGGGCGCTCAACTGCCTCCTACGCGCCCAAAGTAACCAGCCCTCTCCCCAGCTCACGCTCGGCTACCACGAGAACCAACGCGAAAGCAGCTGGATCGCCGCCACCCACAACAGCGGCTACGCCTGCGCCTTCGACCTCCTCGACCAAGACCTCCGACGCGACTACGGAGTGAACTACGTGATCGTCCCCGACGACGACCACAACGACTACTTCTACACCAACGCCCAGTACCGCGACAAGAACATGAAGGCCCTGCGATACAAGGAAAACAGCGTAGTCGGAGACGCTATCGAACTACTCGACCTCGACGGCGGCAACGCATATCCCAACCTCCACGGATGCCAGCCCAAGACGCGGATGCCTGAGCTCCTGCGTCTCGACAAGTACCTCGCGACGATGAAAAACCTGCCCCAAGGCACCCAGGTTCCCATCGCGATCTACTCCACCAACAAGGGGGACACGATCACCGTCAACGGGACGCGCATCCCCGCGTTCAAGATCGTCGTAGAAGACCTCTACGAGCGCTGCGAACTCTACGACCGCACCGACTTCCGAGTCATGCGGAAACCCGTCCGCTCATACGGTCGCTTCCAACTGCGCCCACAGTTCGGTCCCCACATCCTCACCCCGACACCCAGCGGGAACGCTGTCCTCGCCCACATCCAGAAGCAACGGTGACAACATCATGCGTATCGACAACAAATCACTCTTCCCCTACCGGGGGAAGTACGGTTCGCGCCCACCCCTCAACTTCGGGCGCACCAAAACCCACATCCAAAGCCCCATCGGCACGAGCATCCTCCTCACCGACGCATACGACGGCCTCATCGGCCCCGTCTGGATCGCCATTCCCGACCCCACGTTCAGCGACCCCGACACAATGCCCGTCCCCCCGTACCTGATTGCCAGGGCCCTACACGCCCGCGAAGTCGTCACGCAAACAACCAATACCCCGCTCGAGATCGTGGCCTACGCGCGCACGCACATGTCCCCAGCGTCAGCGATGCAAGCCAGCATCGACGTGATCGTTCGTTTCCCCAACGGCAGCGCTGGGCTCGCTGAGGTCATCAAAACACGCGACAACCCCAATGGCCACGGCAAGCTGAAAAACACATCGCCCCTACCGTCGGACAGTCACCTCATGGTCGGAGTGAACGAGGTCTGGCCAGGAATAAACCCAATCCCTGTGTGCAAGAGGTCAGGCACCACCCCCTTATACGTCCTCCATGCAGGCGATGTGGAGAACATACCCGACCGCAAGACACTCGACCTTATCCTTCGACGTACCCCGTCCGTGTTCGCACGCAACCGAGGTCGCGAGTACGGAGAGATCTGGGACGAAGAACTCGAACAAGACCCGACCGACTGGGATACCCCGTTCCTCCTGCGTATCCTCGCGCGCAGCATCAGCGGAAACACCAAGGTCGGACGATCAGACACCCAAACCAACGGCCTATGGACGTACTGGGTGAGCCGCGACGGGCGCAAGCCCCGCAAGCTCGCCGACTTCACCAACCCGCTGGTCTACACTGGAGCGACCCTCAGCTTCCTCGCCTGGAGCGCATACGGAAACCTTGAGGAAGACCTCGCAAGCAAGACAGCAAGCCTGCTCCGCTAAGCCCCGAAAGGGAACCCCACATGCTCACACGCGCCCGACGAGTACTCCTCGCCCTCATCGCCGCGGCCACCGTCATGCTGCCGCTCACCCCGGCCCCCGCATACGCTCTCCCAGCCAATCCCAACGTCTCCGATGAGGTCATCGAGGCGAACTGGGCGACCCTATCCGCCGAGCAGCAGGAAGCAGCCAAGCAGGTTGTCGCAGAAGCCAAGGCCGAAGGCTACTCGGCGGAGGCCGCAGCGGCCATCGCCGGTAACTTCTGGCGCGAGTCCCACTTCAACGTGGACGCAGTGAACGCCTCATCGGGCGCGTGTGGCATGTACCAGGCCCTTGGAGACCGACAGACGCTCCTGTTCACCTACAACGGAGTCTCAGGCTGTTCAGGCCTCAAAGCCAAAGAAACCACCCAGGCGGCGCTCGCGGACGGGCGCAGCGAATGGCTCGGCTGGCCCACCACCAGTATCATCTACGGCGGCATGGCCTCCTACGCACTCAACGAAGCCGGCACTTGGGGCATCACCGGCGGCACCGTCCCCTCCGCCGACGACTCTTTCGGGAGCCTCGAAGGCTTCAAGAGCACCGACAACTGGTACTTCGCAACCTGGATCTGGATGACGAACTGGGAAGCCCCCGGCGCAGCTGAAGCAGGCTTCATGGAACGCGCCTCCTACGCTGCGACAGTCCTCAAGAAAGTCGGCAACACCGACCCCGCCGCAAAGTCCACCACAAGCGGCGCACAGTCCGGCTCAACCGGGGGAATCCTCGACGAGTGGTCCCTCCCTGGGATGCCCAAGAAACCCGAAATCGCTAAAGGCCAGTCCCTCACGTTCGCGGACAGTTCGCAGCTCACGGCGAAGCAGCGCGCAAACGCCTCCGACCTGAAAACACAGCTCGAAGAAGAACGGGACCGAGAAGCAGCTGAGTCAGCTCGAACATGGGTCGCCGTCGTCGGTGTCGCCCTGTTTGTCTACGCTCTCGTCATCCTCCTGGCCCTCCTGATCGACCTGTCGTTCCCACTGTTCTCTGTCCTCAAGGGCGTGACCTTCGGGCGGATCAAGTACTCACCACTACCAGCCGACGAGCGCCCGAAAGGCACCTACGGAGTCGCCGGAGTCCTAGCCACCTGTTTCGCCTTCGCAGCCCTCGGTGCCCTCATCTTCACGGGCGTGATCCAATCCTGGCTCGCGCACCTCGTCATCGCCCTCACCTCCTGAAAGGAACCCTCCCATGACCCGCCAGTCCGAAACCGACTTCGCCACAACCCTCGTCACCAAGTACGGGCAGCAATGCGCCGAGCTCTTCGCCCTGTTCCTCCACACCATCCCCCTCGGGTGCTCATGGGCGTTCCTGCACCCCCAGCAGGTCGAAGACCTCGGCCTACCCTACAACCCAGAAGGCCCCGTCCCCCTCATCTGGGATCCCCAACACAAGACGGTCACCACTCGCACCGCCACCAACGCGAACGCCTCCACCCTGACGTTCGTCCTCATCCCCGTCGTCGGAGGCTTCATCCTCGAAACCGCCTACAGCGTCGCCGTCAACGTCATCGAACAGTGCGGAGGCCTCTACGAGGAAGACATCCTCACAGCAGCGGGGGAGAGTCGCACCAAAGCCAAGGAACTGTTCACCAAGCGCCTCGAAAAAGCAATCAACGACGGTGGCGAGCTCCGCTTCGGCTACTACTGCGTCAACGGATCCCAGACAATCACCATGAACGGTGTCGCCTACCCCGCCTACTCGCTCCCACTACGCGCCATCGCCGAAATCGCAGCACAACAGGGCCTCTCCTTCCGCGTCCCCCAACACGCCCCAATCCCCGCCTCCACCGTCGCCGCAAGCCCCTGGGACACCCTCTCCCGATCAGTTGCAGCCCCCTCCGGCAACGCCATCCTTGGAGCCCTCACCCGCTGAAAGACCACACCATGTTCATTCACATTCCAGAACCCAGACCCCGTGAGGGCATCGCCCCCACCCTCGAACTCCAGATCCGCGCCCGACTGGACAACGCCCCGACAGAACACGTCGGTGAGCCTGTCACCATTAGCTCACCCCAATACGAGACCTTCATCGCGCAATGCACAGAAGCTCTCCAACGCGACAAGTCCATCGACCTCGAAGTCGCACCCGCGAGCGCAGGCGACACTGAGACCATCACCATCGTCAACGACTCCGGCATCACCGTCGAAGACATGCGAGAAACCCTGAGCGACCTCATCGGAGACGCGCCCGACATCGGAGTCACGATCAGCGTCAACGACGGCCAGTACACCATCACCCTGACCGCCGTCCCGGACCTGCCCGTCCTCGAGACCCGTGTCGAAGGCATCACCTGGTCCGCAGATGGTCGCATCATCACGCCTGCCATCCGCACGGCAACGGGAACCGTGATCCCTGTATGGAGTCCGGCGATCCTCGCTCAAGCCGAAGCCTACCTAGGTGGGACCGTCCGCTACGTCGAAACTGCCTACGGGCCGATCCCCTGCACCCCCCAGGGGACCGTCATTATCGACGCTGCCATCGCGACTTCAATACACCACGCCCGCGTGTAATACTCCTTCCGCCTCTCTTCCAGTTGGTACCCTTAAAGAAACTAGGGCAAAAGCCCCGGTTACGGCTCCCACAGGAAGGGAGGCGCTGTGCGCCGCTACATCGAACAAGTCACACACCCCGACGGGACCGTCACTGAGACACCCGTTGAGGGCATCATCCTTACCGAGCGCGAATACCAGGAACAGCGCGACCACCTCGAAACGCTCATCGTCACCGCCGACACCTTCCTCCAGCAAGCACAAAGCGCCCTCGACTCCCTCATGGACACGTACAAGGCACAACGCTCCGCCGATAAGACATACCTCGCAGCCTTCGGCCTCGAGGACGACCCCCAGCCCGAAACTATCCTCTAAGCTCACACCTCCCCATCGAACGGATCACCATGAACGACTACAACGACATCGAAGACCTCGACGAGACGACAGACGACACCATCGTCCTTGACCTCGACGATGACACCATCGGCCCTGACGACCTCGATGAAGCCGACCTCGAGACCACAGAAGAGGATGAGGACGACTATGACGAATACGAGGACGATGACGAATACGAGGATGATGACGACGAGGACGACGTAACCTCAGCTCCCGTCACCACCTTCACGCTCACCCCACTACGAGACGGCCCCGACGAGGATGCCGTGGGCGACGGAGACGAAATGACCGAGGACGACACGGACCTCAACGAGGGCGCTGACGACGAAACCAGCGCCGACACCGAGGCTGCTCCCTTCCGCATCAACATCGACACGGATGGCCTCGACAGCGCCGCAGTCGAAGCGATCAGCAGCGTCAATGACGTGGTGACCGTCAAGAGCGACGCATACTCCGTCCGGTACACCTACATCAGCCCGCACCAGGTAGTCGGCACCAAGCCCATCAAGGACTACCGGGCTGACACCTACAGCGGCCTCTTCAATGTGATCCGTGAGATGGGTGTCATTGTCCCCGTCGTCGTGACACCACTCGCTGAGTATGCCGACTTCCTCGCCGACAACAACATCACCACCGGCGCAGAAGCCGACGAGCTCGGCTACGCGGGCCCACGCTACCGAGTCCTCGACGGGTGGCGACGCATCTTTGCATCCCTCAAGAACAACTACGACGAGATCCCCGCCGCCATCGTCACCTTCCACGACCCCGAAGTCGGACGCGACCTATCCAACCTCATGCACCTAGTCCTCAACCGCGCCCAGACACACACATGGGCTGAGAAGTGGGCGATGCAGCAGGTGATGGAAGAGTCCTACAGCCTCACCCCATCCATGCTCGACTGGCTCCTCCTCATCGACGCAGGCGACTCCATGCGCCTCAAGGAAGTCATGCTCGCCGAGTACCCCGAGGTAACTGACGAGTTCCTATCGGGCAAGAAAGACCTCGCGCGTTCCTACAAGGCCCTTGAAAAGCTCCGTAAGGCAGAGGCGAACCCCACGGCAGGCGACGACGACAGGAAGATCTCCAGCGTTGACGAAGCCGGCGACCTCGCAACCGCCGACACGGAAGATGCCCCACTCAGTGACGAGGAAGTCAAGAACCTCCTCGAAATGGGCGACGAACTCCGCGAAGTCCGCGACCTCCTCAACAAGGAAGCCGACACCGACGACACCGACATCGACGACGACAACTACGGCGGCGATCCCATCCCCGAAAACGCAGCCGAACAGGTCGGCTTCGAGGGTGGCGATGATGACGAGGACATGTTCGGCGAAGTTGATGAGAACACCGTCCAGGACACGAAGGACCGCAAGCCCCTCTCCAAGGAGCTACGCACGGCGATCCTCGCGCGCGACGAGTTCACCTGCCAGGCCTGCGGCTACGGCAAGGGCATCACGTCCATGGTCCACCTTGGCCAGCTCGAGGCCCATCACAAGACCAGCGTCTACGTGGGAGGCTCCGACGCGATGAGCAACTTCGTGACGCTCTGCCAGCGCTGCCACGGCCTCGTACACATCCTCGCCGGCTTCAACGCCAAGATCGGCATGACCAAGGAAGAGTTCGAGAACGTCCCCGACAACGATCAGACGATGTTCCGCGTCTGCATCAAGCTCGCGAAGGTCATCCTTAAGGCTGAGGAGGAGACCGGCAAGGCGCTCAGGAAGTACAAGCCTGTGCGCAACCCGTTCTGGGAGCAGCAGAAGCAGGCGCAAGATGTTGTCAAGACCCTAAAGGGTGAGGAAGCATTGGAGGACACAGCAGAATGACGACGTGGGTTTACTTCCAGCGGCCAGGATTCAGCCTCTACCAGGAGGACGGCGGCGTGCTCACATCCACCGCTCAGACCGTCAAGCGCGCCCAAGACCTGCGCAACATGGCAGCGCGACGCGCGCCCAACCTACAAGCAGCCCCATACAACCCAGCAGGCTACGAGTACTGCGCCTTCGACGGGCAGCGAGTTGTCAACCTGTTCGCCCGCGACGACCTAGCCATCACGCCCCGCACCGTCATCAAGACAGACCAGGGCAGCAAGACGCTCGCGCAGGTTCTCGACAACTACGAGATCACCGACCGGGGTATCGACCCCAAGGCCGCGGCATGGGACATCCAAGCCCTCCGCGAGGCCGTCAACTACGCCAACGCCTACACGCTCACCCGCCTCGATACGCGCGCCTCTGGCCCATTTGGCGCAGCCGGACCCACACGACCCGACTACTGGACCCTCACGCGCCCAGACACCGACACCGAGTGCACCCTGCGCACGTGTTACCGCACACAGGAAGGCTCCCTAGCGCACAGGCCAACCCTCGAAGCCAGCATCGACAGCTCCGACTACTTCCTCGTCTCCCTCCCCAAGGACTGCATCCCCCTATTCGACGGAACCGGAACGACACCCACGCAGGACACGCTACGAACGCTCGCCCGAGCAGTAGATGACGCAGCCACCAACCCCTTCTGCCTCGAGCGTGACATCCAGGGCGTAGCGTATGCCCTCACCCGAGGCGGTGCACGTCTCGAGTTCTACCTCGAAAACGTCGGCTCCTTCACCTACATGAACGGTGACCTCGTAGCACACGAAACCCATGGCGACCCCGCATACACGATGGGCCGCTCGATGCTCGTCAAGAACGCACTTAAGAACTACAGCAAGTTGGGCCTCGTCGGCGTGTACTCCATCGTTGATGCTCTCGTCCGACAGAGAGTCTGGAGCTCCGGCCCCTCCTTATGGTCAGAGTTCGCTGAGGGGTATCGAGCCGCCTGCAACGGCAGATTGGACGTGTGCGCTGACGCGCTCCCCCTATACGTGCCATCGCGCAGCACGCACCCCGAAACGCGACGCAACGACCCCTACAGCACCTACTACAGCTACGTCGCGCACTACAGAAACCTCATCAAGGCCGACGCAGCCAAGATGGCCCAACGGGCAAACTAGGCCACCATGAACACTCCTCGCAGCGCCATCGCGCGACACAACGCCCGCCAGGCACACACCCATGAGGCGCGCAGCCGACTCGAATGGGCGGCAGAAGTGCACGCCATCCTTGAAGCCGCCGCCACCACCTTCGACGAAACCATGACCCGCCAGCAGATCGTGGTCCCCGCGAACCGCACGCGCGGCCCAGTGCAAGCACGAGGCATCCTGGACATGTGCCAGGCCCTCAGCATCGTAGGCATGGCTACCAGCACTCCAACCGGCGACATCATCCTCACCCTCGCCGGCCACGCCGACCGAATGCAAGCAGCACTCCACCTCGCCCACAGCTACCTCGAGGCCGAACACCTACACCTCAGCCGAGCACACACCGACCGCCCCGGCGTAACCCTCAGCCCCGCCAAGGCGCGCCAAAAAACCTACGGGATACTCCTGAGTGCAGCAGCCGAAGCCTCCACCATCATCCGCACAACCCGCCCCTTCAACGTGCCACTCGACCGGGAGGATGTTGAAGCGGCGCACGCAGTCCTCAGTCAGGGGTGGGTCGGATCAGCCTACCGAGAGCAGCCCCTCCTAGCTGCCGAAGAAGGGTGTCGCGAGTATGAGAGAATCTATCTCTCGGTTAGTCAAAAACCCCTCGTCAAGTCGTACAGAAAGAACAGCCCGCGATGAACCCACTCCGCACGCCCCGTCACCTCCATCGAGCGTGGCGGGGCTCCGTCGCCCTCGCCCTCCTCCTTGCCCTCGTTCTCACGTTCTTCGCACACCCCGCTAAGGCGTTCACCGAAGACCAGGGACACAACCTCAAGGCCAAGCCCTCCACCTGGTGCCAGTGGTGCGCCGACAGTGACTTCGGGTACGACCCAAACGAAGAGCGCGGCATGATTACCAACGCCGGAGCAACCATGGGCGAGGCAGCGTGCGGTAACTTCTCCTTCGCGTTCGTAGAACTGAGAGCCGGAGTCAAAGCCCGCGGCTCCTACACCGTCAACGACATGCGCGCCGAAGCCATCAAGCTAATGCAGGCAGGCAAAGATAGCCCATTCAGCGATGACGGTTGGCTCTACCAGCTCAATCCCGAAGGCTTCGCCCAGGGAGTCTCCAACATGACCGGCGGGCAACTCACCGTCGAAGTCCAAGGCGACACCAGCGGCGCAGGCCTTGGAGCCAACAAGTTCACCGAAGACGACGTGCGCCAAGCCATGAACGACGGCTACTTCGTCATCTTCATGGTCCAAACCGACACCGGCGGACGACACTGGATCGCTGGCGATTACGTGGAGGGCAACACCGTCCACACCATCGACTCCGGGCGACCCCTCACCACCCTCGACCGATCCCAATACCCCGGCGGCATCGGCCCCATCCTGAAGTTCTCCCGCACCGACGGCAAGAAACTTCAAGACCTCCCCACCATTGACGACGCGGCCACTAGCGTCGGCAGCAGCAACAGCGGTGACACCGCCACTGCAACCGACACCGGCATCATCAGCGACCTCGACCTACCCGGTATGCCACCTCGCACCGTCGGACAAAACCACCAGCTCTCCGAAGCAGACAAGCTCGCCTTCGCGAAAGACACCCTCAAGTTCGCGAACTACACGAACCTGAACACCACGCAGAAAGACAACGTTGACCAGATCGTCGCCCAACGACAGCTTGAACAAGACCGCAAGATGTCGGACTGGTTCAGCACCGGCGCAGCCATCATTGGCATCATCCTGTTCCTGTACGCCCTCGTCATCGTCCTCGCGTTCCTGTTCGACCTGGCCTTCCCGCTGTTCTCTCTTCTCAAGTTCGCGACAGCTGGTTCCCTGACTGTGCATCACGAGTCGCAAAGCCGTGCGGGCGTGAAGGAGCTGGGAGCTCCACCTCGAGGCCGCTGGGCGACGTGGGGGAACGTATTCGTCACTGCCGGGTTGGTTGCAGCGTTGGGTGGTTTGCTCATCAGTGGGATGCTGGTTAGGTGGGTCGCGTCGTTGTGGCAGATGCTCTACATGTGACGGGTGAGCATAACCCCTGCATACCTGTGATCTAGTTAACCAGTTTCCGGGTTGCGCGCACAAAATACCCCGGCCTACACTAAACCCATCACAAACAACACAATTTCATAGCTCCCCTGAACCGCCCCGGATCAGGGGAGCACCCCGGAAAGGTGCCCGAGCGGCTGAAGGGGCCTCCCTGCTAAGGAGGTAAACAGAGGAATCTGTTTCGCGGGTTCGAATCCCGCTCTTTCCGCAGGACGCGAGAAGCGCCTGAGACGAGTTACTTCATTTGGATCGAAACTACACTCGTTTCAACCTTTTCTCTCGCGTCCCCCACTTTTGCCCAAAACACCCAGAAAGGAGAGCGTCATGGCACGCATGAACACCCGAGGCAGCAAGCCCCGCAACATGGCTACCACTCCCGTCAACACGACGACGGGACGGGCCTTCACCGCAGAAGGTGGAACGGGGTGGCAGCGCACCCCCAAGGGCGAGCTGTTCCTCGCCGCCGTGACCTCCCTCAACGAGGACACCTTCTACGAGACCGCCGATGAGCGCGTCAACCGTATCCAGACCCTCACCACGGACCCCGAGATCATCAACAGCCCCGAGTGGGCGCTCGGCATGGTCCGCTGGCTCCGCCAGGAAGTCGGACTCCGCTCGATCCCCGGTGTTGTCGCCATGACCGTCGTTAAGGCACGCCTGGACGCTGGCCTGACCGGCACGAACCGTCAGATTATCGAAGCGGCCATCGGTCGCCTCGACGAGGCCTCCGACATGATCGCCGGGTGGATGAGCCTGTACGGGCGTAACATCCCATCCTGCGTGCGCCGTGGCGTTGCCGACGCTCTGCGCGCCCGACTGTCCGAGCGTTCCTACCTCAAGTGGGTTGGCCGCATGAACTCGGGTAGCGTCACGCTCCGCGATGTCATCAACCTGACGCACCCCAAGCCGAAGGGTAAGACGCAGGAAGCGCTCATCAAACTCGTGCTCGACGAGGGCTACGGCAAGAAGGGCGACGACAAGCAACTACCCACCATCCGAGCACGCCGTCAGTTCCTCGCCATGGACCGTGACGCGCAGATTAGCGCCCTCACCGGCCCGGACGCGAAGGATGTCATCCGTAAGGCTGCTCTCACCCACGAGGTGATCGCAGGCGCAATCGGGACGATCCCCGCCGACGTGTGGGAAACCCTCGTCCCCGAGATGGGTTACATGGCCCTGCGAATGAACCTCCGACGCATCGAAGCATCCGGCGCGTCTCGCGCGCTGATCGCCACGATCAACGAGCGCCTGAGCGACGTGGAAGAGGCTGCGAAGTCTCGCACCATGCCGGTCGCGTTCTACGCAGCGTACAAGAACGCGCCGCTGGCCTTCGCCGCCGCCCTACAGGACGCAGCGAACGCTTCGCTCGAGAACGTTCCCGCGCTCAAGGGGCGCACGCTGGTCCTCCTGGACCGCTCCGGCTCGATGAGCTACCCCATGTCGGCGAAGTCGTCGCTGAGCTGCCAGGACACGGCCAACGTGTTCGCGTCGGCGCTCGCTATTCGAGGCGAGAGCGTCCGAGTGGTTGCGTTCGACGATCACATGGAGGACGTGAAGGTCGCCAGCACGGACCTGCTCCGTGTCGTGGACCAGATGCCCACCGCTCGAGGCTGCACCTACACGCCGGATGCTGTCGCTTACGCCCACAAGAAGGGCGAGAAGTACGACCGCATCATCATCCTCACGGATGAGCAGTACAGGGGCGGCAGCGTCGATAACGCGCTCGACACGTATGCTCCCAGGGTTCCGGTGTTCACCTGGAACTTGGCGGGCTATGCGACAGCGCAGATGGAGGCCCGAGAGGGCCGCTGGACCTTCGGCGGACTCTCCGACAAGGGCTTCCAGATGATCCCGCTCCTCGAGCGCGGGATCGGCCAGTCCTGGCCCTGGGAGTAACCACCCACTAGGGGCCTCACCCGACACTCCCACCACAGGGCGAGGCCCCACCAACGCCCCTATAGCTCAGTTGGTTAGAGCTGCGGACTTTTAATCCGAGGGTCGCAGGTTCGAGTCCTGCTGGGGGCACTCAGTGAAAAACTGAACATGGCGGGGTGCCGGAGTGGACTAACGGAGCTGTCTTGAAAACAGTCGCACCGACAGGTGCCCAGGGTTCGAATCCCTGTCCCGCCGCCAACTGAATACATGGTCCTATGGGGTAGCGGTCAGCCCGCCAGATTTTCACTCTGGAGACCCGAGTTCGACTCTCGGTAGGACTACTCCGATCCGGTGTAGCTCAACGGACAGAGCGGGGGACTTCTAATCCCAAGGTTGCAGGTTCGAGCCCTGTCACCGGAACTCCAACAACTAAATACCTACCAGGGGTCAGTGAGCCGAATTGGTGAAGGCACCCGACTGTAAATCGGGCACATCAGAAACGTTGCAGGTTCGAGTCCTGCCTGGCCCACTGGTGGAGTGAAGACGCGAATGTGTGAGTTACTTCTTTGCATAGAAAACACATCCTGGGCGTAGACCCAGGGCCCCATTTGCTCGCGCAGCCTTTCAGCTTTGCTCCACCTCTCCATCTCGGATGGTGTAATGGCAGCACACCGGATTTTGGTTCCGGGCATCTAGGTTCGAGTCCTAGTCCGAGAGCGATCTGCGGGCGCGTCCCTGTCGAGAAGATAGCGACGCGCCCGCAGGTTTACCCAGATCGAGAAAGGAAAACCATGACCATCGGCGAGCGCAAGGCCGCAGCCAACAAGCGCCGACGCGCATTCCACATCTACGCCATGAGCATCGCAGCAGCCCTCAGCGCGGGCGTGTTCGCTGCCCTCGCGTTCGTGGGCCTGATCGGCCCCGCACAGTGGGCCACCAGCCGACAGGAAACCGTCCTCGGGAAGGTGTTCACCGGCTGGCTGACGACCGTCAACATGCCCGCCGCAGGATGGGGGAGCGATACCGTGTTCGTCTCCTCCTACACGGGCGACACCGCCCACCTGACCACAGGGGAGATGGCCCCCGTCGCCGATCTGAACCTCACGGTCCCGCTCTCGACGACAGCTGAGCACGCCGTCTCCATGAACACCCTCACCGCAGCGCTCCTCGCCGCAGCCCTACTCCTCGTGGCCGTTGCTATGTGGCCGTCCTACGTCACCGACCCCGCACAGCTCGAAACAAGCCTGGCGGGAGCGTTCGAGTGGCCCACCCCCACGACGAGCGAGAAGCAGCGCCAGAAGGCCCGCGAGCGTCGCCAGCAGCGACTAGAAGAGTTCACCGCAGCCCGCGAAGAAGTTGATGACCTCGACGCTGAAACCAATGCCGACACAACCCAGAACGACGCGCAGGAACACCCCGCAGGCACCGAGTTTCTAGCCACCCGCCTCATGGAAGGAACCCGCCATGAGTGAACCCCTCATCATCGCGTTCGCCGCGGCCCTCGTCGCGTCCGCAGCCTTTATGGTCGCCACCGTCGTCCTCATGGGAGACACGGCCTTCAAACGCAGCGCAGACACCCTCAGCGCCACGCTCACAGTCGCCCTCGTCAGCGCCGCATTCGCCTCCCCGATCTTCACCCCCGCCGCCTACCAGGTGCCCGACGTGATCCACGCCTGGGTGAACTTCGGCCTCGCAGCACTCGCCCTACTGCTGATGATGGTCACGGTGTGGAACATGTTCCGCCGCTACCCCGACGTGCCCCTCACAATCCACTGGAGCGCATGGGCCATCAACGGCATCCTCGGATACGCCCTATGCGGCTTCTTCCCCACCATCCACTTCATCCACACCATCAGCCCGTGGGCCTGAAAGGAACAGCAACATGAACAAGCGCAAGTGGCTAACAGTTGATCGCGTGTGTGCAATTGTAGGAATCGTCTTCCTCTTGGCCCTCCACATCTGGCTGTACGGTGTCGTGCATTCGTCAGACGGAGGTAAGTCTGTCAGCAATATGGACACCAGTGCCGTCGCCGACGGAACCCTCAATGACCTCAACGAGCTTGCCGTCGATGACAACCCCGCACCACCTGAGAAGTACAACCGGGTGGAGCAGTTCGGCCCCGCTTGGAAGGACGTGGACCATAACGGCTGCGACACGAGGAACGACATCCTCGCCCGCGACCTCAAAAACATCAGCGACCGACGTAACACCTGCGTCATCACCGCCGGCCAACTCGCAGACCCCTACTCGGGCAAGTGGATCGACTTCCGCAAGAAGGACGCATCAAAGGTCCAGATCGACCATGTTGTCGCCCTCGAGAACGCCTGGCAGTCTGGCGCGTACAACCTCACCCAGGAAGATCGTGAAGCTCTTGCCAACGATCCCGACAACCTCCTGGCCGTCAACGGTCACGACAACATGGCCAAGGGTTCCAAGAGCGCGGACCAGTGGATGCCGCCAAACGCCGACTACGCCTGTGCCTACGCCTCTAAGCAGGTCCAGATCAAGAGCCGCTACGCTCTCACAGTGACCACAGCAGAGAAGCAGGCCCTCGCCGACGCACTGGCAACCTGCACCACCAACTAGAAAGGCCCATCCCAATGGCATTCACGACAGCGCAGAAGCGCGAAGTAATCCAGAGACATTACCCCACTGCCAACAACATCGCCGTGAAGGGCAACGTCTTCTTCGCAGCCTTCCCCGACGCGGAGCCCATCATCGGCTGGCTCCACTCACCACGCGAAACCCTGTGGATCCAGGCAGTCGTCCCCGTGAGCGCCTGCACCGCCCTACGCACAGTACCTCCGCTCTGGTTCATCGAAGCGGCCCAACCCTACATGCGGGGCGACGAGCGAAAGGAGTGGTACCTCTACACACTCCGAGCGGCTCAGCAAACATTCCCATCGGGGGATTACATGCGCTGGATCACTCTCAATGAGGGGCATCCGCTCAGAAAGGCGTTTGGCGACTATTGCGCCTTCGATATTGAAGGCAAGGAGACAGAGTTCCGCATCAAGAACGCCGAGTTGGAGACGGTCAGGACCATTAAGAAGGCCGACCTCCTCTATGTGCTCACGGATGAGCCAGGTAGCCTCTTCTACGAAGTAACACCTTTCTGATAGCCATGACTTACACGACAAAAGATATTCGCCCCGTTTTCGAGCGTGACTGGGGCATAGTTCGCAGATTCGTCGTCAAGGGAAACGTTGCATTCAGCGTCATTGGTACGGGTGTTCCAGTGTTCGGTTTCGTTGTTTCCGCCGCCAAGCCTCGCGTGGAGCCGTGCGTGAGCCTCAGTAGCACCTCGGCTCCTCTGGATGTGGTGCCGCCCCAGTGGTTCGCGCACGCAGCAGCCGAGTTCATCCCCGGCATGGGGACTGAGGCGCAACGGAACTACTGGACGACGCTCGTCGCGGCCAGCAAAGCCCTTGGTGGCAACAGTGGACATATCCAGCTCGACGAGCAGCACCCATTCGCGCAACACACAGGGGCAGTGACCCTCACCGTGCTCGTGAACCGGGTTGAAGCTACAAACCGGCATGGAGATATGGTAGGTGTCTACACGAAGCCAGGCATCATGCACGCCCTCACCTCCCAACCGGGACCGATCATCTCCTGGTCCTAACCAGAACCATCACCCAATGGCGGCACCCCTCCTCCTAACGTGACAGGGGTGCCGCCACCACGTTGCCGTATGCAACCAACCGAAAGGAATGACCATGACACCGAAACGAAAGTGCCCCACCGACCTCACCCGCGACACGGTCCACGCACAGAAAGACCTCGCCCGCGTCCTGCGCGCCTGGGCTGACGACCTCGAAAAGGGAGGTGCAGACATGGACGCACTCGCCCGACGTGGGGAGCTTGCTGCGTGGGCGCAGAGGCGCGCGGAGCGCCAGATGCGACATGTGGGCGCGTCGTTTGAGCGCGTGATCGCGTGCGCGTCTTCGGCTGATCGTCGAGGCGTTACTGGTGGCCGGTGAGGCTACGACGCGGAGGCCCTGGGGCTGCTGGTTGGTGGTTCCGGGGTTTTTCTCAACCCTAAACCGCCTGTGATCTACTTAACCAATTAGGTGGATGTTAGCGCTTGCGGGCAAACTAACCCACAAGCTACGATCAAACCCATAACCCAGTCACACGAGAAGGAGACAGCCTCATGACCACCAACACCGCCATCGACTACACTAAGCTCGCCGACACTGCGGCCAAGACCTACACGACCTCCCGAGATGCGCGCTCCCGCGCCATCGCCAACCTCGCCGTCGTAGACAGCGACCGACGCGGCTACCAGGACATCATCACCGCCGACGGACACATCGACGTGCCCCTATTCGCCGCCTGGTTCACCCAGGACGAGAAAAACGAGATCGCAGAGCGGGCAGTCGCCTACTACCTGGCCGCCAACAAGTTCGAGGAGTACACGCGAGGCACTATGCGCTACTTCGAGGACGCGATGGCCACCAGCACTGCGCTCGCCCTCATCACCGAGGTCCACCGCCTCATCCACCAGGACAGTAACATGGGTGCTCTCTTGCGCGAACTACGCGACAGCGAAGAGGGGCAGGAACTCGCCGTCTATCCCGACTTCTCTAAGATGTTCGCGTTTGTCGCCAATTCCGAGTGCCGCGCCAACAGCGCCAAGGGCGCTCTTCTCGATAGCGCATCTGACACCCTCCGCAAGGCAATGGCACCCTACAACAGGGACGCTGTGACGCTCATGCTCATCCGCTTCTTCAAGAGAGACACAGACGAGCATGGAAACCTCGTCTACGACAACCACTACTTTAACCTCCGCAACCTCCCCACACTGCACGATGTTGAACTCAACAACAACATGCGCGCATCCGAGTCACAGTTTTGCACAGTCGATACCATGCTAACGAGGCACTTCTACATGGAAGCCAGGAGCCGCCTCAGCGACTCCATCTCGCGCGCCACCAAGAACATGCAGGGGCGTATCAAGAACGGACTGGGCACACTGGGCAACTAAAAGAAGACGGACACGCAGAGAGAAAGGACAAGACATCATGACCGCCATCACCGCCACCCCCGCCCGGGCCCGACTCGCCGACCCCCAGACAAGCTGGGATGCGGCCCTCACAGTCAACGCCACGAAGTCGTGGCTCCTCTTCGCAGAACTCAGGACCATCGAGAAGGATGAGTGGATCGGAGAGGAGTTGACCAACGAAAATGAAAAGCTGAACATCGAAGGGCTCTTCACCGCCCTCACCCCGTCCCGCGTTCGAACCATCGTGTCCGACTGGAAGAAGCAGGGGTACGTCGAGGAACTGCCCAAGCGTGCTAAGACCTCCACGGGGCGCACCGCCCGACTCCACCGACTCACCCCACAGGGGCGCGAACTCGTCGCAGTTCTGCGCGACATCAACCGAAAGGCTCATCAGTGACAGAAGAAGACCCATCCCCACCAGTGGCGGAAACACTCGCCCGCCTACAGCTCACCCTTAAAGCGCGCCAGACCAGCATCGCCCATGCTCTCATCACAAGGGCGCGCATCAATGCCCGAAACTACCCGTCGGAGGCGACACTGCCTCCACGAATCTCACGCAAGAAAGGCAAAGCTCAACATGGCAGCGAAGAAGGAAGTTAAAGTCCTCCGCAAGTCGAAGAAGTGGGACGACCTCGCCCCGCGCATCATGGCTTACGCGAAGCTCCTCAAGGATCGCGTGAAGAATGCCGAAGGCCCCGTCAAGACGTACATCCTCGACAACTTGGACGAGCGCTTCCCCGCAGTCGCCCAGAAGGGCGGCTACAAGATCGACGCGGATGTCCACGGCGACTCAGGCACGCTCTCCTACCGCAAGCCCTCCCGCAAGCCGGGAACCGGCCTCAAGATCGTGGATGCTCTCGCATTCATGGCTTGGTGCGAGGAAAACGGCATCGAGCACAACGCTCAGCCGACCGTCACGTTCCCCGAGGAGTTCGTGACCCAGGAGAACCTAGCCAAGCTCATCGAACAGGCTGGTGGCGTGATGCCTGACGGCATGGACGACGATACGACGCTCAACGCAGCGACCCTCACGGTTCGCATGAGCGAAGAGCAGGCCAAGCACCTCGTGGACGATAAGCTCACCGTCCGCAAGCTCCTCGAGATGCTGGAACTCAAGGACGATCTCGCCTGATACCCCTTCAACATGTAGAGAAAGGTTACCTACATGGCTCACAAGAGCGCCGACGCGCAGCCCGCCGCCAAGAAGGCTGCATCCAAGACCCGCGCCCCCAAGCCTGTTAAGGCTGAGGAACCCACTGCGCCCGTGTGGGAGGTTCCCGGCTACAAGGCACTCAGTGAGGAGGAAATGCGCCGAGACCTGGCCGAAGCCGACATCTACGCCCAGGCGCACGCACTCATCCCCTACCAGATGCGAGGCAACACAGGCGACATGTACCTGCTTATGCAGATCGCCAAGCACCTGAACATCCCCTTCATCACCGCCCTGCGGGGCCTGTCGTTCATCGGCGACAAGGACGTGAAGCCCGCCATGACGGCGCAGCTCATGTCCGCGCTCGTCCGCAACGCAGGCCACACGCTCCGCGAGCAGTGGGACGCGGAGACCAGCACGGCCACGGCCACCCTCATCCGCAATGACGACCCTTCGTTCGAGCACGTTGCCGTCTGGGACGAGGAGAAGGCCCGCGTCGCTGGCCTGTGGGAATCGACCCCCACGTGGGTCCAGTACCCGAAGGCCATGCTCACCGCCCGCTCCATGAGTGAGGTGTGCCGTCACGCAGCATCCGAAGTCCTCCTGGGCTTCAGCTACGTGCCCGAAGAGTTCCAAACCGCCGAGTCGGCCTCGCGCGTCCTGGACATGCGTGAGCAGGTGAAGCACGACATGGACCGCCTGCACCTGTCGAGCGAGAAGGTCGCCGAAGTCCTCGACGGCGTGACCCTCCCCGGCATCCCTGTCGCCCTCATGACTCCGCGAGAGCTGGAGGAAGTCAACGCCCGCATCGGCGTGATCGAGTACGAGCGCGACAAGGACAAGATTGACAAGGCGCGTGAGCGCATCCAGAAGGGCCGCGACAAGCTGAACCTGAGCGAGGGCGCGTTCGCTGAGATCGTGCGCCGCAACGTGCGCCCCGGAAGAGGATACGACACCATGAACTTGCGCGAGGCAGAGCAGGTGCTCGACGTGCTCCTACGCCAGGCGAAGAAGTCGGGTATCCGTTCCGGCCAGCATCAGACTCAGCCCTCCCAGCAGGCCAACTCCCAACCGCAGCCCACGCCGCAGCAGCAGGCCCCCGTCCAGCCCCAGCAGAGCGCTCAGCAGCCTCGCCCACAGGCGCAGCAGGGATACACCCAGAACATGCCCGCACAGCCCCAGCAGCCCCCCCAGCAGCGCCCAGAACCGGCTCGCCAACCCCAGCAGGCCCAGGCTACCGCGCCGCAGCAGCAGGCCCCCGCCCAGGAGTCCTACGGCCTCTACGACGAGTCTCAGCGTCCCGAGCACTACCCGCCGCTTGGCTCCCAGAATCCGCAGGGCATCTCTGGCCCCATGGCGATGATCCAGCGCGCCATGAAGAAGCAGGGTGTCTCTGAGGAAGAGCTGCCCTTCGTTCTCGCCTACGCCTTCGAAAACGACGAGCGCGCAGATGTAGATAACGTGGATGCGCTAACCATGGACGACATGACCATCCTCCTTGACCGCATCCAGCGGTACGCAGCAGAAGCCGGACCCCTCCCAGAACCCACCGCTGAGCTCCCCTTCGACGGCGATACGCCCGCCGACAACATGGACGACCTGGAAGCATCCTACAGCGCACAGGGAGACGAGGTGAACGATGCCTCTGAGACGTGGAACGAAGGCTGGCCGGAACCGGCGAAGCCCGGCGGCGGCGCGAACTAGTAGTGGCCCGAGCCAGCAAACCCGTGAACTCATCTACGGGCGCGACATGTGGCGGTGCGCCAAGTGCGGTAAGGACATCACCTACGTCCAATCCAGCATCCAGCACCGCAAAGCCCGCGGCATGGGCGGCACGAACGATCCGTCGATCAACAGCCCCGCCAACCTCATCGTCCTATGCGGGTCTGGCACCACGGGGTGCCACGGCCACGTCGAAGTGAACAGGCGCGAAGCACGCGAACACGGGTGGGCGGTCTCCCAATACGCGGACCCCCACGACGTGCCCGTCCAGTACAAGGACGGCCTGTTCCTCCTCGACGACACCGGCCACCGCATCCCCACCAAATAACCACACACGACCACCACCTGAAAGGGGTGAACATATGTCCAAGCGAATCTACATCGCCCTCCCTCGCGACTACGCGCGCGAGAACTCCTGTGCAGACGGGGATGCTCGCATCGCTTTTCTTTACCTTGAACTCCTCGGCTATGAACTGGTCAAACCAGCAGATAGCGACGCGAATGGAGTGGATCCCCTGCGCATGTTGTTGCAGTGCGACGGCGTTCTCATCATGCCAGGCTGGGACACCGACCCCATAAGTGCGCACGCCGTCACCGTTGCCCAGCAACTCGGAAGACCCGTTGGCACCTACAACCATTGGGCCACTCAAGCCGCAGCAGAGGGACAGTGATGAGCCGCGACGACCAGGACAACACAGCAGCAGTGAGCTCTCTCGTCATGCCCGAAGCATGGACCGAGAAGGGTGCGTGCGTGCGAGCCCTCAACCCCGACGCATGGTTCCCTGAGCGCGGAGCAAACGGCAACATGGAAGCTCGCCTCGCCCTGAGAGTCTGCGCCGAGTGCCCCGTCAAGGATCTGTGCCTCAAGGAAGCACTCGCCCAGGGCCCCTCCTGCGAGGGAATCTGGGGCGGCACCACGCACGCCGAGCGGCGCAAGATGCTCCGCATGGGCTGCACAACCCTCGAGGAGTACAAGGCCCTCACTGAGCCGAAGACCGAGGAACCTGTCGAAGCTCCCGTCCAGCCCGCGCAGGACATGCCCACCGTCGAACCCGCCGCACCCGTGAAGGACAAGACCACAACCTTCCCCGACATCCTCTCGGAGGTGATGCAACTGCCTGGGAACTACACAATCGGAAGCCTGTTCTCGGGCTATTAACGGTGGCCTAGACCTCGGCGTACAACTCGCCCTCGGCCCCGCACGCCTCGCCTGGGTGAGCGACATCGAACCCGGCCCCCAAGCCATCCTCGCCCACCACCACCCCGACGTACCCAACCTCGGGGACATCACGCGCATCGACTGGACGAAGGTCGAACCCGTAGACGTGATCTGCGGCGGCTCACCCTGCACCGACCTCTCACTCGCCGGCGCTCGAGCTGGCATGACCAAGGACACCCGCTCAGGCCTGTGGGAGTCCATGTTCCACGCAATCACAGCTATCCGCCCCAGGCTAGTCGTCTGGGAAAACGTCCAAGGAGCACTCAGTGCATCAGCTTTTAGCCTCATGGAACCCGACCAGGGACATATGGGAGGACGGCCAACCGGACCTGTTCTCCGAGCACTCGGGCGTGTACTCGGAGACCTTGCCGGCATCGGGTATGACGCGACGTGGACAGTTGTTCAGGCTTCCGACGTTGGAGCGCCCCACAAGCGGGCCCGAGTCTTCGTTGTTGCTCACCCCCACGGCGAACCTTGGCTCGAACGGTGGGAGCCAGCCACCCGAGAAGCGCCGGGAGGGCGGTCATGGGCCGACGTTAGCGGACGTGATCGAACACCTCGAACCCTGATCCCCACGCCAACCGCATCAGACTGGAAGGGCGGCTACCACCAGGAGGGGAAGGGGATGAGCCTGTCTCAGGCGACCAAGCTCCTCCCCACTCCCGTCGCCCAGGCCCCAGGGAACACTGCCGAAGCCCATCTGCGGAAGAAGCCGGGCCGCACTCAAGTCACCGACTTGGGCATCATCGCCCGCGAAGGACTCTTCACGACCGGAGGGAACCTTCTGCCCACCCCGCAGGCCACCAACGCCACCTACTCATCCAACGGCTACGGCCCCAACCTCCACGAGACAGCAGGAACCCTACGCGACAGTTTCGGCCCCTACGCGCCAGCCATCGCCCACTGGGAAACCATCACCGGACGCACAGCCCCAGCCCCAACAGAACCACCCCTACGCGAGGGCGGCAAACCACGCCTGTCCGTCCGCTTCGTCGAATGGCTCATGGGACTCCCCGACGGACATGTCACGGGCGTAGGCCTCTCCCGCGAGAAGACACTACGCGCCCTCGGCAACGGGGTCGTCCCCCTGCAAGCAGCCGAAGGCATCCTGCGAGCCCTCCAACAAGAACGCCAAGCCGCCCTCGAGGAAGGCTGGCCCGAATACACGCAACCAGCCAGCAAGGAACAGTCATGAACGCCGTCGCGTACATCACCACACGTAACCACGAAGCTGACGCAGCTTACCTCAATGCCCAAGGCCTCCGCGTCACCATCGAAACAAACCCAGACGGAACGCCATTCCTTGCGCTCGCAGTGCCGCGTGGACACCTGCGCGAACACCTGCACTACTTGAATCCGGGCGACGCGCTCATCTGGAACTCCGACCACAAGCCGATCTCCGCCACTGTCGTACCAGAACCCCTCGTCACAGCACTCACGGAGCACATCTCCTCGCTCATCTCAGCAGCAACCAAGAAACACCGCCGATGAACGCCGAAGACATCCTCAACGCCCTACGCCACCACTACCCGACAGCGGCGTTCGTCCCCGAGCTCACCATCAACGACGAGCAATCCCTTACGGACTACTACGAACAGGGCGAGCATGAGGCATTCACTCGCCGCATCGACGCACTCATGTTCGACAAGCGCATCCGCACGGCCATCGAGATCAAGGTGGACCGAGCCGATGCGAAGAGGGAAAGCCTCGCCAAGGTCCGCGCCTGGCGACAAGTCACGCACAGGTTCTTCTACGCCACACCGGCAGGCCTCATCGACTCCCCTCCCATCATGAGTGGATCAATCGGCCTCCTCTGGATACACCCAGACGGTCGTATCGAATGGCGCAGAAAGTGCCGCCTCAACCCCTCCCCAGAACCACTACCCCTGATCGTCCAAGAACGCATCGCACACCGAGCCAGCAGCTACGCTCTCGTCCCCAAGGAACTACGTCCATGACCTTCAACCCGCGAATCACACAAGCCCTACGCCCAGCCGAAGATGGGACCATGAAGCGCAAGAAGAAGCTCCGCTGGAGCAAGACCAGCTGGTGCGTGAAACCGCCCCGCAAGATCCGGTACCGCACCAAGCTCGACGCGAAACTCGCCCTCGCCTCCACACAGCGCTCGCGTAACCCACGACGCGAAGAACGCCGCTACTACAAGTGCCCAGCGTGCAAGGGCTGGCACCTCACCTCACACTGACTACCACACGGTAATAAACAGTGACGCTTTGAGCGCTCGAGTCTCGTTCTCCACGGGGGCTAGACCTGAGCAAAGCGAGCCGCATAGCAAGCAACACTCGCCCAAAAGGGTTGATATGTGGCCGAAAAGCGCACTCTTGGGAGCATGTTTCTATGTTCTGGTTTAGGTTCGCGCGCTGCAATAGCCTGTTTGGCGCGAGGTAAGCATAAATAGGCTGTGACCCACTTAACCAAACGCGGGGATAATGTGCCCCCAAAACAGTGGTACCGTTGCCACAACAAACCACCTATGCAGACATGCAGAAAGGAACAATCATGGAACAGAACCAGATCCTCGGATACCTCGGGGGCCTTTTTCAAAAGAACGCGCCGATCACCGACGAGGTATTCAGCGCGCTCAAGGAGTGCCTGACCCCCTACAACGTCGGCGAAAATACGAAGGTTTCCGGCGACACCGTGCGCATCCGCGCCGCCATCGACTCCCTCGGCTTCCGTCACGGAAAGAACCTCAACGCATACGTCGAGTACGAGAAGGCGGAAAATGAGGGAGAAGCCGCTACCGTCTTCCTCACCATCGAGTCCGAAGACGGATGCTTCTCATCTCGACATTCCAAATTGACCTTCAAGATCAACGAGGTCGGCTATGCGAACACTATCCTTGAGTGTTCCAGCCGCAACGGGGAAGGCTGGCACGCCTACGAGATCCCCACCATGCTCGGCGTAGGCGCAGCGTACTACGCGCTCCTCGGGTGGGAGGAATACAAGGGAATCGAGGCGGGTCGCCTCGAAGCGGTCGAGTCAGAGGACGAATGGAATAGCTACCTCGAAGACTATCCCGAGGTTGAAAACGACCCGCGCACAGAAGAAGAATGCCTCACCTCGGCGCTCATGCTCCTGGCCCAGAGTGCCAAAGAAGCCAGCGACGACGATGACGAAGAGGGTGACGAGTGAACGCCACCTACCTACCCCCGACCAACAAGGCAACGACGCTCGCCTCCCTGCTCCAGATCCACTTGGACCAGGCAGAGCGCGTCACCGCCCCCCTCACCCACTTGGAGAACATCTCCATGGGCGACCTGCGAGTCATCGACCGCCGCAACGGTCGCGCTTACCTGCGTGACGGCTCCACCATCACTGCTCGCAAGAAGAGCAAGACTAGCGAGTGGGTCGTCGAAACGCGAGGCCCCATCCAGAAGAAAGGGGCATTCCTCCAATGAGCTACAACCAGTGGATCTCAGACGTAACGTTCGAGGCAGGAGACCTATCCAAGGCAACCTTCACCCCGACAGATGAGGAGATGTTCGAGCAGTGGCTCCTCAACTACATCGCCACCCACGATGAGACATGCCAGAAAGGTTACAGGCACGACATCTACTTCATGTTCGCCTGGCACTTCACCTACGGTCCTGACGGGCGACTCACAGACCTGTCAGTCGATTTCCCGTGGGATGACGATTACGTCCCCCACTTCTTCGTCACCGAGCTGGAGGGAACCAGTCTGTTCTTCCGCGAGCGCGGCGTGCGCTTCAAGCTGGTCTTCAACAAGGCTGGCGAAGAGGAAGATGACCGCTGGCAGATCACCACCACCCACGGCGGCGTGTGGGCGGCTCGCGGGAAGCTCGTCTACGGCAAGCGTGAACGCATTGCCTAAGTCAATCACGGTGTGGGTGCCGGGCAAACCCGAGACACAGGGCTCTACCCGGTACTTCACGCCTCAAGGTTCCCGCAAGCCGGTCATCGTCCACGACAATCCCCGGCTCGAAGCGTGGCGCACCGCCGTCACCTTCCTCGTCAAGCACGCCGCCCACAAGGCCCGCTGGGACACGCCACTCGACGAGCCGGTCGAGGTAGTCGCCACGTTCTACCTCGAAGCCCCGAAGCGACCACGGTTTGAACTCCCCGCAGTCAAACCCGACCTCGATAAGCTCCAACGAGCAATCGGGGACGCTCTCGGAAACGGGATCCTCAAGGACGACAGCCGTATCGTCCACTGGAACGTGTGGAAACACTACGGCACAGAACCAGGCGTGAAACTCACGCTCACGAGACTCACCCAGGAAGAAGTCACCAGACTCGCTCAGGAAGGAGAAGATGACCAATGATGAAGGTAGCGAAAACAACGCTGCGTAGCGTCCTGTGCGCCGCTCTGTTCACCCTCGGAACCGTCTCCACGTTCGCGTGGCTCATCGGCTTCGGCAGCGGCCTCGTAGCCTTGTGCGCAGCACTGCTATACCCCTCCCTCGTCGTCGATGCGGCACTCCCGCTCCTTGGAGCTGGGGCCGTCAGCTTCGCCGCTAGGGGCATCTCCATCTTCGGCTTGCGCCTCATGACCCCGAACGACAAACGTCAACCCCTCCGAACCGACCTCATCGGCTGGATCGGCTTCGTCGATGACGAGACCCTGCGTATGACGCTAGAGGCCGGAAAGGAAGTGCCAAATGGGTACGCGAAGACCACCAACTGACCAGCCGCGCCCCTGCCAACTCAGGCGAACCCCCGAAGCCATGCAGGTCACCAGCGACAACCTGCGCCAGGTAGCCCGATGGTGCCACGGCGCTCTACAAACCGAGGGTGGCAAGATCGCCCTCATCGAAGTCACAAACACCATCACCTCACACACAACCACCGCCCACGTCGGCGACTACATCGTGCGCCGATACCGCGGCAACCGATCCGTCTTCACCGCCATTCCGCAAGACGAGTTCGAGCAGGAATGGACCCTACGACCCAAGAAGGAACCCCGAAAATGAGCAACGAACTACGAATCACCGGCAACCTCACCCGCGACCCCGAACTGCGCTACACGCAATCAGGCAAGCCCGTCGCATCATTCACCGTCGCCGACAACCGACGAGTCCGAGACCAGTCCGGCAACTGGGTAGACGGCAACACCCTGTTCATGCAGTGCGCAGCATGGGAAGAGCTCGGCGAGAACGTCGCTGAATCCCTGCGCAAGGGCATGACCGTGACCGTCACCGGCAGGCTCGAAGCCAAGGAGTACGAGTCGAACGGCGTGAAGGTCCGAGGCTTCGAACTCATCGTCTCCGACGTTAGCGTCTCCCTGCGCCGCCAGCAGGCCACCGTCAAGAAGGTCACTCCTTCCTCCAACAACCAGGGCAACGGCTACAACGGCTACAACCCCAACACTCAGTTCACAACAGACCCGTACAGTACGGGTGCCCCGTTCTAAACCCAGACAGGACACAACAATGGCTACCGCCTCCCACATGTTCCCGTTCATGCTCACCCTCCCCGACGGAACCCTCCACGATGCAGTCCGCATCTACGCGGAAACCCTCGAGGCCGTCGCCGAGTGGTGCGGCGGGGAAGTGGGAGGCGCAGCCATTCCCGGCAAAGGCACCGTCGCTGGCATCCTCTACCCCACAGGTAAAGGCCACGATGCGTTCGCGCCCGTCGGCTCCTACCTCCTGCGAGGATCCGTCTCTACCCAGCACATGAGCGCCGAAGAGTTCAACAAGATCTACACCAGCCTGTAGCAGCACATGTCCACCCCCACTGCGCAGCAGATCATCGCCACAGCACGCCGCAACGCAGCCGCACTCCCATCCGAGCAAGCCGCAGCCCGCGAGCGCCGCAACACGGCACGCAAAGCCGCTCACAAAGCCCGCGAAGCAGCCAAACCAGTACGCGCCGCACGAGAACTCCCACCCATCAACGGTGCGCACTGGGCGAAGCGGCGATACGGCTCCAACTGGCTCTACCCAGCAGTCCAACTCACCAGCCCCCACGTCGCACGCCTCATCACCCAATGGACACCACGCACCACCCGCTACATCGAAACCCCCTCCATGTGGGGCCTGTACGTGTGGAACAGCAGACGTGGACCTGAACCCGTTCTCGCACAAGAAGGCTGGTACATTGTGCGCACAAAGTATGGGCTACGAGTAATGCAACCAGCCGTTTTCCAGCAGCTTTACGAACCCTTCGCGCCACAAAACAAGTAATACTCACCTAGCGGTAGGCAATACCTGAAACCACAATGAAATAAAGGTGGCAACAACCACATTACGCGCATTAAAGAGACATTTTTAGTTGCAAAACAACCACTTTCACAACCACCACAAACTAATACGCCAACAAAAACCAGAAAATACGCTTGAAAAACATTCAGCGTACATATAGGCTTTCCGCGAAAGCACGGAGCGAGGGAGCACACACTCCCTCCATCAACACAGAAGGAGACACTTTGTCTACTAAGACCATCAAGCGCTCGGCCCTCACGAAGGCCGTCACGCTCTTCGCCCTCGTGGGTATGGGTGTTATCGCCCACCCCGCAACGGCGACGTTCGCAGCGCCCGACAACGCTACCGGCGACACTCCCGCCACCGCCCCCGCCCGAACCGGCAACGACATCACCGGCAACGACGGCGGCACCTCTACCGCCACCGGCGGCATCCAGATCGACAATGTGAGCGCCACCCGCGAATACGACAAGCCGAGCGTCGGCTCTGCCGTAAAGCTGCACGTTGATTACTCCGGCAAGAAGGTTGCCCAGGGTGCGACCTTCAGTGTCACACTGGGCGAAGGCCTGAAGATTCCCGCAGGCCTGACCAAGGTGCCCCTCAAGGCCACCACCCTCGATGGATCGCGCGAAGAGACCATTGGCGAGTGCAATGTCACCGACAATGGCATCAACTGCGAGATCACCGCAGACATCGCCGCAACCCTCGGCGGCAACGGCGACCTTAAGGCCGCATACGTAAACCTCTCGGTAGCGGTTGACTCCTCCGCTGTCGGCAAGAAGTCCGTCGATATTACCGTCGCGGGCACCACCTACACGGTGTCCATGGGCAAGGGTGTCATCGGCGAAGGCTACGACAAGAACCCCGGTAAGAGCGCGTACTCCGACGGCATGGAGAACGGCCTACACCGTCACCGTGGCTGGATCTGGACAGGTGAACTAGCTGGCGGCACAGCCGTCACCATCACCGACAATGGTGCCGACGTGCTGGCCAGCAAGGCCTACTGCACCGCCAACGGCTCGTGGGCCAAGCAGGATGAGATCCTGGCGGACAACAACAAGCTGTCCGCAGACAAGCACACCATCACCTTCACGACTCCTGCTGCGGGCGATAAGGTTAACTGCCGCGTCGCCTTCAAGAACCTGACAGAGGGCTTGTTCCTGCACAATGAAGCCACCATCAACGGTGTAACTTTCATTGCTGAGAACACCTGGCGCGCGAAGGGTGGCTCTGGAGGCTCCACGGATGAGGACGCGAAGCCTGTGACCCCGGAGCCGACTCCCACCCCGGACCCGACTCCTGCTCCCGATCCGAAGCCCACCCCGGAGCCCACGCCCGAGCCGTCCGAGCCTCCGGCCCCCACACCTGAGCCCTCGGAACCTCCGGCCCCCACCCCGGAGCCGTCCACTCCGCCCGTGACCCCGGACCCCGAGCCTCCGGCTCCTACGCCGGACCCGACCCCGGAAACCCCGAAGCCGGACCCGAAGCCTGAGCCCACCCCGGAGCCGTCGGATCCCCCGGCCCCCACGCCTGCTCCGACACCGGATACCCCGAAGCCGGATCCGAAGCCCACGCCTGAGCAGCCGACCCCGGACCCCAAGCCGACCCCGGATACGCCCCCGGTCACTCCCGACCCGGAGCCCAGCGTTCCCCCGGTCAGCCCGGACCCCAAGCCCAGCACCCCGCCCGTGACTCCCACCCCGGAGCCCTCGGAGCCTCCGGCCACGCCTGAGCCGAAGCCGTCCGAGCCGACCACCCCGGTCACCCCAGACACGCCCAGCACCCCGGACACCCCTCCGGTGACCCCGAAGGCCCCCACGCCTTCCGCTCCCGCCAGCAATGGTGGTGGCACGCTGGCCAAGACGGGCGCTGACGCTGGCCTGATCGCTGGCGCTGGCGTGCTCGCCGTCGCCGGTGGCGCTCTCCTGGTGGCCCGCCGCCGCCAGAACAAGAACTGACACCAGTCAGCAAATGGGGAGGCCTCAGAGATGCAATACTCTCCGGGGCCTCCCCCCTTTTTGGCAAAACCACGGTTTCGCCCAGCCTTGCAACGCTTTTAATGTTGCCGTAGTAATGCACGTAATGCTACAGTTGGGCATTAAGGAACAATTCATCAGAAAGGAGCAATAAATGCTCAAGAAATACCAGGTCACCAAGGTGGTTGATGACTTCGACGGCTCCCAAGCCGACCACACCATCAGGTTCAGCATCGACGGCGCACACTACGAAATCGACCTGTCCAAAGAGAATGCAGACAAGTTCCGCGAGGCGTTCGCGCCCTACATCGCCAACGGTCGGCGCGTGACCTCACGAAAGGCATCACGTAAGACGAGCAGCGCCAGCACGGGGCGCGCTCAGCGCCAGAAGACGGCAGAGATCCGTGCCTGGGCCATCGAGAAGGGCTACACGTCATCCACGCGAGGCCGACTCGGACCAACCGTCATCGCAGCCTACGAAGCAGCACACCAGAACACTGACGCTCAGTAGTTAAGCGCTCAAAACCCCACAGAGGAAGAGGAGAGGCCAATGTACAATCCAAACGCACTCACGGATCTGGTCGTTAACAACGGTGCGAAGATCAAACGCAGCACAAAAGAGATCAACGATGCCATTTTGGCATCCCCACAGGCGAAGATCGCACCGTTCAACACGCCTGCAAACTTTTTCAAAAGGGATACGTCCTTTGAGGTGTCAGAGGGAAGCGATACCATCACCGTGTCTTTTGCGGCGACTGTTTCCGCACCCGTTAGTACTCACATTGGTGACACAGCGCTAACTGAGGTGGAGTATGGCAGATACTTCGACTGTGAAGCAGAGTTGAATATTGCAACAATGCGCATCAAGGAAGGTGCCCTTCGTATTGTTGGCTTCCGCGTCTCAAATGAAGATATGGCCTCGAACAGGGAGCGGCTGGCAAAAGAAGCGGAACAGCAGGTGCGGGAGCGAGTGTTCTCGCGCCAGCACGTAGCCAACTACGTGACTGGCCTCCCCTATGGGGAGCACGCAAACCCGATCTACCCGCCGAACAGCGATGAGACGCCCGACTGTGGTGACTCCATGGATTACGTCCAGGCTGTCCGCTTGGGCCTCGTGGAAAACCCCGAGCCCTGGCTGCAAGCCCTTGTAGACGACTTGCGTGGCCAGTGCCGCGCACTGTTCGACGGCGACGAAACCTACTGCGATCCGGTCAGCGCAGAAGTCGGTAACGGCTCTTTCTCGAACGACCTCTACCCAATTCGACACAGGATCCATAACATCATCCTCGCTGGCATGTGTGGCGAGGGCAAGTGGGCAGTGTATGCTCCGTTGATCCGCGCAGCCACCCCCGAAACCGTGCGCAATCTGTACAGGCTCCCAGAAGAACTGCCACTGCTGAAGGTGGACGATCTGCCGGTCTCCGCCGAAGATACGAAGACCCTAGGAGAACTACTCTCCACCATGGAGCTGATCGGAGTGTCTACGCCCGACCAGGAAAAGCTGGTTGAGCACTACCAGCGTTTGCGGAAGCTACACGAAGGCTTCACGCACTACGCCGAGCTCTGGGAGCGTCTTGCAGAAGGGGACGCAGGGGAGGATGTGGTTACGCGCATCGCCGACTACAACGAGCAAGTCAGCTCCGTCGAAGACTGCTCCAACACCATCGCGGACGCGCTCAGAGCCGTGGAGCACACCCTCAAGGTCAACGGAGTCATCCGTTACCTGTACCAGGCTCAGGAGAATCGCGGCAAAGTCAAGCCCCTGCAAGACCTGGACTGCCTCGCGCTAGGCGCATACGTTCAGGACTCACCCGACGTAGACCAATTGGAGGCGCGATATGACGGCGTGACTCTCATGGAAAAGATACAACAGGGCGATAAGCCTCTCCGAGAGCTGAACTCCTTCTTCTTCTACGAATGCGAGTTCGCGCAGAAAGAAGAGGAGAAAGGAAACGTCGCGCGCGTGTACAGCGACAACGCCGACTTCCTCGCGCACTATTTCCCGTTCCCGTCTATCGCGTGTATCCGCGCTGCCCAACCCCCGCATTACTGGGGTGGCAACATGAGCAACACGAAATTGGCCGCATTGACCATCAGCGTTCTCACGCATAGCCGGAAGCCGTGGGCAAAGGAGCCGCATCGTGCGCTGATGGAGGCTTTCGTGGCTGCTGGAGCGTATGACGTGGCATACGCAGATGCTCACTCTGACAGGAGTTCTCTTGCCAGTGACGACCTGTCAGCAATTGAGCCTCACTGTAGGGTGATGGATCCACTGCTCGAGGCGAGCAAAACGCTGTACGAGGATCTGCACAGGACGTACTTGCTGCCTCATCGCGACGAGGACACCGTATTTGAGGTTGCTCAACTGTTCATTGACGACATCAACTCCATCTTGCCGATGCTTGACGACCTGCACGGCCTGAATAGGCAGTGGCTTGCAGTCAAAAACTACCTGCTCAGCAGTGGAAGCTCGCTTGATGAGGACTACCAGCAAGATCAAGAACAGCGCATCCCAATCGTAGAGCTGCTGATGGAGAAACTGTCTCTCACAGACACGGATCTGGAGCGTGTTGGTCTGAGTCGTCAGCTTCTTCTCGGAGAGGGCAAGCCTCTTTCTAGGTTCCTAGTGGAGAATAGGCTCCTCAATGAGAGGCGCTTCCGTGGGGAAAATGAGCCACATGGATATTATCAGTTCATACTGCCGGACCACTGGAGCTTTATTCTCAGGAAACCCGATCGCCGCGACATTGATAGGACCCTATTTAAGGTCGCAGTTCCCATGTCTCAGCTTGGGAAGCAGTGTGGTGGGTTGCAGGAGACCGTAGTAGCTGAGCTTATTCGAGCGTTCCACTACTCGGCCTCTTCGCGACGTGATGTTGTCTTCACAAAGGAAGAGTCTGAGAAGGTCCTTGACTACGTGCAAACCGGGGACGTTGACGCTTCTCGCGCCGTACTCGCTTCTGTTCATGACCCTGAGTCTTATTGGGATACGTTTAAAGCAGTTGCCGACAAAGTGTGGAAGCCTAGTCCCATATCTAAGGTGGCGGATCAGGAAGCCTTCATTAGGGGCTCGATCATGAGACTGGACTATGACTGTCATATCGTCCTTAGCCGCTTCACCGCATTTGATGTGGATGACACGAAAGCAGCAGATGAGCGCGCGCGCTTGGCGAGAGAAATCAGATCGCGCTGGACACCTAACGCCTACTACCACAACTGCGTTGACAGAAACAATCTGGTTATTGCGGTTGGTGGCACAAGTAAGGGTGACACGAGCGTGTGGAACGGGGAAACGGTTCCACACTTCCGAGGAACAATAGGCGACTTTCTCAACGCTGACGAGCAAGGCTACGTGAAGATCTCCACACGTGAAGGAGCAGCGTTCTGCGGAGGCGATCCTCGGACACAATGCACGTATTGGCAGTTGAATGGCCGTTTCCAATACGAGTTCGTGCGTAGCTACATGAGATAGTCGGAAGAACGCCGAATGATCGTGCCCGCACGAAGGGGAGGGGTCTACTTTCGGGTAGATCCCTCCCCTCTGTTATGTGCGGGGCCTAGTTCAGCTCACCGTAGTGCCCTGCCGTCAGTCGGCGAGAAAGTGGTAGATGAGTGAAGGGCACGTGTAGGGCGTGGCTCCGAATCGCCCCTCGAGGTAGTTCTTGGTGATGTTGCTTCCCGACTGTAGGCCGGTGAAGTCGGAGAGCTGGTAGAGCGTGGTGGCCTGGGCGCTGTTCTTCTCTGTGAACCAGATGCGCTCACGGTTATGGATGGGGCCGCGGCCAATGTCCATGAGTGCAATGTCGTTGGTCGTGAAGATGAGCTGGGCTCCCGTCCGATTGACGGTGAAGGCGGTGAACCAGTTGATGATGATGCGACCAAGCTCCGTGTGGAGGGAGGCAGTCAGGTCGTCTACGACAAGCACCTGCCCGCTGGTGAGCGCGTCAACGACTGCGGCGGCGAGCGCCAGCCACATGACGCTCCCCGAAGACGCTGATAGTGCCGTATGAGAGACTGCGTGCTCACCGTAATGGAACTCGAGAAGGTGGGGGAGAGCCCGCGCAAGGGAGGTTTCCGCAGCCTCTCTGTCTGCGAGCGTGTGGTGTGTGGAGCGTGCTTGCCGCTGGGGGGTGCGCAGCTCGATGCTCGTAGTGCCAAGGTCTGCGACCTGAGCGAGCGTACTCAGGGCCGTCGTATCGAAGCGGCGCGACAGAAGATGCTTGGCGATATGCAGGTACGCATCCTCCATCGAGGGAGCGCCGACACGGAAGACCTTGACCCCGGTCACGAGCGCGTCGCGGACAGGCTTCACCTGCGGATCGCCCATGAGGGACGCTCGAGTGAGAACCAGCTCGTTCACGTTGACGTGAGGGAGGCCTTTCAGGCCCGTCACCGTCCCATGCTCATCACGCGAGTAGATGACGTTCCACCGCTTGCGAGCGACGCGCAGACTCTCCCCTACGATGCCGGCAGTGTGCCGGGACAGGCTGTACTCGTAGCGCGTGCCATCGTGGATGAACTCGATGCTGTAGCGGGTCGGGTTCGACGTGTCGTAGGGCCGGTAGGGGAGCGCGTTAACCCCCAGGGGCAGGAGTGTTGTGATCGCGTTCTGTATGTGGTGGAGGGCTTCGAGGATGTTTGTTTTCCCGGAGCCGTTGGGGCCGTAGATGCCCGCGATGCGGTGCAGGTGGTCGCCCCACTGGGTGCCTTCTGGCGGGTTGAGGGTGCGTAGTGTCGAGCGGGTGAGGTCGAGAGTGGCCTCATCCCTGATCGACTTGTGGTTGGAGATGGTGAGGTTGAGCAGTTGCATACCCACAAAGTAGCACACATGAACGACAATATGATATTTTTTATCACGAACATGCCGAACAGTGTTTCAAACCGAGAAAGCGAGACCGCCATCATGACCGCAGACACGACGCATGCTGTCATCGCACAGACACACCGTCGCACATGCCCGACCCCCGAGCTCCAGTACCACTGGGAGCAAACCCGTCACTTCCTGGAAGGTGTCCTCCACATGAAGAGCGTGGACATTTTCCCCGTCGCCTACTGGGCGTGGAACATCGCCCTACGGGCAGAGGCAGAGGAAGACGAGTTCACGCGCCAAATGCACGAGCTCAGCGGCGTTCTTGTCGCCCCCGATGGGGCCATCGTCGGCTACACGATGTGTATGCCAACCAACTCCGCCTCCGGTACACAGTGGAGCGATTCTATTCTCAGGCCCGACACGTGCGCAGGCTACGGCCTGGACGCGGACAAGCCCATCCCGGTGGGGAACGGCTACTGGTTCGCACACCCCGCCATCATGCACGGCCAGCAGGTCGCACACGTCCGCTACATCAGCGTCGGCATGGGTTGACCTCTCCTCGCAGCAACAGGGCGCGTTGATCGCCCATCAGCGCTCTACACGTGTCGCACCAGTAGAAAGGCAAGGATTGCTATGAGAACACTGTTCATCGTTCGAGGAGCGCCCGGTATCGGCAAGAGCACCTTCCTCAGCCTCTACCAGGCCCGCGGCCAAGTCGTCTCCCTCGACGGGATCCGCGACGTGTTCGCCATGCCGATTCCCGACTGGGACGGCGTTCCCGGCAGATCTATCCGTGGCGGCACTGAGGGGACGATCTCCCGCATCCTCGAGCCAGCCCTGCGGTCGCGCTTCGAGCAGGGCGGTGACGTGTTCTTCGATGCGACCAACCCAGAGCTGCAACAGTTCAAGCACCTCGCTGACCTGTCCCGCGCTTACGGGTACCAGGTCGCCGTCATCGACATGCAAGGCAACGCCACCGACGACATGATCCTCACACAGAACGAGAAGCGTGCGGGCACCGTTAGCTACGTGCCCGAAGAAGACATACTCAGGATCTCTGCGAGGATCCGTGAAGGCACACGTGAGTGCCAACGCTACGCGGGACGTGGCATGTGGGTGTTGGCCCAATGGGAAGAACGCGACTGTGGGCTGCACCTGGCCAACCTCGATGCCATGCGCGACTTCGTGCGCTCCACCATCGACGGCCACTACACGCGCACAATCACCATGAAGCCAGGGGAGAACATCGTCGTCATCGGGAGCGCCTACGGTGACGCTCACACCCTCAGCAAAGCACTCATGGAAGCATGGGACGAAACCAAGGACGCGCACGCCGTGACGTGGGTGTTCCTCGGAGACACGCTCGCCGCCAGCCCCCACGTCGCCCAGGCGTGGAAGATCCTCAAGTACTTCGAGACCCAAGCAAAACAGCACGGCCACGCCGTCATCTTCCTTGAGGGGATCGACGAAACCATCCTGCGCGAAACCCTCACCCGCGCCGTCAACCCCCGCGACTTCCCCGACGTACAACAGGCCATCGGCGCGATCACCCGAACGGGAACCCAGAAACGCGACCTCCTGCACCATCATCTGAACAACCTCGCCTGCGCGCTCACCATCCACACGGACAGAGGCACCTACTACGTCACCACTGGCGGCACCGCAAACCAGGACCGCACCCTCACCGCCCTCGAGTGCACCAACGGCGCAAACGACCGCACCAGCACCTACCGTAGGAAGATCAACTATGAGGACTACCCGGAACCTCTCAGTGAGGCAGCGGCCCGTGCCGACATCACGATCATCCACGGCCACAGGAACACACCCCACGACATGCCCCGAGTCGTCGCCCTCGAAACCGCAACCGCCCCCGGTTACATGATCCTCTGACCGCCCACCGACACTCACAGACCACAACCGCTTTCACGACGAAAGGAACACCCCTCATGGGACAACGAGGCGTACACGCCACAATCACTCAAGACGAGCGCACCGGCCTCATCACCGTCAACCATGTGACGGTCCGATGGAGCACGCACATCGCCCAAATCATCCAGTTCGCCCTACAGCACGCAGGCAAGGACGGATACACCCAGGACGAGTTCCTGAATATCCTCAAGAAGACCGTCACCAACATGGAGCACATCAGCGCCTTCAATTGCTCCGACGAGGATGATACGTACTACGACCGTCACGGCCCCATGGAGGGCTACTGCTTCGTCGCCCGCAATTACGAGGACGGGAAAGAATACCGCCTCGGCATCGACGACGGTGACGGTGAGCTTCTAGTAAGCCGCAAGGAGTCGGAGCGCTTCTCAACCCCTCGCGCGTTCGCCAAACGCAAGGCGGCTGAAAAGTTCATCAAGGAACACGGCCACGCTCAGGATGCGGTGTCGTACCTATGGGATCTGGACACCAACCAGTTCACGTTCTTCACCGTCCGGGGGGCTCTCGAGGCCTATGACTTCGCAACCGGCGAGACCGTCACCTGCAAGGAGATCACCTACAGTCTCAACCAGCTGCGCCACCCAAACGCATCCGTCAAATACAACGGCAGAATGTCGTCAGACCTGATCGTCCCCCTCTACACAGGGGCGCTCCCCGAAGAAGCACCCGCCGAGGAGGAGAGCGAGTCCGACATCGCCCTACGCACCTACAAGCACCTCCCCCTCCAATGGCCAGGCGGTGACACTCCCACCCACGCCCGCATCGCCCTCCTGAACCGCAGCTCAGCCCAATACGCCGCCGTCGTGTGCGCCAACGGCAAGGAGTTCCCCGCGAACCTCCTGACCGCCGATCAGACGCTCGAGGGCAGGGTCATTGACCGCAACCCCTTCGTGTACGACCCCCGCATCGAAAACGAAGCGCAGCCCGCCTACGTCGTCACCGACTTCTCCGGCAACCCCCAGATCGGAAGCGGCGAATGGGAGTTCTCCAAGATCAGCGCCAAGACCGGGCGCGCGGACCTGTCCCGCACCTACAAGGTCACCGGCAACCTGGAAGAGAACACTCTCGACGAGCTGTTCAACAAGGCCGTCAAGGGTGGGGCGCACAAGCCGGACGCATACTACGGGCGCGCCCCCGTGTGGTTGGCAGACCTCATCCGCGACGTGAGCACCGGCCCATGGACGCTTGGCGACATGGAGTACTGGGCGAAGCGCTGCGACGTGCCCTTCGACTACGAGAAGCAGATGCCCGGCACCCCGGAAGTCCTACAGGAAGCGTTCGAGCAGAGCGCCCTCAAGTACGCCGACGCGATGGACACCAACCTCGTTGAGTTCCCGAAGGGCACACCCGTCAAGAAGCGCCTCGACGCGATTCAGCGCCGCTGGCTCCTGGGCCCCGCCGGTCGCCCCGTCATGCCCGACGAGATCGAGCTGTCCCCCATTGCAGGAGGGAAGCTCATTGAGGCCTACGTGAAGACCTGGGACCGCTCCTTCGTTGTCCCCGTGGGCAACGCGCTCGACAAGATCGTCTACCGTGCTTTGACGGCGGCAGTCCACGAGCACGCGAACAACCGCAACGCCCCACTGACGAACCTGCGCCTCACCGCAAAGGACAGCGAGGCCATCATGTGTGCCATGTTCTCAACCGCATGGTCAACGCCTAAGCGCCTCAACAACCGAAAGTCCGTCATCAAGCTGAGCGACTGGATCGCAAAGCACTGACACAAACGAGCCTCGGCCACGACACAAAACACCGTGGCCGAGGCTCCCCCTCCTGGCTAGGCAAACCCCGCTGCGAACAACCATCTAGCCGACACAGGAGAATAACACCATCACCCCCCCCTGTGCGAAGGCTCCCTCACAGGGGAAAACCACGAAAACCGAAAGGCCCCAGACAAATGCAGCGACTCATCGCCCTACTCCTCGACTCCGACAAGAACAGTAAGGTGCTAGAAGATCGTGTCAACATGTATCGTGCGGCACCGCGAGCATACCGTCGCGCTGTCGGCGCTCTTCACTCGATGACTGAGCGCCACCCTTGGCGTATGTCTGTCTCATTGGCAAAGCGCAAAGGCCGGGCTTCCAGCGAAGGTTCCCCAGCCACCCTCATCGTGGCATCTTGCAAAGGCGTGTTCAATCATCGTGGATGGGAAGCCCGCATACCTGTCGTTGAGCATGAAGGGGAGCTCTGGGTTGATGATCGGAGTGGGGTCGGTATGCTGTTCGCAAACTCCAGCGAATCCGATTCTGTTGGATACTTGTATGCATACCCCATGGAGCTACGCGCGCTTCTTGATGCTGTTGCTACTGCAATCCTTCATATCGCCAATGATGACTCCATGCAGAGCGGACGAACAGAGTATTTCTCTGACAGTCAGGGGTGGACATCAGTCTTCTACCCAGAGAACAAGTACGATCAGCTGGAACTCCTCACGTGGTGGTTTGGTGAGCAGAAGGAGCACTTCCATAAGGAGGCTCAAGAGGAGCGCGAGTACGTCGCATTCCGCACGTCAGAAAACGAAGATGGCGACGGTATGGTTATTCGCGGCATCCGCATACGAGAGCTGCACCCTGCACCTTTCGAGAATGGCGACATTAAACGTAACTACCAGAAGCGAGAGGATCCAATCGAAGCCCTAGCTGGCATTAGCCACGAGGAAGCGATGGACCTTATCGCAGGTATCCCCATCGAGGGGTACTGGATGTACAATCCGATCCGCATGGCATTGACGTTCGATTGGGACTATGCGTGCACTGCTTCAGCGGTGCAGCTTTCGACACCAAATAAGGAGGATGGAGCAAAATATGTGCTCACTCTTGATGCGAGTGGAGAGTGGGTCCATCCCAGCTATGACAACTGTAGCGATTCTATTGACGTGACATTGTGCGTTAGGTTTGATGCGCAACGTGCACTATGTGAAAGTTCTGCATTGCACACAATGCAGAACAGCAAGGAACTCGCATTTGTGCTCGATCAGCCGACCACAAATGCGTTGCTTCGAGAACTGGCAGTTAAGCGAGGCATCTCCATTGCGTGTGAGCGCAAACTTCTGGAACTTGACGAGCGGAACGGCTATGACGTTCCGCTGAACGAAAGGGACATCTCCTACGAGGAGTACTTGCGTATGGGGCTTGAAGACTTCTTCAAGCTGCTAGATAATGCAGAACTTTCGACAGAAACCCTAGAGCCACTGGACAAGGACGCTGCAAAGTCCGCTACAGAAACAGAAGATGCACCTCCCGCCAGCTCCTACGCCGGGACTCCGGCTACTACTGCTGCTGCGGGTGGTTCTGAGGAGTTGGCCGATTGGGAGCGCGAGCTTCTTGGTGATCCTGTGGATCCGCGTCGCGAGATCGCGGAAACCATCGCTAAGGTGAGCACGCATCACCCTGGGAGGAAGGCGTGGATGGTGGACGACGTTAACGATCTCGTCGCATCCCCCAAGCCATCCAAGTATGCCTTTGAGGAAGTCTTGTCGTGGATGCGTACCTATGTGGGACCAGGCTATCCGGTGATCTTCAAGGGCGAGGCTGCACGCTCTATCACTTGGGACATAGTCGCGTATCTCCAGCGCCCCGAGGGCGAGGCCGGCATCTTCGACCTCCGGGAAGATAAGCTCGCTGAAGGAGCTAGTATCCTCACCCATGTCGGCGAAAAGGAAGCCGTGAAAGTCACGGTTACTCACGGACCCAGTTGCTACGCGCTGAGCTTCGACTGCTACAAGCGCAGCAGTGATGGAATGTGGGATCTGCGCGCTGGTGCGAAGCGTGAGGAGCAGGCGTTTGAGCAGTTCGTGCAGGATGTGCGCTCCTCGAAGGAGCCCGTGTTCTACTTCGTTGCTGGTAGTGACAACAGAACGCGGAGGTCTCTTGTTGAGGGGCGCGAGCTCTTGGCGACTTCCCTGACTCCAGCGGACATCCTGTATATCGCCCGTAATCGCGGGGTGAATATGCCAGCTATGGTCGTTGAGAAGGCCCTGCCGGGCCAGAGGGGCCTCCTCATGAGAACACACTTCCCCAAGTAACCCACCCCCGGCCCGCGAGCGCCCCAGAGGAACACACACGAACCCCTGGGGCGCTCGCACATGTGGGCCGTAAACTGGCTTTGTCGTAACCATCCGCCCAATAATCCCTGCAACACTCTCCTGATAAGAGTCAACCCACACCTACTGGAAGGACACCACTCATGGCTTCTCTCCCCCCGATCAAGTGGCCCACAGGTCGCACCCCCTCCAAGGTCGAGATCTTCGCTCACCAGCACAAGGGTGGCCGCGTCGCCCTCCACGTCGTTGAACTCGACACTCGCCTCATCTACCCGGCGTTCCTCCTGGAGGACATGACCGGCCACTGGAGCAGCACTGAGGGCTGGCGGTCCAACCCGTTCCTGTGGGTCAAAGGCAACGAGGGTGACACGCGTATCCTCCACTTCAAGGGCAACCCCTCCACGTGGGAGGGCGTGTGGCAGACGCAGAACAAGGTCCGCGACGTGAAAGCCCTCCCTGCCTTCGCTAACACGTACAACGACGGTGTTGACCGCAAGAGCGACGAGCTCATCAACAGCTTCACCTACGAGCAAGCCAGCGAAGGCCACGGGCCCCTTGAGGACACTAAGACCGCCGACACACTCAACATCCCCCATGCGTTCTTCAAGAAGTGGAGCGAGGCGCGCGCTGACTACCTCGCCGAATACGACAAGTACGTCGGTATGACCCCCGAGCCTGGCGGCAACGTCACGGTCGCCCACAAGGAGTTCTGGACGAAACTCTGCCAGAAGCAGAAGGGCGGCGAGGCTATCCTCCCGTACAAGCCGGTCGCTCCTCTGAGCGACGAGCGATACCTCCTGCTCCGCGATATGACACTCGCAGACAAGAATGATCTGAAAGGCCTCACCGCCTTCGAGAAAGGCACGCCCGAGTTGTATCGGGCAGTGTACATCGGGAAGAGGTGGGGAGTCGTAGACCCCCACACAGGTAGGCTCATTGGCTTCGACCAGATCCACGTCGAAACCAGCTTCACCGGCAAGACAGCAACCGTCTACGTCGCTCCCTTCGACATGACGTTCATCATGCCGAACATGCCGGCCCTCGACAAGGAGATCTACCGGAACCTCGGCAAGATCATCGAGCTCGTCAAGGCCTACGACCCGGCCCTCGACGTGACCTACCCGCAAGGCGCATACACGTCGCCGACGAGCTTCCCCCTCCAGCGCGTCACTAGCCCCCACTGGATCGTGCTCTCACGGAACTTCAACGCCCTGACTGCACCAGACCCCACCGCTCGCAGGTCACGGACAATGACCCTCAGCGAATGGGCGCGCGCCAACTAACCCCCTAACGCGGAGGGGCAGGAACACTCACACCCTGCCCCTCCGCTTCACCACTTCGAAAGGACCACGACAGGAACACCCGCCATGCTGACCAGCCCCTACCAGCAAACCAGCAACCAGCCCATCTCCGTGTACGGGCAACCCCTCGGAATGCCAGAGTTCGACGGTGAGGACTACGACAAGAAGCAGAAGCGCGCCTACGAAGCGTTCAAGCGGTCTCGACCTGCCAACTACCTGCCCACCCTCGAAGTGCTACGCCCCGGAAACTGGTATATTTCTCCAGCATTCAAGACTGATCGATTCATCATCGCTGAGCCGTGGGATACGTCTCTCCCCAAGGTTGTAAAACCCTTGGAAGGTAGTGTTGCCTTCCGCTATGACAAGCCCCTCGAGGTCACGACCTACAACGAGTACTACCAGAAGACCGGCACCCAGCCTGTCACATGCCCGTCTGGCAGTATCCCCATTGCCTCGGAAGTCAACCTGCGGCTCTCGCCTGAGCAGGCGAACAATATGCCCGACGGCTTCAAGTACGCACAACGTGCCCCGAAGTCAGACGAATACCCTGACGGCGCGTTCCTATACTGCGTCCCCAAGGCGTTCCTCGACAAGATCGTGCCCTACACGCTGATGTTGTCCCGCAAGAAGCTCCTTACGCGAACCGTCGAACGCTACACGTTCCCCCTATGCAACTACAACACGTCACTGTGCCTATCCGTCGTCCGCGAGTCCCCCTTTACCACCCGCTACCGAGACACCTCACCCATCGCCCTGTGGGCTCAATACAGCAGCGATTTCGACAGGGCTATCGCCGAGATAGTCGATACGTGGGCAAGTCGAGGCTGGGTACCCATGCGCGGCCAATACGCGCTCAGCACCGGCGAAGACCTCGCCTACAAGCACGAACTCCTCGATGACAAACTCCCAGCCCCACCAATCAACTAACAGCAAAGGACCAAAAGCTGTGACCACGCAACACAGACACTACGCGACGATCTCCGGCGAAGACCTCTACCGTCGCGTCATCGAAACAGCCCAAAGCGGCAAACGCCTCCCCGCAGGGGCACTCCTCACCGCCGACAACTACGCTGATTTCATCAGCTCCATGACCAACGCCAGGGGCGTGGACGACAACACGGCGGCAGCGCTGCACCGCTACCTGGGACTGGCACACTCTGCCCAGCTCATGCCCGTCCAAGACGAAGACCGCTTCCGCCGACTTTTCAACACACCTACACGCCCGCGCCCGTTCAATAATCCCGCCGAGACCGACGCGAAGATCCTCAGCGGCCCACACGGCCCCTTCCTCTACCGGCAGCTCATCCGCCACTCAAATGAGAAAACAGTCGCCAACTTCCTACGAGACCTGTGCGCCAAGTACCCGAAGACAATGGAAGGTTCGCCACTCTACATTCAGGCTTTCAACATGCCGAAGAACGAGATCGAACTGGCCGACAAGATTGATGGGCCCAAAGTCCGCAAATGGACCCAAGACCTCATCCAAGACATTACCGCAACAGGCGAAACGATCATTCAGACTATGCGGAAGATCAAGGACGGCTTATCTGACTCCAGCATCACCGACGAAGACAAGATTGCGCTCGCGGGCGCAATCGCTGGCGCAGTCGTGAGATTTGACGGCCCCACCCACGTCTACAAGTGCCTACACCACTGCGGCCTGCTCGACCTGTGCCTCCACCACTTCGGCCACCTACTACCCCGTGACTGGCTCAATACCCCCATCAGCGTCTCAATGCGCAACACCTACCCTTGCGAGTGGAGAGTCTGGGCAGGGTTCGCTCCCGTCGCCAGCCTCTACCTCGCAGAAGACGAGACCGCCGAGCCCAGCATCAACAGAGGCGAATACGCGCACACGTTCTTCACCGCATACGACGCTGCCCTCGCCGCCGCAAGCTCAACTCCCCTCATCAAAAAGCGATGGAACTACCTAGCGCTAAACAAAGCGCCAGAACAGCTCATCGACATGTGGCTCAAATGCGTCACCGGACGCATCGTTGAGTGCTACGACTACTTCGACGAACACTACTGCATCGGCGAGCCGGACGGCCTCTGGGACGAAAGCATCGACCCCACATGGGATGTGCACTACGCCCTCATGTACGCAATGTGCAGCCACGTTGTTCCACCTGGCCTCTACAAGCGCATCAAGTACAACGGCACACTGATGGCATTCCTGTTCCGCTACGAGGCCGTGTCCGTCGCGGGGCTGAGTACCAGTGACGGCTCTCGTCGAACAACCGTGGACGAGATGGTGAAAGCCGAAGGCCTCATCAGCGCAACCAAGCGCCTCTACGTCGAAGAGCTTGAGTACATCAACAGCGAAGCTCGACGCACGTGCCCCCAGAAGTAACCCCACGGGTGAGGCCCTGCCAGTTCGCGCCGGCGGGGCCTTACTCATCTCGAAAGGACAACCTATGACCAGCCAGAACTGGACCCTCACTCCCAGCGGCTACTGCTACCCCGATGATGCTCCCGCAGAAGGGTTCCAGCTCCCCCTCAAAAGCGCACCACCTTCGCCCGTGCCTGTTCGTGTCGTGAGCTTCCTGAGCGCCCTCACTCAACAGGAGGTGAGTGTCTGGGACTCCCAAACCCCCGACACTGCGCAGCTCGTGTCGAAGCTCGACGAAACACGCATCTCCCAAGCGTTCCTGACTGCCGTCACCAGCACAGGGCGGTGGGGGTGGCTGCACGTCCCCGTCGATCACGAGTCAGGGCGGGTTGGCTTCAACACGATCTGGGTTCTCCCCGTGGGTGGGGGACAGGCGTGAGGGGTGTTGCAGGTGTCCTACAGGGAACAGCAGACGTGCGTGGCCGCGGCTTCTACCTGGTCGATGAGGTGAGTGGACGAACCGTGCAGGTGTGGGTGCGCGAGCAAGCGGTGCCGCTGATGCGTCGGATGCTCGGCGTGAGAGTGCTGGTTGTAGGGCGTGTGGATGATGCGGGGAGGGTGGTGTTCGCTGAGGATGTGCGTCCGTGTCCGATCTTCACACCACCCACTATGTGACCTATCTAACCAATATTGTGGATATTAGGGCTTGCACATCCAAAGTGGACGACATATGCTATGAAACATCCCAAACAGGGATACTACTTCACTCAACAATCCAGAAGGAGCATTCACAATGAATACCAAGAAGGTCATCGCGGCACTTGTCGCATTCACCGCCGCTGCCACCCTCGGCGCGTGCACCAACCCCGGCAAGGAGATCACCCCCTCCAAGGACAAGACTCCCGCCCCCAATGCGCAGCCGACCACCCCGGCCCCCGCGCCAACCACTCCCGCGCCCGCGCCCACAACTCCGGCCCCCAGCACTCCGGCTCCCACCAACCCCGTGTCTCCGCGAGTGCCCGTCTCTCCTGCGCCGACTACCCCGCAGCTCGGCCAGGGCAGCGGCTTCTATGGCTACACCAGCACCGCCTCGCAGCCCACTTTCTCGGATGGTGGCTACGACTACACCACCCCGGCGGACAACACCGTGTCTGCCGACACGAGCCATGCTGCCGCCCAGGCGCGTTTCGCTGCCGCCCAGGCCGCACTCCTGGACGCGAACAACGCACTGACCGACGCACAGAACAAGCTCTCCGCAGCTCAGGACGCGGAAACCGCCGCCCAGGGCGCGCTCGCGGACGCGAAGGTCAAGGAGGCCGACGCGAAGGCTGCGCTCGACGCTGCCATGCAGGCTAACCCCGCCGGGTCCATGGCCTACATGAAGGCCAAGAACGACCTCAACGATGCGAAGGCTGCGACCGTCGCCGCCCAGAAGAACCTCGACCAGGCGAACGCTCAGCTGGCCAACGCCCGCACCCAGGCCGACAAGGCACAGGGCGAAGCCGACACCGCTCACTCCGAGCTCGACCAGGCGAACACTGCCCTCAAGGATGCGCAGGACCGTCTCGCCTCCGTCATGGCTGACCAGGCCACTCGAGCGCGCGCCGCCGTCGATGCGGAAGCTGCACTGGACTCCGCGAAGGACGCGAACGCTGAGGCGCAGGCCAAGAAGGATGAGGCGAAGGCCGCTCTCGAAGCGTCTACCGCCTCCCTGAACGAGGCGCAGGCGAACCTTGATGCGGCCAAGCGCGCCGCCCAGGCCGGTGGCATCAACTGGGATGCGCTGACTGTCGCTCAGAAGCAGGATCTTGTTCGCGCGTTCCTGCTCCAGATGATGAACGACTACCGTTCTCAGTACCGTCTGCCCGCGGCCCCCATCGGCGTTGACGTGCAGGCATTCGCTCAGGCGCACGCCGACACCAACCCCGGTTTCATGGTCGGCCCCAACATGGCCGACTGGGATAAGGCGAGCGCCGACGGTCTCACCAACCGCCCCTACGGCTCCCTGTCCACGGGCACTAGCTGGGAGGGCCGTAACCCCCTCGAGGCCGCTCAGGATGCCTTCGAGAAGTTCCGTAACAACCGCTACGGCGATGCGACGATGCTGAATGAGCGCATCAACGCCTTCGGTATCGGCGTGAGCGAGGACGGCCACATCGCCGTCGTTGGCTTCGTCGCCGATGAGAACACCAAGGGAGCCTACACCTACGCGCCGACCGGCGTGGACGTGTGGGGCGGAAAGGAGATCCCGCAGGCCACGAACCCGACCTACTCGCCGTCGCACTCCTACCCCGGCTTCGAGGGCGACGTGGAGACGAAGGAGGCCCCCAAGGTCACCAAGGCCGATGGAGCTAACCTCGCGCAGCTCGAGCGCGCCCTGAACGACGCTCAGGCCACCGTCACCCGCGACAAGGAGACGGCGGAGAAGGCCACTGCCGCCGCCGACAAGGCTCAGGCTGACCTCGAGGCCGCTCAGGCCACGCGCGACCAGGCCGTCGCAGACCGAGACAACGCTGATCCCGCCGCCGCACGTCAGGCCGTGACCGAAGCGTCCGACGCTCAGGCCAAGGCGCAGGAAAAGGCCACCCAGGCCGACGAGTTCGCCCGCGAACAGGCCGAGCAGGTCGCACCCGCCCAGCAGAACGTCGAACAGGCCACCCAGGCCGTAACTGAGACCGTCAAGGCCCAGGAAGTCGCCCAGGAAGCCTACGATACCGCCGCCAGCGATGCTGCGGACATCGTAGCCGCCGACAAGGCCCTCACCGATGCCCACAAGGGCACTGAGGACGCGCTCGCAGGCGTGGCTGACGCAGTTGCCAACCGCGTCGAAGCTGAGGATGCCGTCGCCTCCGCTCAGGAGAACGTGGCATCTGCTCAGGTCGACGTGGACGCAGCCGTGTCCGAGCTCGGCAACTGACGGGGAGGTTCGAGAAATGTCCCCTGCCTGGCGTGCTGCTTCTGGGTTCGAGTGAAGTAGTGCCTGAGTGCGCCGGGTAGGGGAGTTGCCCCAGGTTTCGTGTTGGAGCCTGGGGCTTTCCTCCACCCCAAATGCGCTGTGATCTACTTAACCGAAACATGGGTTCCTAACTGTTGCACACGCAGTCACCCGCTGCTACATTAATCCATGTTGGGAGAACAACTTCTCCGACTCCCGACAAGTGTGAATAGGGACAGCCGCCCGAGGGGAACAACGACCTCGAGACAGTAAACCTCGGGCGGTGATGCTGCTCTAGCTCAACGGCAGAGCATCCGCCTTGTAAGCGGACGGTTGAGGGTTCGAATCCCTCGGGCAGCTCCACCGCCACAAACCAGTGGCGATGAAACTGAATACGGGGTGTAGCGCAGCTTGGTAGCGCATCTGCTTTGGGAGCAGAGGGTCGCAGG
>ERZ1674039.2-NODE-2-length-80265-cov-10.121880_pt1 | contig 80265 bp, 76 predicted proteins | sample MGYA00581135_ERZ1674039 | MGnify/ENA primary metagenome ERZ1674039 (study PRJEB41354, sample SAMEA4873313) | human saliva metagenome | biome: human-associated habitat [ENVO:00009003]; feature: mouth environment [ENVO:08000002]; material: saliva material... | reverse complement strand
ACGGGGTGTAGCGCAGCTTGGTAGCGCATCTGCTTTGGGAGCAGAGGGTCGCAGGTTCAAATCCTGTCACCCCGACGACATGCTCAGCATGTAAAAGCCTGGACGCTATCAAACCTGGGAGGCCTACCTGGTTTGGTACACACGGTCTGGGTGGGGCTGGAAAGCTACCAGCCCTCGGCACCTAGCTCAATTAAGCAGAGCACCTTCCGAAGCCCCGTCCCACAAAGGTTCAGCCTTGCGGCGGCGGAGGAGTAAAGGCGTGAAGGAGATGCTGGTTCGAGTCCGGCAGTGCCGCCACCACAAGGATCTCTAGCTTAATTGGGGTCGTTACGCGGTGTTCTAGGCCCGCAGCGCGACTCCCTGGGTAAAGCGCCTGCCCGAAGGACGGCAGGAGATGACAGTTCGATCCTGTCGAGACCCACAGCGCTGGTTCTGGTGGACCGGAGTAGTAGGTGCGGGTTCAAGTCCCGCCACGCGCCCCGCAAGGGCGGTGTAGCTTAAGCAAGAGCGGCGAAACGAGAGGGGTTCGATTCCCCGGCGTGAGAGAACAGAATACTAGTCAGTTCTCGGACTGGGGGTAGCTCCCCCTTTCTGGACCGTTAGCTCAACGGTAGAGCGGCTGCTGGATCGTTTGATTGTTCCTACGATCAAATGATCGAGTGGCCGATGCAGGTTCGATTCCTGCGCGGTCCACAATGCGTAGCTCTAATTGGAAGAGCGCCAGGCTGTTAAACCTGGAGGTTGCGGGTTCGAGTCCCGTCGCAGAGCGCGACTTGTTCGCGTGCGAAGGTAGCGAAAGCTAACCGTTGGGGGTTGATCTCCCCAGGGGATAGCCGGACCTGTTTTCGTCAGGGGTATAGTTCAGCCGCGATCTGTTCGATGCGCACGAATGGAACGTGTGGGTGCGACTCCCACTGCCCCGCCTGGGCTGTTAGCTACAACTGGTAGAGCACCTGTTTTGCAAGCAGGGGGTTACGGGTTCGAGTCCCGTACAGTCCACGGCTGTTCTCGTAAGAGATGCAGCTACCTAGCTGCTAGGTGTCCTCCGGGACTACCTAGCTTTACAGGGAGAATCAATCACACTGCCAGCCTGTCTTTCGGGGCGGGTTGGCGTGAAGCGCATTTGGCGGAATTGGCAGACGCGCTGGATTTAGGTTCCAGTGCCTTCGGGCGTGTGGGTTCGACTCCCACAATGCGCACGCTCCTCAGTGAGGAGTCTCCTATCCCAGGTGGCGTGAGGTCGCCTGGACAGTAAGGGGCTCTGCTCCTCCAACGGCTTCGCTGCATAGGCTTTGGTGGAGTTAACAGGTGAAAAGCACCCACCTTAAGGGCACCACCTCACAACGGCGAAGGCCTCCGGCTCTCTTTTCTTCTTTCTCAGGTCGGAGGCCTTCCGTCATGCCTGGAGTGTTTTCGCGTAATCAAACGCCAGTGGCGCAGTGTTGTGCTCTCTAAGATGGGAGAGCACTCTCCCATGCTTTCGCAGAAAGGAACACCTCATCAATGAATCGCTCTAGGACCGTCGGAGTGGGGCTGGTTGCAGCCCTGTCTCTGGCGTTATTCCCTGCCGCTTCGTTCGCGGCCCCGTCACAGTCGGACTCCTCGTCTGGGGATGCGTCGATCATGGCTCCCAGCAACCCGTCCGTGTCTGAGGAGGATCGAGAGGCGGCTGACGCTCAGCAGGCTGAGCTGGATGCTCGAGCGGCCCGCCCTGCCCCGCAGGTGCCTCCCGCGCCCACGCCGTCAGCGCCTTCGACGCAGACCCCGCCCCTCGTCACCGCGAGCCCGGATGGGAGTGTCGGCAACGATAAGGTGCATATCCTGTCCCTGTCGGGAGCTGACTGCATCGTCGTCGAGTCGAACGGCCACTTCGGCATCGTGGACGCAGGCGACGACAATGACTACCCAGACGGGTCAGACCCCCGCTACCCGTGGCGGGCGAACATCGCGACATGGGGGCAGGAAGACCAGGTGCGCCCCTACCTCGACGGCCTGGGCGTGAACTCGTCCAACCTCGACTTCTTCATCGGCACCCACCCGCACTCCGACCATATCGGCTGGGCTGACACCCTGATCCACCGGTACCGGCCCAAGCACATCTACACGCCCGTCTACGACGATTCCTACTCGGTCGGTGACGATGTGAACCCGCTGTGGGACAACCAGAAGGTCTACGACGATCTCGTGGCCGCAGCCTCGTGGGCTCAGGGCGCGTATGGGGCGACGTTCGACCAGCACGTGAAGCCCGGCCAGGGCGACCTCATTCAGATGGGTGACATGCTCGTCCAGATCATCCCCCTGTCTCCCGGCGAGGAGTACGCGCACCCCGGTAAGCTCGCGAATACAAACCTCATCAGCTACACGGCGAAGATCACGGCCCACGGGCGCAGCGCCTATCTGTCCGCCGACCTCGAGAGTGGCGAAGGCAAGGAAGACTACGTAGCTGGGGTGGTCGGTCATGTGGACTGGCTGAAAGCCGGTCACCACGGTCTCCACACGTCGAATAGTGAGGCCTTCCTCGACGCGCTCTCTCCGTCGCTCGTCATGAACACGGGTTACGAGTTCCAGACCCCCGACCGTCTCGGCCTGCCCGCCTTGAGGGGCCGTTACGAGTGGTTCGAGGCGTACTCGATGCGCAGCGCCGGTATCCCCGCCCTCGTCGGCACCTTCACTCCCGGAGGGATCACGCGCCCGTACATGAACGTCGGTATGGGGCACACATTCGGATCGACCACACCCCACACGTACTGGTTCTACGACGGTAAACCAGCGGTCACGCGCGGATGGTGGCAGGGCTTCTACGACGGGTGGCACTACTTCGACGGATCCGTGTCCGCCGTCGAAAACGGCTGGGTGCTCGACAAAGGCAACTGGTACTGGATGGACGGCCTCTCCCACATGGCCGTGAACACATGGATCCAGGACGGCGACAAGTGGTACTGGATGGACGGCTCCGGGCACATGCTCCGCGGCGGCTGGCATCGCATCGGCGGCACCTGGTACTACCTCACCGGCTCCGGCGCTATGGCGACCGGCTGGCTCAACGACCGTGGTTCCTGGTACTACCTGCACTCCAGCGGCAAGATGGGGCAAGCGTGGGTTCACGACGGCACCGGCTGGTACTGGATGGATCCCTCGAGCGGACGCATGGACGCTGGCGGCTGGCGTAACATCTGGGGCTCCTGGTACTACCTGAGCGGCAGTGGTAAGGCCGTCGAAGGCTGGATGCTGGACCGAGGCTCCTGGTACTACATGCAGCCCGGCATCGCGCAGATGCGCACCGGCTGGATCAACGACGGCACGGGCTGGTTCCTCCTGTCGAACAGCGGCGCGATGCGCTCGGGCGGCTGGGTACAGGACAACAGCAACTGGTACTGGCTCGACGGCAACGGGAAGATGCTCACCGGCTGGCTCCAAACAGGCGGCGCATGGTACTGGCTCAGCCCCGACAATGGGCGCATGGCGACTGGGACGGCCACCGTTGACGGTCGCGCCTCTCAGTTCGCCCCATCGGGCCGCTGGCTCGGATACGCCTAACAGCCCCCCGCTGAAGGGATACATGAAGAAGCGCCCACCTCGACTCCTTTGTGAGGTGGGCGCTTCGCTATGCGGCTCTTGATGGCGACCATGCGCCACGCTCAGTTTTTAATGTACCAAAGAGTGTGTCGTGTGCATATAATAGGGCCGTGGGTAGCTGCAACTACCCATAACCGATGACAATCGTCCGCCCAGTTCACACCCTGGGTGCTCATCGGATCAGAGGATTGAGTTTAGATTCTCGAAGATCGCCGTGGCCAGCTGCAAAACCGCCACGGCGATTTTCATTGTCTGGCCGGGAGTGAATCGACGGAGATCTTGCGTAGGGCATGATGGAAGCCGCCCACCATCTTTGAAGCCATGACCCGCTGACGGCGGCTCTCTACCACAGGTTATCGACCGACTACACTAGGAACCACAATGCCCACACCAGAAAGGAACCCAGTGAGCTCATCAACTACAAGAAACCGCGTGTTCGCCGGCGGTAGTGCCGCGCTCATCATGCTGGCCGGACTCGCCGGCTACGCAACCTCACCCGCTTACGCTGACCCCGCGCCAAGCGGACTGAGCGCACACCACATGGACACACTGCCTGTCCCCCCGTCAAGCGGCCAAGACACGACCGTCACCGTCCGATTCCGTTACGACGACGCTGCACCCGCGTCAGGGCGAGGCTTCGTCGCCACCATCGGCGAGGGCGCATCCTTCGAGCCTCACTCGTGGTCGATGCGCGAGCCCGTGGACAATACGCCCATCGGTGAGTGCTCTACGCCGGACTCCAAGACGCTTGTCTGCTCCGAAGACAGTCGCGCCGACGGTAGGACCGCCTACGAGAATGGGGTGGTCACGTGGACAGTGAAGCTCGACCGTGAGCTCATCAATCAGAAGAACCTCCGCTACGCACTCATCACCCTCAACGGGGACACATTCCCCCTCACGCTCAACCCCGCGACTCTGGGTGCTGGCACTACGATCCCCGCGAACTTCACCCCCGAGGAGGGGGAAGCAGGTGGTGCGCGCCCCGCCGACCAGGCCACGCCGACACCCGCCCCGACGGCGACGACCCCAGCGCAGCCCGGCCCGCAGTCAGGGCCTCAGTCTGGCCCGCAGAGCGGCACCACGGCCCCCGAAAAACCCGCCCTCGATGAGACTAACCATCCGGGCGAGGGCACTCCCGCGGCGAGTGAGCTAGTGGCCCCCAACGTGCCGCCCCTGGACCCTAATGCCCTCGACGGTAACGGCACCGGCGTGAACCCCCTCGACCCGCCCAACACGGGTGACGGTGAGCCGCTAGAGCGCCCCGATAACCCCAACGAGGGCCTGAGTAACAACGACGGCACCGGCAACCCCATTGACCCCACTAAGCCAGTGGAAACCGCGCCGGGTGGCGCTACTACGGCTCCCACGGGAGACCAGACGGTTGCGCCTACGCGTCCCGCTCTGCCCACGGACCCCGCGCCTGCCGCTGATACTGCTGCCCCCAGTGCGACGGTTGCGCCCGCAGGCGCAGACAAGTCCCCAACCGGCACCGCCACTGCCACGGTGGCAGCTGCCAAGTCTCCGACGCTCGCGAAGACCGGCGCATCCTTCTGGCCTCTGGCTGGTTTCGCCGTTGGGCTCGCTGGTATCGGCGGCACCCTTCTGGGTGGTCGAGTCGTGCAGAAAGCGCGCCTGCGCGTGAAGTAACAGGCTGCGCTGTTACGCATACGGCCCCGCCAATGGTCTCACTCAGGCCTTGGCGGGGTTTTGCGTCCCCAGAAACGCTTGTAGTGGGCACATTACAAGCCTTTATGAGATGCAAGCCACGCCATGCTGTACGCGAATTGGGCGACCTGCCGGTCAGTATGATGGTTTCGCCCATCCGGCCCCGTAACTACAAGGGAAACATGAACATCACCGCAACACGACATATGCGAAAGGCTCTCGGCGCGCTCGCAATTCTGACCCTCGTCGGAACCAGCGTCGCCACCAGCCAGCCAGCCGCCCATGCCGCCGCCCCCACAGGGTACGAACTCTCCTGGAACGATGAGTTCGACGGCTCCAACCTCGACCCCTCCAAATGGGGATACGCCTACGGGTGTTTCGACCCTAGACTGAAAACCCAAACCCACTACACCGACAGCTCCGAGAACGTGAGCGTGTCCGGCGGCTACCTCCACCTGACCGCACGCCACTCACCCACGCGCGAGAAGTGGAACAAGGAAACCCGGAAGATGGAAACCATCGACCGGACCTGCACGCGCACCGAGAACGGCCAGAAAGTCACCTACCCGGCCCCCTTCACCTCTGGCATGGTCCAGACCCGCGACGATAAGGGCAACGTCAAGTACGCCGCCTACGGCGACTTCTACGCCGAGGCCCGCATCCAACTCCCCGCAGGCCCCTCCTCGTGGGCATCGTTCTGGTTCACCGGCACCACAGGAGGCCCATGGCCAGGAAACGGCGAGATCGACGCAGTAGAAGCCAAGGGCTACGACCCGAACTACCTCCAGGCAAACACGCACACGCCTCGAGCGAGCGACCCCTCGAAGTCTGAACAGCACCATGGGCAGCTCGGCGGTGACGGCACCAGCCAGACACAGTTCCACGTCTACGGCGTGGAGAAGACCGGCGAGAAGATCACGTTCTACCTCGACGGCGTTCCGCGGCACACAGTCAACTACTCCGACCTCGGTGGCGCTAACCCGTTCGCCGTGGACGGTAACGGCATGGTCATTCGCCTGAACCACATGGTTGGCGGCACCTTCCTCACCTCCAATTCCGGCGACACGACCTACGTGGATGCAACCCCCTACGCGGACAGCTACATGGGTGCCGGATCGGACATGCTCGTCGATTACGTGCGCGTCTACTCGAAGAAGCCCGCCGTCGAGGAACCCGAGGCTCCGGTTGTGCCCACTCCAGAGCCGACCGCCCCGGTCGAGCCTGCGCTACCGACAGATCCCAGGCCCGCCGATCCGACACCGGCACCCGTGGAACCCTCGCCAGCAACCCCCACTCCGGCAACGCCAGAAACACCGGCCACCCCTCCAACGGATGACGCTGTGACACCGGCACCGGCCACACCATCTCCCGAGACCCCGGCACCGGAAACCCCCGCACCTGCTCCAGCTCCGACAGAGCAGACCACCCCAGAAAGCCCCGCCCCCGCAGTCGAAACCCCCGCACCGAGCGAAACAACACCCGCTCCAACCGTGGAACCGGCTGCTCCGGCAAACCCTACCGATGGGGCCACTCCTGGTACCGACGGGGTGCATGGGGCCGGTCCCTCTACGTCTACACCTGGGACCAATGGGGCGGCTATTGGTGGGGTACTCCCCGCTGGTACAGCCCCTACCGTTACAGCTACTGCTCGTGGTGGTGACGCAGCCCTAGCGAAGACCGGCGCAGACACAAACCTGCTCCTAGGCGCATTGTCCACAGCGCTCGCAGGCATCGTCTTCGTCGCCATGCGCCGACACAAGGCACGCCAGTAACACGTGCCTATAGCGCCTCCAGAACGCCCCAAGGGGACCGCAGACACGCACTGCACCCCCTTGGGGCGCTCCCATGCCCACCAGCCCTCTATGGCTCCCAGGCGGGCCTCTATGAGGCACACACAGGCTCCTATGAGCGCATCTCACATAGAACAAGGCCCCTATGACATAGAAACAGGCCTCTATGAAACGCTGCGCACATACGTGAGCGCCCCAGGAGGAATGGGAACGTTTCCTTCTGGGGCGCAATGAGTTGGGAGTGAACTCAGTGATGAGAGTCGGGGTTGAGGGTGAATCGTCGTCCGTGTAGGAGGGCGGCGTATCGGGGGAGTAGGTTTGTGGGGGTGTCGGCTGGTAGCAGGAGTGGCGGTTTGGCGATTGCCGTTTCGATGCTGGTTTCGGGGATGCCGAGTAGTGGGGCGTTGGTTCGGACCCAGACGTGCCAGTGTGCCCACATGCGTTCGCATGACTGGGGTGATGGGTTCGTTTCCCCTTCCTCCCACAGTTCTGCGTCGCGCGTGGAGCCCGCGCCCGTAATGTCGGCCCACACAGCCATGGGAGTGGCTGACGCTTCGCGTAGGGCTTTGATGACGGGACCGGGGAGGAGGCGCGCTTCGCGGACGGCTTGGAGGCGCAGCTCGTGTTCCTCGTGCGCGGCCTGGTGGGTGCGGGTGAAGCCGTCGAAGATGACGCTGAGGGCCGTGAGCTTGTCGTCTTCCCGCTCGGCGGCTTCGCGCACCCCGTACATGGCTCTGCGCCCACTCACGGCCTCGATGTAGGCCAGGCATGACGTGTACTCGTCCTGCCCGAAGACCCTGCACGCCTCCTGTACGGCTTCCTCACTGTCGGCGACGGTGATGAGGTGAATGCTCTCACGGGACGGCTTGCAAGGGAGCATCAGGAGGACTGATGGGCGCACGAGGCGCTTCTGAGCGGTTACCTCCAGGTAGTTTTCGGCGGCGACGACTTCGGGAGTTCTCTCGAAGCGTGGGGACTCTGCCCACTCCTCGAGCGTGTCGATGCAGTGGCGCGCGTGATTGTCGCAGAGGAGAAAGTCCTGGAACCAGTACTCCAGGATCTCCCGCACGTCTCCTTCGCCGTTCACGTTGATGTGATTTCCTGTGCGACGGTCCCACAGCTCGACGCAGAATCTCCCGTTCGTCGCCTCCATGTCACCCCTCCAGGCCGAGAGTTGGAACACTGATGACCTTCTGTGTGAGGATGTGGAACCCCTTCGGCTGCTTGGGGCAAATCTTGTAAACGATGACCTTATCCACCGTGTACGGACCCTGACCCATGACCTGCGTAATCAGCACGTCCAACGTGCAGCCGGTAGCGTCAAGGATGCTTCGAGCGCGCTGCGCGAGAGGTCGCAGCATTTCCTTGGTCAGCATATCGCTGGCGCTTACAGTCGCCCCCTTATCGTGCCTGCCGGAGATGGTTGTTGCTCCAGCGACTCCCTCACTACCATCCCAGATGATCCTCTTGAGAGCATCCACGAGGCAGATGTGCGCTTCATTCCGACGCAGCGACTCAGGCTCATTAACGGCATAGTCTGCGATCATCCGCAACGCAGCTTCCGCCCCTGTTGCAGGGCCGGTGAGGCGCGCTTCTACAGCGATGTGGTACACGATGAGCTCCTTCCCTGCGAGAGGCCGTCAGTCCTCGAGTCCGAGGGTGGGGATCTTGTGGGTTGTGGTGGTGACACCGTGGCTGCGTGGGGTCCACTTGGAGGGGTTGATCTGGTAGGTGACGACCTCCGTGTAGGTGTGACTGTGTGTCTCGGGGGACGTGAAGACAGTCACGCACACCCTGACGATACGGGCGAGCTTCGTGTCCACGAAGTGCTTCTTGAGGAGGTCGCCGATCACGTGCGCCTCTTCGATGCCGAAGGTGCCGTCTCGATGCGAGTACGCCTCGTTTGTGGTCACGCAGAACTTCTTGTCCAGTGTGCCGTCAGAGGCAGTGTAGATGCGTTCACCGACGAGGATGATGGGGTAGCCGGGTCGCGCTTTTCGCGACTGGATGGCGACTTCGTAGCCTGCCTGCTTGACGGCTTCCGGGTTGGTGACTGCTCCGACGTGGGCTTCGACCTGTAGGCGAATCATGAGCGTTTCCTTTCGTTGGTTGGTTCAGTGCTCACTAGATGAGTGTTGCGTGTGGGGTGTGGCGGTTACTTGTTGCGGCGCAGGACGAGGACAGTCTTTGTCGGCCACGGCAAACGGTCGATGTCGTAGAGGCGCTGGAAGTGCTCGAGGTAGCCTTCGTCCCACTCGTCGTACTCTTGCTCTAGCACGTACTCGTCCCACCTGTTGATAACCACGTTGAGCATGGAGCGCGTCCCACTGTAGGACTCTGTGGACTCTCGAGGGAGACTGTCGAGTCCCCACACGGAATGGAAGGCGATCTCGTAGAGGTTGGTGGGGTTCGCTTCAATCTTGAGGCTGTCCCAGTTGACGGAGTAGTCGTTTCCACCCCTGAAATGGATGATCTTGTTGATCGTGAGTGCCCCAATCCAGGTGAGGACTTCGCGCATCGCGTCTACGGAAACGACATTGAGGGACTTCAAGTTGCTGAACTCCTCCACCTGGAACCTCGCCCCTGACCAGTCGCGGATGACGAGCACGCCGCCAGACGCAACCAGCTGTCGGATCAATTCAAGTTCCTTCAAGCCGTTGTTTCCGTTGTTCTCTCCCAAGAGCTCGTGCACGACGCTGGACAGGAACACCACGTCGTAGCCGCCCGCACGCTCTTGGAGGTCTTCCTTCGTGCGGAAGGCGGCTCCAGCGTCCCGCATAGCGGTCTCGACAGTGGCGCTGATGTCGTGGCACTCGTACACGCCGCCCGCAGCTTCGACGCGCTCGCGGATACCGCTCTCGACGGGCATACCGCACCCGTAGTCGAGGACACGCACCCCCGGCGTGACGTAAGGGGCTAGGGCCTCCCACTTAGCGTTGAGTGCCGAGGCCATACGACGCACGTACTCGGGACTCGTGGAGTCCATGTAGTTGTCCATAGGTGGTTCCTTCTTGTTCGTGTACGTGGTGAATCAGCAATGCAGCTGATCGAGCAGGTTCTTCAGATCCTTCTCCACGTCCCATGCTGAAGGGAGGGAGGAGATGTTCAGCTTGTAGCAGCTGCCCGGCAAGCCCGTGTAGCAGTTCACTGGCATGTTGAAACTGCGCACGAACATCCGCCCGACAACCTCGCCAGGGAAAGGCCGCATAGTGGCGTTAAGTGCGCGTCGCGCTTCTGCCGCAGCAGCATTCGCTGCCACATCTCGTTGGCTCTCCCAGTCACCTAAGAGCCACCATTTAGGGCCCCTAGTCATGTCAACGAAGAGTTCGAGCCCGCCTTTTTCGTGCAACTTCAGCAGGGTTGCTCCTGTCTCGTCAGGGCGGTGGAGTAGGCGTTGCAGTTCAGCGACGAGCGCGAGAACTGCACCTCGCTCTTGAATCATCTGCCCCAGGAGGATCCCCTCCTGCGCCCATTCCTCGAACCTGTCAACAGCGTGGAAGTAGTCGTGAGCTAGGCGTGAGAGGTTCCGTTGAGTATCGTAGTCGAAGCGACGGAAAATAGGCTCTACGATCCGCCCGCTCGGATCGTCAAAGTACGCTGTAAACTCATGGCGATTCTCGCGGACAGCGGGAAGTAACCCGGCAACCTTGCGGGCTATTTCTTCCCCGCCTCGATACGCTTCGATACCGTTGGCGATGAACTGGTCAGCGTAGCCAACCTTCGCGAGGTCCACAATGCTTTCCGACAGGCTAGAGGCAAGCTGGCCGATGTAGTCGTTATCAGCAGTCATTCGGATCTCTCCTGTTAGCAGCGTTCGTTGAGTAGTGCTTGGGCGTGGGCCATGATGCGCACGAGCGCGTCGATGCGGGCTTCCGGTGCGGCGGTGGGGGTGCGCCACGTGTTCCAGTCGTCGGCGCTGCCGTTGTCGGCGTTGTAGGCGTTGAGGGCTCGCGTGAGAGCCTGGTAGTGGCCCTCTCCTGCGAGTGCCGTGGTTTCGGCGCGTAGGACGGTTGCTGCGGCTCCCAGGAGGATAATGAGGTCTGCGGGGGAGCGCAGGGGGTCACCGTCGAGTTCCGCGTCCGCGTACACGCTGAGAAGCACTCGTTCAGCGTCGATGGCCGCGGTGGCGTGTGGGGCGCGGTCGTAGCGCCAGGCGATCTCCTGGTCGAGGAGGCCAGATCCGATGATGACGGTGTACGTCGGGGCTTCCTCAACGGTGGGGGTGTCAGTTGTTGCCAGCATTGTGCGCATCTTCCTTGATGTAGTCCTGGGCGACGAGGGTGCCGACTAGGGCGGCGGCGGTGATTGTGAAGGCGATTCCTAGGCCGGAGTCCCATGCGCTGCCGTCGCCGGTGGCGGTCGCCCAGATGAGGACGTATAGCGTGAGCGCGAGCCCGGTGAGTGCGCCCGTGATGAAGCTGTAGGTCTTGGAAGCCATTGTGGTTCCTTCTGTTTGTTTTCTGGGGTTGATTGGTAGTTTAGTTGGTTTTGTTGCGCGCGCAAGCGTATTAATCCCCCTAATTGGTTAAGTCGATCACACGCAAGGGGTAAGGGGGATGGGCGCAAAAACAGGACCGGCCCAAACCCACACGGAGAGGTTCAGGCCGGTCCATAACCCAGAAAGCGGAAGGAACCCGAAGGCCACCGCCAGAACGATCATACAGGCAAAACGCCCGCATAGTCCACTCACAGGCCCCACTTCCACCACTAAGGACTACCTGGCATACAAACGCATACGCATCCTGTCTTTCGTTACACAGGTGTCCATGAACGAAAGGATGCTCGCCTTCGAGCCGACGCGCATCCCCTCCTGGTGGCAGTACCGTTCGTAGTCGCGGCGTCCAGTGGTTTCGCAGTAGTAAGTGCTCAACCCAAGGACCGCACTACGCAAGTCTCCGTCCCCTAGGTCAATGCTGTCCGTTCCTAGGGGCTGGTGTCGCCCGTCGAGAGAAAATATGCCATGTCCGTAGCTGTTTGTCGTGTACCTGACTTGTGTGGGGTCTGATTTAGTATGTGGCATGTCTTCATTTTGGAAGTCCCAGCCCCAGCACCAGTGCCCCGCTGGCATCTGGTGCGTATTCAGGCCTAGTGCCTGAGCGACAGTTTCACTGTCCACGAGATTGAACCACGTGGCGATTGCCTCGAGTTCACTTTTGCCGACGTACATGATGTTTTCCTTTCCGCTTTCGAGGTGGGTTAGCCCTACAGGACTCCACCCTCGTAGAAGTAGGCCCTGTCGTTGCCGAACCAGATGGAGTAGTCGATGCGGCTGGGGCGGCGCATCAGCTTCTCGTCGCTCGCGTAGGCTCCTCGGATAGGGAGAGTGAACCAGGAGCCGCCGATGTCTCTCCGTGTTTCTGTTTGGAGTTCCTGCGCCCAGATCGTCTTGGCTGTCGCTCGGACGACCTCGTAGTATTTGTCGCCTGCTTTGAGGATGGTGCCAACAGGCATGGCCGGGGGTGTTGTGGTGGCCATTGGGGTTTCCTTTCGTTGGTTGGGTGTTAGCTGTCGTATCTGGGGTCGTGGACTTCGCCGTGGTAGCGGTGTACTTGGTGGCCTCTGACGTAGAGACCGCCGTCTTTGTGGAGGCGGCAGGGGATGATGGTGTCGTTAACGAAGCCTCCCTGAACGGGGATGCGAGCGAAGTCAAAGGTGCGCAGGACAAACGCTTCGACGGTTGCCACTTGACGCAGCCAGACTGTTTTCGGTGCACTGCGCACAACTTCGTAGTAGTAGATGCCTTCGCGCGGATGATAGACGCGGACGATGGCTTCAACCGGCATGAGAGGCTTGGGCTTTTCCATGAGAGGTTCCTATTCAGGCTTGTGCACGATGTCCCTGGTCGGGTGGAGTGCGACGTTCGCGTCGGGGCGGATGAAACCTATATTGTCGATGCGGCGCATGATTACGTCCCCGATCTCGGTTGAGGGGTCGATCTTCGGGGGCCTGTTTCTCGAGTGGGTAACTTTGAGCTCTTGGAGCCAGACCGTTTTCTCGGTGCGCTTCACGACCTTCCACGCGCGCTCAGCTGCCAAAGACCCATAGATCGTTCCCACTGGGGGGATAGTGAAACGGCCTCGCATGGCTGGCATTTCACTGGTTCCTTTCGGCTAGTTGGTGGGCCTGTAGATGTCTCGGTACAGATCGACGTACACACCCTTGTGGATGCACAGGCACGCATCTTGGAGGACTCGGCGTTTGAGCAGTGGGATGTCTGTGCGGATCATGCCGGGCACCGGCTTTCCCTCCGCATCAGTAACGAGACGACGTAGCCACACGGTTTTTTCGGTGCGGCGCTCAACCTGCCAGTATTCGTGCTCATGGAGACGGGCGCGCCAGTTGTAGCGGCGTAGTTGGTAGATGGTTCCGACTGGCGGTGCAACGAGCTCGCGTTCGGTCATGGTCATGGTCCTTTCTTTCGCGGGTAAGCAGATGCTATCTGCGTTCTCCGTGCCCACATGTAGGCGCGCCGACACTGCTGGCGGTCACCGCTTCATACTGCGTTCGTTTGATGGTGGTATTCGATAGTTGCGACCGTCCGCGTGTGCTCGTCGTGCTCGATCACGATTCGCGTGGGGAGAGGTGTGTTGCGGAGGTGGCGGCGCTTTTCTCTCGATAGCGGGTTGTTAGCGAGATACTGCACTTGCAAGGGGCCGAGGGTGCGCCGGGTTTCCTGGTGTCGTCTGCGCGACCAGTTGCCGGACTCGGTGCGGTGTTCGATCCAGCTCGTGTAGGTGGCGCTGGTGATTCCTTCGAGTGCTTCGTCAACGCTCATTGTGTGTGTCATTTTTGCTTCATTCTGCGCGCGATTTCCTGGAAGATCTTGGCTGTGCCTTTGGGGGCGCGCTCGTAGGTTTCGTCGATTCGGATGTTGATGCTATCGGCTCGTTTGCGTAGGCCGCTCTGCGTGTATATCCAGGGTCCGCGAACAAGCGCGTACTCGGTGACAGTCCTGTAGTGTCGCTTGTCGATCCAGTGCGTGTAGGTGACGTGGGCCTTGCGTGGGGCGGCGGTTTTCGCTGCCTGGGCTTTCTGCTGGCGTTGCAACCAGTGCAGGTAGAGGTCGTGCACATCCTCGGGCGTATCGCTGTCCGAGCTGAGTCTTGGTCGGAAGAACTCGGTCCTGTTGTAGAGCTTCGACGTGTGATGCCACTCCTCCGGGTAGAGGAAGTACTCGCGTAGGAACTCGAGCGGGTACTCGTCGAGCTTCAGGTATGTGCGAGCCTCGGCGGGGAGCGCGTCCAGGATGTCAGCCTTGCCCCACTTGGATCGTGGGCGCAGGCCGCGGTCGTATGCGTCGAGAGCGTTGTTGCTCATCGAGAAGTCGTCAGCGTAGCCGGCCACGACTCACCACGCTCCCGTGCTGTACCGTTGCAAGCTACTTGACTTTGCTTGTAGGACGTGCTTGCGCTCGTCCGCTCCAAGTCTTACGCGGTTGTCGCCGCAGCTTGGTTCGCACTTCACAGAGTCCAACGTTGCGCAACCAGAACGGTTGCCCCGCTTTACAGTCTCTCCATGCGCGTTTTGTGTCTCCGGGGCACTCCCGGCGACCTTGATGTTGACCGCTGCGTTCAGGTCACGGTCCATGGTCAGGCCGCACGCATCGCAGTGGAACACGCGCTCAGCGAGGGAGAGCTTGGCTTTCACCCTCCCGCACTTCGAGCATGTTTTGCTGGATGGGTACCAGCGGTCGATCAAGCGCAACGCGGCCCCGGTGCGTGCGGTCTTGTACTCGAGCTGCCGGCGGAACTCGCCGAACGACGCATCCATGATGGCCTTGGCGAGCCGGCGGTTCCTGGCCATGCCTGCCGTGTTCAGATCCTCGATACTGATGTGCGAGTAGGTGCTGGCGAGCCAGGTGGTTGCCTTGTGTATCGCGTCGCTGCGGCAGTTCGCGACACGCGCGTGTAGGCGCGCCACCTTGGCTCTGGCCTTGGCGCGCCGCTTCGAGCCCATGGTCTTGCGGCTCAACGCTTTCTGGGCCTGCTTCAATCGCCGCTCGCTGGCTGCGAGGCAGCGCGGGTTCTCGATGACCGTGCCGTCCGAGAGGGTGGCGAGGGTCTTGATGCCCAAGTCTACGCCGACGGCCCCTCCCTGCGGTGGCTTCGTCACCGGCTTGTCGTCTCGCTCGACGGTGAGCGAGGCGTACCAGCGGCCCGCCCGCTTTGAGACGGTCATACGCAGCACCCGCGCCCCGCCCACACGCTCGGACACGTCCTCCATACAGTGAACGCGACCGACCTTCGGCAGTTTCAGCGCCTTCGGATCACCCTGAATGAGGCCAAATGCGCCGGTCGTATATGCGAAACGCGGTGCAGCCTTGCTCTTGGCCTTGAACTTCGGGAAGCCGACCTTGCGGCCACGACGCTCACCCCGACGACTCTTCGACCAGTTCGACAAGGCGGCAGCCAACGACCGAAGCCCAGTGTTCGCAGCTTCCTTCGAGTTCTCAGCCCACCACGGTGTGCCGTCCGCGTTCACGGCCAGAGCATCCTTGTTCGCGTTCCACCAGCGAACCAGCGCATAGTATGACCACTCCGGCTTCGCGCCCGTGTCGATACCGGCCTTCACGTGAGCGAGACCCGCGTTGAACGCAAACCTGGCCGCACCAGTATGAGACAGCAACAGGCGCTCCTGCGCGGGGGTCGGGTCAAGCGCGACCTTGACAGCCTCAAACACCACGCTCACCCCTTCTCATACTTGGTCGGTGAATATAACGCACAATAGCAACCCAAAGCCACAGCAGCTCACCAGCAGCCCATGGAGTCGAACGACGCGGGCGGGACGGGGAGGCCGTCGATGCAGGCCTGGCACATGAGTTGCCCGCCTCGTTCGAGGACGATCTTGTAGGCGTTCACGGCTGTGGTCCTGAACGTGTGGGCGTTGATGCACCACCAGGTGTAGGTCTTGGTGGGGTCGCCCTCCCAGATGGGCGTGTTCTCACGCCAGTAGGGGGCGAGTGCGGCTGCGTCCACGTAGGGGATCTCGGTGTCGTTGGTGTTGGCGCTCATCGTGGGTACCTGTTTCCGTATTGGCCGTTGATGGCCCGGTCGAGGCCGTAGTTGAGGATGATTTCAGCCCAGTGCGTAGGGCGGGCGTGCTCTCCTGTGTATGTGCGGCAAGCTCCGCTGCCTTTGGGACCAACCGTGAGGAGGACGCTCGAGCGAGCCCTGCTGGGCAGGTAGAGGCCTGTGGGGTTAATGCGGGGACGGGGGCGTTTCCCAGAGAGGCTGAGCCAGGCTGAGGTGTCGTCGTAGCCGACCTGGAGCTTGTGGTAGTCGCGGATCTGGGAGACGAGGAAGGCCAGGAGAGACACGTCCTCTGTGAGGAGTGTGCGCAGGTGCGAGACGGAGAGCGCGTTGGGGGAGACGAGGATCGCGTCGTTCGCCTGAGCGTCGAGACCGCCCGCCCATCGGAATGGCTCGTACTCCGCCTGGTAGTTGGTGATGACGTGAACGTTCTTGATGGCCTTGGGGGTGTCAGGCGCGTGGACGATGGAGCCGTCGAGGTCAACCATGAGCGCGTTGACTCCGCCCTTTTCGATGAGGAACACCGAGTCCGGGTACATGAAGTCCATGCGGTACTCGTACTGCTTGCCAGGCTTGATGTAGTTGGCGAGGAGGTCGGTGAGTCCGAGGTCGCGTGGGGTGCCGATCTGGAAGAGGTCCGTCCACGTAAGGATGAAGCTGTCGCAGACTTCCGCGATGCGGACGACAGTTTCAGCTTGTCCGTCGTGGCCCACCCACCGAAGGCCTGCCCGCTGAGGATGATGGCTGTAGCCTAGCTGCATTTCGCCGTTGAGGAGGTCTTCGAGGGGACGGCTACTGTGGGGGATGCGGTTGTGGTACATGGCGGTTCTTTCAGGCGTAGTGGGAGATGCCGACGGCTCCGATCTGGGTGCCGGTACGGTCGCGGATTGGTTCGCCGGGGACTCGGATGTCTGGGCGGTGGTAGATCTTGAGGGCTTCGGCGGCGACGCGGGACACGATGATGAACATGCCGGGGATCGGATCGGGCAAGCCGACGCACTGGTCCGGGTGGTTGATGTTCAGCGTCTCAGGGATGCCGGGGAAGGTCTCGGGGAGTGGCTGGTATTCATCGGGGACGCGGACGACGGTGCCCGATGGCGGGATGACGCACAGGATAGTCTGCTTGTCGTACCCGTACATGGTGAGCGCGTGCGGAGTGCCGTTGACGTAGATGACACCGTTTCCGTTGGTGACACCTACGAGGGGGGCCGACGCTGGTGTCAATCATGATGTTGCGCAGCATGTTGGCGTGTCCTTTCTGGCTGGCTAGTTGACAGCGGAGGTTGTTGTTACTATTCGCACCGTAAGCAAGAACCTAGAAGGAGAGTAATGCAGGAGGAGGGTCGCGTTGGCTAAGAACCAGACCTACAGGGCTTTCGTCGCGCGCCCGACCCATGTTCTGGACCTGAATGGTGAGCTACTAGATGGCGCTCGCGTTTTGGCGGGGCTTGCGTCTGAGGTTCGTGACCTCTCGGCTTACGCAACCTACGTGGTTCGTAACGACGAGGCTCTAGGGGACGAGCTGGCGCGGGTTACTGCTACGGCTCCCGCTGTGGCGGGCCGCAGGGCGGGCGTGACTATGCCTGATTTCCTTGCGTCTGGGCGAACAGGCCGGTCGCGTAAAGAGAGATTAGTCCAGTACAACGTTGTCACGTCGTACCGTTCCTGGCAGGAGCGGGTTAAAGCCGTAAACGGCGAGAGTTCCAAGTACGTGAGCCAGGGGTGGAAGCGCACTGCAAATGGGTCCGCGCCCTCGTATGGTGGCGATTACGTGAACCTCGGTGCCGTGGACTGTAGCTACGCCGCCATCGAAAACGACCCTTTTGCCGATGGCGAGATCGTGCTGAGGATGGTTATTCAAGGGCAGTGGTATCGGCTGGTCTTCGACTTCGATAACGCGCGGTTCACCGAGGGGAAGGTTGTCCTGCCGCTCATCCGTGTTCAGGACGGCCAGCCTGTTTTCGTCTTCACGGTCGTGACCGATAACCCGGTCGTGCAGTTCTCAGGCGACTGGGTAATTGGCGTGGACGTGGGACTCAACGACTATGCCACCGTCGCAGTACGCGACATTAAGACCGGGCGGATAGTTCATGAAACGACGCTCTCCCAACGAGTCCACTCACTCTGGAACTCTGTGCGCGCGTCGGAACGGCAGGTCCGCGCCCTGCGTCGGAAAGCTGGCCGACTCCTCTCCCAGCGACAAGCACGCATGTCCGCCCTGGATGAGGCACAGCTTCACCGCGAGGCAGCATCCCGCAAGAAACGTGAGCTGGCGATTCTCGCCGCACAAGAGATAGCCGACCTCTCCCACCTGTGGGGCAACGCCGTCGTGGCGGTGGAGGACCTTAGCTGGGTGGCGAACACGATGCAGAACGGCAGGTGGAATCGCGGCGCGCTCATCCAGTGGCTCGCCCATTACGTGTCGCAGAATGGCGGCTGGGTTGTGGCCGTGAACGCGGCGAACACGTCGCAACAGTGCCACGTGTGCGGCCAGCAGGTCACCCACCCTACCCACAAGCTATCGGTTTGCGCAGAGCACGGCGTGATGGACAGGGACGTGAACGCCGCGGCGAACATCGCCGCCCGAGCCGTTCCCCGTGTCGTTAAGGCGCGGGCGACACGCGCGAAAAACCGCAAACTCAAGCCACAAGCCCCGCTCAGGACACCGCCCACCAGGGCTTCACTGAAGTACCCAGGCAGAGACAGGACAAAAAACGCGCCCACCCCGAAAAGGAAGAACCACCACCCATTTTCTAAGGGGGTGATTCTTCCTTCATGCCCCGCTAGGGCACAAGCACCACGCTTGGACGCCAGCGTACTAGCGGACCAGGACGCACACGGCACCCTGGGGACCAACAAGGCGGCACTCAAACAAGGCGACATAGCTTACGAATGCGAGCTATATAGGCCTATTTGATACGCTGGCTTACTTGTTGAGCGTTGTAAACCAGGTGGTTTGGCCGTTTAGGAGTGGCTTCGCCTGTGCTGCGTCGAGGACGACTGCGGGCGGGGGTGTGTGGTTGGGGCCGGGGCTGCTGGTGGTCGCTGCTGCCCATGCTGCCTGGTAGTTGTCGTCGGGCTGGGTGGGGGTGCGGTATCCGGCGACGTAGAGGGTCGGGGTCGCACCGAGGGTAGCGAGGTCGAACATGGATGCGACGGGCGTGGCGGGGGTCTGGCTCCACGGGTAGATGAGAGCCGTCATGTCCCACCCGTCAGGGAGGTTACGGACCTGGAGGTGGTTGTCCGCGTCGAGGCTACGGAACATGGCCTCCCAGGTCGCCATGGAGGCGTTGGCGGTGACCATGTTCGTCACGTTGTCTGCGTCGGGGGTTCCGGCGTGCATGTGGGCGACGTAGAGGACGGGTGTTGCACCGTCGGAGAGGAACACGTACCCGTCGAGGCTGGCGGGGCAGTCAGTGGGGGTGTCGGTGAGTGTGGGCGCGTAGGCGACGGGGTAGATGCCGGTCTTGAGGTACTGGTAGCGGCTGGTAAGCGCATCTTGGACCTGCGTGCGCTGTGAGAGGCAGGTGTCATGGTAGGCGACGTTGCTGGTGTTCCAGGATGCGCCGTCGGGGAGGGATGGGAACAGCGTCCAGTCGGTTGTGTCGCCGTTGGCTGGCTTGTCGGTGCGGGTCTTGTCGAGGCCTCGTTCTGATCGGCGGGTGATGTCTTCGACGTGGGATTGGGCTTCCTGGTATGCGTCGCGCTCAGGGTTGAATGCGCCGGCCAGGTGCATCACGATAGCGACGATGACGATAGTGAGGAGGATGAGGGCTGCGGGGATCGTGAATACGGCGGTTGTGCGGGCTTTCTCCTGCCCTTCTTCGCTCTCGTAGTCCCAGGAGTCGATGGCGGCTTCTGCGCGCTTGTAGGGGCTGCGTGGGAGTCTCATTGTGCGGCTCCTACCGTCTCATACTGGTCGTTGTACTCGTCCGTGGTCATGACTTCCCAGTCGCCCCACCCGTGGGGGCCTTCGACGATCACGGTGCCGGGGCGTGCGATGAGGCCCGTGTTATGGCCGAGGGACAGGTAGTAGCCATGCTGGTCACGGTTCAGGGTGAACGACTGGTAGTACTTCTCTGCGAGTTCTTCGATGGATGTTTCGGTGACGAAGAAGGCCATGTAGTCAGCATCTTCACGTCGAACTGCGTTCACTACGTGGATCGCAGGCTGGGCGGCTTGCGGGTTGGCGACGGTGAGGAGCACGTCGGCGTGGCATGGCTTGTTGCTTGGGCACCAGCACATGAGGTCGTGTCCGGCGAGGTGCTTGCGGGCTTGGCGTGCGACTGCCTGCCCGTCTGGGGTGGAGCGCAGCCATTTGGTGAACAGGGCGACGGCTTCCTCGTGGGTGGCGACGATCCCCGGCTGTGGCGCTGCTGCGGGGTCTACCTTCCACGGGTTGCCGTAGATGCTGCCCCTGCCGACGTAGACGGCCCCGGCGGGGGCTTTCCATCCGCGAGTGCGTTGGCGTTGGATGCGCTTAGGGCTCATAGTGTGTCTCTTTCTGTCGGGGCGTTGACGGCTCCCAGGTAGCGGGTGATGAGGCCTCGGTGTTGGGGGTGTCGGGTGATGAACTCCCAGAGGTTGCTCGCTGCTGCTGGGTGAGTGGAGGCGTTCTCGATCATGACGGTCAGGTTCACGCCTTCGCGTTCGTACCGCTTGGTGAGGGCCTGCATCTCTCGGGCGAGTTCCGCGTCCTCGTCGTAGATCCCGAAGTGTCGATCAGGCTTGTACGCTTCGGGGGCACGGTTGATGAGCTCGTGTTCTGTGAGTCCGTATGCGGTAACGGCGAGGGGACTGCCGTCGCTGGCGTGATCGGCTAGGAGGGGGATGTCGCGCTGCCACATGCTGCGTTGCCTGTGTCCGGCGTTGACTGCGACGGTGCGGGAGTAGGCTGCGGCGTTGAGTTTCACTGCCTTGTCGGGATTGGCGAGGAAACTGGTGATGATCTCGACGGTTGGAACGTCAACATGCTTGGCGATGGTGTCGATGTCGGCGAAGATGCCCCAGACCTGGTGGTGGCTGGGGCGACGCACGCGGGGGAAGTACTTCACGCTGCCTTCTTTGCGACTTGCTTGAGGCGCTGTTCGCGCAGGAAGTCCTTGAGCTGGGTCACGTCGCACACGGCGGGTTCAGGCGAGCTCACTGGTTTCCTCCGTCGTTGCCGTGGAGGCCGCGCTGGCGGCTGTGGTGCGCGCGCACGCTGCGAGGACGAATAGGTTCACGCCGGGAACAACCACCAGGAGCGATAGTGCCCAGTGGTAGCCCGCGTCAACGAGCCTGCGGCTTGTGGCGGCGAGGAACGGGAACGTCTGGACAATGAGCCAGACCGAGAACCCGAGAATGAGGGGGATCGCTCGAGCGATGGCTTCATGGCGGTTGTGGAAGAAATCGCCGCGGGTGGTAGCGACGTAGATGAGGCCTTTTGTCCACCACCACCACACGATCAGGGTTGTGGCGGCGTAGAAGCCTGCGGTGGGCCAGTAGTCGCGTCGGCTCATGGGTGTGGCGAAGTCGAGAGCTTGTGTGTAGAAGTTCTTGACGATGGAGCCAGCGCGTTTGAGGGCTGGGGGGATGGGGATTTCGGTGATCTCAACGTCTGGGTCGAGGTCTGGATGCTTTGTCATGGGTGTGGTCTTTCTGTGTTGTCTGGCTGGTCTGGCATGATGCTGACGTACTCTTCGGGTTCGCGTGGAGCGTTGAGAAGCGCCTTGGCTTTCGGGTTGGCTCTGATCGCCACTTCGACGACAGGTTGGGGGAGACGGTCGATGCCTTGCCACATGAGGGGCCGGATCAGGTTCCGGTACTTCTCAGGCTGATGACCTTCCCAGAGGATGCGCGCGATGATGGGGGAACGTACCTGGAAGATGACCGGGTACTGGACTTTCTTCGCGAGCGCCGGGAGAGCGAGGGTCAGCTTCGCGAGGAGTTCCCCGGTGCGACTGACGTTCTCCGCGTCGGATGGGCGGTATGTGCGCCACCAGACGGGTTCCTTAACACCCTTGATGAACAGGGCAACGCACGTGTGCCCGGCAGCGTTCGTGTAGACGCTGATGAGGTTTTGGGGAGTCTTGCGGGGGGTGGTCACTTGGTCTTCTCCAGTTGTTTCCAGGTTGTCGTGAGGTCTTCCTCGAACTCGAGGAGGGTTTCGTACACGCGCCCAGCGTGTAGAGACACCGTGTCGTTGGGGATCGCGAGGCGGGCCTGCACGTAGGGCACGCCACCGTCCTTGATGGGCTTGTAGGCTCGCTCGAGCGGTACGTCGTCAGTGAATAGCGCTTCAGCTTCGTCGCGGCCCACGTGAGGCAGATGTGGGAGTGCAATGAACTCAGCCGGTGTCAGGTCTGCCGCTGCGACCGCTTCGCTGATGTCGTCCGCGAGCGCAGGGTCCGCGCCTTCGTAGAGCGGTTCCCCTGAGCGTGCGGTGAGGATCGAGAGCGGGTTGCGAGTGCCTGTCTGTTCGACATACTTGTGCGCGTCGTCAGGGCTGACGGTCGTCACGCCGATCCCCTGAACAACGTGGTGGGTGTATTCCTCGATCTTTGCGGGGCAGCGCGGGTTGACGCAGGTGATCGCTGAGAGGTCGATAGAGGAGGCGAGGGGCCACTCGCATCGTGGACACTGCGAGGGGAGGGCTGATGCGAGCTTGGGGGCGACGCTGCGTAGGCGTTTGGCGACCTCGGTGATGAGGGGCACCGGCTCACTCCTTCCTGTGAGAGGTTTCGTTACCCTCATAGTTTATCGCATTTTGGGGTAAAACCACGGGAAACTGCCCATTGTGAGCATGTTTCAGGGTATGGAAAACCCCTGCCGTTCCCAGAGTGAGATACGGCAGGGGGCGGGGGATCAGAGCCAGGACGTTGGCAGGCCTCGCCTGGCGAGTTCATACTTGATGCGGTCGGCGACTTCACGCGCAAGAATGAGGCGCGGATTGTCCTCTCCGTAGCGGTCTCCAATGTCCTTGAGGCGGTCCTCCATGCGCATGGGCGCACCGGTCGGGGAGGTCGTCATGTCGGCGGCATTGATAATCAGGAGTTCATCATCCATGAAGCCGACATTCGGGTCTCCGTGATCGTAGACGGCATCTGCTGCAACTCCCAGGCCGATGAGGATGCTACCGCCCGCGTGAGCATGATCGTCAGGGTCGAAGGCGTATCCAACATCGTGTAGGAGGCCCAGGACGTAGAGTGCGCGCGCCTGGTCCTCCGTCTTCCCGAAGACGGTCTTGGCGATCTCGTAGGCGCGGTTTGCTGTGGCATTCATGTGGGCGAGGCGACTGGGGGTAAGGGGTGTGAGGGTGGTGGTCATGCGCGGGTTCCTTTCGGGTTGATGTGGGCGCGGATGTGGTCGAGGCTGACGGGCTGGTAGGCCCATGCGTCTACTCCGACATTGATGTCGAGACTTCCCCATTCGGGGCGGGTGGGTGTTTTGTCGTGGGTGTGTCCGTAGAGGAGGACGTGTGTCTCGTCGCGGGTGAGGGAGTTACCGTAGAGGACTTTCGGGTCGAAGGCGTTGGATGAACACCCGGTGGGGACACCTGTGTGGGCAACCATGTTGGCTACCTGCCTGGACGGATAGTGCGACAGGATGAGCGTCGGCATGTCGGCTACCTGGAGGACCATCGTGTCGGTGATCGTTGAAAACACTTCCGCGAGGCGTAGAGTCGCCCACTTGGCCTTCGGATCGTGGTTGCCGCGGACGAGGTGCATGTGCTTGTAGCCGACACGCTTGGACACTGGGGCCAGAAGCGCGACGGCATGGTCGATGTCGCGTTTCCTGCCGAGCGAGAGGTCACCGAGGATGTAGAGGTCATCCCCGGATTGGAGGCAGCGTAGGAGGTTGCTGACGATCAACTGGTCGTGCTGTTCGACGCTGCGCGCGCCACGGTGCATGAGGGCGACGTTCTCGTGGCCAAGGTGTAGGTCGCTAGTGAACCAGTGCGTCATGGTCGAGCGCCTTTCATGCTTTCGTATGCGGCGACGATACTGTCACGTAGGGCGGCGTAGAAGTCTCGGTTGATGGGGTGGTAAACCTCGTAGCGTCGCCCTTTGGAGACGTTGTACTGCGAGGGCATTCGGAGACTGTAGGTCGCGTCTGGTTCTCTGATGAGGCGCATGTCTGTGATGACGAGGAAGTCGCCGATGTAGGCGGCTGCTTCGCAGAGGAACCCGCGTGTTGTTTCGTCGGGGATGTGGGTGATCTTCACGCGCGTGATTTCGGGTGTCATAGGTAGAGCCGTCCTTGTCTGCTGACGATGTTGCCGACGCGGATCTGCTTTTCGACGGCGGCGCGTGGGAAGTATCGGATGGTGTCCTCGAAGGTTGCGCCGGGGTGGGCGCGTAGGAACTCGCTGATGGTGGCGGGCGCTTCGTACACGGAGTCCGTGACGGCCCCTGTAGGCGCGTGTGCAGCACGAACAGGCTTCGACGCTACCGCTGGACCTTTGGTGCGCCCTGCGGCGCTCTGTGGGGCTTGCTGAGTGCGACGGCGACGCTCACCATCAGCATCACGACGAGAGTCCTTGCTGCCCGTCGCCTTGGTCTGTGCGACACGGCTGCGGGTGGCCTTCCGGTCGGGAGCACTTGGCGCTGGCCGTTGATGGTTAGGATCAGCACTCATGGCCTCCAGTTCAGAGTCGGGGAAGCTACTGACGAGAGCTGTGAGGGCATCGCCGGTCAGGGGTGCTTCGCCTTGGATCCGTCGTAGCGGCTCGATGTACTCCGAGCGGGTAGCTGGAGTGATGGGGCGGGGGTGGGAGAGGAACGCGAAGCCTTGCTCTCGTTCTGTCTGCTCGAACTCGTCGAACATCTCCTGCATGAGGGCTTCGTAGTCGCCGGTGCCGATCACCCGGTTCTGGTGGTAGGTAGTTTGGGCGGCTTGGAGCTGCTGTGCGACTTCGGGGTCGATGTCCAGGATCATGGTTCGTGTCTCCTAGAAGGTGTCCCAGAAGGACTCACGGTCGAGGTTGGCGCTTTCCTCGCTGGTCAGTGCTGGAGGTTCAGGCTCGTCGCCCGTGTCGTCACCCTCGAATGCCGACAGGAATGGATCGTCACCCGCCGGAGTGTCCTCGTGTGCGGGAACCATGTCGGTGTCGTCCGGGTCGCCGAAGGGGAAGAAAGCGTCGGGCTCTGCCGGAGCGGGCGTTGAGGGCGAGCTGTCCACGTGCGCAGCGCCGATCCGGTTGAACATGGCCTTAGTGCTGCTGCGCTTCCTACCAGAAGGACGCGGGGCTGCTGGAGCTGGCCTCGGCTCGGGAGCCGGGGGTTCTGGCTCCTCGTTAACGGGGTCGAGCTTGTCCCAGTAGTGGCCGATGTAGGACTCGAGGCGTTCCATGCCCTTCGTGTCGGGCGCAAGGACCGCTGCTCGCAGGTACGTGGGTGCGCCGTCGTTGATGTCGGCGATACGCACTGCCACGTCACCAGCGTTGGAGAGCTTGTACGGGAACTCGCTGGCTGAGTTCAGTCCGAGGTTTTCGGCTGCGCTCGCGTCGCTGGCTGACTTCGCAGTGATGCGCACGGAGATCAGCTCGGACACGCTCTTGGGGATCACGTCGTTCTTCACTCGGTGGGGGATGAAGATGGCGCGCATACCCAGGGCAGGGAACTCGGACACGAACCGCTCGATGAGTTCACGGTATTCGCGAGCGTCTTCCTTGCCCATGGCGTTGGCGAGGGACATCATCTCGTCGAGTACGACGTAGAGGAATGGGAAGGTGACTTCGGGGTGGTCGCGTCGGAACTCGAGGACGTTGACGTACCCGTACTGCTGCATGATGTTCTTGCGGCGTGGGGCTTCGGTGTTGACGAGGTAGCGGAGCATGTCGATCACCGAGTCCACGGTGTACTCCTTGCGGCGCACGTGCGGCAGGTCGTAGTTGGCGTACTCGCTGATCTGGTTCTTTGGGTCGCCGATGTAGAGGTGCAGGTCGTTGGGGCTCATGTAGGCGCACATCTGGTTGAGGATGAGCTTCACGATCCAGGACTTGCCGCTTCGCGGTTCGCCGGAGACGACGATGGCGGGGGCTTTGAGGAGGTCCACTGCCTTGACGCTACCGTCGCCGGTTGTTCCGATAACGACGGGCATCTCAGTCTTGGGGTCGCGCACGAACTTCTGTACGTCGGGGGATGCGGCGTACATGTCAGCAAGGGAGATCATGCCGATCTTGGCTCCCTTGTAGACGCTGATGAACGCGCGAGACCCGGACTCGGCGCTGGTGGCGTAGGCGTTTGGGTATTCGAGGTTTCCGTCGTCGTCGTACTTGTAGGTGTTCGCGATTTCATCAGCAATCGCCTGGGTCTTCATGCGTGGGGTGCGGTTGATCGTCAGCTTGAACATGAAGGGGTTTTCGGAGGCGTCCTCGAGGTCGGGGAGGAGATCGTCGCGGGTGCCTACCTGTTTGGCTGCGTCGCGGATGAGCTCAGCCCAGATCGCCCACTCTGCGCTGCCTTTACGGAGGTTGCGCATGTCGGCGAACTTGGGGCTGATGGACGGTAGTCCCTTCGTCAGGGTCTCGTAGATGAACTGGCGAGTCTGGGTGCCCTTCTGCATGTTCAGGCTCTCGAGGTCGGACTCGAGGGAGTCGTAGTCCACGTCCTCGGCGGGTTCCTCGTCGGGGATGAGATCATTCCAGTCCCAGCTGTCCGATTCCTGCTCAGGCTCGGGGGCGGGGGCGCTCGCGGGTTCCGGCTCGTCGAACACGGGGAGGGGCTGCGGCTCGATGACGGGGGCGGGTTCCGGCTCGGGGGCGGGGCGGCGCAGTTGCTCGCGCACGTCGTCTTTCTGGTCGATGATGTAGCCGCCTGCGAAGGTTGCGATGCCAATGAGGGCGGAGACGGCTGCGCCGACGAAGATGTAGTAGCCGACTGCGAGCGCTGGGAGGAAGTTCGATAGGAGCCACATGCCCGCGCCCACTACTGAGACAACGCCACTGGTCTTCATGGTGGCTGCGCCCATGCCGCTCACGGACGCTGCTGTGTGGGTCTTCGCTGCGACCACGGCGGCTTTCGTGAACTCGTAGGAGTTGCGTCCAGCTTTCGACGCGGCCTGCTGTGCTGCCTGTCCGATAGCCTCAGATGCCGTCTGCGGCTGCTGCCCTGACTGGCCGAAGGCTGCGGGCGGCGGGCCCTGCTGCCCGAACGATGGAGAGAACGGGTCAGCGGACGGGCCACCAAACGGCGACGGAGAGGGCGCGCCGAAACCGGATCGGGAGGAACCGAAGGGATCGTTGTTGCCGCCACCGAAGGGACTGTCGAACGAGGATGAGCGCGACGGGCCACCGAAGGGGTCGTCGAAGGAACTGCTGGACGGGCCGGAGTCCATGCCCCAGATGGACTCGTCACCCATGCCGGGCGCGAACTCGGGTTCCTGGTTGCGGGCGTTGAAACGTGCGAGCGCATCGTCGCCGTTGGTGGGGAGGGCCATAACCGTTAGGCCTTTCTGTGAGGTTAGCGGACGGTGATGAGAGCGATGACGAGGGCGACGGCTGCGACGATGCAGGAGATCGCGTGGAAGCCGTTGCGGTACTTCTCGTCGAGGTCTTTGAGGGAGTGGACTCCGACGTTGCTGAGAATCAGCATCATGGTGAGGATTGACCAGATCATCGGTTCGCGTCCTTGTACTGCTCGCGGATGTAGGTTGCTACGTCAACGCCGTCGGTGTTGCGCAGGAGGTTGTCCAGATCCTTGTCGATGGAGACGAGCCACCCACTGTTCTGTGCGGGGTAGCGCTGAATGGTGAGGTCGAACGTCACGTCACGCATGGGAGCGTCACCGTCCTGGGGGCCGGTGGTTTGGAGGTGATCGACGGCCTGCTGGTAGGCGTTCGTGATGTACGTGTAAACGTACTGGTCGCCCTTGCCAGCGTCGCTTTCGCCCTTGTTGTAGTCGCGAAGGTTCTGGAAGATCGTGTCACGGTCCTTAGCCCAGAAGGTCTTGTTGGTGAAGTCGAGCATCTTGGCTCGCACCGTGTAGACCTGCTTGTCGGTGGAGAAGTTCGCGCCACGGGTGACGGACTGGACCTGTAGGGACAGGAGACCGAGGCGGTAGCGGTCGCGCTGGTACTGGTCCTTGTAGTCGGTGCTGGAGGCTGTGTCGGTGTCGAAGAAGTCCGCGTAGGTCGTCGTGACGGAGGATCGACGCGAGTTAGCTTCGGCGGTGGTGAAGTCCAACGTGTTCAGGGCACGCAGGTAGGCGTAGGCAACCTCGTCGGGAGGGGTGTCGGGGTTGCCGAGGGATAGGAGGGTGCCATCCACGTCCCAGATGAACCCAGACTTCGGGGTGCCGTACTTCTCGCGCAGGGTGGGCTGCTGGTTCATGAGGAGCTGGTCAACGCCGTCGGGGCCCGCAGACTCGGACGCGGATGGGGTGGAGCCGGACTGCGCGAGGGCGCGGACTCTCTCTTCGTTCGCGCGCGCGGATGACGCTGAGTGCGAGAACCAATAGACCACGCCGATGACGACGACGAGGACCACGGGGAGGATGATCTTCCACTTGGTGCGCACGACCTTGATGACGCGCTCAGAAGCGGTGAGGTCTTCCTCCGCGTCGCGCGTATCGTTGGCTACTGCTGGTTTCTGGCGTGGCGCGGGCTGAGCGGGTGGTGTGGGGGCCTGGGGGCGCTGTGGTGGGCGCTGCTGTTGGCCGGAGGGGGAGGCCGTAACCTTCATTTTCTCTCCCTTGGTTCTGGTTCTAGCTGGTTAGTTGAGGGCTGAGAAGTCCCAGCCGTCCGAGGCGGGTGCTGCTTCTGTCGGCGGTTCGACGGCGGCTTGTTGTGTGCGTCGTGAGCGTCGGCGTAGCGGTGGCCCCTGTTGGAGTAGGCTGTCGATCTCGCGTTGGAGGTCGTCGGGATCCTGGAACGCTGTTGCGCCACTCGAGGCCTCCTCAATGGCGGTGTCCTCGACTGCTTCGACAGAGCCGGTCTTGAACAGTTCAGACTGTGCGATGCCGTCGGGGAGCGCCACCTTCCCCAGGGTAACCTCTCCAGTAGACAGCTTGATAACGAACGCGCGTTTATAGGGCGATTCTGCGCCATCTTCGGACGTTTTGCTGGTTGCTGTGGCGAGCATGGTGAGTTCGCCCTTGAGGTAGCCGATGCTGAGTTTGTCGGCGATTTCGTTGCGGACGTTCGCGTCGCGGATCGCGCCGATAGCGACCGACTGGACGTTCTCGAAGATCTTGAGCTTCGAGCCTGCGTCCATGAACATTGAGGGCTGGTTGCTGATGATGAGGTTGATGTCGCCCATTTTGCGGCCACCCGTGATAGCGGTACCGAGGATGCCGGCGGCGCTGGGGAACTCAGCCCAACGCTGGAGCTCTTCCCACACGGTGACGTTGAACTTGCCCTCGCGCTTGCAGGTCAGGGAACGCACGTGGTGGATCGACGCTGCGGACAGCTGGGAGAGCTGGAGCTGCACCTCGTCCACCATGACGGTGGCCTTCGACTTCATGCCGAAGGAGCACAGGACGACGCGGGCGTTGGCTACGTCTTCGGTGGAGACTCGGTTGGAGAAGACGCTGGCGCGGGAGCCGTCGGGCTCGAAGTACTCGGCGAGCTGGGCGCGCACGAACGTCAGTGACTTGATGTAGTCCTCGTCGCTGGCGCGGTAGTCGCCCATGGCGGCTCCGGTGCGTAGTGCTTCGTGGCCGTCCTTGATGACCTGGTAGACGCTGTAGAGGGTGAGGCCCTTGCTGTTCTTCCAGGTGTGCGCGTCGTCGCCGAGTACGCCCGCGTCGCGGTAGACGACGCTGATGGCGTTCTTGAGGATGCTTTCGGCCCACTGGTAGGTGTGGAGGTGGGATCCCATGAGGGCGCTGAGGTAGGAGAGCGTGTAGTTCACCCCTAGGCCGTAGGTGCCGTTCTCAGCGTCGATTGCGAGGTCGCCGGAGCTCATGATCTCAACGGGGTCGAAGTAGCTGCCCTGGCCTTCAGCCATGTTGAGGATGAGGCAGGAGTCGTGGTTGGCGTAGAAGCTGACGAGCGGCGTGTACTCGTCGCCTTCCACGTCGTTGATGGTGAGTCGGACTCGGGAGTACTTCATGAGCTCGTTGAGGAGGTTCTTCACGAAGAAGGACTTGCCGCCACCTGTTTCGGCGATGACGACGAAGTTTTCCGCGTCCACGTCATTCTCGCGGAACTTGTAGAGGATCGGGTAGCCGGAGTTCACGTCGCGGGCGATGTAGGAGCCGTGTGTGCCGATACGGCCCTGGTCGTAGCCGGTGAAGCGTGCGATGATCTCGTCTGAGAGCACGTTCTTTCCGACGCGGCCGAAGGACTTGCGGCTGTGGTCCATGCTGAACGGGGAGAACGCGGCGGTGAAGTCGGCGAGGTGCTGGACGACGCGGTTGACGGTGATGCCGTTGCGCGTGCAGAACTGCTCGATCTTTTCGAGCGATTCGTCGAAGTCTTCGCCGCGGATGCCCATGACGATTGCGTGGCAGCGGTACTCGAAGAACTCGAGCTGGCGGTCGGTGCTGGTCGCGTTGGAGAGGTAGACGATGCTTTCTTCGCGCCACTGGTCGCGCGCGAGGTCGGTGGCGTTCTTCTGGTACTCGAAGGCGTTGTCTCCGATGCTCTTGTTTTCCTCAGCGGTGTTCTGGTAGTTCCGTAGGAGTGCCTTGAGTTTGGGGTCTTCCCAGTTGATTGCGGTGGGGATGCTGTAGTCCGTGAAGAACATGCGCATCGTGGGGTGGAGGCGCTTGCGCATCTCGGCGCGAAACCGCATGGGGAGTGTCGTGCCGTAGCCGTCGAAGGACAGGAAGACGACGAGGTTGTCCTTGCCGGAGAAAGAGGCTCGGTTGTTTGTGTAGAGGTTGTAGTCGCGCTCGGGGAATGTGCGAGAGTCCCGCATCTGGGTGTTCGTCGTGAACACGTCGGCCCATACGTGGTACCAGGCGATGCGGTTCATCAGATCCCAGCGGCCCACTTTCTTGGGTCGTCCGGGTTCGTGGATGCGGCCTCCGAAAAGGAGACGCACGAGCGGGTTGGTCTTCTTCGTTTTCGTTGCTGCCATGGTTGTGTCCTTATGGGCGGGCGGCTAGGCTACCGAAGCCCTTCATGAGGTCTTCGTACTGGCTGGTTAGCTGAGCGTAGGAGCTGACGCGACGGTTGGGGTTTTCTGGGTATTGGGTGAACATGGGCACGTAGGTGAGGGTGCCCGTGTAGAGGGTGTGTGAGGTGATGAGTCGTTCCAGGGGGAAGTTGGTGTAGCCTGCGACGGAGCTGAGGCCGTTCGCTGCATACACTGTGCGCGACGCGGAGCCGGTCACCATGTGCGAGTGGCTGTGGACTGTGCGGTCCACGCAGATGACGGCGTTGTAGTTGTTGTCTTGGATGAGCTTGTCGTGCAGGAGCGCTGCGGTAGGTCTGCTCGTGAAGACCACGGGGGCGTGCAGCGCAGGGTCATCGCTGGACATGGAGTCGTCAACCCAGGGGAACTCTCGGTAGTGCGTGCGGGTCACTGCGGAGGGGGACTCGATGAAGATGAGGCGGGGCCGCATGTTGAGGCGGTCTTGGAGGTAGTCTCGGAGCCCGAGCATGAAGCTGGTCAGGTACTTCATGTGGCCGAGGTCTTTGACCCGGTAGATGGGCTTGTTGCCCCGGTAATCAACCGGGGGGAAGTTCGTGATACGCGGGCCACCGTTTCCGCTCGTGTGAGCACTCTGGAGCTGAGCGCGAGCGGCCTTGAGCGTTGCCTCGGACCTACGCGCGTGCTCTTTCAGGGTGGCGAGACTGTCGTTCATGTCGCTGAGGATTCCGACAGACACCTCTGCTTGCTCACGGCGCTCTTCCTCGGAGCGCTCGTATGCGGCGACAACGTTGGATGACGACTCTGCAATGAGCTCAAGGGCTGCGCTCGGCAGAGTCTTCCCCTCGCGGACTGACTCGCGGAAGGCGCGCAGGATGTCCTTGTCGCCGGATACGTCGTCGGCGAGCACGAGGTCTGTTCCCGCTGCCAGGATCCCCTCAAGGAGGTCTGGGCTTTCGAGGAGGTAGGAGTCCGTGTAGATCGCGCCGTTCAGGCCGGTGATGGCCATGGCGAGTGCTGTGTCTGGCTCGTCGTTGACGTAGATGAGCTGAGCGTCTTGCAGTCGCGGGTCTTTGAGGGCGGCGATTGCTTCGGGCGCTTCTTCTTCCGTGTCGTGGATGACGACAGCTTCGACGGTCAGCGCGCTCGGCACTGTCGCGAGGAAGTCTCTGACGGATGCGGCGATGAGCCAGTCAGGGAACCTGTCTGGCTGGATCGTCGTGGAGATGAGGGCTTTCATCGCTGCTGTCCTGTGAGGGCTTCGATCTGTCGGATGAACGGGTCGCGGTCCCACACGATGCGGGGGGCGACGCTGGTGAGGAAGTTGAGGGTGCTTGGGTTCGCGCCGCCGGGGTGCAGCCATGCCGTCTCGGAGAGGAGGCGGCAGAGCTTGTTGCTGATCTGGTCGGAGTCGTAGATCGTGTTCAGGAGGGCTGCGAAGCCTTCAGGTGATCCTTGGGGGGCGAGGAAGTGCGTCTGGGTGGGGTGCGCGTCGTTGAGGGCAGTCAGGAACGCTTCCGTCTTGCCCGTTGCCTCCAGGGGCACGTCAACGACCGTGTAGTCGAAGTAGGGGATGAATGGCAGGACTGCCTCGAGGTCGTCGAGGTTCGTGTTTTTGTCCTCTGCTGCCCCGTTGGACATGAAGTAGATGCCGCCGTCGAGGAACGGGGAGCTCTCCTTCATGGATGGGCGTGTGGCTGCGAAGCCGTCGGCGTTCTCCAGGAACGCGAGGATCGGGTGATCGCCTGACTGGAGGTCGATGTAGAGGACGGTGTGCCCGCTCTGGGCGTAGGCATCCGCGAGCGCAGCACTGTAGATGGCCGTCTGCTGGCTGTCAGCAGATAGGACGGCGTTGACGCGGGCCCCGGTACGGAAGATCGGCATGTCTGGGTTCGCCGATGGAGTGAGCTGCGGCGCATGAGCGCTGAGCGGATGGAAGTCGCGTAGCTGGGGTGGGGGGCAGGCTGCGAGGCGGTCTTCGACGGTGAGGTTTTCGTCGTCGAAGAAGCCGGTGTCTGCGTGGCTTGAGCCTGCTGTACCGAGGCTGAGGATGTCACCGGGGATTACGCTGGCGGCGCTGTAGGTGCGGTCGTCGCTGATGGGCTGCGAGGTCAGGGTGGGAGAGGTGATGCGCGTGTCGGTGTAGGTGTCGGCGATGTCCTTGAGTGACAGCGTGAGGAGGTCCGCGAGGAAGGAAGCCTCAAGTCTATCCGACAGCGGGATGACGAGGCTGTGCGGGTGGTTGACGTTTGCTCGATACTGGTTGATGCGGTCCTCGCGTGTCTTCTTCACGAGGGCGATGCTCTCGATCTTCTCGGCTTTGCCGAGGAACATGTTGAGGATCTGTAGGTTGGTGTCCAGGAGGTTGCCGGTACCAAGCGTGGTATCGCTATCGAAGATGATGAGGCGGTCGATGCCGATGCTGCTCGCGTCAGTGCTGGAGTAGCGTCCGTTCAGCTCTACGACAGTGTTGAACACCTCGTATGCGTTGGAGTCAACCTGGTTGCGTGCGCTGCGGAGGAGTGCGTCTGCGGAGGCCTTCTCAACGATGAGCGCGATGCTCATGGCCTTTTTCATGATTCTTATAACCTTTCGAGCGTCTGTTACTGGATGGGGGTGGTGGTGCCGTCGGCGTGGATGATGCGTGTGGGGCGCAGGAAGCGCTTGTAGTTGACCTGGCCTGTGGATTGGCGGATCGCGTCGGACGCGGAGAATGTCAGGAGCGCGAAGTACTTCTTCGCGAGGGCCCCGATCTCGTGCGGAGGCATGTAGGAGGCTGATGCCCAGTTGGCCTCTTCGCACAGTGCAGTCTTGAAGGCGATTGCCGCCTCGTGCAGATCCTCGTAGCTGCCGGTGCCTTTGGTGGTGGCCAGAAGGTACACGTCGCCGGGGGTGGTGGCGTGTTCTTGGAGGGCTGCGAGGTTTTCGTAGGTGGGGCGTAGCACGTCGTTGCGCAGTGAGGGGTTCTCGGTGTTGGCGAGGTCTTCGTTGAGTCCTTCGATGCGCTCGTCTTTGCCGATGCTGCCCATGTAGTCAATGTGGCCGACCATGATGCCGCGCCTGCCGGCTTCGCGCATCGCGTATGCGTAGCCTTCGTAGTGGTCGAAGACTGCCTGGGCGGTGTCGTTGCCGACGCGGGAGCCTTTGTTGGCGTGGATGAAGATTCCCATGCGTCCGCCGGTCTTGAAGTAGCAGACGTAGGGGGGAGTGTTCTCGATGCGGTAGATGCCCCAGATGTTGCTGAGGGCCATCCGGTAGTCGTTGGCGAGCTGTTCCATGAGGTCGGCTCGGAACTCGCGTTCCTCGAGGATGAGGTGACGGATGATGAGCGACGCGACTGATGGGATGAGGACGATGCAGACGATCAGCTTTGCTCCGAGGCCTGCGCCTGAGCCGATCAGGTATGCGAGGTCCAGGAAGAAGGCGATTGCGCCTGTGCCTGCTGCCATGTAGAGGCGGTTGCGCCACCGCTCTTTGCCGTTTACTTGTGGCTTGTCGAGCGTCAGGGGGATGGAGATGGACTCGTCTCCCACCTGTGGCCGCATGTCGTTTCTCGTGCTCATGCCCCTATTTTACTGTGTTTTTGACGGTAAAGACTGGTATGTGGGGTGCGTGTTTACCCGAAATGGACGTAGCCGGTAACCCACTGGTTGAGGTAGCCCTTCTGGAAGCCAACGTCGTGGGTTGCTGCGGAGGATTCGTCGGGGGAGACGTTGAGGCCGGTTGCGCCGTAGTCGGAGGCGTGGACGATCCACCCGTCACCGACGTAGATGCCGACGTGGCCGGGGCCCGTGATGATGTCGCCGGGGGTGAGGACTGATTCGTCGCCGTTGTAGGGGGTGGCGTGGGCGGCGAAGAAGGCGCTGTTGGCTGATAGGAGGCTGGTGACCTGCGCGGAGGATGACTGTCCGACGACGATGCGGTCCTGGTCGGCTCCGAGCTGTACGGGGTTGCCGGAGTCGTCCATGGTCCACCCGGCCATGAGGATGAGGGCGCTCACCCAGCCGGAGCAGTCGTAGCCGGTGGGGCCGCGGCCTCCCCAGTCGTAGGAGTAGTAGCCCTGTGCGGGAAGGTTCGCCATGGCGTATTTGGCGTTTGCGAGCATGGCGGGGCCGATTTGACTGGGGGATGCGGCGACTGTGGGGACACCGTTGCCGCCGTCGTATGCGTTGACTGCGGACGCGGCGCTGACGGTTGTCCCGTTGTTGCCGATGCCCATGACTTCAGGGGAGACCTTATCGGACAGGTTGGTGAGCCAGAACCAGCCGCCGCCCGCGAGGACGAGCGCGACGATAGCGAAGATCGCGAGGACGGTCACCCAGCCCATCATGACGAGGCTGAGGAGCGCATCGACGGCGCGGGCTGCGAACTTGATTGCCCCGAGGGTTGCCTGTCGGGCGATGCGCACGATCTTGGTGGTGTCGCTGTTTTCGCTGCCCGTCGCCTTCGCTGTCCCCTCGATGGCAGCTTTGGAGGCGACATCTGCTGTGGCGACGGCGGCGTTGAGGCCGACGCGAGCGGTGAGGGCGACGATCTTGAGGGAGATCGACAGGCACAGGAGGAGGAAGGAGAGGATCACTTCGCTTCTCCCTTCTTGGCCCGTTGCAAACTACTTTGCTGTAGCTTGCAGGGTGTCCTTGCGGGCACCCGCTCCAAGTCTGACACGACGTTTCCGCCGACACTTGGTTCGCACTTCAACGGGTCTTGCGTTGCATGACCATATAGGTCATTCCGTCTTACTGTCCCTCTGTGCGCGTTTATTGTCTCCGGGGCACTCCCGGCGACCAGAATGTTGACCGCGGCGTTCAGGTCACGGTCCATGACAAGGCCGCAACCGTCGCACCTGTAGACGCGCTCAGCGAGGGAGAGCTTGGCTTTCACTCTCCCGCATTTCGAGCATGTTTTGCTGGACGGGTACCAGCGGTCCACGACGTGCAGCGCGGCCCCGGTGCGCGCAGTCTTGTAGTCGAGTTGGCGGCGGAACTCGCCGAACGACGCATCGCTCACCGCCTTAGCGAGCCGGTGGTTCTTCACCATGCCGACCACGTTCAGATCCTCGACACTGATGTGCAAGTACGTCTGAGCGATCATGGTTGTTGCCTTGTGTATCGCATCTTGCCGCTGGTTAGCGACGTGGGCGTGGATGCGGGCGACCTTCGCTCGCGCCTTGGCGCGCCGGTTCGAGCCTTTCACCTTGCGGCTGAGGGCTTTCTGCGCCATCTTCAACCGCCGCTCCGACTTCCGCAGATAACGCGGGTTCTCGATGACGGTCCCGTCCGAGAGCGTGGCAAGCGTTTTCACGCCCAGGTCTACGCCGACGGCCCCGCCCCGCGGCGGCTTCGTCACGGGCTTGTCGTCGCGCTCTACGGTCAAGCTCGCATACCAGCGCCCCGCGCGGCGCGAGACGGTCATGCGCAGCACGCACGCACCGCCAACTCGGGCCGCCACGTTCTCCATGCAATGCACACGACCGATACGCGGGAGCCGTAGGGCTTTCGGATCGCCGTCAATCAGGCCGAACCTGCCAGTCGTGTACGCGAAACGCGGCGTAGCACGGTCCTTCGCCCTGAATCTGGGGAAACCGACGCGTTTCCCTTTGCGCTGGCCCTTGCGAGACTTTGCCCAGTTCGACAAGGCGGCAGCCAACGACCTAAGCCCAGTGTTCGCAGCCTCCTTCGAGTTCTCGGCCCACCACGGGGTACCGTCCGCGCCGACAGCCAGCGTGTCCTTGCTCGAGTTCCACCAACGGACCAGCGAATAGAAAGACCACTCGGGCTTCACGCCGGCCTCAATAGCCTCCTTCACATGCGCGAGACCAGCGTTAAACGCAAACCTCGCCGCGCCCGCATGCGACAGCAACAGCCGCTCCTGCGCAGGAGAAGGATCCAACGCAACCTTGACAGCCTCAAGCACCACGCTCACCCTTTCCCTTTGAGCTCTTGCCGCCCACGAGTTTCTTAGCGCCTGCCTTGATCTTGGAGTTGATGCTGGAGGCGGTGCTTTGGGTTTGCTTCTTGGACGACTGGGGCGTATCGGTGAGCGCGTCGCGTCGGATCTTGTCGGCGAGGTCGGAGCGTCCGAGTTTTTCTTGCATCTCGGCTTCGGCCTGTGCTGTCTGGATCTTCGTTTGGCGCGTGCTGGTTGCAGTTGCTTCGTCCTGCGCTGCCTGCGTCTTCTTGTCCTGTCTGCGTTGTGCGAGCTGCTGGCCTGCGTTGACGGTGCCGCCGACTGCGTTGGAGAAGCCCTGCTTCATCGCTGCGCCGATGCCGCCCACTGCTGCGATCTTCGAGAGGGCGCTGCCGAACACGCCGGAGACGCTGTTGTACGCAGCCGTGGCGTAGTGGCGCATGTCCTTGAACACTCCCCGCAGGGTGCGGAAGTACAGGAGTGACACGACGACGTTGAGCGCACAGATCGCGAGGAGCGCGAACACGGGGTCACCGAGACGCACGGATGAGCTGAGCTGTCCGGTCACTCCATCGACGGGATCGCCCATGAGGAGGCTGATAATCCACGTCATGCTGAGCGTGATGATGAGGAACATGGTCAGGGGCCGGAGGATCGCTTTGGAGGCCTTGGAGAGTAGTTTCCCGTCGGTCGCTTGGAAGACGGCGGCGAGGAGGAACACGAGGGCGCACACGGCGATTGCGAGGAGCGTCCCGTACTTCAGTAGGGGCACCACGTAGATGCTTAGGAAGTCCGTGATGATGAGCATGACGGAGGTCGTCATGGACGATTCCTGCGTGACCTGCTTGTAGAAGTTGTAGTCGCCAGCCTCGAGGGCATCCTTCTGGAGGCTGTTTGACAGAATGAGGCGCAGGTAGGAGTCGTAGGAGAAGTTCTTGAGCTCGTAGGACTGCGGGTAGAGCTGTACGCCCTGCTTGAGGCCGAAGAACTCCGTGTCGGAGAACGCCCGGTTGAACTCGAATGTGGTGAGCATCGAGGTCGCGCTGTTGAGCACGCTGTCCTGGAAGCTGTAGTAGTTCAGCATCTCGTTGAACGGCTTGCGGCTGTTCTCGAGGACGCTCATGATGCGTGATTCGACGCTCGTCAGGTCGGCCTTGGTGAGGCCGTAGGCGTTCATCTCGGAGGGGGAGAACACCATGGGGCGCTCTTCTGGGTAGGAGGCCGGGTCGAGGGGGTCGGTGATTGTGTAGGTCTTGCCGTTGTGGCGGATCGTCTGCTGCTTGGCGTAGGAAGCGTCGTAGAGCTGATCGACCCATGCGGAGTGCATGTTGGCGAGCTGGGCGACGTTGACGTTCTGCCAGTACTTCTGGCGGTTCTCGGGGTCGTCGCGGAACTCTGCGTCGTGGCCTGGCTCGAACGGGAGGTTCGGGTAGGTCTTGAGGCTGTAGCGCTTGTCGTACTCGACGACGACGTTGTTAGCCGCCTTGAGGTAGGGGATGGTGTAGGTGAACAGTTCCTTCATGCCCAGGTAGTCCTTGAGCTCACCATCGTTGTCGGCGGTCTCGTCCTCGTTCTCCCCGGCGGAGTTGTTGTAGAAGAACCCCTGGTTGGGTTTGTTCAGGAGCATGTCCTTGTAGCCGCCGGATGCGCTGTTCTTCGCGGAGAGGCCGTGGTCGTAGGTGTACCAGGAGAAGTGGTAGTAGGGGGACTCGGATGCGAGAGCGAAGGCTCCCAGGCCGTTGTAGTCGGCATCGGAGTAGGACTCGTCGTCAGGGTTGTACCCGGCGGGGTTCGCGTTCTTGATCTGCTCACGCGCGGACTTGCCCTGCGTATAGGTGCCGAGGCTGAACTGGTACGCGCCACCGGGGATGCCCACGTGGTCGTTGTAGGACAGGTTGTCGAGCTTGTTCACGTCGGCGAAGTGGTCGGCGACGATCTTGCTGGACAGGACGGGCGTGATGTAGGACAGGGTTTCAGGGTTGGAGTCGCCGGTGGGGCGGTTGGCGAAGCCGGACCCCATGTAGGTGTCGAGGTCAGCCTTGTAGTCCTTGTAGCTGTCCTTGAGTCCCTGTGGCCAGTTGTCGGTGGCGGGGTCGGTGTTGATGGTGGCTTTGCCGTCGCCTCGGGCCGCTACGCCGAGGTAGGTGTAGCGGGATGAGTTGGAGATGTCCACGTAGGAGCGGTACAGGTACGTGGAGTTGGGGTCGTCGAGGTAGGTTTCGCCGCCGTAGGCCTGCTGTGTGGCACTGTTGAGGAGCTTGGAGAGGCTGGGGCTGTTCTGTGTGGCGTTGGCGAGGTCTTTGCCGTACTCGACGGCGGTGCGCTTCTTGGGGGACTGCCACTTGAGGAGGATGTTTTCGCCGCCTCGGTTGCTGATCGAGTTGGCCTTACCGTCGGTGCCATCGGACACGAAGGATCCCATGTCGGCACTGTTGTTGAACACGGTTTGCAGGTAGTTCGAGTAGTCGTCACCTGCCGCGGCCTTGTCGATCTCCGTGGAGTACGTCTGGTGGGTGATAACGGCCCAGTACGTGAACTTTTGGCTGTAGACGGCGTTGCTGAACCTGTTCGTCGCGTCCACGACTCCGTTGATGACTGGGAAGATCGACAGGGCGATGACGACGAACACGGCGAAGGAGCCGAGGGCTTGCTTCCAGCTCATCATGCTCATGACGGTGTAGACGCACAGGACGATGAGGATGATGAGAAGCAGGTACACAGCGTTGTCGTTGTAGACCTTGATGAGGGTGTCGGTCCAAGACAGATCGTGCAGGTTGGGTGTGGACACGTATCCTGCGAAGCCTGTGTAGCGGGTGGTGCCCTGAACGATGCTGATGGCCTGAGTGCCCGTCATGTCGTCGTGCCAGCGGATGAGCAGACCAGAGATCTTGCTCGTGATGAGCTGGGCTGCGTAGTTCGTGTGCTCCCAGTTCGGGGACAGGAAGAAGTACAGGTAGTTGGTGATCGCGTCGGCCTTCTCGTTCTTCACCTGCGCGGGGTCGGCCTCGAGCTTCACGTCGGACTTAACGGCGGGGAGGGAGGCGTTGTACTTCCAGCCCATCTTCTGATTCACCTTGTCGTCGCCGAATGCGGCCATGACGTAGCTGGCGTAGAGGCTGACGGCAGTGGGCTTTGGCATTGATGCTGCGGTCTGGGCGAGGTTCGACGCGGGGTCGAGGGCTTTCTGCCAGGCGTTCGACGTGGTGTTCTTGTCGAGGTTGCCTGCCTTGGCGAAGACCTCGCCGGAGGGAGCGGTGATCGCATCCTGGTACATGCCATCTTCGGGCACGTCGCCCTTGAATGCCTGGATGTCGTCGAGGACGACCATCTTGTTGGTCGTGTAGACGGTCGTAGAGGCCTGACCTTCGTGCGCGCCGACCCATTCCTTGTAGATGAACGGGGAGCGGGACTGGTTGGTCTGCGTCGCGGAGCGCATGACGGCGAAGGCGTTCTGGTTGTTGCTGCCGAACATGTTGTGCACGTAGTCGTCGGAGGCCACACCCGCAGTCTTGTACTTGTCCTTGAGTTGTTCTTCGAGCTTTTCCTTGGTGGTGGTCCAGGAGTCAGTGAAGAACCCATCGTTGGCGGTGGTGTTGCTCGCGGAGCCGGGCTGTGTCTTGCCGTAGAAGCCGGAGATCGGCATGAAGCCAGAGCCGTTCGCATCATCGAGGGTGCCGCTGATCTTGGTGGTGGCGTAGTTGTTGTTGTAGCCGCTCGATGTTTCCCATGGGGTCGTGAGCTGCTGCTCGATGTTCGACAGGACAAGGTTCTGGAAGTTCACGGTGTTGTATGCGCTCGCGGGCCCGTACTTGGTGCCGGAGGAGTCCACCTTGGTCCAGGTGCCGGGGTTCATGGATGCGGGGATTGCGACCCACGTGTGGTTGGGGCCGCGGTACACGATGTCACCGAAGGGGCTGATCGCCATTTTGCCGGAGAAGCTGGACTGGTCGAGGGCGGTGTCGGCGAGGGCTTTGGCTGCTGCGGTTGCGTCAACGCCGTCGGTGAATGCGTCGGCTTCGCCCTTGGAGAGGTCCGCGTCGGCGGTGGAGAGGTCGAACAGCGATGAGCCGTAGCCGTTGCCGAGGTCGGCCATGGAGAGCGCCTGGTAGAGGGCGACGGTGGAGGGGGTGAGGTTCACGCCGGTGGGATCCCAGACGAACGCGGGAACTGTCTTGCCGTCTACCTGGTAGACGAGGGCGTTCCACTTGGCTTTCATCGCCGGGTCGTCTTCCTTGAGGAAGGTGTAGTTCGGGTTGGTGAGGCTACCACCGGACACCATGCGCAGGAAGGAGCGCCAGTCGGTCGGGTAGGAGTCCTTGACTGTCCAGGAGGTGTTCTGGTCCCAGTAATCGCCGTCGGAGTACGCGAAGGACAGGTCTGTGCCGCCCTGCCAGACGTTGCCGATGATGTAGGCGGCAACCGAGTCGGCAGAGTCGGCGCTCATGCCGACGGTGGACTGTAGGGCGCTGGACACGGACTTCTGTGTCGCGTCGCGAGCGTCGCTGTCCTTCTTCATGATCGAGCCGTTGTAGTTGAACTGGCTCTGGAAGGGGACGTAGAAGTTCGACGCGAAGGTGCCGAGGATCCGCAGTTCTTCTGGCTTGAGGCTACTGGCATTGGTGTCTGCGAGCTTCTGGTTCTTCGCCAGGTTGATGATCGCAGCGGTGCGGCTCGTCGCGTTGCCGCCCGTGGGGGTTTTCTCGTCGGCGGCGAACGCTGCGGGGGCGACGATAACGCCGCTCGTGACGACGAGCGCCATGAGGAACATGACGATGCGGGGTGTTGCCTTCTTGATGCGGCGCACAGTCGAGCGCATAACGCTGCGAATTTTCTTCATTTGCGTAACCTTTCTTAGTTCACTCCGGCGACCTGGAGGAACCACCCCATGATCTCATAGATACTGCCGCTCACGAGGTAGACCAGCACGATGGCGAGTCCAGCCATGACGAAGACTCTCCGCTTGAACCAGATCCACACGGCATTCTTGTTGCTGTCCATTTCTTCGCGCACTGCTCGTCGGGCTGCGGAGGAGATGAACCTGCGGGTGATGCCCTTGTCTGCGTCTCCGACTTGGAACATGGGGATCGCAATGAAGGCCAGGTCGATGAGGAGGCTCGTCGTCACGAAAACGATGATGAGGATTGCGACGAGCCCCAGGAAAGTGCTGAATGGGCCGGTGAAGGGCTTGAGGAGTGCCATGGCGCTGTAAAAGTTCGCGGATGCGTCAGTTGTTAGGTTGCTGACCGCTGCTGAGACCTTACCGTCCTGCTGGCTGATGAAGGAATAGAGCTTGGACTTGCGCTGCCCACCGAGGCCGCTCTTACTGGTAGCCGACAGTGCGGCCTGCATGTACGTCTGCTTGTCCTTGTTGTCGAGCTTGTTATAGGTCGTGAAGTCGAAGCTGACGGATCCTTCTTTGGCATCGTAGGACATGATCTCGGGGGAGTTTTTGAGGCTCCGGTTCGCCTCGGTAACGATGGCGGAGATGTTGACATCGTTCTTGGCGATGTAGGTGGTGGCGCGCACGTTGTCGTCCGCGAAGGCTGGCCCGACGGAGAGGATGAGCGCGACGAGGGTAGCGAGGAGCGTCAGGAGCGCCTTGCGGGGGCCTGCGAGTGTCTGCGTGGGGGTCATTGGGTCGTTTGCCTTTGCGTGAGCGTGTGCGTGTTGTGGATGTCGATGAGGGCAGGGGAGCTGGCATGTGCTCCCCTGCCCTCGAGTGGATCAGAAGAGGCTTCCGGTCACGAGGTCCATGGCCGTGCCGACAAGGCTCCAGAGGAGGTTGTAGGCGAGGAAGCACAGGGTGAAACCGACGGCCAGGTATTTACCTGCGGCCTTCTTGAAGTACACCCAGACGGCGTTCTGGCCGTTCTCCTCAGCTTCGACGGCCTTTCGGGCCGCTGTAGACACGAGCTTGGCGCTTGCCTGGCGCAGGCCACCGCCGCCACCATTACCGTTGCCACCACCGTTAGCGACGGCATCGGAAAGCACCTGGAAGGCGGGGATGGTGATGTAGGCCAGGTCGATGACCGCCGAGATCGTCGTGCCCGCCAGGATGAGGATGGCCAGGAAGCCCAGCGCTGTGGACAGTGGGCCACTGAACGGCGCGAACCAGCGCGCACCACCGTCAAGGTCGGCGTACACGCCACGGGAGAGAGTAGAGGTCAGAAGCTTGGAGCCGAGGCCTGAGTTGGATCGAAGCTCCTTGAACCAGTTCTGCTTCGTCTCAGAGCTCACGCCAGCGGACTTAGCGAGGGACGGGCTGTAGTCCTGAGCCGTCGGCTCAGTGTAGCTGTCGGTCTTGGCCATCAGGTCATTGGCGAACTGGCTCTGCGCGGAAGACGTGAGCTGTTCGTAGATGGCCTGGTTGATCGTGCCCTCGGGCTTAATGATGTCCGAGCCATTGACGGTGCCGCCGCCACTGAGCTGGTAGGTGTTCCCAGCCAGATCCTTAGCGACAGTGGTGCGTAGAGCCTTGTCGGCTTCCTGTGTGGCGTTGCCAGCGCCGTTGCCGTCGGCTGCGGGCAGCACGCCAGTGGATGCTGTGACGCTGATCGACGCGCTCGCGGGAGCAGTGACGGGGGCCGCTGTTGCGGCGGTTGTGGTGGCAACGATTGGGGCGACGGCCAGGAACAGCGTTGCGAGCGCCGCTCGGCCCATGCCCATGCGTGGGGTTTTCATTCTTCTTGGTGTCTTTCTGTGTCAGATGAGTTGGAAAGAGGTGTATGGGGCGATTCCGAGCCTGTAGATCAGCCAGCCTAGGAGTCCCAGGTTGACTGCGTGCAGGATGTTGAACACGACCTTCTTCTCCCAAGTGCCACCAGTGGAGAAGAAGCCGGGTTCGCCCTTTCGTCGGGGTTTGACGTGAGGGATGATCTTGATGCGTTCAGGCAGGATCTTCTTCCTGAGTATCACTCGGTTGATGAAGAGTCCCGTTGCGAACGGTAGTCCCTCGGGGGTGAGGAGGTCGAGGGTGAGGTGGGCGATGAGGCCCAGGATGATTCCGGTGAGTACGAGCTGGGTTAGCGCCTCCCCTAGGTTGGTCGTGAGCGGGTCGAGCTGGGTAAGTGCTCCGAGGAGGAGCAGGAATGGCAACTCGCTGTGGGTCTGCCAAGACCTGTGCTTACAGTCAAGGATACTGAGTATCTGCGCCGTTCGTGACTTACGGGGCGCAATGTCACGCAATGGTCGCGTGAGGTGCAGGATATGGCTGATTGTCCTGGATACGGGATCCTGGGAGGGGATCGTGTGGCCTGAGCGTTCGCCGGCGAGCTTCACTTCATCCCACACGCTGCCGGGGTGGTGGTCGAGGTCGCTTGCTGTGGACCCCCACAGGGCGAACGGGTAGAGGACGACCAGTGAGGCGAGCGGGGCTGCTTCAATGAGTGGCGCGTGGTGTGCGGCGAGGGCCGTGTAGCCGATCATGCACGCTGCTGCGCCTCCGGCGCGGTGGGTTGCTCCCTGCATTAGGCTGTGGCCTCCTGTAGGTCGTTGAAGCGCTGACGGAAGGCGGGGTTGACGCAGGTGCGGAACGTCGTGTCGGTGCCTTCCCATTTGGCGACGGCGGTTGCCCGGTTGAAACGGACTTTCCCGGTGTCGCTGACGTGTAGTGCGCCGATGCCGCGGAGGACTGCGCGCCCTGACGTGGCGAGCTCGCGGATGATGGCGTTCGCGTATGCGGCGAGCACGGTTCGGGCGAGTTCGATGTCGTACCCGTAGTCGGATGCGAAGGCTGCGTACTGGGCCTCGAGGGGCTGGCGTTCGTTGAGCCCGTAGCTGGGGGTGCCGTTGGAGAACTCGATGATGCCGAGGTAGCTGACGGTGGTCGGTTGGGTGGCGCTGGTTGCCTGGTTGGCTGTCCACTCGCCGTATCTGCTGATGACTTCGTGTGCGAGCGCGTGGCTGACCTGGCAGGTTTCTGCTACCTGTCGGATGCGTGGGGTTCTGACGGTCATGCGAACTCCAGGGTCTTGATGGAGGCGTAGTACTTGGTGCGTACCTCCGTGTCCTGCCAGATGTTGTATGTGGCCATGATCTTGGGGTCGGACATGGCCTGAATGACAGCTGCTTCTTCGGCTGCGCGGATGATGTCGAACTCGAGCACGTCTCCGTTGGTGGGGACGTGTTCCTTGAGCATGGTGAGGAGTGCGTCTGCTGTGGATGCGGAGACGCGCGCGCTTTCGGTGGCCTGGCGGCGGCTGTTGGGCATGAAGCGCTGCGTGAACGCTTCTTTGAAGGTGCTCATCTGCCTTCCTTTCTGGCGGGTGCGGGGGCGACGCTCCCCACTGCTGTTTGGTGGAGTAGCGTCGCCCCGTTGGTGGGTTAGAAGATCTGGGACAGGAGCCAGTAGAGTACCTGGCTGAGGCCGTTGCCGAAGGCGATGCCGGTATCGACGAGGACGCTGGACAGGACTAGGAGGATGATCGCTACGCCGAGGGCGACGAGCTCTAGTGCCTGCTTCTGGAGGTAGTAACGGATTGGCGTGATGGGCTTCGCGCTACCTCCAACCTGCTGCGGAGCGCCACCGAAGCTGCCGGGCATCATTGCGCCCATCTGGTTACCAGAGGGACCGCCACGTTCGCCGGACTCGGCCATTTCGACAGCCTGAATAGCGGCGGCGGGGATGACTCGAATGCCTTTGAGCCAGCCACCCTGCGCTTTCGCGCCACCGTTGGGGTTGCCGCCCATTCCCATGCCCATGGAGTTCATGCCGGACTGGCTTCCGGTGCCGTTGCCGTACATGCCGCCCGAGAGGATGGTGCGGATGAAGCCGATACTGACGGCGACGTAGAACAGGCCGAGCATGTTGCTGACCGTGACGAGCGCGATCATGATGCTGAGGAGCCATCCGATAGCGAATGAAAGGAAGCCCAGGAGTGGGCGCGCGCTCTCTGCACCCTGCTTGACGCTCTCATCGTCGGTCCAACCGCCCGATAGCCAGCCGCCCTTGTCCTTCGAGTGGTCGGTTTTGACCAGCGGATCATTGCCGGGGTTGGTCACGTCGATCTGGGGCTTGGATGGCCCACTTGTGCCCTGTGTGGGTTGCGGCTGATTAGGGGTCTGCTGCGTGCCCTGCTGGCCAGTACCGGGCGCTTGCGTCGTGGGTTGCGGGGTGGGCGTGTTGGTGTTCGCGTCACTGTCGTAGGCGGCGACGACTCCATGCGTGGGGGCGGCGAGGGCGGCGTTGACTGCTGTTCCGGTGGCGGCTGGTGCCACGATGAGCGCGCACGTCAGCGCAGCTCGGGTGATCGCGGGAGCGAGTTTCACGGCGTTCCTTTCTTGCGGTTGATGGGTGTGGTGTGAGAGCGTTGGCGACCGTGCGGGGGCGCGCTTTGTTCTGTCACTCGCCCTTGTCGGGGTAGAGCTCGGAGAACAGCTTCGACAGTTTCGCTGATTCCTCAGCCGCCTTCTGTTCTCGGCTCTTCTTGGGGGCAGGAGGATTGTCGGCGGCGTTGTAGCCGAGGGGCGCGAACTTGGTCCCCTCGAACTCTGGGCGTAGGGCCCTATAGCCCTTGGCCTTGAAGTAGTGGAACCCCTCATCTTCCTCGTAGCTTTCGGCCTGGACGTAGTTGAGGACGGGGATCTCAGGGTACAGGCCGATGAGTGTCCTGGCTCCCATGGCGCGGGTGTCGGGGCGTAGGAGGACTGCGCTGGGGCGACTGTCGGGGCCGGAGCCACGTCCCCATCTCGCCTCGATCATGAGGGCCTGCTTCTGGTCGATGTCTGGGTTCTGGCCGGTGATGCGCGTGCCGACCTTGCCGGCGAATGCGGCGAGTTCCCCTCGCGTGAGGTCGAAGTCTGTGTCCGCTTCGACGTTCTTGTAGCGAGTGGGGTCTTCGACTGCATAAGCGTCTCGCCGGAACTTGTCTCCTGTTCCGAAGTCGGGGATGCGCAGCGGGACACGGGTATGGAACCTATATCCAACGACTGTGCCTCGCTGTGGTGTGCCGTCGGGGTTCTTCTTGCCGGGGATCACCTTGGAGGGGTCGGTGATGAGGCCGACGAGGTAGATCTCATCCGCGAGCGCCTTGAGGTTCTGGGAGGCAGGGATGTCTTCGACGCGCTTGAGCACGTCTCGTTTCGTCATGCCCTTCGAGCGGGCAATGTGTGGAGGTGTGATTGGTGTCGGCATGAGTGCGACCTTTCGTGCGGAGGTAGTTTCTGCGTGTTTATCTCCATTAAACCCTATGGGATCGTGTTGTGGTGTGTACGGCGCTCGTTAGCGAACGATAGCGATGCGCCCGTCTTGATCGACTCGGTACTGCACGTCGATGAGGGAGCCTGATTCGTAGGAGTCGTACTGGCTCTTGGTGACGACGTATGCGACGGTACCGCCCTGCGCAGCTTGGGGGATGTTGGGGATGTTGATGCGCAGGGTGAAAACCAGCTGACCGTTGACTGCGGTGATGTCTTTCCCGATGACGACGGCGCGCGCCTGCTGTGCTGGTGCGAACGTCAGACTGTTGGGGTCGATGGTCGCGCTTGGTGTCGGCTGTGCAGGGGTTGCTGGTGCTGTAGTTGCAGGGTCTTGCGTGGGTGTCTGCTGGGAGGGGGCAGGTTGCGGGGCCGCTGTCGTGTCGGGTGTGGGGATTGTGGGTGCGATGGTTGCTTGCGGCGTAGAGGCTTCTGTCCCTGCGTTGGTGGGGGTCTTGTTCCAGTTTTTGAGGCCGATAGCGGCCACGAGGGCCACGAGGATCACGAGGGCGAGCACGATGCTGCCGAGGATTACGGTGCGCGCGTTGCGCTTCTTCTCGACTTCGGGAGCTGGCTCGTCTGCGGTGGGGAGCACCGTTGTCTCGTAGGTGTCTTCGTCGGCGACTGGGAGATCCCAGAAGTCATCGTTGTTGTCCATTGGGGGTGTCCTTTCTGAGTGTTCCGTATCGGCGTGTGGTCCTGCACGCCTGTTCGTAGTTGTGCCATGCGATTTGGCGCAGGATCGCTTTCGGATTGATCGCAGGGTCAGGGGTGAGGATGTCGCGGGCTTCTGCGAGCTCGGCGAGGGCGTGGGGGCCTTCTTGTTCGGCGGTGCGCGCGGGGAGGCCTACGTCGTTGATGGGGGCGACCCATAGGGTCGTGTAGTCGTCGATCATAGGTCACTCACTCTCACTTGTGCTTGGAGGTGGAGGATCACCTGCTGGGGTGTGGTGAAGTCGGGGTGCGCGTTGAGGATTGCGACGATGAGGGGCAGGGGGATGTGTGCGCTGCCGGAGGCCATGTTCTCGGCCCATTCTGCGAAGGAGTAGCCCTGGCGCTTGTAGGCTGACAGGTTGAGGTTCACGGTGCCTGTTGCGTGGGTTTCACGCACTGCTCCGACGCGGAGTCCAGCGTCCATGAGGGCGCGTAGTCGGCGCGTGTGGGTGGTGAGTGCCTGCTGTTTGCCCTGGGGTGGGAGCTTGGCCCATTGGAGGAGGTCAACGTCGATAGCGAGCGCCGGTTCCATGAGGTCCACCCATGAGAACAGGTCCGTGTAGGTGGAGGCGTAGGGGGCATTGTGGAGGATGTTGAGGGCGGGCGCGTACCAGGTGGCGGGGTTGCGTGTTGGCAGGAGAGAGTCGGGGGCCGTGTGCTTCAAGGGGCTGGGCGCGTGGTCTTGGAAGGCGACGTAGTAGAACTCGGAGCGCAGGGCTGCGTTGTTGTGCCCGTAGGGGCGGTTGCGGGGATCCTTAGCGGCTTCTGGCGTTGGGATGATTGGTGCGCTGCCTGGACCGGCTGGCCCCATTATTGTTGGGGGCTGCGGGATGGGGGCTGTAGGGACAATGGGGCCGGAGAGGACGCTCTGGGGGCCGCGGAGTGTGAAGGCCTTGTTGTGGCGCACGAAGATTCGTAGCGCGCTTCTGATGCTAGTAGAGGTCATTGTTGTACTCCTCGAGGGTGGCGTTTGGTGTCATCGTGTAAGTGACGATATGGCCGGGTGCGGCGTGCGTAATTCCTGGTTCGGCGGCGTGCTCGATGGCGATTTGGTCCAGTGGTGGGAGAGGTACGGATGAGGGGAGTCCTGCGAGGTCGGGGTCGTCGATGCTGATGGTATCGCCATTGAGATGGAGAGTGAGACTGTCTCCGTAGGTGAGCGGGCCTGCGAGCCCGAGGTCGATGAATGGGGGGCGGGCGAACAGGTCGGTGGGCTCAAGGCTGGAGTACTCGTCGGGGAAGGCAACCATCTGTCGCCCTAGTGTGGGGTCGATGGTCCACCATCCGCCTCGTGAGCGCCATTCGTTCTCGTCAAGGCGCGCCGGTAGGAGGGCTTCGTCGGTTGCGAAGTGTTCCCAGGCCCATTTCTGCCAGGGTTGCCCATCGTGTGTGCGCATCCAGTTGAGGGATGCGTCTGTGAGAGGCGTGTGTTGGCCGGTGGAGAATTGGCCGTCGAGGGCTACCCACATGTCGAAGCCTGCGGGGAGCGCGTCGAGGGCTTCGATCATGGGTGTGGTGGTGCCGATGGTGTTGTGGAAGAGTTCTTGCACGTCGGGGTGTTCCCACCATGTATGGAATGTGGGCATTCCTTGTCCGAAGGTGCGGGCCTCGAGGATCCAGCGGCAGTTGGGGGTGTTGGTTTTGCGGCGTTCGAGGCGGGTGTCTGCGTCGAGTGTTTCTTGGTTGGTGTGCAGGTCGAGGAGGTGTGTGCGCCAGCGGAGGGCCTGCCATGCGTCGTAGATGATCTGCTTATCGTCGTCGGTGATGAAAGGGTCGTCTTTGATGATGGAGTAGGCGAGTCGGTAGTGGGCTGCTGTGGCGATGGCTGTGCCGTCGAGCTTCCAGCTGAGGGTGGGGATGATGGAGCGCGCAACGTCGTGCAGCTCCGTCTTGTTGAGGATCCACGGTTGGGTTTGCGCGTAGGCGAGGTAGAGGTTCGCGAGGTGCAGCTTGTAGAGCCCGAAGTAGGACAGGGCGCTCACGGTGCGTTTTTCGAGGGTTTCGATGCTGCTCATGCGTCCCCCTGTGGTCGTGGGCGCTTCTTCTTGGGGATCGCCATGACGATGCCCATGATGAGAGCGCCGAGGGATGTGGCTCCCATGAGGCGCATGTACCAGGGCAGGGGGGTGATCGTATTGAGGATGAACTCGACGGGGCCGGGAGTCGTTGTTGTTGCAGCTGGGTCGGTTGTGGGGTTGTAGGGGATGCGTTCGCCGGTGACGAGGAGTCGGTGGGAGTTAACTGCGTAGGGGGTGCAGGTCATGAGGGTCACGAGGTCTTTGCCGGGGACGGGGGCGAGGGCTTCGATCTGGTCGGGGGTGATGACATCAATGCTGGTGACTTCGTAGGCGAGGGTTTCGCCGTACACGTCTACGTAGAACATGTCTCCGACCTTCACGTCGCTGAGGCGGTCGAAGAGTGTAGCGCTGCGTAGGCCTGTGTGGGTGGAGAGGACGGGGCGGGCGTTTGTGTCGCCGACGGGGAGCGCTGTGCCGTAGAGGTGGCCTGCGCCGGTGCGCATGGCTTCGTCACTGGTTCCGTGATGGATGGGCAGGTCGATGCTGACGTTGGGGACTCGAATGCGCCCCATCACGTCGGTGTCGGCGAGCTGGTGCAGGTAGTTATCGTAGGCGGCTGCATCGTGTTCACTCGGGGCGGTGTAGGGGTCGGCGAGGGGAACGCCTGCGAGGGACTGGTTGTAGGCATGAGCGTCACGGAGCGCCTGTTCGACCTTCTCAGGCTGCTGACGCTTGAGGGTTTCGGCCTGCTGTGCTTGCTGGACTGCTGCTTCGCGGGCCTGCTGGTTCTCCCAAATGGTGCCTACAGTGGGGTAGGCGAGCATGAGAGCGACGGCGAGCATGAGTGCTGCTGCGAAGCGTCGCATGGTTGCTGCCTTCATGACTTCCCTTCCTGCATTTACGTTACCGTATAAAGAATATCATCTGTCTAAGGTTTTCCAGCTGAATTGCTGCTGTTTGTCCTGTGTTGTGCGGCTGTTTTGGAGGCATGAGGAAGCCCCGCGCTTCGCAGCACGTGGCCGGTCAGCGCGGGGCTTTCGGGGGTTGAAGGTCAGGCAGTCTCGCCCTGCTTCTCGTGGCGGCGCGAACGGAGGGCAAAGAACCCAGCTGCGCCCGCCATGACGGTGGCAGCAGAGCCGATCAGGCCGATGCCTGCGCCACCCGTGAACGGAAGAAGCTGCTTCTTCGTGTCCACGATGGTGCGGGAGCCACCCGCATTGTCCGTGGTGTCCGCGTCGCGCTGCGCGTCGGCGAACGCTGCGGCCATGTCGGTGACCTCACCGGCGACCGTCAGGTCGAACTTGACGGGGCTCGGTAGGAGGTTGTAGCCCTCGGGGGCCTTGGACTCGACGAGGCAGTAGGAATGCAGATCGGTCTGCTCCGCCCCGTTGTACCAGTTGGAGAGCTGGAGGCCGGAAACCTTCGTGAAGCCCTGCGCGTCGGTGGGGGCCGACGTGGCGATAGGCTCACCGGAGACGGCGGCAGCGTCACAGACAGTACCGCCCGTGGCGCGGTAGACCTTAAACTCCGCGCCCGCGAGCACGGTGCCGTCGTTCCCTGTCTTCTTGAGCACGATGTCACCGTACTTAGAGACGACCTCGGGCGACTTTGGCGGCTTGCTGGGGGTCTCGGGAGGCGTGTTGCCGGGAACGCCTGGCTTGTTGCCGTTGTTGATGAGCCAGTTGTTCGACGGGATGAACCATGCCTGGTTCTTGAGTTCGCCCGTGACGTTGTTCGCCGTCACGCGGGTGACGATCTCGACGGTGAACTTCTTGCCAGTGTTAGCGGCGAGCTTGTTCAGGCCGTCTGATGTCACGGACCAGCCGAGCGTGTTGCCGGTCTGGGAGAGCACGTAGTCCGCGCCCTCGGTGAGCGCTGTGTCACCGACGGAGACCTTGCTGGACACGTACTCGGTGCCCTCGGGGAGGGTGTCCTGCACGTAGTAGTAGCCCAGGTCTGCGCCGTTGACCTGGCCGTCGCCGTTGCTGTCACCAGCGAGGACGGTTGAGGCGAGCGTGTAGGTCAGGTTCTCGCCGACCTTGTAGCCGTCCTGGTTCTGGGTGCCGGCGTTGCCGTCCTTGACGGTCTTCTCGATGCTGTTCTCCGTGTTCTTCGGGTACACATCGAGGTCGTACATCCAGTCAGCATGGTTGCGCGGGTTCGTTTGCGGCATGATCGCCAGGAACGGTGCTGCCGGGGTGATCGCGGAAGCGTCACCTGGGTAGTTCGCCAGGTTCTCGTTGACGATGTAGACACCCAGGTCTACGGTCGCGGATGCGTCGCCGGTGGCGTTGGTGGTGACGCTCGTCGTCTTTGTGAAGGTGTAGTCCTTGCCGTCGATGGACAGCTTGCCGGAGGCGACGATCTCCGGGGTCAGGGTGATGTCCGCGGCCTTCTCTGCGATGGCCATGCCTGCGGTGGAGTGCAGGTCGATGCCGTCGATCTTGTATAGATCGAAGGTGACGTTGGCGAGGGGTTCGCCGAGGGCCTGGCGGGCCTGGTCGGAGAGTGGTGTGCCGTCGGCGCGGGTGCCGCTCTCGACTCCCTTGATCTTGTGGATCTTGATGGTGCCCTGGGTGGGGCCACCGTCGAGGATGGGGCTGGGGGCGGCGTTGGCGATGCCAGCGCCCATGAGGCTCACGAGCGCGAGGGCTGCGGTCGCGGATGCGACTGCGTATCGGGTGGTCGTCTTCTTCATGGAGACGGTTCCTTTCTTTTTGGGGGTCAGTTCTCGTCGCCCTTGTTGGAGCGACGCTTGTATGTGACGGTCATGCCTGCGACTCCGAGGAGCGCGATGGTGGCGATGCCTGCGATGAGGAGAATGCCGGTGCCGCCTGTCATGGGCAGGCGCGGGATGACGGTGACGGGAGTCAGTTTACCCACAGTTTTGGCTGTAGACTGTGCCGACTCAACGTTGCGGTTGCGACCGTCGGAGATGCCGGTGGCGTGGGCAGTGTTTGTCACGTCACCCTGTCGGATGTCGTCGTCGTTCGTGTCGGAGGTGGCCGTGCAGGTCATGGATGCGCCTGCGTCGAGCGTCGTTCCGGGGCATGTGACTGCTGACAGGGGCTTATGGCCGTTGTAGGAGTCCTCGACGACGGTCACGTCGTGCAGGCTGATGTCGCCGGTGTTGCGCACGGTGAAGGTCCAGGTGAGTTTGTCGCCGGAGTGGAACTCTGGCTTGTCCACGGTCTTCTCGATCTCGATTGCTGGTTTAGCTGGGACGTAGGTCGAGGAGTCGGAGGACGGGTCGGACGTGACGGGGATGCCTGCGAGGCTCACGCCGGTGGCCTTCGCCGTGTTGGTGATGGTCTTGCCGCCGTCGGGGAAGTCGGAGTCCACGAGGGGGCTGGTGATGTCCTTCCAGGTGCAGGTGTTGCCGGGCTGGACGGTTGCGCAGGCTTCGGTGACGGTGTTGACGGTGTTCGGGTCGGTGCCCGTGTATCCGCCGTCGTAGGTGTCGTCGATGATGTGGACGTTCGTCAGGGGGACGTTGCCTGTGTTAGTGGCGGTGTAGGTCCAGTGGAGCTCTGTGTTGGTGTCGCCGTAGGTCTTTTCGGTGACGGTCTTGGTCAGGGCGATGGCTGGGGTTTCGGGGGTAAAGGTGCCGGTCCATTCGCGGGCTTCGCCAGAGCGCGCCCACGTGTCGATGATGCGACCGTCGCCGTGCGTTCCATGCTCGGCTACTGCGCATTCGGGGTGGAGCTTCGGGTTCGCGTTGTTCACGTTCCATCCGCGCACGCCGGAGGGGACATCAGAGTTCACGCCCGCGAGTGCTTCCCACGGGGTTTTCGTGTTCTCGACGTATCGGCATGACGTGAGGTTACGGTCGTCCCAGTAGACGGTTGCGTCGCCTGCGGAGGGGCCGTTGAGGGCCTTGATGGTGAGACCTCCGAGCATTTCCACGTCACTGAACATCAGGTGCATCTCGTTACTCGATGCAGCCTTGAGAGTCCAGTCCACGGCCTTGTCTGCGTCAATGTTGATGGTGACGCTGGTCTTGCCCTGGACAGTGGTTTCTTTCCCGGCGGCGGTGAATGTGTAGGCTGCGAACTTGTCGAGGCCGGTGATGACGGCCTGCGCCTTGTGGTTGCCGAGGTCTTTCAGTTCGACGGTGGGGGTGCCTAGCGTCTTGGGGGTGGGCAGGATGCTCTCGGGGAGGTCTGCGGCTGGGGTGGTGAAGAACAGCTTGTAGCGTTCGCCGCACTTGTAGTTGGTGCGGTAGTGGTTGACCCAGGAGCCGGAGGTTTGTCCGTTGGGGGCGTATGCGTCGTAGCCGGATCCGTCGCGGATAGCCCAGTCGTCGTAGGACTGGTAGGTGGGTTCGCAGTAGTCCTGGCCGTCCTTAGTGACGAGCTTGTTGATGCCGGAGGATGTGGCGGCGATGACTGACTGGATGCCGCCGTACTCGCGGGCTACGAATTGGTACCTGTAGCCGGTCGGGGAAACAGCGATGAGGCTGACCTCGCCGATGGAGCCCGGTTGCGGGGTTGAGGGGTTGTCCCAGTCGAAGGAGGCTCGCTGACCGACGAACACCTTGTCGGCCCATACGCGACCGGGGATCGTCTGATCCGCTGCGTTGACGGCCTGGACGTTCCAGAAGAACTGGTTGTCCGTGTAGCTGTTGTTTGGGTCGATGTGGGGCACGTAGTAGATCTGGAAGATGCCGTCGTGCTTGGCGTAGTGGGAGGCCATGCCGCCCTGCCACGCCGTCATGTTGGTGATATTGCCGTCCTCGTCGAGGACGTATTCGGGTTGCTTGCCGAGGAAGGTGTACCACAGGTACTCTCCCTTCTTCACGTAGACGTAGAACACGTCGGGCGCGAAGGTTGGCGTGTTATAGGCGGGCACCGTTTCCGCGTGTGCTGCTTGTTGGACGGTGGGGGTGGCGACGAGGCCAACTGCTGCGATGGCGGCGACTGCGAGCGCGGTAATTGCTCGCCGCAGTCGGGACGGCTTTCTGGTCATATCTGCTCCTTCTGGCTGATGTTTCCTGAACAATCCTATCATTTTCCTCATGCTGATCTTCTGCTCGTGTTGAGGTATGTCGAAGGGGGAGGGGCTGTCCAGCGTGATACTGGTCCCCCTCCCCCTCCTTATCGGTGAGCGCGGGTCAGTTGTCCGCGTTCTTACGTCGGCGCGCCCACACGATCAGCGCTGCGGCTGCTGCGAGGATGCCGCCTGCGGCACTGGTCGCGAGAACGTGGTGGCGGATCCAGTTGATGACCTGCCCGAAGGTCGAGGCGTTGACGTACACGTCGCTGATGGTTGTCTCCGTGACGTTGCCTGCCATGTCGGTGGCCTTGAGGACAACCGTATGCGCGCTCGTGGACTGTGGCAGCGTGCCTGTGTAGACCCCATTCTCGTCGGAGAGGAGCTGCATGGTCTTGCCGTCCACCTGGGCCTCGAGGGTCACAGTGGTCATGTCTCGCGGGGTGACGGTGAAGTCGCGGCTCTCGGAGCGGTAGGCTGCGTCGGTTTGGATGCCGGACACTTGGATCTCGGGGTTCGTGGAGTCCACGACGAAGCTGTAGCTGAGGCGGCTCACCTGGTCGAGGCCTCCCTCGGTCTGGGAGACGACCTGGATGAGGTAGGTGCCTTCCTTCTGGAATGCGGCCTTGTCGATGTGGTAGGCGTACACGTAGTCGCCGGTGTCGCCGCCCGTGCGGGTGGTGGACTGGAGCGCGGGTGCGATGGAGTAGGGTGCGCCGTCGAGGGTGACCTTGATGTCGGTCTTGTCCTCGCGGAGGGCTTCGACCGTGACTTCTTCGAGGTCTACGTCCACGGGGGCTTGGAGGTAGCGGCCCTGATAGTTGGTGCCGGTCACGTCCACGTTGGAGCCGTAGCGGTTGAGGATGAACTCGACGCTGGCGGTCTGGTCGTTGCCTGCGAGGTCGGTGCCCTTGATGGTGAGGGTGTAGAGGTCGTCGTACTTGGCTTCCTCGGGGATCTCGGAGAGGTCGAGGTAGCCGCCGCTGACCGTGGGCTTGAAGACGTTGCCCTTGCGGCCCACGAGGACGGCGGTGACGCTGCTGGGGTCCGCGTTGGTGTCGCTGTAGGTCACGCCGACGGTGGAGAGCTGGTAGTAGGCGGTGCCCTTCGTGAGGCCACTGATGCTGATTTCTGGCTTCGTGGTATCGACGATGAACTCGCCTTCGGTGACCTCGTTGCTGGGGTTGCCTGCCTGGTCGGTGGTACGGAACCCGAAGGTGTGGACTCCCTCGGGGAATGTCACGGTCGCCGTGTGCGTGGATCCGACGCTGCTCCAACCACTGATGCTGCCGGTGCCGGTGAGCTGGTTGAGGGCGGGGTCGAAGTGCTCTTCGACGACGGTGATAGTGGCAGTACGTACCTGGTTGTAGTACTTGCCGTTGCGCACGTCGGTGGTGTTCCAGGCGACGGAGACGACGGGGGCGATCTTGTCCACGGTGAAGCGGCCCGACGTGAAGGTGTTGGACTGGTGGCCCACCATGTCGGCTGCGGACAGGGTGAAGTCGTAGTCCGTGTTGTCGGAGAACGTGATGGTGTTCGTCCAGGTGTCGCCGGAGTGGACCCATGTGCCCCACGTGCCGACGAGGCCGGTGGTGGTGAGGCTACCGGGGTCGAAGTTGTTGTCGCGGACTGTGACGGTTGCGTGGCGGTCGGTGTTGTAGAAGCCAGACTGGTTGGTCTGGTCGAACGTGACCGTGAGCTCGGGGGCGGTTGCGTCCACGCTGATAGTGCGGCGCGTTTCGGCTTCGTAGCCCGCGTTGTCGGTGACGTGAATCCACACGTCCTGGGCGGGGTATTCGCCGGAGAGTGTCAGGGGGACGGATGCGCCGGTGATGAGGTTCTTGTCGGTTGCGGTCACCTGGACTGCGGGGTTATCGACCTGGCCGTCGGGGGAGACGGTTGCTGTGCCCAGGGTTGTGTCGCCGTACCCCCAGGTGAGGGTGCGGATGCCGGAGTGTGAGGCGACGGCGGTGAGGGTGCCGGACGCGGAGTCCTTGTAGAGGGGCACGCCTGCGCTGTTGGTCGCTGCGGGGGTTCCGAGTTCGACCGACAGGTCGGTGCTAGTGATCGTCGTGTTGGAGTCCTCAGACACGAGGCCGTCGGGGCGCTGGCTGTCGCTGATGTTGCCGACCTTGTCGGTGGCTGTGGCGGACACGAAGCCCTTGAAGCCGCTGGGGATGTCGAACTCGGCCACGCCGGAGTTGATGGGCGCGGATTCGGTGCGGATTACGGTGCCTGACGGCGTGTAGAACGTCATGAGAGCGTTCCCCAGGCCCGAAGATGGGGTGGGGTCGGAGACCTGCGCCTTGATACGTGTGGCTCCCTGGACGAACAGGCCGTAACGGTCAGAGCCGTTGATGGTTTTGCCCGGCGCGTAGGACGGGTTCACGACGACGAAGTTCGTGATCGTCGGTGCCTGGTCGTCCACGTAGAACGTGTACTGGCGGGAGCTGACGTTGCCTGCGAGGTCGGTCATGGTGATGGTGACCTGGTAGGAGCCGTCCTCTGCGCGCGTGGCCTTTGTGTAGTCCACGTTGAGGGTGCCGGTGGTGGCGGCTTCGCCTGCCTTGTCGCTGGGGTTGATGGTGGCGACTTGGGTGCCGTTGACGGTGGCGGTCATGGTGGCGATTCCGTTGTCGTCGTGGGCGGTGAAGCTGTTGATCGCCCCGCTGGTTGAGGAGAACCAGGTTCCTTCCGTGGCCGTGATGTCGGTGGTCATGGTGGGGGCCTGAGTGTCCACGGCTGCGCGCTTGGATGGCCAGCCGAGTGCAGTTGCGACGTGGAGCGTCTGGGAGCGGCCTAGCGGGTCGGTGACGGTGACGGTGGGGTCGTTGACGCTGCCGGTGATGGTGGCAACGCCGTCGGGGGAGACGGTCATGCCGTTGCTGGGGTCGGTGTAGGTCTGCGTGAGGCCACCGCCGCCCTGGGGGGTGAGCTGCACCTGGATGGGGGTGCGGGAGAACACGCCGTAGGGGGTGACGTTCATGTCGCCGGGGTTGCGGACGGCGGCGTTGATGGTGGCCTGGCTGGTGGATGTGGAGATCGTGCCGGTCCAGGAGGTGCGGTGGAGGCCGCGGTCTGCGCCGTAGAAGTCGATCTGGTGGCGCGTGCCGTCGGTGAACTCGGACGCGGGGATCGTGAATGTGTACTTGTTGTCGGCTTCGCGGGTGGGGGCGATGGGGCGACCGTCGAAGATGAGGCTCATGCCGCGCGGGGAGAGGGCCTGGTCGTCGCTGAATGTGAACGTCAGGTCTTCTGTGGGTGCGGAGGTGAGCCAGTACTGGCCGTCGCCGAGGGTCTTGGCGTTGGTGATCGCGTCGGGGACGGTGAGGGTGGGGATGGTGGAGTCCACGGCTACCACGTCGGTGTCGCCGCCGGTGAAGGTGTGGAGGCCGACCTCGTTGGTGAGGCCTGCTTCGTCCATGGTTTGCACCTTGTAGGTGCCTGCCTCGGTGATCGTGAACGTGAAGTTGCCGCCCTGGCGCTTGAGTGAGGTGACGACTTCGCCGTCCTTGACGAGCTCCACGGAGTACACGCCCGAGGGGCTGTCGGTGGCGGTACCGCTGATGGTCACGGTTCCTGCTGTGGCGTAGTCGCCGTAGGCGTTGACCTGACCTCCGGTTGCGCGGAGGTTGGAGAACTGCGGGCCTTCGTCGTCGTAGGGGATAGCGATGGACTGGCTGGCGGTGCGTCCAAACTCGTCGGTGATGCGCAGCGTGGCCTTGCTGGGCTTGCCGGACAGGTTGATGGTGGCGGTGGTGCCGCTGACGCTCACCGGGTAGCCCTCGTCGGTCGTGGCGGACACGATCTGCGTGTCGGAGCTGATCGTCGCCGTGAGCGCGGGGAGAGTCGTGTAGAAGCCCCAGGCGGGGCCCGTGGCGGGGTCAAGCGTCATGGCCGTGATCGACGGTTCGCCGACGGTGGTGTGCGCGCCGAGCGTGAATGTCGCGCTATCCCACGTGACGGTGGGGGTGCCGGACGCGGGGATGCGACTGGTGCCAACACTGTAGGAGCCGTCCGCGAGCGCGAGTGCACCGGAGTCGGTGGTGATGACTCCGGTCATGGTGATGGGGGTTGCGCCGGTGTTGGTGGCGAGAAGGCCCGCAGCATATACGCCCTTGTCGGTATGGACAACGTAGACGATGCGTGTGGGGGCCGTGATGTCGTTGGGGAGCTGGTTCACGCCCACTGTTCCCTGGCCTGCGGCGGTGAGTGTGCCGGAAGCGTCGTAGCGGCGCATTTCGACGCTGGTGATCGTCGCGCCGGACTGTGGGGCGATGGTGGCGGTGCCTCGCCACTTGCGGGTCTGGTTGTAGCGTCCGAGGTCGAAGTCAACGGACGCTGTAGGTGCGGGGGCTGCGGTGACGGCGGCGGGTGCAACTGTGGCGGCGGGCTGTGTGGTGCCGAAAGCGTTGGTGGCGAGCGCTGCGGGCGCGACGGTGGTGGTGGCCGTAGCGAAAGCAAGGAGGGCAGCGATACGCACTGTCGTCTTGGTCTTGGGAGTCATTCTTGAACCTTTCCGATGATGGGGTTTAACGCCAACTATGTGCTTCTGATACCAAGGTTACGCGACTGAGCGGGTTGGTTGGCTTCGCGGGTGGTTGTGGCGCGAGGTTTGCGGCGGGAATCTCGCTGTTCTCGAAGAACGTGGTGTCGGCTTCTTCGGTGGTTTCTGTGCTTGCGTCTGCGAAGAACGTGGTGTCGTCGTCTTCTCCAACGTTAGCGGAGCGCTCGAGCGGTGCCGGTGCGGGTGGCTGCGTGGTTCGCGTAGGGGTGTCTGCGACCTGTAGGGGGGCCGGCTGAGCTGGCGCAGGCTTGGGGGCCGCAACGGGCACAGGGGCGACTGTGTCAGGCTGTGGCGGGGCGGGGGTGAGGTCGTCAGAGAGCACGCCGCTCGTGTCGTCGGCGAGTGTACCGCTATCGAACGAGTCACTGTTCGTCGCGCCGTTCAGGGGCGAGTGTTCACCGAGAGATAGGGCGGACATCTTGCGGTACGCTTCGACGGCTCCGTCGCTACTCAGTGTCGAGGTGAGGGTTTCAACGGTGTCGGTGAACGCCTGTCCCTTGAGTTCCCTACGTGCTGCTGGAATGTCCCACTGGAAGAACAGAATGAGAGCAGTGAAGAACAGGATGAGGGCTGCGACTGCGAGGCCGATTGCCGTTGCGGTGAATGCGGTCATCACTTACTGGCTCCTTCGGCTGCGTACACAGCATCGACGAGGGTGCGGGACTGGTCGAGCTTAGCGGAGAGCTGGGCTGACAGTTCAGCCGGTCTTCCTGGTGTCGGATTGGGGTGCTGGGCGAGGTAGTCTTTCGCGCGCTCGAGCTGCGCGTCAACGTCGGCTTTGGGTACGCCGTCGGTGCGGAGCCTGTAGGTGTAGTTGTTGATGCAATCCACGATGTAGTTGAGGAGCTGCAACTGCACGACCTCACCGGAGTTGTCGGTGTCGAGGCTGGTGAGGTTGTTCCAGTAGGCGCGATACATGCCGGTGTCGCTGCTGGTTTGGATCGCGGATGCGATGTCGCGGTTGAACGAGCCCATGTTGTAGAGGGCGCTCGCCTGTTCGACGTTGTAGTTGCCGCTGATCGCGTCCTTGAACCAGGGGGCAGAGAGGGCGAGGCCGTCGGCGTTCGCGTCGCTGGTGTAGAAGAACCAGTAGAGCTCACCGATCTGATACGCGAGCTCGGGGTAGCGTGGGTTCTCCTGGATGTCCTTGATGTGTTCGCGAACGAGGGGGATGAAGGCAGCTTCCTCAGCGGAGGTGAATCTGCCGTCTCCCTGCTTGATGGCGGTGATCGTGTCGAAGTAGGAGTCGATGTTGGAGGGGCGCGCGTTGATGACGGGTTCCCACGCTTCGACGGTGCCCGCTTTTTGGGCGGCGCTGGTGAGTGCTGCGTAGGAGTTCGCGTCGGCGTTAGCTCCGTAGGTGTAGGTTCCTGCTGATGCGATTGACATGACGAGGGCTGCTGCTGCGAGCGCGCCGACGGTGCGGATGCGTCTGCGGTGCTTGGCTCGGTGGCGACTGTCGGCAGTCTTGTAGGTGTTGAGCGCAGCGATGACTTCAACCATGGAGGAGTAGCGGTCATCTGGGCGCAGGGCGACGCATTTGGCGATTACGTCGGATAGGGCGCGGCTGACTTCTGGGTTGGCTGCGTGTGCGTCCACGGGGCCTGTGGGGATGCCCCTGCGGTCGGACGTGGGGAGTTCGCCGACGAGGAGCTGGTACATCGTCATACCGAGGCTGTAGATGTCGCTGCGGATGTCGAGCGGCGCGCCCTTGGTGATCTGCTCGGGGGGCGCGTAGCCCTTGGTGCCGAGGGCGTGGGTGTTGATCTGGTTGTCGGGGGTGATGACTTCTGCGAGGCCGTAGTCCATGAGCACCATGGAGCCGTTCTGGTACATGATGTTCTTCGGCTTGATGTCGCGGTGGACGACGGGGCCGGGATGGATGTGCGGCGGGAGGGTGTGGAGGTATTGGAGGATGGTGGCGACCTGCACCATCTTGGAGACGACGAACTGCTCACTGAACCGGCCTTTGTCGGTGCGGTTGGCCGCATCAGCGAGGTCGTAGCCGCCGATGTAGTCCATGAGGACGGAGTACTTGTCACCCGGCTTGTTGGTACGGTCGCGCACGTCGAGGATGCGGGGAATACCGGGGTGGGTGAGGGGCTGCATGAGGCGCGTTTCGCGCTTGAGGCTATCGACGGCGATTTTGCCGCGGCCTTTAGGGTCTGGGACGGGGGCTGCAACCTCTTTGAGGACGACGAGCTTGCCGTTCTTTGCGTCGGAGACTCCGTACACCTGGCTGAATGTGCCGTTGTGGAGTACGGAGCTGATGACGTAGCGGTCCCCCTTGCCGAAGGTTGAGCCCGTTTCGCGCAGGTTCGTCATGCTAGTCCTTCCGTTGAGGCGAGTAGAGCGGTGATGTTGTCCTGCTCCCCCGCTGCTTGTGCGCGCGTTGCGAGGTCGTTGAGGCCTGCTTCTGTGAGAGCGTCGAGCTTGTTGCCAACGGCCTCGTAAGCGTGCCAGAAGCCGTCTGAGCACAAGAGGAACATGTCGCCGCTCTGGTAGGTGCCGGTGTAGGTGTCGGGGGTGTGGCCGTCGGCTTTGGGGTTGCCGAGTGCGCGGGTGATGCGGCTGGCGTACCTGCCTGCGATGTCGGGGGTGATGGTGACTCCGCGGCGCTTGAAGTCGTTGAGGGCTGAGTGGTCCTCGGTGAGTTGGGTGCCCTTGAGGGTGCCTGCGGGGATCTTGTAGGCGCGGGAGTCGCCGATTTGGAGGATCCAGTACTGGCCGTCGTAGAGGCGTAGGAGGGTCAGGGTTGTGCCGCCTCGCGTGCTGGCGACCTGCTGATGGGCGGTGGTGACGGCTTCGATGAGGGTGTCGTCGGTGATGTCTCCGGCCTTGATTGCGTCCATGTAGGTGCGGGCGGCGCTTTGAGAGGCTTGTGCGCCGTTGGCGACTCCGCCCATGCCGTCGGCGATGAGCGCGAGGATGCCGGTCTTGCCGTCGGCGGTGAATGTGGCCCAGGCGTAGGTGTCCTGGTTTTCGCGTCGCTGGTTGCGGTGGGTGATCGTGTGGATGGTGGTCATGCCTGTTCCTTGACGACGTTGAAGGTGACGTGGCCGAGGCGTAGGAGCGCGCCGTCGGGAACGATGGTGGGTGTGTGGGGCTGGAGGCGGTGTGAGCCGATGTGGGTGCCGTTCTTGGAGCCGAGGTCGGTGATGATGACTTGTCCGTCCTGCTCGTAGATCTGCGCGTGGCTGCGGCTGAGGCTGCTGTCGCGGCTGACGCTGATCTCGCTGCGTGTGGAGGAGCGTCCGATGACGACGGGGCGGGTGAGGATCGGCCAGGTTTCCTCCGTGGTGAGGCTGTGGAGGCTGTAGGTCGCGCCTGCGGTTTCGTCGTCGTCGAAGAAGCCGGTCATGTCGTCCTCGTTGGTTTCGACGGACGTTACCGGCGTAGGTGCGACAGGCACGGGGGCAACGGGTGCAGGTGTTGGGCGTGCGGGGGCTTCGACGATGGGGGCCGGTGCTGGAGGCGGCATGACTGGCGCGGGCGCGGGTGCCTGGACGATGGGGGCAGGTGGCGCGGGTGGAGCCGGAGGCTCTGGGACAACCGGCTCGGGGAGCGTTGCTTCAGGCTGTGGGGGTTCGGGGGCTGCAACTGGCGGCTGTGGCGCGGGCGCACGGTCGAACAGGGACTTGCGCGGCGGCGCGGGGGCCATCATGGCTTCGAGGTCGTCCACTGCCGAGTGCTCGACGGTGGGGATGGCCTTGTCCTTGACTGATGCGCGTAGGGCTGCTGCGAGCATGTCGGGGGTGCCGATGGCTGCGAGCGGCCCGTTCGCGGGTTCGACGATCTGGCTGAGCGTTACGGGCGACAGGTTGGGGGACACGAGGCGCGGGCCACCGTTTGCGAGTGCCGCCCAGTGGGGGGCGACCTTGGGCATGATGAAGGACCACAGGTTGAAGGTGGGGTTGTCCTGTGGGGGTGCGACGGCGACCCAGAAGTCGCCCTGTCTGTTGGTGACGATGCCGGTTGCTGTGCGGTAGTCGCCTCCTTCGCGGATGAAGGCGCGCCACACGTTGATGATGCCGTCGAGTGCGGCTTTCCCGTTGAGGGTTTCGACGGGGGTGAGGCCTAGCTGCTGCGCGTGGGCTGCTGGGACGGCGGTCATGGGGGTGATGGTCATGGTCTGTTCACTTTCCGCTGGATGGGTTGCCGGCGAGGACTCGGAACCAGATGGGGTTGGTGGATCGGTCGTAGGATGCTCCCCAGATGAGGTAGAGCTCGGAGAGTCGCGTGGAGGAAGTCCAGGACTCGAGCGTCCCAGATTCGCCTGGCGCAAGGGTAATGCTGTTGGTGAGGCCGTACACGGTGCCGGTCCTGGTGTAGGGGTTGCGTGTGGCATCGACGAGGGTGTCGTCGGGGGTGAGGGTGATGGTCTCGGTGCCGAGGTTGCGGACCTTGAAGGTGTAGAAGGCGTACTGCACTTCACTGGACTCGACGAAGCCTCGGTTTTGTGCGGACTTTTGGCTCATGGCGCGGAATGCGTCAGGGCCGGTGAGGAAGGCACTGAGGGTGACCTCGATAGGGGTGCCGTCGCTGGTCTTGACGACGACGGGGGTGTTCAGGCCTGCGGGGGCGTTGAAGGTTCCGTCACCGACTCGCGGGAGTGTGCTCGTGTCGGGGAGGGAGCCGTCTTGTCCTGCGCTGGTGAGGGCGTGCGCACCGATCCAGTTGGGCTCGGTGTAGTAGTTGTCCGCGTACTTGCGGGTGCTCTTGGTATCGTCGGAGTCGTCGCGCGTGGTGGCGGTAGCGTGCTCTGGATCGAGCGCATCTACGGCGAGTTCGCTGAACGTGTCTTGGAGCTTGCGGAAACTGTCGGACGCGAACAGAGTGTCATCCATATACACATCCTCCCCGCTGGAGAGTCGGCAGGAGGAACCGAGGCCGGTGCCGGTGCAGTCCATGACGGGGGGGCGGCTGACGGTGGTCGTGGGGAGGTTGGCGGCGTTCGCCGCGATGTAGGTGGCGAAAGCGTCGGTGACTTTGCGGCTGAACTCCACGTCGCTGATCGACGTGAGCTTCGCTTTGGCGAGCGCATCCTTCACGCCGGTCTTGTCGAGGGTGACCGCCCCGTAGTCTACGAGCTTGAAGTCCACGTTCTCGCCATTGTTGAGGGTCGAGGGGGCGGTGGTGGGCTTCCAAGTGAAGGGGTTGCGGTGGGGCTGGCCCGTCCAGGTGAGCTGCCCCGTTTCGGGGAGCTGGTATGTGACGGTGCCGAGGATGGCGCGCACGGCGTTGGTGCGCGCCTCGTTTCCGTTGAGGTAGTCGTACTCGCGGGCGACCCAGGACTGTTCGATGACCGAGTTAAGGCCGTTGGTGTCGAAGTCATGGAGGGCCGTCATGTAGGGCACGAACGTGGAGGTGCCTTTAGCGGCCTCGGGGATGCTCTTCGCTGGCGGGACGATGACCCCGAAGTAGGTGCCGATCAGCGCGACGGGCACTAGGGCGATGAGGGTGCGCTTGAGGAGCTTCTTCTTTCCGCGCTTCTTCTTGGCTGGCGCTGCGGGTGCGGTGGTTGACCCCCACGAGTCCCAGGCCTCGCCTTGCGTGGGCGTGTTGTTCTGCGTGGGGGTGGTGGGGATGTTGGTGTCCCAGGAAGCCATTCTCTTGTCTCCTTTCCCAATTAGCCAATGAGGTTGCCGAAGAAGGTCTCAGCGTTCGCCGTGTCCACCGGCTCCGGGGCGGGCTCGGGATCTTCCACGGTGGGGAGCATATGGGTGTCGTCGGTGCGGGGCGCGAAGTCGTCCTCGTTGTCGCCGGTGGGGAACACCCACGGGCTTGTGTCGTCAGAGCCGCTTGTTTCCACCTGAACTTGTTGGGGTTCTTGGGGTTTTTGCTGGGTTCTGAGCAGGTCTTGGAGAAGCGATTCGATCTTGTCGATACGGTCGCTCTGCTCAGGCTGTGCCGGTGGGGCCTGTACGACAACCTGCGGCTGCGCGGGCGCAACCTGCTCGAAGTAACTCATCCCCTGCTGGGCGCGCATGGTGAGCGAGTCGAGCATGAACTGGAGACGTTCGTTCTCCTGCTGCGCTTCATCCAGGGCAGTTTGGAGCTGAGCGCGCTCGAAGTCCTCCTCATAGCCGAGCATCACGTCAATGATGCGCCGTACTTCCTCGTTGTCACGGTAAGCAGTCAGCAGCGCACTAACGAGAGAGGAAGCCTTACGTTCCTGAGTGAACGGGCGGATCACGTCGTCGTAGATGTCCTCCGGGAGGCCCTTGACGACCAGAGTGTACTTCTTATCCGATGACATCGGTCAGCCTATCTCCCTCGCGGACGACACTCGTGGCAACTGACCTAGCGATGTGCTGGATCAACTGTTGCGCCTGTCCTACTGATGAGGGGTTGTAGATGAGGGCTCGAGGCTGAGGATTCAGGCCTCCGAGGTTGATGAGGGTCGCGCGTAGCGACTGGATGAGGCCGTCGATGATGACGGTGGGGAGTGTGTGGGCTGCGAACGCCATGTAGAGGACGCGCGCGACCATGTTGTTGGCGGGTGGACCGACGAGGATGATCTGCTTACCGTCGCGGGCGACCTGCGCGAGGCGAGCCGCCCAGTCCACGAGCAGGTAGGCGAGGTCGTTCATGTAGGAGCGCGCTCCCATGGTGATGAAGCTGACCTGGTTGACGCTCGTGTCCGTGTAGGGAATCGGGCCGGTGCCTTTGGTAAGCCATGTGCGCCCGTCGGTCACATCGTTAGTGCCGAAGCGGTAGTCGATGAGACTGTCTACATTCAGGTCGATGATGCAGACGGGGCCGTTGTACGCGAGTTCGGCGGCGTACTTCTGGATGAGCTTGTACGTCGTTTTGACGGCTTCCCCGGTGCCGGGGAAGAGCACGTGCAGGTTCTTGACGACCGTCTGCGAGAGCGTCGCGACCGTCGGCAGGCTCAGCGTCAGGATGGAGTCTGCGTTGGAGAATGCGTCGAGGCGCGCGAACGGGGATCGCTCAAAAGCGGCGAGGCGCTTGCGGAGTTCCATGTCGCTGCCACCGTGCATGACCTGCTTTTCGAGGTCGGCCTTTTCTCGGGCAAGGCGCGTCGCGTCGGCTTCGAGGGCAGCGATGCGGTCGCTCTCGGACGCGCGCGTGTTCAGGAGAGCTTCCTGTTCCGCGAGTTTCTGGTTCGCTGCGTCGAGTTCGGCTTGTAGGCGCGCCATGTCGGCGTTGGAGGAGGTGGCGGTAGGTGCAACAGTTGGGGTGGTCTGCTGGGGAGCCGTCGTGTTAGCGCCTTGGGCTGCTGCAAGCGTGGCGAGCGCCTGCATGAAGGCGGCGGGGTCTAGCGGCTGCTCTCCCGTGGGAGCGTCGAGAGAGGCACCTCGAGCGTTCAGGGCTTCAGCGAGGCGCGCGTCAGTTGAGTAGGGGATGTATTTGTCGGTGCTCACGATGCTTGGTGCGATGCGACTGCTATCCGCGTACCCGTCGGGGACGATGAAGGCCACCACGTCGTTGCGCGTAGCGCTCCTGTGCGACTGGAGCTTGAGGCTGGCGGCTGGCACTTCTGACAGTTCGACGACATCCTCAGCCCCGTAGATCTGAGCGAAGCCCTCGCGTGCGAGTTTCACCGCGGAGGCGGGGAGGCCGTAGTAGTAGGCCTTGAACATGCTGGGCTCCTTCCTGTGTGGTTGGGCCTCCGCGCCCCTACCTGTTCGACTGGGTGAGCAGGGGGCCAGTGAACCGTGGGGGCGCGGAGGGGCTTGTGGGATTACTTCTTCTTGTCGGCGAAACGCGCGAAGTTGATGGCACCTTCGATGTTGAGGGTGCGCAGGTTGATGCCGTCCTTGACGGGAAGGAGTTCGATGTCGGGGGCGAAGGAGTGGACCTGGCGCACGACCGACTTGGCGATGGGCTCCGTCTTTTCGGGATTGATCGCGCCGCCACCGATGACGAGGAGGTACGCGAACTCGTCGGGCGCGAATCGGTTGGCCTCGAACGTCTCACGCAGGTGGGATGTGATGGTGCCAGCAACTTCATTGCGGGCTGCGTTGACCTGGGCGCTCACATCCTTACGCTTCGCGCCTGATCGGATGGTGCCGGTGAGGACCGCTTCTGTAGCGGCCTCGCGAGGCAGTGTGCGTCCGTATTCCTGTTGCACGTACTTGGTGACGAGGGAGGCGATTGTGTTGCCACCGACCGGATAGGATGCGCTCGCGGACGCGATTGGGTTTAAATCCTTGATGAACGTCACGTCGGCTGTGCCCGCTCCGAGGTCGAGAACAATGATTGGCTCATTCACGCAGTCGGCGTAGTCGGCGACCGTGCCCATTAGGGGGGTGAAGACGGTGGCGATGAAGCCCGCCAGGCCCTCGGCGAGGACAGACACGTCGCTCACCTTGATCGGGATACTGACCCGCTCGGGAGCGATGATCTCTACGCTCTTCGCGAGCGTGAAGATCTTCTTGAAGGTGTCGCCCTTACCGGCCTCGCTTGGTGGGGCGAGGAGAGTCACGTTCCAGGTGATCTCCAAAGACTCCGGCTTCTTGCGCAGGAGCTTCGCAACGAGCTCGCGGCCAATGAAGACGGCGTAGTGGAAACTCCACAGGGTTGTCTCCGACTGCGCCTTCGTCGCAATGGCGGAGCTGGGACGGGTCGCGGACTTGGAGAACTCTCGGTCAGCGAGAGGGCCGGCTGCATACAGGTGTGTTGGTTCTCCGGCTGTGAGGCCCTGGGGTGCCCGGAAGATGATCGAGCGGAGCTCGTTTGGCTTGCCGTTCACCTCGTCGGCGACGTACTGCTCTGGGATTACGTAGTCGTCACCGATGGCCGCGAAGGCGTTGGGGAGGATCGTGATGGGGCTGGCCTTGCCGTTCACGAGGACAGCAACTCGGGTTTCCGAGTTGCCAAAGTCGATGACCAGGCGCGCCTGCACCTTGGTCTTGGTCTGCTCACTCACTGCGCATCCTTTCTGTCGATTTTTCTGCGCTGTTTAGACCATTTTATCGGTAAATGGCCTACACGTGTGTTTAGGCGTGTCTGTGTCGCTGATTAGCGACGTTCGCTTCGAGAGCTCGGGCGTTGACTGTGGCATTGCTGAGGCCTGGCATAAGGAGTTCTCGGGTGAGGGTTCCTTTCTCCCACCCTTCCTGGATGCGGGCGATCTGAGTGCCGGAGTACTGGAAACTACCGTCCTCGTTCTGGGAGGAGAGCTGCTGCATGAGGCCGGGAACCGTATCGGGGATGCGCGTGGCGTACATGTCGGCGAGTGCTTCGAGGGTGTCGGCCTGACTGTTCCTCGTGAGGGGAAGGTCAGCGAGGACAGGGGCCCGGCTGATCTGGTGGAGTTGTTCCTCGTTGAGGCCTGCGCGCGCGAGGCTGGGGCGCGCGAGGTTCAGGAGAGAACGTAGGGCCGTGTCGGAGGAGATGGCCGCATTGAGGTAGGGCTTGATGTCCATGCCTTGCGCGAGGGCACTCTCGTAGAGGGAGAGCTGGGTTTCCCTCATGTACCGGAAGTCGCATCCTGCGGTGGGGTATCCGCGCGCTGTCCATTCGAGTACTGCTGCGAGGACGGGAACGGTGAGGCCCATCTTGAGGAAGGGGCGGAAGCTGTTGAGGTTGCCCTGGTTGTGGGCGTGGTTACGGACGATGCGCAGGATGGGGCCAGGGAGTACGAAGAATGGCTCGGGGATGGTTTCGAGCATGGCGAGCCGGATCTGGTGGAGGTCGTCGGGGTCTCGGTCGATGTAGGGCATGATCGGGGTGCCGTCGAAGATGGCGCTGCGTACCTCGTCGAGGATGTCGAGGGGGTAGCCGGTGAGGATCGCTCGGTAGTTCTCGAGCGTGAGTTCTTTGCCTGCGTACTTCACTGGTCGGTGCCTTTCGTCGTGGTGGTGAGCGCTGCGCGTCGCTGGGCGGTGGCGTGCACGAGTTCGTCGAGCACATGGGGATAGAGGCTGCACATCCAGGAGCGGTTGGTGCTCCAACCGTCGGTGGGGTGGTGGAGTGCAGCGGGGATGCGGGCGGCGTTGAGGCTTTCGAGGTAGGAGGTGACTGCAGCGTGGGGGCTGAGGTCTTTGTAGTGGAGGCGCGCTGTAGGTGGCATATTGGCCCACGTGTAGGAGCCGTTGGGTTTTTGCTGGAGCTCCTGCGCGGTTACGTCGAGGATGAGCGCGTCGTAGGCCAGGCCTCGGGTGGCTTCAGCAGTGCGGGTGCCATTGCTCGAGCGGGGGCTGGTGATGGCGACGGCAAGGACGTGGCCGTCGTCGTAGTGGAGAGCGTAGTCGTCCTTCTTAACGGTGCGGGCACCTTCCCGGTTGTAGATGGGCAGGGGGATGGTGGCGAGGCGCGCGAGAGTGTGCAGGCGGGTGAAAGACGGGTGGGCGCACAGGTCGATGCGGGCGACTCGTTCGACGGTTGCTCCGGCGCGTCGGCGCGTGGAGTAGGCGACGTGGCCGCGGTGTGGCGCGTGGACCGTCGTGTATGGGGTGGAGCTGATGAGCTCTCGGAGGTTCATTCGTCGTTGTCCTCAGTGGATAGGTGTCGTGTTGCTTCGAGCTGTACTCGTCGCGCGAGGTCGGGTGGGGGGAGTTCGCCGTGAGTGTCCCAGGCTGGCGGCTGGCCGTTGAGGGCTTCGGCGTTCTCGAGCTTGAAGCGCTCGCGGTCGAAGTCGATGCCGTGCTGGGAGAGCGCCCAGTAGGCGAGGTCTACCTCGGACAGGATAGTGGGCGTGAGCTGTCCATCGCGGGTGACGACTGTGGGCACGGTGTTGGTCTGGTCGATGGGTTCGATCATGTACGGCTCTTGGTAGCCGAGGTAGCCGACGGCGCAGTCGGCGAGATGGTAGGAGGCCTCGTGGGGTTGGGGCGGGGTGATGAGGTCGGTGTATTTCCACCTGTCGGCGAGGGGGATGTTGCACAGGTCGGTGATGGAGTCTTCGATGGTGCCGTTGATCGGCCAGGCCTGTAGGTCCAGCTGGTCACTGGTGGAGGGCTTGTTGCGGACGACGGCGAGGGTGCAGCCAGTGAGGCGCGGGTAGGAGCCTGCCGTTGAGGCGGTGGAGAGGCGCGAGTGGACGACGACGACGCTGCCGGTGGTGAACCAGGCGGCGGCGCGTTTCTCTTCGACGGTGGCCGAGCGGAACGTGTCGAGCTCGCGGGTGACTCCCTGCCAGAGCACGTAGTCGATGTCCCTGTAGGTCGCGTTTGTCGTGTCGATGTCGATGTCGGGGTTGTTGAGCTGCCAGAGGAGGAGCGCGAGCGGCTGGAAGATGCGGCGGTTCTTCACGTGCGCGACCGGGGGTGTGATGAGTGCTCGCGGGGTGGGGGTGGTGCGGGCCCATTGGGCGAGGCCGCTCATGTAGGCGGTGACGGTGGCTGCGTCGGTGAGCTTCACGTCGGTGGTGACGGTGATGGTCGTCGTGTTCCCTTCGCGGGTGAGGGTGACGTGCTTGTTGGGGCGCTTCTCGTCGTGGAGTAGGGTCTCCCACTGCTGCTTGTAGGGGAGCGCCTGTCGAGCTTGGGTCTGCGGGTTCGTCACTTGGTGGCCTCGTTTCGGAGCTTCTGCGCGAACATGTATTGGTCGTTCGAGTTGCCGCCGGTGCCGGTGATAAGCGCAGCGACGTAGGCGAGGGTGCCCGCGTCGAGAGCATGGAGCTCGTCGTGGATACGGACCTTCGAGAACTGCATGACGTAGGCGAGGATCTGCTGAAGCAGTTCGATGTCTGGCGAGGACGTGGGGGTTACGCCGTCGGTCGTTGCTTTGAGTTGGGCGATGAACTCGGAGTCGAAGTAGTCTTCGAGACTCCCGGTGCCGGTGTCGCGGGAGACGGCTCGGTCGAGGGTGCGGGCTGCGGCGGCGAGGGAGTCGGGGGTGTCGGTGGCGATGAGGGTGAGGAAGCTCTTCCCGAGGCGGGTTTCGGCTTCGCGGAGTCCGGCTGCGATTTCGAGGCGCACGGTCGTCTCTTTGCGGCCTAGGCGCTTGCCGATCTCCTCGTAGCTCATGCCCTTGTGGGCGAGTGCCCCGTCTGGGGTGCCGGGGATGCGGAGTCGGATTGCCTGCGGGTAGAGGCGGGTTTGCCGGTAGGACGCGCCCCTGATGTAGACGACGGTGCGGTCGATGAGGGTTTGCGCGTCGGCGGACAGAGTGCGCGCCTCCAAAACCAGCCTCGTTAGTTGCGTGGGGAACCGCGCCACGATGCTCTCCTTCTGACCCCTGTTTGAGGGGATGATCGTCGATGTGGAAAAAATCATCGTTTTTTGTCCACGCGCTTTTGCTGGCGGCGTTTTTGGCCTCCTGGAGGGGTTCGCAGCCGGTTTGGAGGTGCGCGTGGACTTAAACCGATGTCTGAAACCATCATTTCACGATCAACATTTTTCATCACTTTGAGCGGTCGGAGGGTCGCAGATTGAGACGAGGGTCGGGTGTTGAGGGGGCGGCGGAGATGGCGAGAGGGGGTTGCGGGCGCGGCTGGGCGAGGGTCAGGAATGGGGTGTTTTGTCGGGGTTTGTCCAGTTGCGCCACTGCCGGGCACTTGTCGATGGGATATACCCCTTGCCTGTGTGGACCTATAGTCACGCCGCGCGCATCATCGCTTCTCTCGGTGGGAACTAGCTCTAGTACTACCTAGATGTCCGCTAGTACACCCCTGAACTATGTCTAGTGCAACCATGATCTAGGCATGGTTAACCTGGATGTCGCTAGGTGCAACCTATATCTTCAATATTGCGTGTTGAACTAGCCTCTGGTAGTACCAAGAACTAGCTCTAGTTACACCTGTATCTACGCAGGGTTAACTTGGATGTCGATAGGGTTAACCTGTATCTCGACAGGTACAACCTCTATCTACGTTTTCTCGTGCTGATCTAGGTCTAGGTGCAACCTCTATCTGCGCAGGTATAACCTCTATCGCTATAGGTGCAACCATGATCTAGGTCAGGTGCAACCTTTATCTTCGATTTTGCGTGCGGACCTAGGGTCTAGTAGTACCAAGAACCAGGTAGGTGCAACGTGTCTCTCAACAGGTATAACCTCTACCGCTGATTCCGCGTGTGGATATGCCCTCTGGTAGTACCAAGAAGTAGGCAAGGTTCCGATCTGTTGCGCGCAGCGTTTGCATGTGTATATATGCGTACATTATGCTATGTGCTATGCGTATTAGAGAATGGGCTGAGCGTGAAGGTTTCCATCCGCAAACAGTGTGGCGGTGGTGCCGTGAGGGGACTATGCCTGTCCCGTTCGAGCGCACGGCGACCGGCGCGATCATCGTCCACGATCCCAAATACGAGACCACGCCCACCACGTCAAACGCGGGTAGGACCGTGTGCTACGCAAGGGTCTCATCCAGCGACCAGAAGAATGACCTGCAACGGCAGGCCGACAGGCTCAAAGCGTTCGCGTTCAGCATGGGCATCGACGCGCCCGAGGTCGTCACCGAAGTTGGTTCCGGCGTGAACGACAAGCGCCGCACACTCAACCACCTACTCAAAGACCCGACCGTGGCCACGATCATCGTGGAACACCGAGACAGACTCGCCCGCGTTAACGTCAGCCTCATCGAAAGTGCGCTTGAAGCATCCGGTCGTAGGCTCATCGTCGTAGACGACACCGACCTCGACGACGACCTGGCGCGTGACGTGACCGAGGTTCTGACCTCGTTCTGTACTCGCCTGTACGGGCGCAAGTCCGCTGCGCGCCGAGCCCAGCAAGCATTGGAAGCTCTCACGCGATGAGTTCCTGTGAGGCTGTCAAGATCCGGCTTGACCCCACGCCGCGGCAAGAGCGGATGCTCGCAAGCCACGCTGGGGCCGCGCGGTTCGCGTACAACGCTGGCCTCGCTCATGTGAAAGACGCGCTCGAAAAAGGGGAGGCCCCCGAGTGGTCGCATTACGCGCTGCGCCGCTGGTGGAACGCGAACAAGGACGCGCTCGCCGTCAACCCGGCTACGGGCGTAGTGTGGTGGAGCCAGAACAGCAAGGAAGCCTACAGCATGGCGTTGCGTGACCTGGCTCAGGGGTTGTCGAACTGGGCGAAGTCCCGCAAGGGCCAACGCAAAGGGAAGCGCGTCGGGTTCCCCCGATTCAAGTCGAAAAACCATGCCATGCGGTTCGCGTATTCCACGGGGTTCACTGCTCCCACAGCCCGCGACCCCTACGGGTTGAAACTCCCCCGCGTCGGTCGCGTGCATTGCATGGAGAACGCCCACGAGCGCATGAATGGTGCGCGCCTTATCCGTGTGAGTGTGTCCCGCCGCGCTGGCCACTGGTATGCGAGCTTGACCGTAGAGCGCGAACTATGCCCCAGCAGCACGCCGAAACTAGGCGCAGTCGGAGTTGACCTCGGGGTGAAAAACCTCGCCACACTCTCGGACGGGACCGTTATCCCTAACCCACGCGCCCTGAACACAAGGCTGAAAGCCCTGCGGAAAGCACAACAAGCGTTGAGCCGCAAAACCAAGGGCAGCGCTCGACGCAGGAAAGCCCAAGAGAGCGTCGCCCGCCTACACGCCCGCGTAGCCAACGTGCGCGCGGACGCGATCAACAAGGCCACAACCATGATCGCCAGGACGTACAGCGTCGTGTGCATCGAAGACCTAAACGTTGCGGGCATGGTGAAGAACCGTCGTCTTGCCCGCAGCGTGAGCGACGCTTCCCTGGGGGAGTTTCGCCGCCAACTCGAATACAAGACCGCACGCACCGGCGCGACACTACACGTCATCAACCGCTGGTACCCATCCAGCAAAACATGCTCGAAGTGCGGGGCAGTGAAAGCCAAACTGTCCCTCAGTGAGCGCGTGTACCGTTGCGATGCGTGCGGCCTGGTCATGGACCGTGACTTGAACGCGGCCATCAATATCAAGGTCGCCGGGAGTGCCCCGGAGACCCTAAACGCGCGCGGAGGGGACACAAGACGGGCCGGCATCACCGTGTCGGGCAACGCAGACCCCGGTGAAACGCGAACCAAGCAGCCACCCATCGGTGGCGTAAGACTTGGAGCTGGTCTCGGCAACGAGACCATGCGTTCCAGAACAAACTAGAACGCAACGGGCCGACTTGTTGGAGTGGAAGGTTCTAGCGTGAGCACTCCGTGGCGTGGGAGTAGATCTTGGCGAGGTCGTCGGGTGCGACGTTGGCGAGTGAGTGGGTGTCTTGGATCTGGGAGATGGCTACGGGGTCGAGGTCGTTCCATGATTTCTCGACCATGCACTGTGTGGTGGTGGCTGTGTACTCGCCGAGGCCGACGATGCCGTCGGGCACGTAGGAGCTGGTCCATGGGTGCCAGAGGGTCACGAGGTAGATGACGGCGGCGAGTAGGAGGAGGGAGAGGATCGACTGGACGGTGCCGAGGGCTTTGTGCGCCATGCGGAATGGCGTGAAGATGATGAACACGGTTGTGTCCCCTTTCAGTTGTTGCGCACGGTGTAGCGCAGGGGGTGGCGGTCGTGGATGAGGACGGGGCGGGCAAGGGCTTCCATGAGGCGCTTGTGGGCGTTGTTGAGTTCTTGGAAGTCTCGGGGGTCGCCGCCCCTGTCGGGATGAAGGGTGCGAGCTCGGGCGCGGAACGCTCGGTTGAGGTCGGCGAGGGTGGCTGTGGAGGTTACGCCGAGGAGCTTGAGGTCGTGGGGGTTGGGGCGGGTCATGCTTGTTCCTTGTTCTTCATCTGCTGGCGGTAGTTGGCGATGCCGCCTCCGATCATGGAGGCGAGGCCGCGCACGCCCCTGGAGGCGACGTTGGCGGCTCCCATGGCGAGGGTGCCGGTGAGGCCTGCGGTGATGCGCCAGGTCTTGCTCAGTCCTCCGAGGTCGGTGCGCTGCCAGGTCTTGCGCGTGTATTCGCTGGCGTTGCGTTGGCCGGAGGAGAGGATGTGCGTAGCGACGGACATGGCGCGCTGCATTTCGTCGTAGCGGCGCACACCCGATGGAGTGCCGTTGATGGTGCTCCAGGTCTGGCGGTCGAACTCTTCGCCCTCGATGCTGATGTGCTGGAGGAGAGGCATGTCAGCGAAGAGCTGGGAGATTGACGAGTCGGGCTTGTAGCCGAGGTCGGGGCAGACGTAGGAGCAATAGAAGTCCCAGGAGTCGAAGGACAGGCGGCGCAGGTTGGGCATCTCGCGTAGGACTGTCCAGTTCATGATGGGCGCGATGTTGGAGGAGCGGATCGCGTCGGTCATGTACGGGGGGATGACCTGGTTGTTGCGCCAGTCGTCGGTTACCTGGGTGCGGTAGGCGACTCCGTTCATGATGACGGTTTCTCCGACGACTCCGACGCGCTTGACGCGAGCCCAGGTGCCGGCCCATTCGTTCATGTCGGCGTAGAGCGCTGCCTGTACTGCGTCGGGGGTCATCTCCGTGGGGGTGATGGTGCGGGGGGTGCTGGTGTTGAACTCGTAGCCGCCGCCGGTGGTGGGGCGCACGGGGCTGGTGGAGTAGTCCCATGTGGGTGCGGGAGCGTCGGGTTCGTCGGGCATGGCCATGCGGTCGGCGTTGGGGTCGGTGGTGTCGTCCATGTCGGGGACGGTGGGGGCCGGGGGCATGGGGGGTGGCGGGGGGACAGGTGGGATCGGCGCAGCGGGTGCAGCAGGAACCGGGGACTGGGGGACTGCCATGTGTGCGTCTTGGGTGTCGCTGGCGGCGCGCTCGGCGGCTGGCTTATCGTCGTCGCCGGTGAGGCCGCTCATGTCCCACTCTTCTGCGTCGCTGCCCGCGAGCGCGAAGCCGCTGTTGGTGTCTTCCGACTCGAAGGCTTGGGGGTAGACGTGACGGAATAGGGTGACGGACTGGGGATCGTACTCGTAACCCTGGAAGACGTTGTAGATGTCCTCGACGGAGGCGATCCACTGCGGGCGCAGGTCGGACACCCATTCTTGCCAGGTGCCCTCGTAGCCGAGTTTGCGGACGGTGAGGTTCGCTGCGTCGGAGAGTTTCTGGAGGGTGGCCGCGGCTTGCTCGCGGGTGACTCCGGCTTTCGCGAGGTATCCCTCGAAGCCGAGGGATGGGTCGAGCTCGCCGGTGTCGGTGGATACGTCGCGTCGGACTGCTTCTACGTCTACGCCTGCGCTCTTCATGTAGGAGATGCTGTTGTTCCAGCAGTAGCCGTCTTCGCTGCCGTCGGCGAACAGGAGGCCGGGGCGCAGGTAGGTGGCGGTGCGCGCGACGGATTCGTCACCGTTCATGATCTTGTGGATGTTGTCGCCGCTGAATCCGGGGAGGTAGGCGAAGCATCGCATGGTGGAGGATAGTTTGTCGGAGGCGTAGGAGCCGGGGGTGAGCTGGTTCAGGTAGTTGCGTCCAGGGTGATGGCCGATGAGCACGTCGGTCTTGCCGATGGATGCGTAGCTGTAGATGAAGTTGTCGGCCTCCTTGAAGGGGATCGAGATGTTCTTCGTGCTGGCGTTGAGCGGTTTGCCTGCGGGGAAGAACTGGCCGATGTCAGTGACAGGGTTGACGGGATCCTGGCCGATCATGAAGACGCGGGAACGTTTGGCTTCGGCATTGTTGAAGCCTGCGTTGCGCAGTTGGGATAGTTTCTCGAAGGAACGGCGCATCATGAAGTACATGCTGGTGAACCACAGTTCGCCTGGGTTCACGTCCTGCTTGGGCTTCTTCTTCGGGTCTTCGCCGGACTGCTGCCAAGCGTCCCACTCGGACTCGTAGTTCGTGTAACACATGTGGCCTTGCATGTTGGACTGGAAGAACGTCTGGATCTGCTGGTTCGTGTTACTGATCTCGTCGAAAACGATGCAAATACCGTCTTTTCCGCCAAGTTGTTCAGCGATTTCAGGGCTGATTGTGCGGGCTGCGAGCATTCCGAGCGCGAGGATCATGTAGCGCAGGTAGACGACGGTGCCGAGGGTGCCCGTGTAGCCGGGGGCCCACGCGAGGTTGTTCTTGTTCAGGTACTCGGGGATGTGGGCGCGGGCCTCAAGTTCTGCGACCTTCGCTGCCGTGTACTGCATGAACATGTCCGTGCCCTCTTCGGGGTTGCTGGCGATGTTCGAGCCGTTGATGACGAAAGCGTCGGGGTTGATCGACAGGAGGAGAGAGGCCATGTCAGGTTTGTTGTCCCCCAGGCCGGGGGCGATGCCGGCGATGAGGTGCATCGCGAGGATCTGCTGCGTGGTCAGGCCCTTACCGGATCGGGAGCCCGCGAAGATGCCGTGGCTAGTGTGATCGTTGAACTGCTTGATCTCCTTGCCGGTGGTCACTACGTCATCATCGAGGCCGATGCCGAGGATCATGTTGTTGGCGCTGGGCTTGCGTCCCTGGCGTAGCATCGCGTCGAGGATCTTGCCCGCCCACACGGGGGAGGCGGTGGCGAGCACCTTGTCCATATCGTGCCGGAACTCCCAGAAGCTCCCGTCGTGAATGGGCTTGTAGTTCTGGGCTGTGGTGCCACCTGCGAAGCCGAGGGCTTCGACGATGGCGCGTTCGACGACGTTATCACTCTCGTTGAAGCCTTCGTAGGGGGTGAGGACGCGGACCTTGACCTTGACGGGGATGTTGCTCGGGGAGTTGTCGTATGCGGAAACGAGGACGCACGTCGTCATGGCCTTGTAGATGCTTTCGAGCGCGCCGACGACCTTGGTCATCATGGAGGGGTCGTGGTAGGCGAGGCCGTTGTCGGCTTCGCTCTTGAGGAGGGCGCGGACGACGGCGGTGAGCATGGCTTGCAGGCTCTTCTTGACTTCGCGCTCGCGGTAGGTGTCCCAGGAGGATGCGTCGCTGTGGCGGGGGTAGAGATCTTGTGCGCCGTCGTTGGACTCGCGTCCGAAGGCGTACTCGAGCATCTTGTAGGGGAAGTAGAAGCGTGTGCCGTTGGGGTAGGTGTTGCCCTGGCGGTCTTTCCCGTTAATCAGGATCTCGGCGATCTCGTTGATGTTTCTCGTCGGCATGGGGGTCAAGTGCTGTGCTGCTTGGACCTGTTCCCACAGGCGCAGGAGGACGAGGTTGTGGGTGCGCTGGTAGGCGCGCCCGTCGGAGGAGAGGGCCATGAGTCTGCCCTGGCCGTCTTCGTCGCAGGTGAGGACACCTGCGGGTTGGAGGACGCTGTAGCCGGACTTGAAGATGCGGTCGTACTCGTCGAGGATGCTTTCGGCGCGGGCGACGATCTGGCCTTGGTAGAAGGTCATGGCTTCTTCGGGTACGCCGTCGGTTTCACCGTTGAGGGCTGCGAGCACCTTGTCGATGGTGATGTCTCGGGTGATCTTCGCAAAGCCCAGGCCCTCGCGCGTGTCCTTGGGGAGGGAGGCGAGGTAGAGGGCTGCTGAGCGTTCGTCGCTGGCTGCGTCGAGGAGGATGCCGCGGCTGTTGGAGTTGACCTTGGAGGCGAGGGCCTTGTGGTTGGCGAGGGTCGGCCACCATCCTGGCTGCATGTCGAGGTCGGTGAGGTCGCGGCACTGGGAGGCCATAGCCGCCGTGTAGGGTTCGCCTTTTTCGAGGCTGGCTTTGAGGAGGGCCAGGATCTTGGTGTGGTGGGGGCTGGCCTCGAAGTCGCGCAGGCGGTCGGCGAGGTCGTCGCCGGGGGTGTCTTCGTCGGGCGTGGGGATGCGGGCGGGCGCGTCCGTTGTGGTGTCGTCGCGCATCTGCTCGCGCTTGGGGGCTTTGAGGGAGGACAGGTAGGTCTCGAGGGTGCCGCCGATCTGGTCGGAGGTGTACACGTTGGGGGCGAGCTGGTAGGACTCGACGACCTGCGCGAAGGGGCGTAGTTGCGTGTAGTGGCCGTGGGCGGCGAAGTCGGTGGCCAGAGCGAGGCGCGCGCCTTCGGGCGCGTCGGGGATGAGGGGGCGTGGGTCGGCTTTCACGTTGGGGTGGCCCGACAGGTAGGCTTCGCGTTCGAGGCGCAGGCTCCGCGCGATCTCCTCAATGGGCGGCATGATGTCGTCGGGGATCTGGTAGTAGCCGCCCAGGCGCACGCCTTCACTGAACATGGCTTCGACGTTGACTCCCTCGAACATGCTGGCGGGGGCGACGATGGTTTCGAGCGCGCCGAACTGCTTGTGGGAGAGTGCCCGCAGGGGTGACTTCGACGTGGAGGACGGTTTCGTGGCGGCGCGCGTGAGCTCGCCCTTCGTCTTCCCGTGGCGCTCAACGTACACACCGTCGTTGGCGATGATGAGGGTCTTGACGGTGTTGGGGGTCCATGTCCCGTAGTCGGTGCCGTCGCCGTCGGTGATGTAGTGGCCTCCGAGGGCTTTGATCGTGTCGTCGTAGGTGGTCACGAGTGACCCCTTCCCTTTCCGTTGTGGTCGCAGGTGTTCAGTGTGTGAGTGTTAGTGCTGACGAGATGGTGCCCGTAATACACGGGCACCCCCACCCATCGAGCGCTTGTCCCGCTGGTTGTGTCACCTGGTGGCAATAGGTGGCGTTCCCAGCGAGGGGCGTATCGGGGTGGGGGTGCGGCCTGTGGGGGACTGGGGTCACCAGTCGGAGCCACCTCCAGCTGAAGCGGAAGCGGTAGCGATGTCGCCACGACCTTCGGCGCGGATGCGGCTGCGCTCGAAAGCGCGACCGGCGAAGAAGCCGATGAGGAAGCACGCTGCTACCCCGAGGAACAAGGCTGCGAATGTGAAAAAGACCTGCATGGGTTTTCCTTCTTGGTTGGGTTAGGCGGCGACGAGTGCCGCGGCCTTCTCGATGCGGTCGGGGCGGAAGCCACCCCAGGACTCCAGAATAGCGCCGTCCCCACCTCGGACTGCGACGACAGGCGCTTGCTGGTAGCCGAGCCCCTTGATGAAGGTGAGGGAGTCCTCATCCTGGGTGACATCAACGGACTCGTGTGCCACTCCCAGCTTCTTGAGCTTCCTGTAGGTCGCGTCGCACTGGGGGCAGCGGGGCTTGGAGTAGACGGTGATCGACATG